>Ga0325400_1001462_pt1 | contig 19540 bp, 25 predicted proteins | sample PopdelMetagenome_2_FD_205662 | JGI IMG/M metagenome (GOLD analysis project Ga0325400, IMG submission 205662) | Populus deltoides microbial communities from Bellville, Georgia, United States - Xylem-PdKOR-R1 | ecosystem: Host-associated > Plants > Phyllosphere > Stem > Wood/Secondary xylem...
CGCGGGCGGCGGCGATCCGGTCGGCGAGCTCGCGCTCCTGCTCGGCCCACCGCGCCCCGAACCCGGCCGGGTCGGCGTCGGCGGCGAACCGGCGGCGGACCACCTCGGCGCGCAGCGCGGCGTCGCGGGGCGCGGCCACCTCCACGGTGAGGCCGAAGCGGTCCAGCAGCTGGGGCCGCAGCTCGCCCTCCTCCGGGTTCATCGTGCCGACCAGCAGGAACCGCGCGGCGTGCTGCACCGAGACGCCCTCGCGCTCGACGTAGGCCCGGCCCAGCGCGGCGGCGTCCAGCAGCAGGTCGACCAGGTGGTCGTGCAGCAGGTTGACCTCGTCGACGTAGAGCACGCCGCGGTGCGCGGCGGCCAGCAGCCCGGGCTCGAAGCTCTTCACGCCCTCGGTGAGCGCCCGCTCGATGTCCAGCGAGCCGACCAGCCGGTCCTCCGAGGCGCCGACCGGCAGCTCGACCAGGCGGGCCGGCCGCTGCGCCGCGGGGCCGTCGGCCGGGTGCGGGCCGTCGGGGCAGGCGGGGTCGGGGGCGGCCGGGTCGCAGCCGAACCGGCAGCCGGGGACGACGTCCACCGCGGGCAGGACGGCGGCCAGCGCGCGCACCGCGGTGGACTTGGCGGTGCCCTTCTCCCCGCGGACCAGCACACCGCCGACGGCGGGGGACACGGCGTTGAGGAGCAGGGCCAGGCGCATGTCGTCCATGCCGACCACGGCGCTGAAGGGGTAGACCACGGGGGTTCCTCTCCCCGGGTGTCCGCGCCCGGAGGTGGCAGGTGGCGACGGCGGCAGTTCCTGGCTCGCCCCGGGGGGCTGACAGTGGCGGGACCGCGCCGGAGTCGCACCGGCTTCCTGCACTGCCGTCGCAGTTCGGCGTCCATCTCACCACGCCGGTCACTTGACGATCCGGAAAGTCGTCCGGCAGACTTTCCGACATGGAAAGTCGAGACGACGTCGCGGCCTCGCTGGCCGCGCTGGACACCCACCGCGCAGCGCTGGCCGACCGCGTCCGCCAGCCCGGCTGGTACGACCCCGCGCTGGGCGTGCTGGTCGGCGGCTTCTTCGCCAGCTACTCCTTCGCCTTCCCCTGGGCCACCCTCGCCGCGGTCCCCGTCTTCGCGGTCGGCGTCGGCCTGCTGGTGGCGGCCTACCGCCGGCGCACCGGGCTGTGGGTGAGCGGGTTCCACGGCAGCCCGTCGACGAAGCCGCTGGTGCGGGCGTGGGCGCTGGCCTGCCTGGTCGTGCTGGCCGTGGGCATGGTCGCCGAGCTCGCGCTCGGCGTCCGGTACGCCATGGTGGTGGCCGGCGTGCTGCTCGGCACGGGTGCCGCCGTGCTCAGCTCGCGGTGGACGACGGCCTACCAGCGCGACCTGCGGAGCGGGCGGTGACCGCCGACCGCGAGCGGGCCGCCGCCGACCTGGCCGCGCTGTCCGCCGACCGGGCCGCGCTGGCCGACCGGGTCGCCCCGCCCCGCTGGTTCGGTCCCGCGCTGGGGCTGCTGCTGTGCTGCTTCATCGCCTCGAACGCGGCGGCCTCCCCGTGGGTCAGCGGCGTCGCGCTGCTGGTGTTCGGCGTCGGCCTCGCGCTGCTCGTGCGTGCCTACCGGCGCTCCACCGGCGTCTGGGCGACCACCCCGCCCCGGCAGCTGGCCGGGTGGGCGGTGCTCGTGGTGGTCGTGCTGGTGCCGGCCTACGTCGTCGACCGGCCGGCGGCCTTCCTGGTGGCCGGTGCGGTGCTCGGGGTGGCCGTCGCCGTCCTGTGCGACCGGTGGACCCGGGCCTGGCAGCGGGAGCTGCGGGAGGGCGTGTGACCGCCGTCGAGCCGCGGTTCGACCAGGTCGTGCACGCCCCGCCGCGGCTGCAGGTCTGCGGCCTGCTGGCCGCGGTCGACACGATGGACTTCGCCGCCGTCCGCGACACGGTGGGGGTGAGCGACTCGGTGCTGTCCAAGCACGTCAAGCAGCTCGAGGACGCCGGCTACGTGCGGGTCAGCAAGGCCACGGTGGCCTCCCGGCAGCGGACGTCGCTGTCGCTCACGCGCGCCGGCCGGGACGCCTTCACCGCCCACGTCGCCGAGCTCCGCCGGATCGCGGGGCTGTGACCAGCGCCCGCCGGTAGCGGCGCCGGTACACCCGCTGGGCCACCAGCAGCACCGGCTCGGTGATCCGCAGCGGGCCGACGGCGGCGACCAGCTCGAGGTCCGTGCCCTCCCGCACCGGGCCGGGTGGGCGCACGGCGAAGCCGCTGCGGGTCTTCACCGCCCACTCCAGCACGGCGGCGGCGTCGGCCCACGCCTGCTCGCCCCGGCCGACCGGCACCGTCTCGCCGTGCACCCGCCACCCGGGGGCCTCCGGCGACCAGTCGGCGTCGGCGGGGCGGGTGCGGCTCGGGTCCACGGCGGCATCCTCGCGCGCCGTCGGCGTGACCTGCGACCCAGGAGCAGAGTGGGCGCCGATGAAGCGATGGCTGCTCCTGGACTGGCTGGCGGTGCTCGCCGTCGCCGTCGCCGTGTCCCTCGGCCTCGAGCTGCTGTCGGTCCCCTCGGCCACCCTGTTCGCCGGGCTCGTCGCGGGGCTCGGCCGGGCGCTCCTGGTGGCCCGGCCGCCCGTGCCGCCCAGGCAGGCCATGACCGGTGCGCAGGCCGTCGTCGGGGTCTCGATCGGCGCCCTGGTGTCGCTGTCGACCCTGGAGACCATCGCCGCCGACTGGCTGCCGGTGGTCGCGGTGACGGTGGGGACGCTGCTGCTCAGCGTGCTGGCCGGCCGCCTGATGGCGCTGCAGCGCGGGGTGAGCCGGGTGACCGGTGCGTTCGCCATGATCGCCGGCGGCGCCTCCGGGATCACGGTGATGGCCCGCGAACTGGGCGCCGACGCCCGGATGGTCGCCGTCCTGCAGTACCTGCGGGTGCTGCTGATCGTGGTCACGATGCCGGTCGTCGCCGCCGTCGCGTTCGGTGCCTCCGGTGGCGGCACGGCGCCGGTCGACGCCGGGCCCGGGGTGTGGGCCGGGCTGCTGTTCACCGTGGTCAGCGCCGTGGTGGGCTACCCGCTGGCCCGCCTGGTCCGGCTGCCGGTGGCCGCGCTCCTCGGCCCGATGCTGGTGGCCGCGACGCTGGACCTGACCGGGCTCTCCCGCGACGCGTCGGTGCCGGCCCTGCTGGAGGCCGCGGCGTTCCTGGTCATCGGTCTGCAGGTCGGGCTGTCCTTCACCCGGGACAGCCTGCGCGTGGTCGGCCGGGCCCTGCCGCTGGCCCTGCTGCTCATCGTGGCCCTCGTGGTCGCCTCGGCGGGCCTGGGTCTGGTGCTGTCGGCCACCGCCGACGTCAGCCCGCTGACCGCCTACCTCGCCACCACCCCGGGCGGGCTCTACGCGGTGCTGGCCACCGCCACCAGCAGCGGCGCCGACGCCACGGTGGTGCTCGCCGTCCAGGTGCTCCGGCTGTTCGTCATGCTGCTCACCGCCCCGCTGCTGTCGCGCTGGCTGCGGCGCAGCGGCTGAGTCACCAGCCCAGGACCCGGCGGGCCTCCGCGGCGACCTGGTCGAACCGGCGCCGGTCGAGGACGGCGCCCTCCCGGCGGATGTCGTCGGTGCCCATGAGCAGCACCCGGTCCACCCGGACCTCGCTGGGTCGGCCCTGCCGGTCCCAGTCGCCGCTGCCGACGTCCACCCACACCCGGCCGTGCCGCGCCTCGTCGGCGGCGTCGCGGTCGTGGTCCTTGCTGGTCAGCATCAGGCCGAGCAGGTCCTCGCCGTGCCGGCCGACGACCAGCACGGGCCGGTCCTTGCCGCGGCCGTCGCCCTCCTCGAAGGGCACCCACGCCCAGACGACCTCCCCGGGGTCGGGCCGGCCGTCGTCGCGGGGGGCGTAGGAGATCTCGCCGCGGCCGGTGAAGTCGCCGGCCGCGGAGCGCCGGGCCGGCGCCGGGGACGGCGGCAGGGGCGAGCGCCGGGGCGCGTCCTCGCCCGCCGGCGGGCGCCGGCGGGCCGGTCGCGACGCCGTCCGGGTGGCCTCCCGGACCACGGTCGACACCACCTGGGACAGCAGGGACTTCCAGCCGCTCGCCACGGGGCCACCGTAGAGACCCGGCGCGCCGCCCCGACACGCCGCCTGGTCCGTGACCTGCGTTGCGGCTGTCACCCGGTGGGACGACGGTGGGTGAGGACACGGTTGGAATCCGGCCGGGGAGGTCATTGAATGGCCTGGGGCGCGCACAGCGCCGCACGGGGAGGTGCCACATGACCAGCGCGGAGCCTGTCCGCCCGGCGACCACCAACGGCCTGTTCGGGACCTCGCGGGTCCGCGCCAGTGCCCTGGCGTCCTACCAGCTCGTGGAGGACGCCCGCGACCGCGCCCCCGAGCACGTGCGCAGGAGGCAGCGCACCCGGGCCCGCGCCGAGCAGGCCGTCGCCGTGCGCCGGATGGCGCTGGAGTTCGGCCGCGAGGACCCGGTCAGCTGACGCAGAGCTCGTTGCCCTCCGGGTCGGCGAGCGTGACCCACCCGTGGGGCCCCTGGCTGGCCCGGTGCAGCTCGGTCGCGCCCGCGGCGACCAACCGGGCCACCTCGGCCTCCACGTCGGCGGGGCCCACCCGCAGGTCCAGGTGCACCCGGTTCTTCACCGTCTTGGCCTCGGGCACCCGCTGGAACAGCACCCGCGGCATCGTGCCGTCGGGGTGCCTGATCGCCGCGCCCTCGGCCCACACCAGTTCACCGCGGTGGGTGGTGGTGTCGGACTCCTGGGCGTGGCCCTCGGCGACCATCCGGCGGATGAACGCCTCGTCGCTGGGCTCGCGCTGCCAGCCGAGGGCATCGGCCCACCAGTCGGCGAGCGGGTGCGGGTCGGTGCAGTCGAAGGTGACCTGGAAGGTGTGCGCCATGGCGGCACGCTAGGCCCGGGGTACGACGGTCGTGCGGCGGCGCCGACCCGCCAGTAGATTCCGGCCGGTGCCGATCAGCTCGCCCGAGGGCAAGGACTGGACCCGCAGCAGGATCGTCGACCTGGCGCCGCGGACGTTGCTGGACGTCGGGGCCGGCGCCGGCACCTACGCCAAGCTGCTGGCCGGTGCCCGCCCGGCGCGGATGACCGCGCTGGAGGTCTTCGAGCCCTACGTGGAGACCTACGGGCTGCGCGACCTCTACGACGAGGTGGTGCTCGGCGACGCACGGACCACCGACCTGCCCGCCGCCGACGTCGTCGTCCTCGGGGACGTCGCCGAGCACATGACGGTCGAGGAGGCGCAGGACCTGTGGCGGCGCGCCGGCGAGGCGGCCGGGCGCGCGGTCTACATGTCGATCCCGATCGTCCACTACCCGCAGGGCGAGCTGGAGCACAACCACCACGAGATCCACGTGGTCGACGACTGGGACCACGACAAGGTGCTGGCCGCCTTCCCGGGGATCACCGACTTCTTCCGCGGCGAGGTCGTCGGGGTCTACGAGCGGCGCACCGACTCCTAGAGCTCGCCCGCCAGCTCGGCCCGCATCTCGTGGTCGGGCTGGGCGGGGGAGTCCGCGGCGGTGTGCTCGCGCCAGACCTGGCCCATCGGCGGGAAGACCGAGCGGTGCACCTGCACGCCGGGGTCCCACAGCTTGGACCGCATGATCGCCTTGGCGCAGTGGAAGTAGGCCCGCTCGACGTCCAGGAGCAGCAGCGACAGGGGCCGCTTCCCGTACTCGACCAGGTCGAGGTCGACGTCGTCGGTGGGGACCAGGCGGCAGCGGCCGTAGACCCGCAGGGTCTCCTCGATGCCCGGGACGAAGAACATCAGCGCCGCCTGCGGGTTGGCCTGCAGGTTGTGCAGGCTGTCCAGCCGGTAGTTGCCCTCCCGGTCGGGCAGCACCAGCGTGTGCTCGTCCAGCACCCGGACGAAGCCGGGGACGCCGCCGCGGGGCGAGACGTCGGGGGAGCCGGCCGCGTCCGCGGTGGCCAGGGTGGCGAACGGCGAGAGCCCGATGAAGGCCGCGCAGTGGTGGTCGACGTGGTCGATGACCTTGTCGACCGCCCGGGTGTTGGGTCCGCGGTAGTGGTCCAGCGCGCCGTCCATGCCCTACAGCCTCCCCTACGATCGCGCCCGTGTCGGTCACCTGGAGCGCGCCGGTCCGGTACAGCGAGTGCGACGACCAGCGCGTGGTGTTCAACGCCCACTACCTGGTGTGGGCCGACGAGGCCTCCAACGCCTGGTGGCCCTCGGTGGGGCTGCGCTGGGACCCCGACGGCGTCTGCGGGGTGCAGCCGCTGGTCAAGGCGGCGGTGCTGGAGTGGTCGTCGTCGGCGGTTTGGGGCGACACCGTGGACGTCGTCTGCGACCTGGCCGAGCTCGGCCGCACGAGCCTGACGCTGGTCTTCCAGGTCCGGGTCGGCGACCGGCTGTGCTGCACCGTCCGCTCGACCTACGTGGCCACCCGGGACGGCGTGCCCGTGCCGTGGCCGGACGAGGTCCGCGCCGCCGTCGCCTGACGCAGCGTGATTGGCTGGTCGCACAGGATCCGCACGGGGCGGGCGTGTCGCACGCGCCGACGTGGTGGTCGCCTGCCGTTCACCTACCGGTCGCGGGGCCGGGTTCCAGTTCCCCGGTCCTGACCCCGGCGAACGGATCACCCGCCCCATGCCTGCGCTCCCCACCCGTGCCGCGGCCCTGCTCGCGGCCACGGCCTGCACCACCACCGGTCTGCTCGTGGGTGCCGTCGGCCCGGCCGCCGCGGCCCCGGCCGACATCCGGATCAACGAGGTCGACGTCGCGGCCGACACCGTCGAGCTCGTCAACACCGGGTCGACCGACCAGGTGATCGGGGGGATGGTGCTGCGCGACGACCGGGACGACCACACCCTGACCGTCCCCTCCGGCACCGTGCTCGCCCCCGGCGCCTTCGTCGTCCTCTCACCGGACGACCCCGCCCTCGGGGACGCGGCCTTCGGCCTCGGCAAGGCCGATGCCGCCCGGCTGTACGCCGCCGACGGCGCTCCGCTGGACTCCTTCACCTGGACGACGGAGCCGGCCGGCAGCTGGAGCCTGTGCGACGGCTCCTTCGTCGACGCCGCCACCACCCCGGGCGCGGCCAACGACTGCTCGGACCCGGAGCCCCAGCCGGAGCCGGAGCCGCAGCCGGTCGACAGCCCCGTGGTGGTCAACGAGGTCGAGAGCAACGGCGACGACACCGACTGGGCCGAGCTGGTCAACACCGGCACCACCGACGTCCCGATCGGCGGCTGGACCTTCCGCGACAGCGACCCGACCAACCCCGCCTACGCGCTGCCGGCCGGCGCCGTCGTCCCCGCCGGGGGCTTCTACGTCGTGGACCAGGCGCAGGGCGGCCAGCCCGGCTTCACCTTCGGCCTGGGCGGTGCCGACGCGGTCCGGCTGTTCGACACCACCGGCGCGCTGGTGGCCGAGTACGTCTGGGAGGAGCACGCCGCGGTCACCTGGGGCCGCTGCCCCGACGGGACCGGGGAGTTCACCGACACCACCCGCTCGACCAAGGGGACGGCGAACAACTGCCTGCCCCCGGTCGTGGTGAACGAGGTGGAGTCCCAGGGCGGAACCCCGGGTGACTGGGTGGAGCTGTTCAACGCCGGCACCACCCCGGTGGACCTGGCCGGTGCGGTGCTGACCGACGACGGCGGCGGCAGCTGGGCGCTGCCCGCCGGCAGCGAGGTGCCCGGCCGCGGCTACCTGGTGCTCGACCAGGCGCAGTTCGGCTTCGGCCTGGGCAGCGCCGACACCGTCACCCTCAGCTCGCCGGCCGGCGTGGTCTACGACAGCTACGCGTGGACCCAGCACGCAGCCACGACCTACGGGCGCTGCCCCCACGGCGTCGGCGACCTGGTCACCACCCTCGAGCCGACGAAAGGCTCGTGGAACGCCTGCGACGGCTACCCCGTCCCGGCCCCGTGGCCCGGTGGACCGGACGAGACCGCGATCGACGACGAGGCCACCTTCGGCGGCGACCTGAGCGGGCTGGACATCGAGCCCTCGGGCACCTCGGCGCCCGGCACGCTGTGGGCGGTGCAGAACGGCGACGGCCTGCTGTACCGGCTGGTCGACGACGGGGCCGGTGGCCGGACGGTCGCGGGCGAGTGGACGCTGGACTACCCGGGCGGCCCCGGCGGCGTGGTCGACGCCGAGGGGGTCACCGTGGCCGACGACGACTCCGCGGGCGGGGTCTACGTCTCCAGCGAGCGCGACGACCGGGCCGACGACGTCAGCCGCCCGTCGGTGCTGCGCTACGTCCCGACCGGCACCGGCGGCACGCTCACCGCGACGACGGAGTGGAACCTGGCGGCGGACTTCCCGGGCCTGGGCGCCAACTCCGGCCTCGAGGGCATCACCTGGGTCCCCGACGGCTACCTGGTCGACGGCGGCCTCGTCGACCAGGGCACCGGCCGCGCCTACGACCCGGCGGCCTACCCCGGTCACGGCGACGGGCTCTTCCTCGTCGGCGTCGAGGGCACGTCGAGCGTCTACGCCTACGCGCTGATGGGCGACGGCGGGTTCGCCCGGGTCGCGACGACCCCGGTCGACCTGTTCACCCCGTTCGGTGCGGAGGACACCCCGGTGGTCGCCGACGTCCAGTTCGATGCCGACCTGGGCGCGCTCTGGGTGGTCTGCGACGAGGTCTGCGGTGGCCAGACGGTGCTGTTCGCGCTCGACGGGTCGGGGGCCTTCGCCCCGGTGGAGACGTTCGCGCCGCCGGCCGGTGCCGACCCGACCTTCGCGAACGAGGGGTTCGCGATCGACACGGAGGCGACCTGCGTCGACGGGTTCCGCTCGACCTTCTACGCGGACGACAACGACACCGACGGCTTCTCGCTGCGCACCGGCACGTTCGCCTGCACGGAGGGCGGGACCGACCCGGACCCCGGCACCGAGCCCGGCCCGGGCACCGAGCCCGGTCCCGGCACCGGCGGGCCGGGGACGGACCCGGGCGCGCAGCCCGGGGCCGGGACGCAGCCGGTCGCCGGCCCGGGAGCAGGCAGCGGGCCGGGCACGGGGACGCACCCGACCCGCACCGCGCTGGCGCAGACCGGGGCGGAGGTCGGCAGCTGGACGGCGCTGGCGGCGGGCCTGCTGGTCGCCGGCGGGGCCGCCCTGGTCGCGGGACGCCGCCGGGCCGGCTGAGGGGGGTGGGAGGTGGTCCTGCACCGTGGGAGGTCGTCGCGACGACCACCGGCCGTGCAGAATCACCTCCCACCCAGATCCGCCCGGAGGTGCCCGTGGAACCCGCAGCCGAGATCGACGCGCTGGTCGCGAAGCACCCGGACTGGCGCGGGCAGACCCTCGCCGAGGCCCGCCGGCTGATCCTGGGTGTCGACCCGGCGATCGAGGAGACCTGGAAGTGGATGGGCTCCCCGGTGTGGGAGCTCGACGGCATCCTCGTGGTGGGCGACATCTTCACGGCCAAGGTCAAGCTCGGTTTCCTGCACGGCGCCTCGCTGCCCGACCCGACCGGCCTGTTCAACGGCGAGCTGGGCGGCAAGCAGCGCCGCTCCTACGAGCTCGTCGAGGGCGACACCATCGACGCCGAGGCGTTCCAGGGCCTGGTCCGGGCGGCGATCGAGCGCAACCGGGCCGCCGCGGCGGAGCGGGCCGCGAAGGGCAGGCGCTAGCCGAGCAGCTGCACGGTCGCGTCGTCCGGCCCGTCGAACCACTGGGTGAGGACGGCGGGGAACCGCGGCTCGACCGGGTCGGCGGTGGCGAACAGCGTCATCGAGGAGCGCAGCTTCACGTCGTCCGGGGAGCCGAGCACCTCGTGCGCCGTCCTCCCGCCGTGCTCGAGCAGCAGGTCGCACGCCTGCCGCAGCCGCGCACCGAGCACCGGGTGGTCGAGGTAGGCGCGGGCCTCGGCCAGGTCGGCGATCGCGTAGTGCTGCGCGGTCGCCGAGCGGCCCAGCCCGGCGACCTGCGGGAAGACGAACCACATCCAGTGCGTGCGCTTGCGCCCGGCGCGCAGCTCGGCGAGGACGTCGTCCCACACCCGGTCCTGGGCCTCGACGAACCGCTCGAGCGTCATGCCCCCCAGCCTGCACCGGGCGGCAGCAGCGGCAACCCGGGCGGCGCGCCCTGCTCCAGCAGCCGCCACAGGGCCGCGGTGTCGGCGTGCTCGGCGACCAGGTCGCCCAGGGCGTCCAGCCGGCGCTCCCGCACCGCGGCGAAGTCGGTGTCCGGCGCGACGGTGAACCGCCGTCCGGTGGTGGCCGCGACGTCGGCGAGGAACTCCCGGCGGAACCCGTCGTTCTCCAGCGCGCCGTGCCACGTGGTGCCGCAGACCGCGCCCACCCGGACGCCGTCCAGGAACGGCTCGCCGGCGTCGGGGGTGACCACGCCGTGGTGGATCTCGTAGGCGTGCACCGGGTGGCCGCGCCACGCGCCGGTGGGCCGGGCGAGCACCTTGTCGGCGCCGAAGACGACGTCGGTGGGCAGCAGCCCGAGGCCCTCCACGGCCCCGGCGCGGGACTCCACGTCGTCGGTGATCGTGCGGGCCAGCATCTGGTGGCCGCCGCAGATGCCCAGCACGGGCCGGCCCTCGGCGGCCCGGCGGGACAGCGCCCGGTCCAGGCCCTGCGCGCGCAGCCAGGCCAGGTCGGCCACGGTCGCGCGGGTGCCGGGCAGCACGACCAGGTCGGCGTCGGCGAGCTCGGCCGGGCTGGTGGCGTACCGGACCAGGACGCCGGGCTCGGCGGCGAGGGCGTCCAGGTCGGTGAAGTTGGACAGCCGGGGCAGCCGCACCACCGACACCCGCAGCACGTCCTCGCCGACCGGCGGGAGCGCCGGGCCGCGGTCGCCGTCCAGGTCGAGGGAGTCCTCGACGTCCAGCCAGAGCCCGGGCACCCACGGCAGCACGCCCAGGGTGGGCCGGCCGGTGAGGTCGCGCAGCTGGTCCAGGCCGGGGGCCAGCAGCCGGGGGTCGCCGCGGAACTTGTTGACCAGGAACCCGGCGACCAGCGCCTGGTCGGCCGGCGGCATCAGCGCGACGGTGCCGTAGAGGGCGGGGAAGACGCCGCCGCGGTCGATGTCGCCGACCACGACGACGGGCAGCCGGGCCGCGGTGGCCAGGCCCATGTTGGCGATGTCGGTGTCGCGCAGGTTGATCTCGGTGGGGGAGCCGGCGCCCTCGCAGACCACCACGTCGAACCGGCTCCGCAGGTCGGCGAGGCTGGCCAGCACCTGCTCGAGCAGCTGGGCCTTCAGGCCGCGGTAGCTCATCGCCGTCACGTCGGTGACCGCCCGGCCGAGCACGACGACCTGGCTGGACCGCTCGCCGCCCGGCTTGAGCAGCACCGGGTTCATCGCCGCCTCGGGCTCGACCCGGGCCGCGGCGGCCTGGAACACCTGGGCCCGGCCGATCTCGGCGCCGTCGGCGGTGACCCAGGAGTTGTTGCTCATGTTCTGCGCCTTGAACGGCGCCACCGACACGCCCTCGCGGGCCAGCCAGCGGCAGATGCCGGCGGTGACGACGGACTTGCCGGCGTCGGACGTGGTGCCGGCGACCAGCAGCGCGCTCACCAGCCGGTCTTCTCCTGGCCGCTCAGGCCGTGGATGGCGGTCATGATCGCGTCGGTGACCTCGCGGCGGGCCTTGCCCTTGCCGGCCTGGCCGCGGTGCTCGGGGAAGGTCAGCGGCTCGCCGAAGGTGATGGTGACCTTGGCCGGGCGGGGGTAGGCCGCGCCGACGGGCTGCACCCGGTCGGTGCCGTGCACGGCGACCGGGACGACGGGGCAGTCGGCGGTCAGCGCCAGCCAGGCGACACCGGTCTTGCCGCGGGCGAGCTTGCCGTCGCGGGATCGGGTGCCCTCGGGGTAGATGCCGAAGGCCTCGCCGGCCTCGAGCGCGTGCAGCACCGTGTCCAGGCCGGCCTGCGCGGCCCGCCCGGCCACCCGCTCGACCGGCCGGGCACCGAGCGCGGTGAACAGCACCTTGGTCGCCCACCCCTTGAGTCCGGTGCCGGTGAAGTACTCGGACTTGGCGAGGTAGCCGACCTTGCGCGGGGCCATGAGCGGGATGGCGATGGAGTCGATGAAGGACAGGTGGTTGCTGGCCAGCAGCACCGGCCCGGTGCGGGGCACCCGCTCCTTGCCGACCACGGTGGGCCGGCAGGCCAGCACGAACAGCGGCCGCAGCACGAACCTGGCGAGGAAGTAGAACAACCCTGCGCTCCTCCCTCGGGACCCGACGACCGGGGCATCATCCCCCGACCGGCGCGGCAGGCCCCGGACGGGGGGCTCAGACGGCGCGCAGCGGGGCCGACCCGCCGCGGCCGGCCAGCCGGTCGGCGACCCGGGCCAGCACGCCCAGCGCGGCGCGGACCTCCGCGGCCGGGCGGGTGAACGGCAGCCGCAGGTGGTCGTCGAAGGCGGCCCCGGTGCCGAACGCCCGGCCCTCGGCGACGCGCACGCCCTCGACCAGCGCGGCCCGGGCCAGCGCGGCCGAGCTCACCCCGGCGGGCAGCCGGCACCACGTCGCCAGGCCACCGGTGGCCGGGTAGGGCGACCAGTCGGGCAGCAGCTCGGCCAGCGCCGCGGTCAGCACGGCGTGCCCGGCCCGCAGCTCGGCGCGGCGGTCGACGAGCACCCGGTCGAGGTCGGCGACGAGGAAGGTGGCCGTGAGCTGGTCCAGGACGCCGACGGAGAGCTGCCGCTGGCCGTAGGTGTCGGCCAGCCGCGCGGCCAGCGCCGCGTCGGTGCGCAGCCAGCCCACCCGCAGCCCGCCCCACACCGACTTGGACAGCCCGCCCACGGTGATGGTCGCGGCATCCGGCACCCCGGCGGCGAACGGCGGCGGGGCGACGGCGTCCTCGTCCAGGTGCAGGCCGGTGGTGACCTCGTCGACGAGGGTGAGCGTGCCCTGCTGCCACAGCGTCGCGGCCAGCTTGCGCCGGCCGGTCGCCGACAGCGTCGCGCCGCTGGGGTTGGAGTGGTCGGGCATCAGGTAGGCCAGCCGCGGCGCGCTCTGCCGGGCGGCGGTGTGCGCGGCCTGCACCAGCGCGTCGGGGTCGGCCGGGTCGACCGGCACCGGCACGGGGACCGCGCCGAGGTCGGTCACGAGCTGGACGGCGCCGGGGTAGGTCGGGTGCTCCATGAGCACCCGGTCGCCGGAGGACAGCAGGGCGGTGGTGACCAGCCCGACGGCGTCCATCACGCCGGCGGTGACGACCACCTGGTCGGGTTCGGTGGGCAGGCCGCGGGCGGTGAACCGGTCGGCGACCGCCTGGCGCAGCGCGGGGAGCCCGTCCGGGTGGTAGCCGGAGTCGCCCAGCGCCCCGGGCAGCAGCTCCAGCGCGCGGGTGTAGGCAGGCAGCAGGTGCGGGGAGGCCGGGGGAGCGGCGTGCGCCAGGTTGACCACGCCGTCCCCGTCGCGGGGCAGCGGCCACTCCACGCCCGGGCCGTGCGGCAGCTCGGTGACGGTGCCCGAGCCGTGCCGGGTGCGGGCGTAGCCCTCCTCGCGCAGCGTGCGGTAGGCGCTGGCCACGGTCACCCGGCTGACGCCGAGGGCGTCGGCGAGCTCGCGCTCGGCGGGCAGCCGGGTGCCGACCGGGAGGGCGCCGGTGCGCAGCAGCTCCTGGACGCGGGCGGCCAGGGCGGCGTAGCGGGGTCCGGTGCCCCCCGGTGCGCCCAGCAGCGCGGCGAGCTCGTGCGCCCGGGTGGACTGGTCGGTCAGCACTGGCATGCGGTCCACCATGCCCCACTGGACCGCTCCGCACTAGACCACCCGGTGCCACGGTGGTGCCATGAACCCCGGTGGAGTCCTCGTCCTGCTGGTCCTGCTCGCGCTGCTGGTCGCGACGCTGGTGGTCACCGTCCGCGGTGGCCGCGGCCCGGCCGACCCGCCGCGCAGCCACCCGGGCGCCGGGTGGCCCGCGCCCCGCGGCGTCCTGCACCGCCGGGCCGCCGCACCCGCCCGCGCGCCGCGGCAGCCGGTGACCCTGCACCGCCTCCGCCCCGTCCGGCACTGACCGGCCCGCCGGCCCAGCGTCGATCAGGTCCCCTGATCACCGTCCGTCCTCCTGCACCAGATCTGGCGAGGGAGGACGGACTTCGATCAACCTCCCTGATCCACGCTGGGCCCGAGGGTCCGGTGGAGGAGGCGGGCGGTGACCGCGAGGGCGGCGGCCGCCGTCCAGACCGCGCGGGACAGCGCCACCGCCCGGCGGACGTCGGCCCGGACCGGGGGCTGCCCCTCGCCCATCGTGGGCCGGTCCTCCACGCGGGTGCCGTAGACGTTGCGACCGCCCAGCCGGACGCCGAGGGCCCCCGCCGCGGCGGCCTCGCAGCGGCCGGAGTTCGGGCTCGGGTGGGCCGCACCGTCCCGCCGCCACGCGGCCAGCGCGCCGGACGCCGACCCGCCCACCAGCGGCGCCACCACCACGGTCAGCGCGGCGGTCAGCCTTGCGGGCACCCAGTTGGCGACGTCGTCCGCCCGTGCCGAGGCCCAGCCGAAGCGGGCGTACCGCTTCGAGCGGTAGCCGACCATCGCGTCGAGGGTGTTCACCGCGCGGTAGGCCAGCAGCCCCGGGACCCCGGCGACCGCACCCCACACCAGCGGCGCCACCGCGGCGTCGGAGGTGTTCTCCGCGACCGACTCCACGGTGGCCCGCACCAGCTCCGCCTCGCCCAGGGACGACGGGTCCCGGCCGGCCAGGGTGGGCAGGTGCGCGCGGGCGGCGGGCAGGTCGTCGAGCAGGTCGTCCATCCGGGCGCCCGCCCGGCCCAGCGAGGTGCCGCCGAGCACCGCCCAGGTGGCCACCGCGGTCGCCGCCGTCCGCAGCAGGGGGCTGCGCGGGGTCCGGACGGCGGCGAGCGGGAGCACCAGCACCGCCCAGTGCAGCGCCCCCGCCGTCCGGGTGTCGCGGTGGGTCACCCGCTCCAGCGCCGCGGCCGCCCGGCCGAAGCCCGCCACCGGGTGCCCGCGCCGCGGGTCGGCGAACACCAGGTCGGCGGCCGCGCCCAGCGCGATCCCGGCTGCTCCTGCGACGTCCACGGGGCCTGATGGTGCCAACTACGATCGGCCCCCATGCGCCTGCCCGGCCGTTACGACGGCGTCGCCCGGCCGATCGTCACCTACGGCAGCGACCCGGTCCTGCACCGCCGCTGCGCCGACGTGACCTCCTTCGACCGCGACCTGCGGCACCTGGTGCTGGACATGTTCGCCTCGATGCAGGAGGCCGACGGCGTGGGCCTGGCCGCCAACCAGATCGGCGTGGACGCGCAGGTCTTCGTCATCGACTGCCCCGACGCCGCCGGCAACGACGTCGTCGGGTACGTGGTCAACCCCAAGCTGACCGTGCTCGAGCCGCTGGAGGGCGAGCCGGAGATCGAGCGCACCGAGGAGGGCTGCCTGTCGGTGCCCGGCCCCTACGCCGAGCTCGACCGGGCCTTCCGCGCCCGGGTCGACGGCGTGGACGTGCACGGCGACCCCACCTCCATCGAGGCCACCGGCATGGCCGCCCGCTGCCTGCAGCACGAGTGCGACCACCTCGAGGGCACCGTCTACGTCGACCGGCTGCCGGCAGAGCAGCGCGAGCAGCTGCTGGCCGAGGCCGCCGGGCCGCAGGGGGACCTGCCCGCGTGATCGTCGTCGTGGGCATCGGCGCCGACGGCTGGGACGGCCTCCCGCCGCTGTCCCGCGCCGCGGTCGAGGCCGCCGACGTGCTGGTCGGCAGCCCCCGCCAGCTCGACCTCGTGCCGGTGGACGCCGAGCGCCGGCCCTGGCCCTCCCCGCTGGTCCCGGCGATCCCCGGCCTGTTCGCCGAGCTCGCCGGCCGCTCGGTCGTCGTCCTCGCCTCGGGTGACCCGATGCTGTCGGGCGTGGGGACGACGCTGGTGCGCGAGCTGGGCGCCGGTGCCGTCCGGGTGCTGCCCGCGCCGTCCTCGGTGTCGCTGGCCTGCGCCCGGCTGGGCTGGGCGGTCGAGGACACCCAGGTGGTGTCCCTGGTCGGGCGGCCGCTGGAGCTGCTGCACCCGCACGTGCACCCCGGCCGCCGGCTGCTGGTCCTGGGGTCGGACGGCGGCACCCCCGCCGCCGTGGCCGGGCTGCTCACCACCCGGGGCTACGGCGGGTCGGTGGTCACCGCGCTGGCCTCCCTCGGCGGCCCCGAGGAGAGCATCACCAGCGGGACGGCGGCCGACTGGGGCGCCCAGCCGCAGCCGCTGGTGGTCACCGCGGTGGAGTGCCGGGCGGCCAGCGGCACCGCGCCGATGCCGACCACCCCCGGCCTGCCCGACGACGCCTACGAGCACGACGGCCAGCTGACCAAGAACGAGGTCCGCGCGGTCACCCTGGCCCGGCTCGCCCCGGTCCCCGGCCAGCTGCTGTGGGACGTCGGCGCGGGCTCGGGCTCCATCGGCATCGAGTGGATGCGCGCCCACCCCGGCTGCCGCGCCGTCGCCGTGGAGGCGGTCGCCGAGCGCGCCGAGCGGATCGCGCGCAACGCCTCGCGGCTGGGCGTGCCCTACCTGCGGGTGGTGCACGGCAGCGCCCCCGAGGTGTTCGGCCGGCTGCCCCAGCCCGACGCGGTGTTCGTCGGCGGCGGTGCCACCACCCCGCTGCTGCTGGACGCCTGCTGGGACGCCCTGCCCCCCGGCGGGCGGATGGTGGTCAACGCCGTCACCGTGCAGAGCGAGGCCGTGCTGGCCGACTGGCAGTCCCGGTTCGGCGGCTCGATGGTGCGGCTGGCGGTGCAGCGCGCCGAGCCGGTCGGCGGCTTCCTCGGCTGGAAGCCGGCCATGCCGGTGACCATCTGGAGCGGCACCCGGTGACCGTCCACTTCATCGGCGCGGGCCCCGGCGCCGCCGACCTGATGACCCTGCGCGGTGCCCGGCTGCTGGCTGCCTGCCCCGTCGTGCTCTACGCCGGGGCGCTGGTGCCGCGCGAGCTGCTGGACACCGCCCGCGCCGACGCGCGGCTGGTCGACACCGCCGACCTCGACCTGGACGCCATCACCGCCGAGCTCGTCGCCGCGCACGCCGCCGGCCACGACGTCGCCCGGCTGCACTCCGGCGACCCGTCGGTGTGGAGCGCGATGGCCGAGCAGATGCGCCGGCTCGACGCCGCCGGGGTGCCCTACGCCGTCGTCCCCGGCGTCCCCGCGTTCGCCGCCGCGGCCGCCTCGCTCCAGCGGGAGCTCACCGTCCCCGGCGTCGGCCAGACCGTGGTGCTCACCCGGACCTCGGCCCGCTCCACGCCGATGCCGCCGGGGGAGGAGCTGTCCGCCTACGCCGCCACCGGCGCGACGCTCGTGCTGCACCTGGCCGTGCAGCGGATCGCCGAGCTGGCCCCGCAGCTGGCCCGCCACTACGGCGCCGACGGCCCGGTCGCGGTGGTCGCCCGCGCGTCCCGCGAGGACGAGCTGGTGCTGCGCGGCACCCTGGCCGACATCGCCGACCAGGTCGCCGCGGCCGGCGTCGTCCGCACCGCCGTGGTGGTGGTCGGCCCGGTGCTCACCGCGGCCGCCTTCCCCGACAGCCACCTCTACTCGACCACCCGACCGCGGTGATCCTGGTCCTGGGCGGGACGGGGGAGGCGCGCGAGCTGGCCGCCGTCCTCACCGCCCGGGGCGAGCACGTGGTGTCCTCCCTCGCCGGCCGGCTGGCCGACCCCGTGCTGCCCGACGGCGAGGTCCGGGTGGGCGGGTTCGGCGGCGTCCCCGGGCTCACCGCGTGGCTGGCCGAGCACCGGCCGGCCGCCGTCGTCGACGCCACGCACCCCTTCGCCGCCGGCATCACCGCGAACGCCGCGGCCGCCTGCGCCGGCACCCCGCTCCTCCGGCTGCAGCGGCGCGGCTGGGTGCCCGGACCCGGCGACGACTGGCGGTGGGTCGCCGACCTCGCGGAGGCCGCCGCGGTGGTGCGCGGCACCGCGTTCCTGACCACCGGCCGGCAGGGGGTCGGGGCCTTCGCCGGGCTGCCCGGCCGGGTGCTGGTGCGCTGCGTGGACCCGCCGACCGAGCCGCTGCCCGCCGGGGCCACGCTGGTGCTGGCCCGCGGGCCGTTCACCGTGGCCGACGAGCTCGCGCTGATGCGGGAGCACGCCGTCGACGTCGTCGTCAGCAAGGACTCGGGAGGGCACATGACCGCGGCCAAGCTGGTCGCCGCGCGCGAGCTCGGCCTCCCTGTGGTGCTGGTCCGCCGGCCCCCGCTGCCGCCCGGCGTCCCCGTGGTCGGCACCGTCGCGGAGGCCGTCGCGTGGCTGCCCTGACCCTGTTCGACCTCGACGGCACGCTGGTGGACTCCGCGCCCGGCATCCACGCCTCCGTCCGGGTCGCCGCCGCCGAGCTCGGCCTGCCCGAGCCGACCGCCGAGCAGCTCACCGCCATGGTCGGGCCGCCGCTGCAGGACGGCTTCGCCTCGCTGTTCGCCCTCGAGGGGGACGACGTCGACCGCGCGGTGGCCGCCTACCGCGCGCACTACACCGCCGGCGCGGTGCTCGACGCACCGGTGTACCCCGGCGTCCCCGAGCTGCTGCAGGCGCTGCGGGACGACGGCCAGCTGCTCGCCGTCGCCACCTCCAAGCCCGCCGCGTTCGCCGAGCGGATCCTCGAGCACGCCGGGCTGCGCGACGCCTTCGCCGGTGTGCACGGCGCGACGCTGGACGGCCGGGTGCGGCACAAGCAGCAGGTCGTCGGCCTCGCGCTCGCCGCCCATCCGGGGGAGCAGCCGGTGCTGGTCGGCGACCGCGCGCAGGACGTCGTCGGCGCCCGGGTGCACGACCTGCCCTGCATCGGCGCCGGGTGGGGCCCGGCCCGGCCGGGCGAGCTCGTGCAGGCCGGCGCGGCCGTCGTGGTGCAGCACCCGGACGAGGTGCCCGCGGCGCTGGCCCGGCTGCGGGGCTGACCCGGGCGGGTGATCACCCGCCCGAGGGCTCATCAGCAGGGCCGCCCCGGCCGATCACCTGCTCAGCGGCGCACCGGCGCCGCGGGGACAGGGGGAGTGGACGTGGCCGTGGAGCTGCCGGTGCCGGGGGCGCTGGTCGACGTCGTCGCGGGGGCCGAGGTGGTCACCGGACGGGTCGCCCAGCGGCACGCCGACGGCGTCGTCGTCGAGCTCCCCGTCGCCCCGGCGGCCACCGAGCCGCTGCGCCTGTACTGGACCGCACCCGAGGGCGTGCACACCGTGCTGGCCCGGGTGGCCATGCGCTGGCCGGTCCGCACCGGCGTCCGCTGGCAGCTGCTGCCCGTCGGCGCCGCCGAGCGCGGCAACCGCCGGGACGCCGTCCGGGCCCCGCTGCGGCTGCGGATGCAGCTCACCGACCGGGCGACGCGCTCGGTCCTCCGGGGCCGCACCACCGACCTCAGCGAGGCGGGCCTGCGCGGCCGGCTGGAGCTGGGCACCGCCGCCCCGGTCGAGGGCGCGGCGGTGGACATCGGCCTGCTGCTGCGCGGTGCGGTGTTCCCGCTCCCCGGGACGCTGCAGACCGCCATCGGTGACGAGACCGGGTGGGACGTCACCGTCGCCTTCGTCGACCTCGCCGAGAGCCTGCAGGACCTGATCCGCGCGCAGGTGTTCGCCGCGCTCCGCGAGCAGCGGCGGCTCAGTCTGCTGTGACCGCCAC
>Ga0325400_1001463_pt1 | contig 19540 bp, 15 predicted proteins | sample PopdelMetagenome_2_FD_205662 | JGI IMG/M metagenome (GOLD analysis project Ga0325400, IMG submission 205662) | Populus deltoides microbial communities from Bellville, Georgia, United States - Xylem-PdKOR-R1 | ecosystem: Host-associated > Plants > Phyllosphere > Stem > Wood/Secondary xylem...
AACCGCCCCGCCGGAATCCCCGCCGCACCGCGCCCCGCGGGCGGCGGGGATCGCCCGGCCCCGTCGCCGAATCCCGTTTCCAGGACACCGACCATGCCCACCGATCTCCCCACTTCCGGGCGCCGCTCCGCCCTGCTCGCGGCCGCTGGCCTCGCCGCCCTTGGCGCGACGCAGGCGGCGGCGCAGGGCACCCCCCGCACCTCCCCGCAGGCGCCCGCCCCGGCCGCCCCCGCCGGTCAAGCCGCGCTCGAGCGCGTTGCCTCCTTCGAGCAGCAGGTCACCGGCGTCGCCGTTTCCAAGGATGGCCGCGTCTTCGTCAACTTCCCCCGTTGGGAGAAAGACGTGGAGATCTCGGTCGCCGAGGTCGGGCGGGACGGCACGCTCACCCCCTACCCGAACGCCGAGTGGAACGCCTACCGCAACGCGGCACCGCGCGACCTCGCGAACCACTTCGTCTGCGTGCAGAGCGTGACGGTCGATCCGCAGGGCTTCCTCTGGATCCTCGACCCCGCCGCGCCCGGCAACGCCTTCAACCTGCCCGGCGGCATCAAGATGCTGAAGGTGGACCTGTCCACGGACAAGGTCGTCCAGACCATCGCCTTCGACAGCGCCTCCGCCCCCCAGGGCTCCTACCTGAACGACGTACGGGTCACGCCGGACGGGCGGTGGGCCTTCATCACCGATAGCGGCCAGCGCGGCGCCATCCTGGTGGTGAACCTCTCCAACGGCCGCTCCCGCCGCGTGCTGGACGGGGCCGGCCCCACCCAGCCCGAGCCCGACGTGGTGGTGAAGGCCGACGGCCGCGACCTACGCCGCCCGGATGGCCGCCCCACCCTCTTCGCGGCGGACGGCATCGCGCTCGATGCCGAGGGGCGCTACCTCTACTGGCAGGCCCTGACAGGCCGCACCCTCTACCGCCTGCCCGTCGCCTCCCTGATCGACGAGAGCATCCCCCCCACCCGGCTGGCCTCCGACGTCGAGAAGCTGGGTACGACCAACGTGGCGGACGGGTACTGGATGGACCGGGCTGGCAACCTCTACATCACCAGCCCCGAGGACGACGCGCTGAAGGTGCGCCGTCCCGATGGCCGGATGGAGACCCTGGTGCAGGACAAGCGCCTGCGCTGGCCCGACAGCCTCGCCGAGGGTCCGGAGGGGCACATCTACGTCACCACCTCCCAGATCCAGGACATGGCCCAGTATTACGAGAAGGGCAGCCCGCGCCGCGAGCCCTACGGCCTCTGGCGCATCCGCCCCGCGCGTTGACCCGCCGACGGACCCGCGCCACCCCTCCCCCGGGCGGCGCGGCTTACCCAACCCGCCCCCGGGAAGCGGACACGATGGGGACCCTTCCCGTGACGACCCTGGCGTCGCTCCTCCTGGCAGGAGCCGCCATGGCCCAGGCCCCAGCATGGCGCTGCAGCCGCCCGGGCGGGCGGCGCACATCACCTGCTCGCTCTGGATGCCGTCGCCCCGGCGGTGATGACCGTCAGAGGGGGCTCACCGCCACGGCGGAGCAGGCTTGGCGTGCCAGGTCCGCGAGAGCACCGATGGCACGCTGGATCATGCCACGAAAGCGACTGACGACACTGACTCCGTAGCAGAGGTTTTGGTCTTCGGCGGCGCTGATGCCGTGACCGAGGGCGCCAAAGCCCTTGTTCTCGTCACGCCAAAGCAGGAAGACGTACCGTTGCGGTGCAAGACCTGACGCGGCGTTACAGGTGGTAGCGGCACCGCGCCGGATTTCCGCCTTTCGTCATGAGGCTAAAGGCACGAGGACGGCCCTCACTGGAACCACCGGTTCGGCACGACCCTTCCAACCCGAAGATCGACGAAGTGACGGCGACGATGCTGGAGCTGCGGTTACGCCTGATCCTGACGATCTCGCCGTTCGACGGGACCCCCGATCCATGCCGGTCTGGCGGCACCGAGATGGTCACTCGTCGTCGATAACAGGGACGGTCCGTCGCCGGGAGGACGCCCTTCGAGTCCTCTTTTCAGGAGTGGTCGACCTGAGCGCCGACAGAGCCGGCGCTCAGGTCGCCTCGTCACATCGTCGGCCGGCGCATCGCGCGGCGCGCGGGTGCCGGCGGAGCCGAGCCCGGTGCTCCGAGCGCCGTCTTCAGCTCCATGCCGACGAACGACTGCGCCTGCCTGGCCTGCGCGATGACGGCATCGGCCCCGAAGAACTCATGCGTCACGCCCGGGTAGACCATGCGCTTCACCGACACGCCGGCTTCGCGCAGCTTCGCCTCAAGGCGGGCGCCATCCTCACGAAGCGGGTCGATCTCCGCGTTCACGATGATCGCGGGCGGAAGACCCGCGAGGTTCGCCCGGCCATAAACGTTGAGGCGGGGGTCCTGCAGGTCCGCGGGGCCGTTGGTATAGTTCTGCACCATCCAGAGGATGGTTGCCCTGTCCAGCGGCTTGGCGTTCACGGAGTCCCGGTAGGACGGCGTGTCCGTGTCCGTGCCCGCGACGGGGTAGATGAGGCCCATGGCGCGCGGTGCGGTCAGGCGGGCGTCGCGGGCATAGATCGCCACGTCGATCGCGAGGTTCCCGCCGGCGCTCTCGCCGACCACGGCGACCCGGAAGGGATCGGCACCGAGCTGGGCGGCGTTGGCCAGGGCCCAGGCATAGGCGGCGTTGGCATCGTCGTGCGCCCCGGGGAACTTCACCTCGGGCCCCTGGCGGTAATGCACGGCGAGGACGATCGCGCCCGTCTCGCGGGCGAGAGCCCGGCAGGAGGCATCGTAGGTGTCGATGTCGGCGATGACCCAGCCGCCGCCGTGGTAGTAGACGATCAGCGGCTGGGCGGACTGGCCCCGGGGCTGGGCGCTGTAGAGACGGCCCATGAGGGGCGTCGGGGTGACGTTGATCGTCACGTTCTCCACGCGCGCCAGCGACGGCGCGGACAGCCCGAGTTCGCGCATGCGGACCTTCACGCCATCGGCGAAGGCGGGCTGGCGACGGCCTTCGGGTGCGCTCAACGTCGGCAGCGGCTTCGGATTCAGCCTGGCCAGGTGTTCCAGCACGGCGCGGGTCTCGGGATCGGCGCGCCCTGTCGGGTCGGCCGGCATCATCGGCGCGTCCGACATGGCGCAGCCCGCCGTCAGTGCGGTCAGGCCGAGCGGCAACATCAACGCGCCGCGTCGGGAAAGATGGATCATGGAAAATCTCCGGTCGGGTGCTTACGACACGAGAACCGGAACGTGACCTCATGATCCGGGTTGCTCTTCCAACATCACATGAAGGGGCAAGGATGCACGATCCCGACGGACGTCGCGCTCCTGCCTCCCATCTTCCAGATCAGGCGCAGGCGACGGCACCGCACACGTCAGAGACGCCGGAGGCGCTCATGACGGCGTAGGGGATCCGCATCTCGGCCACCCGACGAGCCGGATCGCGGCACGACTGCTTCCGCTCGAGGTGCGGCATGGCCATCCGGTCAGGCTGCGCGGTGGTGGCCGCTCACTTCCTGGGCCGCCTCGCGGGATGCGGAAGCCTCGTCGACGCCTGGACTGCCCTGAACGGCCGCCGGTGCGAAACCTCCGGCGTGACGTCGCCTGCTCACCGCGTCGCTGAACGTCAGCGGCCCTCCGCGCAGTCCTGTGCCTTCGACGGCATGGCAAGCCAAGGCCGGCGAGCTGCAAGAGGCCAAGTCCCCGCGCGGTCCCGCGTCCTCGGGCGTCCACCCCCTGCCGATGCCTCGCCCTCGCCACGCTAACAGCGGGATTCGCGAGACCAAGCCGCGCTCAAGCCGAACAAGCTCATCAGGCCGATCCCGACAAGGGAGAGAAGGAACAATCGATCAAGTCGACCCACGACGGCCTCACGATCGATCTCGGCCAGCACGATCCAACCGAGATGCAGGCGGTCCAGGTCGTCAACGAGGGCTTCGGCGGCGATCACGGTTCTCGCATTCGAACCCAGGATTTCCCGATAGACACCGGCCCTCAACTCGGAGAGGCGCGACCAGGGCCGGCCATACCCGCCGTCGGCATTCAACCGGACCGAGCCATCGGGTCCGAGGATCCACAGCCGCATCGGAAGGTGGCGCGGGACAAGACTCGTCACCTCGGTTCGTATGTCGTCTGCCCATCGCCAGGTGAGATGCCCCACGACGAGACCGGTCGTACGCCCATCCCTCGTGCGAACAGGGGCGGCAGCACTCACGAAGGAGGCTCCCTCGCCGCCCCCCTGGCTTTTCGTCAGACGACGGGCCAGCGGTACGGAGGGGTGCACGTCGCGCAGATAGAGGCCGGCGAGGCCCGGGCCGAACCAGGGACGGATCGAGACGTCCGTGCCCTCGAGCAGCCCACCCGTGCCCGCGGTGACGTACCCGTCCGCCCCGACGAGGCCGATCCAGGAAAAGGTCGGAGAGCGACGGCGAAGGTCTTCGAGAAGACGACGAGCGGCGGTCGGGTCGGCCGGCTCGCTCTCCAGGGTTTCCGACTGCGCCAGGTGTTCGATCTCGTTCGCCCAACGCGACAGGTCCTCGTTCAGCCGCCGCGCCACCGCCTCCGCCGACGTCACCGACGCCCTCCCGGCCTCGGCGATCGCGCGCCGACGTTCCATCCCGAGCAGGATGGCCGAGACGATGCCTCCGACGAGGAGGAGGATCGCGGCCCTGGTCGGGCCCCGGCGCCAGCCGGACGATCCGGTGCCATCGCCCCACCGATCACGACCGCCCCGGAGAGCACCTCCTCGCGCATCTCCCGGAGAGGACCGCCTCCGTCGGAGAGATCTGACAGAGGAGATCGGCATACCGGACCCTTGATACGGCCCTGCTTCTGGCGATCCCGAGATCTCGCGTCTGTATGGTTCCATACCGGGTGAGACCCGGCTTCGGCGCTGCCCTCCATCCTTCCCGGGCCTCACGTCGGACCGCGGAACGTTTCCCGGCAAAAACTTTCGGGATACGTATGCCACCATACGACGCAACGCCCCCCTCCCGGTCCAGGATCGTCCCCGGACGGATATCGGACTGTCCGGCGCCGGTACCTGACGTGGGAGGATGGAAAAGAGAATGACCGCACAGATCATTCACCTGGGAGCAAACCTCACGCTCCCGAGTCGTCTTCCTCCGCCGAACAGGCGACGCAGCGACCGTCGACACCTGGAAGGCTACCTGTTCAAAGCCTTCCACGATGCCTGTGACGACGACGACCTGGAAGTGGCGCGTCAACTTCTCGACGTCGTCGAGGCACGCTTGAACAGGAACGACGCGGTGACCCCGGACACCCACAGAACGAGTGTTCTGCTGGTTGCCGCCTACGAGCGGCTATGGGCCTTGCGTCACTGAGCGGTCCAGGGTCCAGGCTCTCCCGGATCCGCTACGGGGTGGTCGCGCCCAGAACCGACACGGCCCGTCGCCGTGCCACCTGATAGCCCTCGCAGGCCGCCGCCTCGAGGCCGGACCGGTTCAGGATGGCGACCCGCCCGCCCCCTGCGCCGGATCGGGCAGGCCCGCTGCGAGACACCCGTCGTCACCGGCACGCTGGGACGGTGCACGCCGAGCATCGTGGCGAGGAGCCCCTGTCTGAGCGGGAGATCATCGCCCTCGGTGCGGTCATGGGCCAGCAGCGGCCAGCGGGCGAGGCGTTGCTCGAGATCGTGCCGTCCGCTGCTGGCGGCCCCACGCATTCGTTGAAAGACGGGTGCACACGCGGCGCCACCGATGCGTCGACCACGCCTCCGGCATCGGTCAGGCCAACCTCGGCGCGCATGCCGTCGTCCAGGTCCGTGAACATCGACAGCATCCCATCGACGGGAAAGCAGACGGCCTCGACGGTGGCGCCGGCGCCGTGGACGACCGGCTTCGTCACGAGTGCCACCGACGTGCATCGCGGCGGGAGGGATGCCAGGGCTTCTGAAGGAAGGCGAGCGAGCGGGGTATTACCCGGCTGAATACGGCTCGAAGCTGGCAAAGCGCGGTGCCCCCATGAACAGGCGGGAATGCACACCCCTCATGTCGCCACTGCCGATGAACCAGGAGCGATGACCGATTTTTACATCGGCGTCATGTATCATGCCACACCGCGCACAGGTTCCTGTGCTGTACCGAAGGCAGGAAGAGGCCTGCTTCATCGAGGGGCTGCCTCAAGCCGGTCAGAGCGGCCAGACCACTTTCAGGGACAGGCTGGCGATGCAGACGATATGTCCCCTCATGTCCCTGACCTCGCAGAGGAGCTCCGTACGATCAGCACAGGACCGCCGCCCCTGGACGAGCTGTGTCAGACACGCGAGGGCCCTGCTGCAGGCTTCCCGCTCATCCAGGCAATCCTGTCCGTCCTCGTCGTCGTTCTGCGTCGCGCCGGTTTGGATGTCGAAGAAGAAGCGTTGCATTCAGGAGGCTCCTCTGACCCCTCCTGATCCTGACACCGCAAAACCGGCGCCTCTGTATGGTTCACAACATCCCGATGGGTTTTTCCGGGTCAGCGCCTGCCCGGTGTCGCATGAGCACCCGGACAGGCGGCAGCCTCCTCACAGGCGTCATCGGAAGCCGGCATGCACCCCCATTGTGATGGCGTCGCAGGGACATGGCGTGGGAACTCCCGATCCTCGCCCCGGCAGCCGCCACCGATGGGGGAGCGAGGATGGCGCGCCTCCCGACGGTCGCTCGTCCCACCTGCCACCCGGCCCTGGAAGCACCGTTCCCTGCCGCGCTCGAGAGCCGCACCACCACACACCACCGCCCCCGGTGCTCGCCGTGCAGGTGCGGCTTCCCGCGCATGGCCGGGCGATCCCAACGGATCGGCGGATCGGCCTGCATCGGGGCGACGTGCTCGTGCAGGGCACGGACCTGATGGGGGACGGCGTGAACGTCGCGGCGCGGCCGGGTCTATGGCGGGGATGGCCGGCTGGTCACCGTCCCGCACGAACTGTCCGGCCGCAACGTGTCGAAGGTGAGGATCGCGTCCTTCCCGGTCCGGGTATGCTACGGGCTGATCTGGATCTTCCCCGGCGACCCGGCCCTCGCCGACGGGGTGGAAAGGCCATCCCGTCCCCTGGAGCGTCAAGGTCGGCCCGCTGACCTCCCCCGGGCGATTCGTCGTCGGGAGGCAGGGCGCATGACCCATCCCGGCGCGGCGGAGGGGATGCCGGCCTTGGCGAAGGCCGAGGCATCATGGCCTCCGCCGCTGGGCATGGACCGATATGGGATGCCCAGGGCGGCGTCCTCGTCGCCATCGGCCCTTCCTATCATCCCGGCCTCGACCGGCCCGAAGCGGCAGGCTTGATCGGGAGGCGGACCATAGTCCCGCAACTCGCCGATCCCGGTCCCGTTGCCCTGTCAGCGTCTCCGACGGTCGCAGGTCAGGTTTCGCGCATCGCCAGGTCGGACCGAGAAACGAGAGGATCCACCGTGGTTGCCATCTCCGCGCCAGCATCGGCAAGGCCAATCCATCCGCTGTACGCCATTCTGCTTGCCTTTCCCCTCCCGTTGTTCCTCGGCGCGTTGCTGAGCGATCTCGCCTACCGCTCGAGCTTTCAGATCCAGTGGTTCAACTTCTCGTCCTGGCTCATCGCGGGTGCCCTGGTGGGTAGTGGCTTCGCCCTGCTCTGGGCCCTCGTCGCCCTGATCCGGGGCGGCAGGGGGAGAGGGAAGGGCGCGGTCCTTTCCTTCCTCGGGCTCCTCGCCATGTGGGTGCTCGGCTTCGTCAACGCGCTCGTCCACGCGAAGGACGCCTTCGCCATCATGCCGGAGGCGCTCTACCTGTCCGCCATCGCGACGCTCCTCGCGTTCGTCGCGGCCTGGGCAGGCTATTCGGCCCACCACACGAGGGAGACGGCATGATGCGCGCGATTATTCTGGCCGGCGTCGCGGCACTCTCCCTGACCGCCTGCGACGATGACCCCACCTCGCATCAGGGAGGGGCTGCACCGAACCTGCCGGCACCTCATCGCGGCCTCCTGCCGGACATGACGATCCCCCGCCCGGCGGTCTGGGGGAACGATCGCCCGACTGTGCCGCAGGGCTACAGGATCGACGCGATCGCCACGGACCTCCGCATCCCGCGCCAGACGCTCGTCCTGCCCAACGGCGATATCCTGGTCACGGAGGGAACGGGGGGCCAGGCCGCGCCGCGCCTCAACCCCAAGGCCTTCATCGCGGGCATCATCAAGAGCTGGGGCAGGACCTCGGTGCCCGGCGGCAACCGGCTGACCCTGCTGCGCGACGCCGACGGCGATGGCACCTACGAGAGCCGGAGCATCTTCGCGGAGAACCTGAACGGCCCCTACGGCCTCGCCCTGATCAACGACGTCCTCTACGTCGCCAACCAGGATGCACTGGTGCGCTTCGACTACCGCCCGGGACAGACGGCGGCGAGCGGGCCGCCGGTGCTGGTGACGAACCTGCCCTCCGCGATCAACCACCACTGGACGAAGTCGATGACCGCCAGCCCCGATGGCCGGTTCCTCTACGTCGGTATCGGCTCCAACAGCAACATCACCGAGCGCGGGATGGAGGTCGAACTCGATCGGGCCATGGTGTGGCAGATCGACCCCGCGACGGGCGCGCACAGGCCCTACGCGACCGGGCTCCGCAATCCCACGGCCCTCACGATCCAGCCGGGCACGGGCCAGCTCTGGGCGGTGGCGAACGAGCGGGACGAGATCGGGCCCGACCTCGTCCCGGATTACCTGACCTCGGTGCGCGAGGGCGGCTTCTACGGCTGGCCCTACAGCTACTGGGGCCAGAACGTCGACACCCGCGCGCAGCCCCAGAATCCGGAACGCGTCGCCGCAGCCATCCGTCCCGACTATGCCCTGGGCGCGCACGTCGCCGCGCTCGGCGTTAGCTTCTCGAACCCTGCCATGGGCGCGGCCTTCGCGGACGGAGCCTTCGTCGGCCAGCACGGAAGCTGGAACCGCGACACACCGGTCGGCTACCGCGTCGTCTTCGTGCCGTTCCGCGACGGCCGGCCCGCCGGGAGCCCGATCGACTTCGTATCCGGCTTCCTGAACGGGGACGGCAACGCGCGCGGCCGACCGGTCGGGGTTTCGGTGGATCCGCGAGGCGCCCTGATCGTCGCCGACGACCTGTCGAACACCGTCTGGAGGATCACGGCGAACCGGTGACGCCGTCGCCTAGGCTATAAGGCTTTCGGAGCCGGGAAGAAGGCCGTTCCGGAAGCAGGCGCGTGCTGAACGGCCCATGTGGAGCCTGCCCCTAAGCGGGGCAGGCCCGGAAGCGGGTGGATCGCAGGACAGGCACCAAGCCCGCCCTGCGACCGTCGCGTTTCAGCCGAGGTTGAACACGACCTTCACGCAACCGTCCTTCTTGTCACGGAAGGTCTCGTACAGCTCCGGGCCCTGCTTGAGGTCGCTGCTGCGATGGGTGATCAGGAAGGTCGGGTCGATCTTGCCCTCCTGGATCAGCTTCGTCAGCGGATCGAGGTAGCGCTTCACGTGGGTCTGCCCGGTCTTGAAGGTCAGCCCCTTCTGGACCACCGCGCCCATGTTCACCGGCACCGGCCCGGCATAGACTCCCGGCACCGAGACGATGCCGCCCGAGCGCACCGCCTGCACCGCCTGCTCCAGCGCGTAGGGCCGCTGGGTGGTGGTGACGGCCGCCTGCACCGCGCTCAGGATGCCCAGCATCCCCTTGCCGGCCGTGGATTCCATGCCGACGCAGTCGATCACCGCGTCCGGCCCGGCGCCGCCGGTCATCTCCTTGATCCGCTCCATCACGTCCTCGTCGTCGAGGTCGATGATGTCCGTCGCCCCCGCCTGGCGCGCCAGGGCGATCCGCTCGGGCACCCTCTCGATCACGATGATCTTGCCCGCGCCCATCACCTGCGCCGACTTGATCGCGAACAGGCCCACCGGCCCGGCGCCCCAGATCGCGACGGTCTCGCCGGGCTTGATCTCGCAGTGCTCCGCGGCCTGCCAGCCGGTCGGCAGGATGTCCGACAGGAACAGCGCGTGCTCGTCGTCCACGCCCTCGGGCACCACCATCGGGCCGACATCGGCCATCGGCACGCGCACGTACTCGGCCTGTCCGCCGGCGTAGCCGCCCGCGACGTGGGAGAAGCCGAACAGCCCTGCGGTGGGATAGCCGAACTGCTCCTCGGCCATCTTGCCGTTGCGGTTGGACCGCAGGCAGGAGGCCCAGTTCTGCCGCAGGCACTGCGCGCACTCGCCGCAGTTGATGTTGAAGGGAACCACGATCCGGTCGCCCTTCTTGAGCTTGTGGTTCGGCGATCCCGTCTCGACCACCACGCCCATGAACTCGTGGCCCAGGACGTCACCGCTCTCCATGGTCGGCTGGAAGCCGCCCATCAGGTGGAGGTCGGAGCCGCAGATCGCGCAGGCCGTGACCTTGATGATGACGTCGCGCGCATCCTCGATCGACGGATCGGGCACGTTATCGCAGCGGATATCGTTCTTGCCGTGCCAGACGAGTGCCTTCATGGGGCCGGGTCTTCCTCATTGATAAGTCGGGACGTCGACGTCCGGGTCCTAAGCGTCGCAACGCCGGACCCGTCGCGCAGCGTTACCATCGGCGGCTCCGAAGGCTCGCGCACGATGGGGTGATGATGGCGTCGGCCATGGGCCAAGTGACCGCTTGGAACCCTTCGCTCCGAGTTGAGTGGGGGTGTCGTCGCGCGAAGCACGCCGATCGCGGGATGTCGGCCGGATCGACTCGCGGAAGCCGGTCAACTTGGCGGGCGCTCCTCTCCCGACCGACACTTCCGCGTTCCGGAAACGCTAGCTCGGAAAGGACGAGGAGGGGCCCATTCCCCGCTGGATGATCATCGCTGCCGGGATCGCCGCGCTGGCGGGCGTCGGCTTCACGGCCCTCGCCTGGGAGCCGTCCATCGACGCCGTGCCCCCGCCGGTGCCCGGTGCCTTCGCGCCCGACCTCGTGCGGCGGGGATCGGAGCTGGCGGCGATCGGCAACTGCGTCACCTGCCACACGGCGCCCGCCGGCCGTCCCTACGCCGGCGGCCTCGGCATGGAGACGCCCTTCGGCACGGTCTACGCCACCAACATCACCCCGGACCCGGAGACGGGGATCGGCCACTGGTCGGAGAGGGCCTTCGGCCGCTCCATGCGCCGCGGCGTGGACCGGGAGGGGCGCCACCTCTACCCCGCCTTCCCCTACGACCACTTCACGAAGGTGACGGACGAGGACAACCGGGCCCTCTACGCCTTCCTGATGACGCGCGAGCCCGTCCGCGCCACCGCCCCGGCCAACGAGCTGGTGTTCCCCCTCAACGTCCGCCCCCTGCTGGCGGGCTGGAAGCTCCTCTTCCTGCGCGAGGGACCCGGGGACGCCGCCGACCACGGCACCTACCTCGTGGACGGGCTGTCCCATTGCGGCTCCTGCCACACGCCGCGGAACCTCCTCGGCGCGGAGCGTCGCGGCCACGATCTCGCCGGCGGGGTGGCGGATGGCTGGGCAGCCTACGCCATCAACGCGGCCTCCCCGGCGCCCCGCCCCTGGGACGCGGAGAGCCTGTTCTTCTACCTGCGGAACGGCTGGTCGGCGTCGCACGGCATCGCGCGCGGGCCGATGGCGCCCGTCACGGCCAATCTCGGCGCGGCGCCGGAGGGTGACGTGCGCGCCATCGCGGCGGAGATCGCGCGCCGCATGGGCCGGCGCGACACCGCGCCGAACCCCGGCCCCGACCCGGCCGCCGCGGACACCCGTCCCGCCACCGCCGACAGCCAGTCCGTCCCGCCCCCCTCGGGCGGCGACCCCACGGGCCGCGCCATCTACGCCGCCGCCTGCGCGAACTGCCACGAGGCCGGGCGGCCCCTGCCCTACGGCGGCATGCACCTCGCCGGCAGCACCGCCCCGCGCGCGCCGGACCCGCGGAACATCGTCCGCGTGGTGCTGGACGGCCTGCCCGCCGCCGAGGGCGAGCGCGCCCCGGTCATGCCGGGCTTCCGCGGCGTGCTGAGCGACGCGCAGATGGTCGCACTGCTGCGCTACCTGCGCGAGGCCTTCGGGCAAGCGCCGCCCTGGCCGGACGTGGAGGGGACCGTCCGCGAGGTCAGCGCCGCGCCGCCTCAGGCCGCCTACCCCACCGACGCCGTGCGATCCGGCCCCTCCGACCCGAGCCAGCGAGGCGTGTCATGGTGAGTCTCCGCGTGAACGGACAGGAGCACGCGCTCGACGTCGATCCGGAGACGCCGCTGCTCTACGCGCTGCGCGACGAACTCGGGCTGAACGGCGCGAAGTACGGCTGCGGCCTCGGCCAGTGCGGCGCCTGCACCGTGATGGTGGACGGGCAGGCCGTCTTTTCCTGCGTCGTGCCCGTGCTGCTGGCGCAGGGGCGCGAGGTGACGACGCTGGAGGGGCTGGGCACGCCCGAGGCCCCCGGCCCCACCCAGCGCGCCTTCATCAAGGAGCAGGCGGCCCAGTGCGGCTACTGCATCCCCGGCATGATCATGCGGGCCGAGGCGCTGCTGCGCCGCGCCCCGCACCCCTCGGACGCCGAGATCCGCGAGCACATGCACCCCAACCTCTGCCGCTGCGGCACCCACGCGCGCATCCTGCGCGCCATCCGCCGCGCGGCGGAGACGCGGGAGGCTCCGCGGACAGCCTTCGCCGAGGGCGGGCGGTGAGCGCCGCCCTTCCCCGCCGCGGCCTGCTCGCCGGGGCGCTGGTGCTGGCCTTCGCCCTGCGGCCGGCCGCGGCGCAAGAGGCCGGCGGCCCCGTCCTGCCCGGCAGCCTGAAGGAGACGCCGGAACTCGACGCCTGGCTCCGCATCGACGCCGCCGGCGCCGTCACCCTCTTCACCGGCAAGGCGGAGCTGGGCCAGGGCGTCAAGACCGCCCTGTTGCAGATCGCGGCGGAGGAGCTGGAGGTGCCCCTCGCCGCCATCGCCCTCGTCACCGCCGATACGGCGCGCACGCCGGACGAGGGCTACACCGCCGGCAGCCATTCCATGCAGGACAGCGGCACCGCCATCCGCCACGCCGCCGCGCAGCTCCGGCAGTTGCTGATCGAGCGCGCGGCCGAGCGGCTGGGCCGCCCCGCCGGGGCGCTGCGGGCCGAGCGCGGCGCGGTGGTGACGCCGGAGGGAACGCGCCTCGGCTACGGCGACCTCGTGGGGGGCCTCGACCTGCACCGCCGCGCGCGGCCGGGGTCGCCCCTGAAGCCCGCCGCCGCCTTCACCGTGATGGGCCGGCCGGTGCCGCGGGTGGACATCCCGGCGAAGCTGACCGGCGCCCCCGCCTACGTGCAGGACCTGCGCCCCGAGGGCATGGTCCACGCCCGCGTGGTGCGCCCGCCCGCGCCGGGCGCGCGCCTCGTCTCGCTCGACCGCCGCGCGGCGGAGGCCCTGCCGGGCGTGATCGCGGTGGTGCGCGACGGAGACTTCCTCGCGGTGGCCGCGGAGAAGGAATGGGGGGCGATCAAGGCCATGCGCCTGCTCGCCGCCGGCGCGCGCTGGGAGGGCGGGCCGGGCCTGCCGCGACAGGCGGACCTCTTCGCCGCGCTGCGCGCCCTGCCGACGGAGGACACCGCCATCCTCGACCGCCCTGCCCCCGCCTCGGCCGGGACCGGCGCGCGGGAGATGCGCGCCGCCTACACGCGCCAGTACCAGGCGCACGGCTCCATCGGCCCCTCCTGCGCCCTGGCGCAGGAGGTGGACGGCACGATGACGGTCTGGACCCACACCCAGGGCGTCTATCCCCTGCGCGCCGCGCTCGCGGAGATGCTGGGCCGCGGCCCCGAGCGCGTGCGCTGCATCCACGCCGAGGGCTCCGGCTGCTACGGCCACAACGGCGCCGACGACGTGGCCGCCGACGCCGCCCTCGTCGCCCGCGCCCTGCCCGGCCGCCCCGTGCGGCTGCAGTGGATGCGCGAGCAGGAGGCGGCCTGGGAACCCCTCGGCGCCGCGATGACGACGGAGGTCCGCGCCCGCCTCGGCGCCGACGGCCGCGTGCAGGACTGGGACTACGCCGTCCGCAGCAACACCCACAACGCCCGGCCGGGCAAGGCGGGCGACCTGCTGGCGGCCACTCACCTCGCCCAGCCCTTCGCCCCCTCCCCGCCGCGCGCCATCCCGCAGCCCGAGGGCGGCGGCGACCGCAACGCCATCCCGCTCTACGCCTTCCCCGGCGCGCGGGTGATGCACCACTTCATCCCCACCATGCCGTTGCGCGTCTCCGCCATGCGGGCGCTGGGCGCCTACATGAACGTCTTCTCCATCGAGAGCTTCATGGACGAGCTCGCCGCCGCCGCCGGCGCCGACCCCGTGGCGTTCCGCCTCGCCCATCTGGAGGACGCGCGCGCCCGCGCCGTGGTGACCCTCGCCGCCGAGCGCTTCGGCTGGGAACCCGGGGCCGCTCTCCCGCCCGGCCGGGGGCGCGGCTTCGGTTTCGCCCGCTACAAGAACCTCGCCGCCTACTGCGCCGTCGCGGCCGAGGTGGCGGTGGAGCGCGAGACCGGCCGCGCCCGCCCCGTCCGCGTCGTCGCGGCCGTGGATGCCGGGCAGGTCGTCAACCCCGACGGGCTTCGGAACCAGGTGGAGGGCGCCATCATCCAGTCCACGAGCTGGACCCTCTTCGAGAGCGTGGACTTCACGCCCGACGGCGTGACGAGCGTGGACTGGTCCACCTATCCCATCCTGCGCTTCAAGGCGGTGCCGGAGCGCGTCGAGGTCCACCTCGTCGACCGCCCCGACACGCCCTTCCTCGGCGCCGGCGAGACGGGACAGGGCCCCACCGCCGCCGCCATCGGCAACGCCGTCGCCCACGCCACCGGTCGCCGGATGCGCGACCTCCCGATGACGCGAGAGCGCATCAAGGCGGCGATCGGGGTATGAGGGTCCGGCCGGGAGCGGTCGGGCCGCTCCCGGCCGGCCGCGGGGTCCGTGCGCAGGGCCACGGCGCCGGCTCCGTCACTGCCGCCGGAAGTAGACGGAGAAGATCGGGTCCCTGAGGGTGGAGGTCGCGTTCGGGGCGGCCTCGAACGACGCCTTGTCCGGCGCGCAGGCGAGGCCGTCGCTGGTCGCGCGCACCGTGGCCGAGCGTGGCTCGCCCGTGATCAGGGCCCGTTCGCCGAAGAACTCCCCGCGGCCCAGCCCGGCCCGCCGGCGCGCGACCAGGGCGCGCTGGTCCGTGAGCAGCCTGCGCGAACCGGCATCGGTCCGGAAGAGCGTCTGGCGGGCGTCGAGAATATCGACGTTGTTCGCGAGGTCGATCTCGATCGAGCGCAGGGACGCGCTCTGCGCGTGGATGCGGGCCGGACCGACGGCCATGATGCCGCCGAGTTGTGCCTGCGTCGCGCGGACGGCGTCGTCAGCGTGGAACGACCGCCGGGGGCTGACCAGCCCCGCGGGGCGCGGATCGTTCGATCCGGGCCGGGAATGTCAACTCGCGCCGCATCGGGATGCCGGGAGTCCATCGGGTCGGTCGGCGGACCCCGACGGGAAGCCTCAGGGGCCGCGCCACCGGATCGGGATCCTGGACGACGGCTGGCCTGTTCCCTGTGCCGGGGGTATGGGGGGCTTCTCCCCGCCGTTCCATGCCCAAGAACCGTCCGATGCCATCCCGCGATCCCCTGACCGTCCCGCGCGCACCGAAGCTCCGCCCGTTCGTCCAGGCCCGGCTCGCATCCGGACGCCCCCGGACGCCCGGCGCGATCGCACGGGCCGGACTTCGATCGCTGACGATGGCCGGTCCGCCGCGATCCACCGGGCAGGCCGGCCTGCCGGCGAATGACCCGCCCGGCAGGATCTGATCCCCTTGAGCCAGACCGATCGCCCGTCCTGGACCGAGGCTGAGCGCCTCGCCGCCCTGGACCGCTACGCCATCCTCGACACCCCGCCGGAGGGGGATTTCGACGACCTCGTGCGCATGGCCGCCGACCTGCTCGGCACGCCCATCGCCGCGGTGAACCTCATCGCCGAGGGCCGGCAGTGGCTCAAGGCGGAGGTCGGCATGGGCGTGCGGGAGATGCCGCTCGACGGCGCCATCTGCGCCTGGCTGCTCCTTCAGCCCGGCGATCTGGTGGTCCCGGATCTCCGGGCGGACCCCCGCTTCGACGGCAACCCCCTGGTCACCTCGGGTCCGGGTCTGCGCTTCTACGCGGGAGAGCGGTTGGAGACCCCGGACGGGCTGCCGCTCGGCACGCTCTGCGTCCTCGACACGCGGCCCCGGCCGGAGGGGCTCACCGAACGCCAGCGCTTCGCGCTCAGGACGCTGGCCCGCCAGGTGATGGCCCAGCTGAACCTCCGCCGCAGCCTGGCGCAGCAGGCCCGCTCGGAAGCCCTCCGGCGTCAGGTCCTGGACAGTGCCACCGATTTCGCCATCGTCAGCATGGATCTCGCGCGCGGGATCACGGGCTGGAACACCGGGGCGGCGAACATCCTGGGCTGGACCGAGGCCGAGGTGCTCGGCCGGCCCGCGGACCTCCTCTTCGTGCCGGAGGACCGGGAGGCCGGCGTTCCCGACGCCGAGATGAAGCGGGCCGCCGAGACGGGCCGGGCTTCCGACGACCGCTGGCACAACCGCAGGGACGGCTCCCGCCTCTGGGCGTCGGGCGAGATGATGCCGCTGCGGGACGAGGGAGGCGTCCACACCGGCTACCTCAAGATGCTGCGCGACCGCACCGGGCAACACCTCGCGGGCAGGGCTCTGGAGGCCGTCAATGAGCGCTTCAGGCTGGCGCAGCGGGCGACCCGGGACGCGATCCGGGACTGGAGCCTCGGCGATGACCGCGTGCTCTGGAACGAGGCGCTGGAGGAGGCCTACGGCTGGCCCCCCGCGCAGGTGGAGCCGACCGGGGACTGGTGGATCGCCCGGATCCACCCCGAGGACCGGGACCGGATCGACCGCAGCATCCACGCGGCGATCGACGGCGGCGGCACGAACTGGACGGGCGAGTACCGCTTCCGCCGCGCCGACGGCGGCTACGCGGAGGTGCTGGACCGCGGCTCCGTCATCCGGGACGCGGACGGCCGGGCGGTCCGCATGATCGGCGCCATGCTCGACCTGACCCGGATACGGACGGCGGAGGCCGCCCTGCGCGCGGGCGAGGAGCGCTTCAAGACGATCCTCGATACGATCGAGGCGGCCTTCGCGATCGTCCAGGTCCGGTTCGACGCGGATGACCGGCCGGTGGACTACCGCTTCATCGAGGCCAATCCCGCCTTCGAGCGTCAGGCCGGCGTCAATCTGCGCGGCAAGTGGGTCACGGAATTCGCTCCCGACCTGGAGCGGTTCTGGTTCGACACCTACGGGCACGTCGCGAAGACCGGCGAGCCCGCCAAATTCGAGAGCTACGCGAAGGCGTTCGAACGCTGGTTCGACGTCCTCGCCGTCCGGGTCGGCGACCCCGCCGAGCGGCAGATCGCGATCATCTTCACCGACACCACCGCGCGACGCGTCGCGGAGGACCGCCTCCGCGCCAGCGAGGCGCTCGCGCGCGCGAACGTGGAGCGCGTCCAGCTGGCCCTGGCCGCGGGCGCGATCATCGGCACCTGGCACTGGGACCTGCCGACCGACCGCTTCACGGTGGACGACGCCTTCGCCCGGGCCTTCGGCCTCGACCCGTCGCTCGGCCACGAGGGCATCCCGCTCGCCCGGATCGTCGCGACCGTGCATCCCGACGATCAGGCGGGCCTGGCCGCCGCGATCGGCGAGGCCATCGCGCGGGGCGGCGGCTACGCGCATCAGTACCGCGTGCGCCGGGCGGACGGCCAGTACCACTGGATCGAGGCGAACGGGCGCGTCGACCACGCCGCGGACGGCACGCCGCTGAGCTTCCCCGGCGTGCTCCTCGACGTGGAGGAGCGACGCACCGTCGAGATGGAGCGCGACCGTGTCACGGCCGAGCTGCGTGCCCTCACCGAGACGTTGGAGCAGCGGGTCACCGAGCGCTCGGCCGATCTGCTTCGGGCCGAGGAGGCGCTGCGGCAGAGCCAGAAGATGGAGGCGGTCGGCCAGCTCACGGGCGGTCTGGCGCACGACTTCAACAACCTGCTGACCGGCGTGACCGGCAGCCTGGAACTCCTCCAGACCCGCATCGCCCAGGGCCGGATCAAGGATGTGGACCGCTACGTCAACGCGGCCCAGGGCGCGGCCAAGCGGGCGGCGGCCCTCACCCACCGGCTGCTGGCCTTCTCCCGGAGACAGACGCTCGATCCCAAGCCCACGGACGTGAACCGGCTGATCCTGGGCATGGAGGAACTGGTCCAGCGCACGGTCGGGCCGGAGATCGCCGTGGAGACGATCCCCGCCGGCGGGCTCTGGCACACGCTGGTGGACCCGGGGCAGCTGGAGAATGCCCTCCTCAACCTCTGCATCAATGCCCGCGACGCCATGCCGCACGGTGGCCGCATTACCGTCGAGACGAGCAACCGGTGGCTCGACGAACGGACGGCGCGCGAGCGGGACCTCGATCCCGGCCAGTACGTGTCGCTCAGCGTGTCCGATACCGGTACGGGCATGCCGCCCGACGTCATCGCCAAGGCCTTCGAGCCGTTCTTCACCACCAAGCCGATCGGACAAGGCACCGGTCTCGGACTGTCCATGATCTACGGCTTCGCAAGGCAATCGGGCGGACAGGTGCGCATTCATTCCGAGGTGGGCGCCGGCACGAACGTCTGCCTGTACCTGCCCCGCCACCTGGGCGGCGAGGACACGGCCGAGCTGCCCCCCGAGCTGGCCGACGCGCCACGGGCGGAGAACGGGCAGACCGTGCTGGTGGTGGACGACGAGCCCACGGTGCGGATGCTGGTCACGGAGGTGCTGGAAGACCTCGGCTACACCGCGATCGAGGCGGCGGACGGCGCGGCGGGGCTGAAGGTGCTGCAATCCGACGTCCGGATCGACCTGCTGGTGACCGATGTCGGCCTGCCCGGCGGCATGAACGGGCGGCAGGTGGCGGACGCGGCCAGGGTGGCCCGGCCCGAGCTGAAGGTGCTGTTCATCACGGGCTACGCCGAGAACGCCGTGCTCAGCCACGGCCATCTCGACCCCGGCATGCACGTCCTGACCAAGCCCTTCGCGATGGAAGCCCTCGCCAGCCGCATCAAGGAGCTGATCTCGGACTGACGGAATCGCCGAGGCGCCGTGGCCGAAGTGGCCGCTGCTGTCGTTCCGGGCCTTCGAACTCCCTGGAGCAGCGGCCCTCCACCCGACCTCGAGACCGTTCGATCGTTCCGCGCGCCAGCCGTCACCCCGCACCGGAACGGGCGTGCACGGTCGGGCCAGCCCCGCGAGAGAGGCACGGCGTGGACCCGTCGTGCCCCCCTGGGGATGACGTCATCCGCGCCGGTACGAGAGCGGCGACGCGGAGGCGGGATCGCCGAGCGACGTGCCCCCCGGCACCCGCCGGCGCCCGAACCAATCGCCGAGATCGTCCAGCACCGCGTAGACCACGGGCACCACGACGAGGCTGAGCAGGGTGGAGGTGATCAGCCCCCCGATCACGACGAGCGCCATGGGCGCGCGGAACTCCGCATCCGCGCCCACGCCGGCCGCGATGTGCGCCATGCCCGCGGCCATGGCGATGGTGGTCATCACGATCGGGCGGGACCGCTTGCGCGCCGCGTCGATCAGGGCCGCCGTG
>Ga0325400_1001465_pt1 | contig 19517 bp, 17 predicted proteins | sample PopdelMetagenome_2_FD_205662 | JGI IMG/M metagenome (GOLD analysis project Ga0325400, IMG submission 205662) | Populus deltoides microbial communities from Bellville, Georgia, United States - Xylem-PdKOR-R1 | ecosystem: Host-associated > Plants > Phyllosphere > Stem > Wood/Secondary xylem...
GCGACCGTGCTCCCGACGGGCGCCCGCGGTCGCGACGTCGTACGTCGCCAGGCGTCGCTGGTGCGCCGGCTGCGGCAGAGCCGTGCCGACGTGGTCCTCGCCAACGGCGTCAAGGCCGCCGCGGCCGTCGTGCCCGCGGCGCGGCTCGTCGGGGTCAAGGTGTGCTGGGTCAAGCACGACTTCTCCTGGGACGCCGAGCTCGCCCGGGTCCTCGGGCGCGGCGCCGACGCGGTGCTCGCGACGTCGGCGGCGGTGGCCGCGGCCACCGGCCGCGACGACGCCGTGCTCGTGCCGCCTGCCCGACCCGCGCCGGCGGCCGACCGGGATTCGGCCCGCCGCTTCTGGGCAGGCCACGGCGTACCGCTCGACCAGGGCCCCACGCTGGGCATGCTCACCCGGCTGGTCGGCTACAAGGGCGTCGACACCGCGGTGCGCGCCCTGGCCTGCGACGACGCGGACCCGTGGCGGCTCGTGGTCGCCGGGCCCACCGACCCGAGCGAGCCCGGCGAGCAGGCCAGGCTCGAGCGGCTCGCTGCGGAGCTGGGGGTCGCCGACCGCGTGCGGTTCACGGGGGAGGTGCGCGAAGCCGGTGCCCACCTGGCCGCCTTCGACGCCGTCGCGGTCCTCACCCGACCCGACGGCACCCGCTTCGGGCGCGAGGGCTACTCCATCGTCGCCCTCGAGACGCTGGCCGCCGGGGTGCCCCTCATCGGGGCGGCCGGCAACCCCGAGGTGGAGCGGATGGCGCTGACCGCCGGGTACGTCGTGAGCGCGCACGACCACGGCGCCACGGCCCGGGCCCTGCGTGACGCGCGGGACCCCGAGGTCTCCGCCCGGTGTCGCCGGGCCGGGCTGGAGCTGATCGCCGCCCACCCCGACGCCACGGCCGTGGTCGAGCGGGTCGTGGCGACCCTCGCCCGGGTCGCCCTTCGCCCGGGCTGCGGGGTGCCGACGAGCAGCGGCGCCGACGACGCCCCCGTCGCCCCGGGTCCGCCGCTCACGGTGCTGAGCTGCTTCAAGAACGAGGAGGGCCACGTCGACGGGGTCGTCCGGGCCGTGGTCGACCAGCTCGGCCCCGACGACGAGTACGTCCTCGTCGACGACGTCTCCAACGACGCGACCGGGATCGAGCTGGCCGGCTGGGCCGCCCGGGACCGCCGCGTGCGGGTGCTCGACGGCCCCGGCATCAACCTGTCGGCCGCCCGCAACGCCGGGTTCGCCGCCGCCCGTCACGCCCACGTCGTGCTGACCGACGCCGGCTGCCTGCCCGCGCCCGGGTGGCTGGCCGCGCTGCGGGCGCCCTACGCCGAGCCCGACCCGGTCGACCTGGTCGTCGGGGTCTACGACCTCGACGGGGGCGACCCTCGCCGGGAGGCCTGCCGGGCCGCTCTGTTCCCGGCCGTGGAGGAGGCCCGTCGCACCACCCCGCTGGTCTGGCTCTCGGGCCGGCTCACCGGGCGCCGGTTCGACCGCCACCGTCTCGACGGCCGTTCCATGGCCTGCACGGTCGCCGCGTGGGAGCGCGCCGGCGGGTTCGACGTGCGGCTGTCCAGCTCCGAGGACGCCGTCTTCGGCGAGGCGGTCCTGGCCTCGGGCGGCACCAGCGCCCTCGCCCTGGACGCCAAGGTCACCTGGGCCCAGTGGGACACCCTGCGCGAGATGGCGCGCACCTACGCCCGCTACGGCGAGTGGGGCGGGCGCGCCGGGTCGTGGCCCCTCGTGCGTCGCGACCTGGTCCGCGGGGCGGCGTACGTCGTCGCGCCCGTGCTGCTGGCCCGGGGGCCGCTGGCCGCGCGGGTGGCCGTCGGGGTGGGGGCCGCGGGCTACCTCGCCCTCCCCGTCCAGCGGCTGCACCACGACCAGGGCCGCCTCGACCCGGCCACGGTGGCGCTGGTGCCCGCCATGATGGCGCTCAAGGACGTGACCAAGGCCTGGGGCTGCCTGCGGGGCAGCCTGGCCCGGCGACGTCGCCCCGTCGGAACCCACCGCCAGGGACGGGGGAGCAGCACCCGGTGACCGGGCACCCCACCGGCCCCAGCCTGGACCCCGACCTGGACCCCGACCCCGTCCCTCCCACCGACGTCGACGGGCCCGGGGAGGCGCACCCGCACCAGGTCGGGGAGGTCTCGCTGCGCACGGCCCGCAACGCCGCCATCCGGGCGACGGCGGAGATCCTGGGCAAGGTCGCGACCCTGGCCTGGACGGTCGCCGCCGCCCGGCTGCTCAGCCAGGACGAGTTCGGCACCGTCTCCTACGCCCTCAACGTGATGCTCCTGGTCAGCTCGCTGGCCGCCTGGGGCTTCGACACCGGGATCGCCCGCACCGGCAGCGCGCGACCCGAGCGGCTCGAGCCGGTCTACCTGAGCTCGCAGCTGTGGAAGACCGGCATCGCGGTCGTCGTCTTCGGGTTCGCCATCGCCTTCCTGGTCCTGCAGCCCGACGCGGGGCCGTGGCCGGTCCTGGTGCTCATGGTCCTGGCCGGGTTCCCGGAGCTGTGGAGCCTGTCAGCGCGGGCCGCGGCCTCGGCCCAGCAGAAGTCGTCCTGGGTCTCCCAGGCCCTGGTCGCCCAGCGACTCGTGACCGCCGGAGCGATCCTGACCGCGCTCTTCCTCGGCCTCGGGGCCACCGGGGTCGCGACCGGCTTCCTGGTCGGCACCCTGGTCGGGTGGGGGTTCCACCACCTCGTGCTCCGCCGCATGCACATCACCCACCGGCTGCGCGACCTGCGCCGGCCCGACCTCGTCGAGGCCGTGCGGGGCACCTTCCTGCTCGGCGTCAGCGGCCTGGTGCTGATGCTGCTCTTCCGCATCGACGTCTTCCTGCTCGGCCAGATCCGCAGCACCGCGGAGGTCGCGGTCTACTCCGTGGCCTACCGGCTACTCGAGACCGTCCTGTTCGTCACCTACGCGATCAACTACGCGGTCTTCCCGGTGATGAGCGCCACCGGGTCGGCGACCCGGCGTCGCCTGGGCTACGAGCGCGCGATGGCGGTGGCGGCGTTCGTCTACCTGCCCTTCGTCGTCGTCTGCCTGACCGAGGGTCGCTCGATCATCGAGCTTCTCTTCGGTGGTCAGTACGCCGACCCCGCGGCGCCCGTGCTCGCCTGGCTGGCCCCCGCCCCGCTGTTCCTCGCGGCCGCGTTCTTCGGCAACTCCGTGCTGGCCTCGGCCGGTCGGTCCCGCAGCCTGCTCCTGGCCTCGACCCTGGCCCTGGTGACCAACGTGGTGCTCAACCTGGTGCTCATCCCCCCCTACGGCGGCCAGGGGGCCGCGGCCTCGACCTCGGTGGCCTACGTCGTCCAGACGGCCGTCGTGCTCTGGGCGCTGCGCGGCGCCGAGCGGCCACGTCTCGTCGCCGCCCTGGCGTCCTCGGCCGTCGCGGCCCTGGCCCTGGCCGGGCTACTGGTGCTGCTGGCCCTCCCGCTCCTGGTCGAGCTCGTCGTCGGGGCCGTGGTCTACCTGGCGGTCTGGCTGCTGGTCGTGCGGCGAGTCGCGCCCGAGCAGCGCGATGTCGTGGTGGGCGTGCTCCGGCGCAAGGTCGGGCGCCGGTGACGGCGACACCGGCGGCACCGGCCTCCTACGTCGCCGTCACCCGTCCCCGCCAGGCCTGGGTCCAGGCCGGGTCGCTCCCAGCAGCGCGCTACCTGGTGCGGATGTCGGCCCAGGCGCTCAACCACGGGATGCCCGCCCTGCGGCCCGGCGGACGGGCGCTGGCGGCGCTGGGCCGACGTACCCTCCCGGTGGAAGGACCCGCGCGCGCGCTCCTGCGGCTCCCCGCGCGTCCGCTGGCCGAGCTGGACCTGGTGCGCGACCACGTGCGCGGCGCGTGGGACGTGTTGGCGGCCGGGTCCGACCGGCTGCCGGGGCGCTGTCCGGAGCTGTCGCTGCTGGCCGTCGAGCGGTTGTCGGGCCGCTTCTGCTTCGTCTTCGGCGACGACGACCCCTCGCCCCTCCTGGTGCTGAAGCCTGCCCCCGCCCCCGGCATCGGCGACCCCGAGCTGACCGCGCTGCACGCCGTCGCCGGCCTCGGACTGGCGCCCCGGGTGCTACCGGCGCTCCCCGGGCTCGCCGTCCAGGAGGGCCTGCCCGGGGGACCGCTGCGTGTGCTGCCCCCCGGCCCGCCGGGGTGGACGGTGCCGTACGTCGCGGCCTACGCCCAGCTCGGTCCCGCCCTCGTCCGCCTGGCGGAGGCCACCCGCGCCGCCGGTCGCCCGCCCGGGGTCGACCATGTCGAGGTGGTCCTGCCGCACACCCGGGGCGCCACGCGCGCCCGGCTGGTCGCGGTGTGCGAGGAGCTGACCACCCACGACGGCGTGTGCCTGGAGCACCACGACCTCAGCGCGCAGAACTGGCTGGTCGACCGCGGTCGCTTCACCGGCCTGGTCGACTGGGAGGCGGCGGTGGCCCACGGCATGCCGGGCTACGACGCCGTGCACAGCGCCGTGGCGCTGCTCGAGCACGGCGTCGCGCTGCGGTCCTGGGGCCAGGAGCAGGTCCTGGCCGAGTTCACCCGGGCGTGGCACGAGGAGCCGCTCTTCGACAGCGCCCGTGCCTGGCACCGCGCATGCGTCGCCGCGGTGACCGGCACGCCCGCGCCGGCCGACGCGCTGCTCGTGGCCTACTTCGCCAGTCGTCTCGCCCGCCGGCTCAACCGGGGTGGGCCCGCGCTGCTGGACGTCGCGACCGTGACGGCCATGCTGGACGTGGTGGCCGGCACCCAGGCCGCGGTCGGCTGATCGACGCGGCCCCGCGCCGCCTCACCCGGTCTTGACGACGAGCGTCTCCAGCCGCTCGCGGTCCTGGCCCGACGTACGACGTGAGGTCGTCACGGTCGCGCGTCCGGCGAGCAGCTCCTCGACGTCGTGGACGTGCGACCGGTTCCAGATCACGGTGTGGTCGCCGCGCTGCTCGATGTTCCACTGGTGCATGCCGAGGTAGTCCTGGAAGACGCCCTCGTTGACGTAGTGGTTAAGCAGCACCATGCCGCCGGGCCTGGCCACGGTGAGCATCCCCTCGAGCGCGGCGACCGGGTCGTAGTGGTGGTCGAGCGCGTTGCCGCAGTGGACGAGGTCGAAGGTGTCGGCGCCGAAGGTCTCCGGCAGCCGCTCGCCGTGGGCCTCGACAGTGCGGACCGGGGGTGTGATGCCGGCCCCCGCCAGGATCTCGTCGTACTGCGGGGCCAGCGCGTCGCACGCGGTGATCGCCAGGCGCCGGCGCGGGTGCACCTTGCCGAGCGGGGTCAGCGGTCCCGAACCCACGTCGAGCAGCCGCACGGGGTCGCGGTCGGCGGGGAGCCGGTCGACCGCGTCGAGGACGAACTCGTCCTCCAGCGGCCGGTGTGGATCGAGGAGGCCGCGATCGTGGGCGTCACGCAGCCACTGCTCGTCCCAGTGCGCGGACTCCCAGGTGGCGCCGTCGGACCACACCTCGGCGGCGGACCGGCGCTTGTTGCGCAGGGCGTACAGGCGGCCCGCGACCGGCTGGGCGACCCGGCGCACCTGCGGCTGGCGGGCCACGCGCCGGGCGGCCTGGTGGAGCCGTTGCTTGGCGGTGCTCATGGCCGGAGGCTAGCGAAACCGGGGGACGGCCGGGGGGCATCGCTCGATAGCATCGGGCCCGTGCCCGACCTGAAGATCGTCCTCGTCCGCCCCGGTCATCCCCAGGACGGCACGGTCACCGAGGTGCCGGCGGGCACGCGTGCCTGGGAGCCGTTCGCCGAGGATCGCGACGTGGTCGCGGCGAGGGTCAACGGGGAGCTGCGGGACCTGGCCCACGAGCTGGCCGACGGCGACGAGGTGGAGGGCGTCGCGATCGACAGCCCCGACGGCCACGACATCCTGCGGCACTCCTGCGCCCACGTGATGGCCCAGGCCGTGCAGCAGCTCTTCCCGGACGCCAAGCTCGGCATCGGGCCGCCGATCGTCGACGGCTTCTACTACGACTTCGGCGTCGAGACGCCCTTCGTCCCCGAGGACCTCGAGCGCATCGAGACCGCCATGCGCAAGATCATCAAGGAGGGCCAGCGCTTCTCCCGCCGCGCGACCTCGGATGCCGAGGCCATCGCCGAGCTGGCCGCCGAGCCCTACAAGATCGAGCTGATCGGGCTCAAGGGCTCGGGCCAGGCCGCCGACGCCGCGGAGGGGGCCTCGGTCGAGGTCGGGGCGGGCGAGCTGACCATCTACGACAACCTGCGCCGCGACGGCGCCGTGGCCTGGTCCGACCTGTGCCGCGGCCCGCACCTGCCCACCACCAAGCGCATCCCGGCCTTCAAGCTCACCCGCAGCGCCGCGGCGTACTGGCGGGGGGACGAGAGGAACCAGCAGCTCCAGCGCATCTACGGGACGGCCTGGGAGTCCAAGGAGGCCCTGGCCGCGCACCTGCACCGGCTCGAGGAGGCCGAGCGGCGCGACCACCGCAAGCTCGGCCGTGAGCTCGACCTGTTCTCCTTCCCCGACGAGCTGGGGTCCGGCCTCCCGGTGTTCCACCCCCGCGGTGGGGTCGTCAAGCGGGAGATGGAGGACTACGTCCGACGCCGGCACATCGAGGAGGGGTTCGAGTACGTCGGCACGCCCCACATCTCCAAGGAGGGGCTCTTCCACACCTCCGGGCACCTGCCCTACTACGCCGACGGGATGTTCCCGGCCTTCGGGCTCGACGGCAACGACTACCGCCTCAAGGCGATGAACTGCCCGATGCACAACCTGATCTATCGGTCGCGGGGCCGCTCCTACCGGGAGCTGCCGCTGCGGCTCTTCGAGTTTGGGCACGTCTACCGCTACGAGAAGTCCGGCGTCGTGCACGGCCTGACCCGGGTGCGCGGCTTCGCCCAGGACGACTCCCACTCCTACGTCACCCCCGAGCAGGCGCTCGGCGAGGTGAAGCACCTGCTGGGTTTCATGCTCAGCGTGCTGCGCGACTTCGGGCTCGACGACTTCTACCTCGAGCTCTCCACGCGCGACGACTCCAAGCCCGACAAGTTCGTCGGAGACGAGCAGGAGTGGGCCACCGCCACCGCGGTCTTGGAGGAGGCCGCGGCCGAGACCGGTCTCGAGCTCGTGCCCGACCCCGGCGGGGCGGCGTACTACGGGCCGAAGATCTCGGTGCAGGCCCGCGACGCCATCGGCCGCACCTGGCAGATGGGCACGGTGCAGTACGACTTCAACCAGCCGCGCGGCTTCGAGCTGGAGTACCAGGCCGCCGACGGCTCGCGGCAGCGCCCGGTGATGATCCACTCCGCGAAGTTCGGGTCCATCGAACGCTTCCTCGGCGTGCTGGTCGAGCACTACGCCGGCGCCTTCCCGCCGTGGCTGGCCCCCGTCCAGGTCCAGGGCATCCCGATCTCCGCCGACCACGAGGACTACCTGTATGACGTGGCGCGGCAGATGAGGGCGCGGGGGATCCGGGTCGAGGTCGACGGCTCGAGCGACCGGATGCAGAAGAAGATCCGCAACGCTCAGCTGCAGAAGGTGCCGTTCATGGTGATCGCCGGCGCCGATGACATCGCCGCGGGCGCGGTCTCCTTCCGCTACCGCGACGGCCGCCAGGACAACGGCGTACCCGTCGCCGAGGCCATCGACCGCGTCGCCGCCGCCGTCGCCTCCCACGAGCAGGTCTGATCGCTGCGGGTGCGAGGGACGAGCACCGGCAGCGATGTCGGTGGTCGAGCAGGCGACGGAGCCTGAGCTCGCGAAGGCTCTGGGAGCGGTCGAGACCCGGTGAGGTGAGGCAGCAGGTCGGCCGGCGGGATGATCTCGAGGCTCGGGCCTGGCCTTCGCACCTCGACCAGCGGGACGTATCGGTGGTCGAGCCGGGCGAGCCCCTGGGCGAGTCCGAGTCGAGACCCGGTGAGTGAGGCAGCAGGTCGGCCGGCGGGGGTCTCGACTCGCTCGTCGCTGGCGCTCCTCACGGCTCGACCACCGGTGGTGGGACGCTGGGGGCATGGCGAAGAAGATCGCGAAGTCAGACCGGGTCGACCTCGAGGGGCTGCTGGAGTTCGTCCGGCCGCGGCACCACTTCGTGCTGGTGACGGCCAAGCGCGACGGCAGCCCGCAGGTGAGCCCGGTGACCGGGGGAGTCGACGACGAGGGTCGGCTGGTGATCTCGACCTACCCGGAGCGGGCCAAGGCGGCCAACGCGCGGCGTACCCCCGAGGTCAGCGTGCTCGTGCTCGGTGACGACTTCGACTCCGACTGGGTGCAGGTCGACGGCACCTGCGAGGTCATCGACTCACCGGAGGCGGTCGAGCCGCTCGTCGACTACTTCCGGGCGATCGCGGGGGAGCACTCGGACTGGGAGGAGTACCGGCAGGCGATGCGCGAGCAGGGCAAGTCGCTGATGCGGATCACTCCGACCGGCTGGGGGCCGATCGCCAGCGGGGGCTTCCCGGCCCGTCTCGTGGACGGCTGAGTGTGCGCGACAACGTGTCTGCGACACGCTGTCGCAGCAAACGCTGTACACGCGACGTCATGTCGCACTAATCTCGGCGGAGTCAGGCACGTCACACCCTGCTCCCGAGAGGTGCCCCGCGATGACCAGCACGATCGAGCCCACCGACCTGAGCGCCGACCTGAGCGCCGACCTGAGCTACGAGGATCGGCTCCGGGTCCTGTCCGAGGCGTCGGTCGAGCAGCACTTCGACGCCTTCGCCGACATCGCGTGGGACGACCCGGCGTACGCCGTGGACCCCACCGACGAGCGCTGGATCCTCCCCGACGTCGACGTGCTGGGCCGCCACCCCTGGTACCAGGGCCTGCCGAAGGACGAGCAGGTCCGGGTCGGGCTCTACCGCCAGGCCAACGTGACCAAGGTGGGGCTGCAGTTCGAGCAGATCCTCGTCGCCGGCCTGATGAACTACGCCTTCGACCTCCCCAACGGCTCCCCGGAGTTCCGCTACTCCACCCACGAGGCGACCGAGGAGTGCCACCACACGCAGATGTTCCACGAGTTCGTCAACCGCTCCGGGGCCGACGTCCCGGGTGGGAGTCGCTTCTTCCACCTCGTCTCGCCGGTGCTGCCGCTGGCGGCCAAGCTGGCGCCGTTCGGCTTCTTCTACGGCGTGCTGGCCGGCGAGGAGCCGATCGACCACGTCCAGAAGTCGATCCTGCGCGCCGGCGACGACATGCACCCGCTGCTGCAGCGGATCATGGCCATCCACGTCGCCGAGGAGGCCCGGCACATCGGGTTCGCCCACCAGTACCTCGAGCACCAGGCGCCGAAGCTCTCCCGCCTCGACCGCGGCATCCTCTCGGTCGCGGTGCCGGTGATCATGCGCTGGCTGTGCAACGAGATCCTCGTGCCGAGCAAGCAGGCGCAGCGCGACATGGGCATCCCGGCGCACGTGGTGAAGGAGATCTGGTTCGACGCCCCGGAGTCGCGGGTCTTCCTGCGCGACCTCTTCGGCGACGTGCGGATGCTGGCCGAGCAGACCGGGATGATGAACCGGGCCTCGCGTCGGGTGTGGCGGGCGATGCGGATCGACGGCCGTCCCTCCCGCTTCCGCAGCCAGGTCGCGACCGCCGCCGGCTGAGCCGGACCGGTCCACCCATGGCGTACGTCGTCACCCAGGCCTGCTGCGCCGACGCCTCGTGCGTCGTCGTCTGCCCGGTCAACTGCATCCACCCCGCCCCCGGTGAGCCGGGGTTCGCCGAGGCCGAGATGGTCTTCGTCGACGCCCGCACCTGCGTCGGCTGCGGGGCTTGCGCCAGCGCCTGCCCCGTCGACGCGGTCAAGCCCGCCACCCGGCTCACGGCCGCCGAGCGGCCCTTCGTGGCACTGGCCGCGGAGTACTACGAGTGCTTCCCGCACACAGACCGCACCCCGCTCGCGGTGGTCGGGAGGCAGCGCCGGCTCAGCCGATCCGGGCCGTTCCGGGTTGCGGTGGTCGGCGCCGGCCCGGCCGGGCTCTACACCGCCGACGGGCTGCTGGCCCACCCCGAGATCGCCGTCGACGTCTACGACCGTCTGCCCACCCCGCACGGCCTGGTCCGCGCCGGGGTCGCACCCGACCACCCGCACACCAAGCACGTCCAGGACCTGTTCGCCCACGTCGAGGACCAGCCCGGCTTCCGATACTTCCTCGGCGTCGAGGTCGGCCGCGACCTGAGCCTGGCCGAGCTGTCCGCGCAGTACGACGCCGTCGTGTACGCCGTCGGCGCCGCCCACGACAAGCCGTTGGGCATCCCCGGGGAGGACCTCCCCGGCTCGCTGTCGGCCACCGAGCTCGTCGGCTGGTACGACGGCCATCCCGACCACCAGGACCTCGCGGTGGGGCTGGACCACGAGCGCGCGGTCGTCGTGGGCAACGGCAACGTCGCCCTCGACGTGGCGCGCATCCTGACCAGCGACCCGGAGACCCTCGCACGCACCGACGTCGCGGCCCTCGCCCTGGCGGCGCTGGCCCGCAGCCGGATCCAGGAGGTCGTCGTCCTCGGACGGCGCGGGCCCGCGCAGGCGGCGTTCACCGTGCCCGAGCTCGTCGGGCTGGTCGGGCTCGCCGACGCGGGGCGGATCGACGTCGTGGTGCAGTGTCCCGACGACGTGCTGCGGGCCACCGCGTCCGACGCCCGAGGTCGCCTGCTGCTCGATCTCGCGCGGCGCGCCCGGACGCCCGGCCGCCGGGCGGTCGTCCTCCGGTTCCTGGCGCGACCGACCCGTGTCGTCGGCGACGCCGAGCGCGGCGTCACCGCTGTGGAGGTCGCCCGCACCCGGCTCGAGGTCGGCTCCGACGGCGTACCCGTCGCCGTGGATGCCGGGGAGAGCGAGGTGATCGAGGCCGGGCTGTTGCTCCGCTCGGTCGGCTACCGCGGGCACCCGGTGCCCGACCTGCCGCACGACCCGGTGACCGGCACGGTGGTCCACGACCGTGGGCGGGTGCGCCCCGGCGTGTACGTCGCGGGCTGGGCCAAGCGGGGCCCCACCGGGTTCATCGGCACCAACAAGGCCGACGCGGCGCAGACCGTCGAACGCATCCTCGACGACCTCGACGCCCGGGCCACCCCGACCCCGGTCGGGACGTCGGCCTCGATCGCGGCCGTCGTCACCGGACGCGTCCCTGACGTGGTCGACCTCGCCGGGTGGCGGGCGATCGACGCCGAGGAGCGCCGACGGGGCGCGGTCGACGGACGCCCGCGCGCCAAGATCGTCGAGGTCGAGGAGATGTTGCGGGTGGCGCGGGCGAGCGCCGCTCCCCGGGCCGGACGACGACGCGGCTACGCTGCCCTGACGGGTCTGGGACGACGGGCCGAGCGAGGGTCAGCGAAGCGAGGGTGAGATGGCGGCGTCCGGCAAGGTGCGCGACGGACGCCAGGCGCGGTGGACCCAGCACAACGAGGAGCGCAGGGCCCAGATCCTCGACGCGGCCGTCGCCGAGCTCGAGGAGGCCGGCCCCGGCACCGAGATCCACGTCCAGCAGATCGCCGAGCGCGCCGGGCTGAACCGCACGGTCGTCTATCGCCACTTCGCCGACCGGGCCGACCTCGACCGGGCCATCCAGGCCCAGATCGTGGAGGAGATCGCCGCGCTGCTGCTGCCCCAGGTGACCCTGGACGGCACCGTCCACCAGATCATCGGCCGGATCGTCACGACCTACCTCGACTGGGTCGAGGCCCACCCCGCGCTGCACCGCTTCGCCGAGGTCGACAGCTCCGACCCCATGCAGCAGGGCATCGCCCGGATCGCCGAGGTGCTGGTCGAGCTGCTCACCACCGCCCTGGAGCTGCTGCACGCCGACCTCGCCGAGGACGAGCGGGCGGCGCTCGACCCGCTGGCCCACGGCCTGGTCGGCGCGGTGCTCGGGGCCGTACGCCGGTGGGTCGTCCGCGAGCCCCGGGAGCCCGACACCCACCGGCTGGCCGCGCTGCTGGGGGAGTCGGTGTGGTACCTGCTCGACGGCCACGCCCGCCGCCTGGGCATCGACCTCGACCCCGACGTCCCGGTCGAGGAGCTGCTGGCCGTGCCCGACCCGGAGGCCGTGTGATGGACACCTCCCACGAGTCGCCCGTGCACGACGGCGTCGTACGTCAGGACGGGGTGGGCGAGCCCGACGCCCTCGACCGGCTCTGGACCCCGCACCGGATGGCCTACATCCGCGGGGAGAACAAGCCCGCGGACGCGAGCGCGGGGGAGTGCCCCTTCTGCCGCATCCAGGCCGTGCCCGACGAGGAGGGCCTCGTCGTACGTCGGGGAGAGCTGGCGTTCGTCGTGCTCAACCTCTACCCCTACTCGCCGGGCCACCTGATGGTCTGCCCGAACCGCCACCTCGCCGACTACACCGAGACCACCGACGCCGAGGCGGCGGAGATCGCCGACCTGACCCGGGCGGCGATGCACACGGTGCGCGCCACCTCGGGCGCGGCCGGCTTCAACCTCGGCATGAACCAGGGCCCGATCGCCGGCGCCGGGATCGCCGCCCACCTGCACCAGCACGTCGTGCCGCGGTGGCCCGGTGACCAGAACTTCATGCCGATCATCGGCCGCACCAAGACCCTGCCCGAGCTGCTCACCGACACCCGAGCGCTGCTCGCCGAGCACTGGGTGGAGCACGAGCCCGTCACCTAGCCCTCCCACGACCCACCGCTACCCTGCAGCCACCATGTTGGAGCGGTTCAAGGACTTCTGGTCCGGCGTCGTGCTGATGCCGTTCGTCCGGCTCTTCCTGCGCCTGGGTGTCAGCCCCGACACCGTCACCCTCGTCGGCACGCTCGGCGTGGTCGTCGGGGCGCTGGTCTTCTTCCCGATCGGGCAGCTCCTCGTCGGCGTCCTGTTCATCACCTGCTTCGTCTTCTCCGACCTGGTCGACGGCAAGATGGCCCGCGAGCTGGGGCGGCACTCGAAGTTCGGCTCCTTCTGGGACTCCACGCTCGACCGCTTCGGCGACGGGGCCATCTTCGGAGGACTGGCCCTCTACTTCGCCGGCACCGGCCCCGACCAGGGCGACTCCTACCTCTACCTGTGCCTGTCGCTCTACTGCCTGGTGATGGGGTCGGTGACCTCCTACGCCCGCGCGAAAGCCGAGTCCCTGGGTCTGGACGCCAAGGGCGGCATCGCGGAGCGGGCCGACCGGCTGGTCTCGATCCTGGTGATGACGGGGGTGGGGGCGCTGTTCGACCTGCCCGTGCTGATGTACGTCACGCTCTGGGCGCTCGCGCTGGCCAACACCTACACCGTGGTCTTCCGGATCGCGAAGGTGCGCCGCCAGGCGCTCGCCGCCGACGCTGCCGATGCGGGTGGGGCCGCCGCGGCTGGCTAATCTCGGGTGTGTGAACGACCTCTCCGACACCCTGATCGAGACCACCGAGCGCCCCGCCACCGGCACCTCCCGCGTCAAGCGCGGGATGGCCGAGATGCTCAAGGGCGGCGTGATCATGGACGTGGTCACGCCCGAGCAGGCCAAGATCGCCGAGGACGCCGGCGCGGTCGCGGTGATGGCGCTCGAGCGGGTGCCGGCCGACATCCGCGCCCAGGGCGGCGTGGCCCGGATGAGCGACCCGGACATGATCGACGGCATCGTCGAGGCGGTCTCGATCCCGGTGATGGCCAAGGCCCGCATCGGCCACTTCGCCGAGGCGCAGGTCCTGCAGAGCCTCGGCGTCGACTACGTCGACGAGTCCGAGGTGCTGACCCCGGCCGACTACGCCCACCACATCGACAAGTGGGCCTTCACCGTCCCCTTCGTCTGTGGGGCGACCAACCTCGGCGAGGCCCTTCGTCGGATCACCGAGGGCGCCGCCATGATCCGCTCCAAGGGCGAGGCCGGCACCGGCGACGTCTCCAACGCCGTCACCCACATGCGCACCATCCGCGGCGAGATCCGCCGGCTCGCCGCCCTGGAGGGCGAGGAGCTGTACGTCGCCGCCAAGGAGCTGCAGGCTCCCTACGAGCTCGTGGTCGAGGTCGCCTCGCGCGGCAAGCTGCCGGTCGTGCTCTTCACCGCCGGCGGCATCGCCACCCCGGCCGATGCAGCGATGATGATGCAGCTCGGCGCCGAGGGCGTCTTCGTCGGCTCGGGCATCTTCAAGTCCGGCAACCCCGCCCAGCGGGCCGAGGCGATCGTCGCCGCCACCACCTTCCACGACGACCCCGACATGGTCGCGAAGGTGTCGCGGGGGCTCGGCGAGGCCATGGTCGGGATCAACGTCGAGGAGCTCCCCGAGCCGCACCGGCTCGCGCAGCGCGGCTGGTAGGCCCCACACGTGACCTGGCGCGCCCGACCTGTCCACCGATCGACGCGTCCCGGATAGTCATCGCCGGGTCTGCACATAGTCATTCCGGGCCATTTTCTGCATCCCCACCCGGGTGTGGATCGTCTGTTGCATTTCTGTGGCTTTGCTTCCGGTTCACTTCTCAACAACAGGCCAGACGGGCCAGATCCCCCTACGAACCGGAGCACGAAGATGAGCATGAACAAGACCACCAAGGGCGCCCTCGGCCTCGGCGCGGCCGCCGTCCTCCTCGCCGGCGGTGCCGGCTCGCTGGCCTACTGGAGCGGCTCCACCTCGCTCGACGCCGGCAGCATCACCTCGGGCACCCTGAAGCTGGAGAACCCGGCGTGCGGCGCCGACTGGAAGTACGCCGCGGGCAAGGCCGGCGCGGGCACCACCGTCACCAAGTACGTTCCCGGCGACGTCATCACCAAGACCTGCACGTTCACCATCACCGCCAGCGGCGACAACCTGAGCGCCAAGCTGAACACGCCCGCGGTGAGCTTCCCGGCCGCGGCTTCCGGGTCCTCGCGCACCCTGACGCCCACCGCTGACTACAAGATCGGGACGGCTGCCGCGGTCAACGGCGACAACACCATCACCTCGGCCGACAACGGCAAGACGGTCACCGCCGCGATCACCGTCAACATCCCCTTCGGCTCCGCCGAGAACGCCGCGACCAAGGTCAACGTCAACGACACCCAGAACCTGACCACGACGCTGAACACGATCACCGTCACCGCCACCCAGGTCACCCCGAACGCCTGATCCAGACCATGACCACGACGACCCCCACCACCGTCGCCCCCCGCCGGCGCGCCGAGTGCAGCAGGGCCACCCTGTCCGCGCCCGCCGCCCTGCGCTGGGCGGTGCGGGTGGTGGCGGTCGTGGTCGCCGCCGCCGCGCTGCTCGTGCTCGCGGCGGCCGTGGTCGTCCCACGGCTCGGTGGGGCCACGCCGTACACGATCCTCACCGGGTCGATGCGGCCGGACTTCCCGCCCGGGACGATGGTCGTGGCCAAGCCGGTCGACCCCGAGCAGATCGGGATCGGGACCGTGGTCACCTACCAGCTGAAGTCCGGGGAGCCGCAGGTCGTCACGCACCGCGTCGTGGCCGTGGGCACCACCATGCAGGGTGAGCTGGTCTTCACCACCCAGGGCGACGCCAACGACGTCGCCGACGAGGCGCCCGTGCGGCCCGAGCAGATCCGTGGCGAGCTCTGGTACGCCGTGCCCCACCTCGGCCGGCTCACGTCGGTGCTCGACGTCGGTCAGCGCCAGCTGGCGGTGTACGTCATCGCCGCCGGCCTCGTCGTCTACGGACTGACGATGGTCGCCGGCGGGGCGAAGGAGCGTCGGCAGCGGCGCGCGGGGCGTCCGTGAGCACCGTCGGACGGGCCGCGGCGAGCGTGCTGGCGGTGGGCGTCACCACCGCCGGGCTCGGATGCGTCGTGGTCCCGGCCGCCGAAGCCGCGCCAGCACCGTCCACCGGGCTGATCGGGCTGAGCGCTGACGGCGTCAGCTGGGGCACCAGCCTCTCGGCCCCGCTGTTCGACCCCCGGGTCCGGTGGGTGCCCGGCGACACCCGCACCGCTGTCTTCTGGGTGCGCAACCAGGCACCCAGCAGCGGTGACGTGTCGGTCCGGTTCTCGCCCACCGTCACCCTGTCCGGGGTCGACGCCCAGGCGTTGCGGGTCCGGGCGCGAGCGGGGGACCGTGCGTGGACCGACGTCGTCGGGCCGGCCGGGCAGGACCTCCTCGACGGGGACGGTCTCCCCGCCGGCCAGTCCACACCGGTCGCGCTGCAGGTGCAGATGCGCAGCGACGCCCCCAACACCTCGATGGTGCTCTCCACCGGGCTCGACCTCGACGTGATGGTCCGAGACGCGCTCGCCTCCGACGGGGCTGCCGACGGTCCGGTCGTCGCGGACGGCGCCGCCGGGCAGCTGCCGCAGACCGGGTCGCTGCTCCCGGCGTGGGCGGCGCCGATCGCGGGCGGCCTCGTCCTCACCGGCGCCGGCCTCTTGCTCGTCGCGGCCCGCCGCCGCCGTACCGATTCCGACCCGCGCGCGGTCCAGACCGCCTAGTATCCGCATACCCCCCACCCTGTAAGGACCACCCGTGACCGAGCACCGTGCGCCCGGGCGCCGTCGCCTCACCCCCCGTCAGGTCCGAGCCCTGCTGGCCCTGGCCGCCGTGGCCCTGCTGACCACCGGGCTCGGCGTGCGCGGCACGTTCGCCGCCTGGACTGACTCGGCCACCCTCGTCAGCGGCTCCATCGAGTCGGGGTCGCTCGACATCAGCATCGACGGCAGCCTGATCGGCGCCGCCAACAACGGCGGCAGCGTCACCAAGTCCGTCTACGGCGCCAGCAACATCGTCCCGGGTGAGAGCTTCGCGTTCGCGTTCCCCGTCAAGAACGAGGGCACCGCCACCTTCAGCTACGCCATGACCAGCACCGGGACCGGCGGCCTCATCGCGCCGACCAACGGCGTCAGGATCACCTACTACCGGGACTCCTCCGCCACCGGCGCGACCAACAACACCAGCGGCACCGGGTTCCGCACGGCGAGCTGCACCGGCACGGCAGGCACCGCGGTCACCTCCAACACCGCGGCGACCGTCGCGAGTGGACGCACCCTGGCCTCGGGCGGGACCGACTACTTCTGCGCCCTCGTCGCGATGCCCACGGGGGCCGACAACTCCACGCAGAGCAAGGCGGCCACCGTCTCGATCAAGGTCTCCGCCGACCAGCTGACGTCATGACCGGGTCGTCCGCCCCCACGGACGCGTCCCCCCGCCACGGACGCGTCCGCGAGCGCATCGCGTGGGCCGTGGCCGTCCTCGGTCTGACCGCGGTGGTCGTGGCCGTGGGCGCCAGCGCCCTGGGCTGGTCGATGCTCATCTTCCGGTCCGGGTCGATGTCTCCCGACATCCCCGCCGGCGCGCTCGCCGTTGCCCGCCCGGTGCCGGTCGCCGAGATCTCGCCCGGGGACGTGGTCAGCGTCATCTCGCAGAAGAACGACGACCGGATTACCCACCGCGTGGTCGACGTCGTCGTCGGCGAGGACGGCGTCGGGCGGCTGACCCTGCGCGGCGACGCCAATGCTGCGAACGACCAGGAGCTCTACCGGGCCACGACGGTCGACCGGGTCGTGATGTCGGCCCCGTGGCTGGGCTACCCGGTCGCCTTCCTGCTCAGCCCGGTGGGCCTGGTCGTCCTCTGCTGTGCCGCCCTGGCCCTGGTGGTCGTCGCCTTCGGTGGCAGGGACCGCCGCGACGACCGCCCGAGCGACGACCGCCCGAGCGACGACCGCCCGAGCGGCGGCCGCCGCAGGCGCGGGCGGGCCGCCGCGGTCGCGGCCGGCGCCGCCGTCATGGCCCTGGGGGTGGGCAGCACCTCCGGGACGCTGGCGGCCTTCAGCGACAGCGCGACGCTCGCGTCCGGGAGCTACGGCGCCAACCCCTACTTCACCTGCAACGCCGCGGCCACAGGGGTAGGGAGCCCGTATTTCTGGTGGCGCATGGACGACACCTCGATCGGAGCCGTCGCCGACTCCTCCGGCAACAGTCGTCCGGGCCAGATGGTGGTCGGTTCCAACGGGTTCATCGCTCGGGGTCCCTCAGCGGCCTGCAGCCGTGACAGCTCGAGCCTGACGTTGCGTTTCGACGGTGCGACCTCGTACGTCGGTCAGCCCGACGGCCGCTCAGCGATCGCCGGACCCAACACCTACACCGCCTCGCTCTGGTTCCAGACCAGCACCTCCAGAGGCGGCAACCTGATCAGCTTCGGCAGCGCCCGCACCGGGTCCTCCGGCCAGCACGACCGCCACCTCTACATGACCGACGCGGGAAGGCTCCGTTACGGGGTGTACACCGGCGGCGCGGTGAGGACAGTGCTCTCCGACGGCGCCTACAACGACGGCGCGTGGCACCAGGCCGTGTCCACCCTCTCCAGTGGCGGGCTGCGGCTGTACGTCGACGGTGAGCTGGTGGCCTCCGACGCCCAGTACACGACCGGCGAGAGCTTCAACGGGTTCTGGCGGGTCGCCTACGACAACCTGAGCGGTTGGACCGACGACCCGACCTCGGACTTCTTCGCGGGGTCCCTCGACAACGTCACGGTGTACTCGACGGCCCTGACCGCCGACCAGGTGCGAGCCGCCTACCGTGCCGGGGTCACTGCCTGAGCCGTGTCCCTCTAGCGTCCATCCCGTGACGACGATCGGGGTGCTCGCGGTGCAGGGCGACGTCCGCGAGCACCTGACCGCGCTGCGCTCGCTGGGTGCGGCCGCCGTCCCGGTACGCCGCGCTGCCGAGCTCGCCGGGATGGACGGCGTCGTGCTGCCGGGTGGGGAGTCCACGACCCAGGTCCGGCTGCTGCGCGCGTTCGGACTGCTGGGTCCGCTGCGGGAGCGGATCGCGGCCGGGCTGCCGGCGTACGGCACCTGCGCGGGGATGATCCTGCTGGCCGACCGGCTGCTCGACGGCGTGACCGGCCAGGAGACCGTCGGAGGGCTGGACGCGACAGTCCGCCGCAACGCCTTCGGGCGCCAGGTCGACTCCTTCGAGGGACCGGTCGAGGTCGCGGGCCTCGACGCCCCGGTCCACGCGGTCTTCATCAGGGCTCCGTGGGTCGAGGACGCCGGCGCCGGCGTCGAGGTGCTGGCGCGGGTCGCCGAGGGGCCCGCCGCCGGTAGGATCGTCGCCGTACGGCAGGGGTCGCTGCTGGCGACGTCGTTCCACCCCGAGGTGGGCGAGGACCGCCGGCTGCACGAGATGTTCTGCTCGATGGTCCGTGCGCGGGCCGAGCGGACCCCGGCGCCGCAGCACACGTAGAGGAGAAGAGGGAGCCATGTCCGGCCACTCCAAGTGGGCGACGACCAAGCACAAGAAGGCGGTCGTCGACGCCAAGCGCAGCAAGCTCAACACCAAGCTGATCAAGAACATCGAGGTGGCGGCGCGGATGGGTGGGGGAGACCCCGCGGGCAACCCGACCCTCTTCGACGCCATCCAGAAGGCCAAGAAGTCCTCGGTCACCAAGGACAACATCGAGCGCGCGGTCAACCGGGGCGCAGGCGGTGAGACCGGCGGCGCCGACTACCAGACGATCATGTACGAGGGCTACGGCCCGGCCGGCGTGGCGATCCTCGTCGAGTGCCTGACCGACAACAAGAACCGGGCCGCCATGGAGGTCCGCACCGCGATGACCCGCAACGGCGGCACGCTCGCCGACCCCGGCTCGGTCTCCTTCCTCTTCCACCGCAAGGGCGTCGTGGTCGTGCCCACCGACCAGGACGGCAAGCAGGTCTCCGAGGACG
>Ga0325400_1001466_pt1 | contig 19512 bp, 10 predicted proteins | sample PopdelMetagenome_2_FD_205662 | JGI IMG/M metagenome (GOLD analysis project Ga0325400, IMG submission 205662) | Populus deltoides microbial communities from Bellville, Georgia, United States - Xylem-PdKOR-R1 | ecosystem: Host-associated > Plants > Phyllosphere > Stem > Wood/Secondary xylem...
ACAAAAAGTAGTGACTCAACAAAATAATGAAGAAGATATTGATTTTGCATGATAAGCATTTGCATAAGATTTGACATGCATACGCTACCTAGCTTATCAAGATCTATTAAAGTAAATCACAGAGGTGCGTTAACACAGTAAAGAAGAAGATGAAAAGGCAAGCAGATCTGGTGGATGGATTTCAAAGATCTTACTGTTATTTTTGTTGATTGTTTTTTTTTTCTTTATGTACAGATTTGTTTTTAGAGAAAAATAAATTGTCACCTAAGAATGTTCATATGAAAAACATATGAGAAACAATGTCAAAAGGTGTGGAGGACCAAAGTTGATCGAAGGAAAGAAAGATGAAGGAGATGATAATTGAGAATATGATGGGGTTATTTAGTCACTAGCTACAATTTATTTTCTTCAAAAGATATCGGTGGAGAGACAACTATGGTTTTAAATCAGCTCTAAAAACATGTATGACCTGCTTCTTATGAACCTGTGGTTGGACTACAACAATCACAGAGTTCCACTTTCTAAAAGTGTGGTTTAAAGTTTAACCAAACAATTTTTTTTTGAAATCACATAGTAATTTATTGTTTTTCCTAAATGTATCAACTACCACGAAACAAACACCCTTTAAGTAAACAACAAACCATGGTTAGTTTAGGACACATGGTATGCTTGTAATGTGATACATGTTATGTCACACCATGATAAAAATGGGACTCGACGAAACAAAGGGAAAGTATGGAAAACTAGAGTCTTCACCTAATAATTAAAGAAAACCATGAATTCTAAATTATTCATTAGTTTTAGAGATTTGAATAAGGAGTTGGTTATGCTTAAGGGAAGATAAACATCACACTTACTGTATCTTTTTAAACGAAAGGTTATCTAAGCTATGTGTTTTCTCCTATATTAATCCAACATATTCCATAAATTATCTAATATACTTCTAAACATATTCATAACTTATTTTAGTTTATTTCTTATTATTTGTGAAAAATCCAACATCGATCCCTAAAAATAAAAGACTCGTCACTTTTGCCAACAATAAAAGGATTTATAATGCAATGAATTAGGTTTGAAGTTAAATAAATGAGAAAAAGCCTCTCGAACAACCTCATGTACGACCATGGAAATATGAAAAGTAGCTACATTCAAAAAGCCAAATTTTATTAAAAACTAGTTAAAGGGTGAAAGGAAGAAAAATTGAAATGACGCAATGCAAGCCAAAGATATTGAAGGACTAAAGCGTGGCCATGAGAAGAAAAAAACATTGAACCAAAGAAACGATGACCTTGCATAAAAAACAAAAAAGTAACTTTAATTTATTAGAACTTCAATGTTAATCCCTTAGGTGGTGTTTGATATGTTAGACATAGATGGATTGAACAAGATAATTTTTTTTAAAAAGGTGTTTGGTGCACCTTTAGACAATATAAAAATCATTTTTTGTTATGTCCAATACTATTTTAGTGGAGAATGTTTTGTCTCACTAGAAGGGGAAGGACAAGTTTGTCTAATTCTCTGCATAATAATTGTTATTTATAAAATTAACTATACTACCCTTGATATAAAACCATTGTTTTTTTTTAATAATCAAAACGAGAAAAGAAGTTAAAAAAAGCATCAACAAGTTTTTGACGGGTTTTACCTGGATCGCGGGTAAACTAAAGTTTTTTATAGGTCAAGTCAGGTCAATCTTTACTCTATTTTTTTTTCTTAAACTCAAACCTCTGTTATTGACCTATCAACTTGATTGATGAGTGGAGGTTCGACTTAAAGGTTGACTAAGTACAAGACTCGAATCACTGGTTTGGAGGGTCAGCCTAGGTCACAGGTTGAAAGGGTCACCCCAAGTTTGCCCAGGTCAATATAAGGATTACAGTGATTATTATCATAGTTTTAAAATCTGACTTAGCCATTGACCCAAGACAAAGTCTGGGTCACGTGTCAGGTTGATCATTGACCTAGGTCAACTTAAGAACAAAAATGGTTATTATCGTAGTTTTAAAACCTAATCGAGAGTCAACCCAGGGCAAAACCCAAGTTACAGGTCGAGAGGGTCAACCCAAATTGAGTCGAGTCAACGTAAGAATAAAAATGTTATTATCATAGTTTAAAAATATGACTTGGGGATCAACCCTAGTTATTGGTCAAGAGGGTTAACCCAAGTTGTTTTGTGTCAATGTAAAGATAAAAGTGGTTATTATTGTAGTTTTAAAATCCGACTAGGGATTGATCTGAGGCAAAGCCTGGGTCACTAGTAGGGAGGGTCAACTTAGGTTGACTCAAGTCAAGATAAAGATAAAAATGGTTATTATCATAGTTTTAAAACACGACTTAAGAGTTGGCTCGAGGGCAAGGCCCGAGTCACGGGTTAGTAGAGTTAACTCAGGTTTATTCGGGTCAAGATAAGGATAAAAATGGTTATTGTTATAGTTTTAAAACCTAACTTGAAAGTTGAACTGGGGAAAGGCCCGACTCACAAGTCGAGATGGTTAACTCGTGTTGACTCAAATTCTTTTAAGAAAAGAATCAAAACAACCTCATTTTGACCTAAAAATTAAAATAAAAATCAATGAACTTTTTACCCGTGTTTTATCCCTGGTCAAATAAGTTGTAGGTCAACCCGGGTTTTTGACCAGTTTTGGTCTGATCAATCCTCTTTTTTTTTCCCTTAAACCTGGACTAATCTAGGCCCTGAGTTTATTAGGTACTAGGTCGACGTGTCAAGCCAGTCTGAGTTTTATAACTACGATTACTATAATATTATTAATTTTAATATTCAATATAAATAAAAATAAAAATAAATAATATCTAATTATTTTTTAAAATATATAATTTGATAATAATAATAATAATAATAATAATATATTAAGGGGAAAATAGATTTTTATATATTTTACCTTGACCTTATATTTTTTTAATATCATTTTTAAATTTTGATTTAGAAAACAATATTTATTATAATCTACACTTCAAACATTAGACAAGACATAAGTATTATTATTATTATTATTATTATTATTATTATTAATGTATGTTGTTCTATCTTGTCCATTGTATAATAAACACAAAATAAAACAAATTATTCAGTCTAGTCTAATACACACCAAACACAAGACATAACAAGTATTTATTTAGTCCAGTTCAATCTCGTAATTCAATCAATACCGTCCAGCATATCAAATATTATCTTATTTTTATTTTTTACCCAACTACTATTTATCAATATATTTAATTAGAGAAAAAAAAAACAAATACATGCACACCTCTAAACCCCCAAATGAGCAAGAGTGATAGGGAGAAAAGAACGTTTGGAAATAATAATAACCAAAGGCAACATCGCAACAACTTGATGAACAAAGAGGAAAAAAATAAAACCCCACAGTTAGACGAGCATAAAGTTTTGAGATGGTCTACAGGCTAGCAGTCTGCTGGCTAGCCGGCTAGAGTTGCGAGATTCTCCATGCTCGTACGCAAAGAGACAGGCGTCATGAACACACCCAAGATCTTTTTAGCTTTTGCCTTACACAACACGGTGAAGGGGAACAAATCCACCACTTCTCTACTTATTTTTTCCTGCTTTCCAACTTACATGATTTTTTCTCGCGGTTGAAAAATATTTTGTAAAAAAAATTAATTTTTTCATGTTTTCAAATATTTTAATATAATAATATTAAAAATACATTCAAAAAAAATAAAAAAAACATTACTTCAACATATTTCTAAATAAAAACACTCGAAGAAAACAATAGATAAGGAGCATTTACGAAACGATAATGATGGACGACTTTAGGGGGACCGTTCAGCACAGCAACGTTGACGTTGAGCAAAGGCAAAGCAAAGAACAATTTAGTAAACATTGTGGGGCCCTCGATGACAAGAAAATTATCAATTCTCCCACCCACCCATTTTGACTTTGCCATCTTGATTTCTCATCACACTAGTGTGTCGTTCAGGCTTCGAGCCCTTCTAGAACCATCCCTCTTCTTTCCTGGCTCAATCTATCTAATCTTATTTTTTATTTTTTATTTTCTATTTTAAATTAAATTTTTATATATTTTTAAATCATTTTAATGTATAAAATAAAAAATATTTTAAAAAATAATTACTACCATATTTATATTCATTGTAGATATTTTAGATGGGATTAGATTTTACAGGAAGTTGCATGTCAGAGAGAGAACGCACGTGATGGACAAAACAAATCTGGCCGTGGCTATAATAATAATGCAAAGCCAACAAAGGAGAAGTTGCATTCGAAACTCCCTCTCGCTGGCTGGCTGGCTGGCTGATCTAATAAAATTATAGGTGTGGACGTCTCCGTGTGTAAATGGCCGTCCCAACTGGAAACTGCCTACCTCTTTCTTATGGTCAACCGTCCCAAACACGACATGTTCGTCCACTTATTTAGCTGTTGTTTGACTGTGTGCTTTACTTTTCTTTATAATAATCCAACTATGATGTAAGAAAAAGTAGCGAGTACGCATCCAGAAGGCAGAAACCAGAACCCGAAGCATAAAGCAAGCATTTTTTTAAAAAAAAAAAATTCAGAGGGAGCAGAACCCCCCACTACCTAGCTTTCTTTTACATCGATTGAAATCTAATACCAAATCCACCATCTTGATCCCTTCCTCTTTCACATTTTAAATAATCATCAGATGAGTTCAAAGCTGTTCGAGAGTGGGGGAAAAGGAGGGCTGCAAGAATCCCATAATTTACAGGCAAATGAACAAATGAACTGACCCACTAATCTCCTTCGAGAAAAAAGCCGAGTTGATCATCTGATTGATTCCACAGTTAGCTAGCCACTGCTGATCATACCATTTAGAAGTGCTGTTTGTTGGCACTTCTTTCGTTGGCTTGTTGTTGGTAGGGATCATCTAGTTAAGAGGATTCTAAGATGAGATTGGATGTCTCTGCAACTGAGATAGTGTGGTTGTGCTCTCCTTCATAGGTAACTACTAGCATTGATGGATCATCTAAAGCTCTCTCCACGTGCTTACGAGCTGGACATCCTCTTACGCTGCTGCACTTGTAGTAACCTCTGTCGAACAAATTAAAAACCCAAAAAGAAATATATATTCTCATCAGCACGACACCTCTGCAAACTGAGTATTGTAAAAGCATATTTATATTATCTGGCCTCTGCCCAAGAATCTAAACTTCAATATGCGAGTCAATTATATTCTTAATGTAGGCATTGATTCACTCAGATTTTGTGTGGATTGTAGGAAATCATTGGTTAGAGACAACTATTATTTGGAGACTCAAGCATAGCATAGATAGAACTAGAAAAACTTAAAACAAGCATGTGAAAAAGAAAGAAGCATACCTTGGATGTGGAGACCCTTTAATGGGCTTTTGACCGTACTTTCTCCATGAGTAATCATCAGGTGGAATATCAGACATCTTCAAACTGATTGCTGGAACCCTCACCACTCTTTTCGATCTCATCTTTCTGCTATGCAAAATACATATATCCAACAACTGAATACAAATCCAGGATAAATAACTCTAAAAATCGAGACAGATGAATCATAATCAGGAAAGAGACAGTTATATATATATATGTACCTTTTCTTGGAGCAATGGCAGCGACCAGGAGAGCCACACTTGCCAGCAGAATCCAGATTTTCAGAGCTACACTTTCTTTTCAAAGAAGATGTAGATAAAGGAGGCTTTCCAGCTGAAGAAACCTGAGAAACGTTTGTAAACTGAAAAGCTGATGAAGATGATGGCTGTTTGCTATCAGTATCACCAGTCAATGAAGACACAAAAGAGTTCCCAGCTGAGGAATAAGAGAAATTTATAGTAGTTGTTGCCGAATCTTTCCTCTCCATCACCCCATTATTTGGCACAAGAATAGGATAATGATTTTGGTTAAGAACTGGAGGAGGAATCTGCTGGATTGGTGTGGCATAATAAACCTTAGTGTTAGCTTCAGGAACTTGATAACTTAGTTCTTGTCTCTGGTTAATTGGAGGAGTAGAAACAGGAGCTCTTCTAAACCGAGCATGACCAGTTCTGTTACGACCCAGAAGAGAAATGACTTTCTTGAACTTAGAAACGGCCGCATCGGCAACAGCCTTGCAGTCTATTTCCATATCCATGGAAGTTCTTGAGGTAGAAGTTGAAGATTGATGAAGATTTTGTTGATTTTTCTGTGAGAATAATCTAATTAGCTTGTTAACACTCTCGAGCCCTGAAGCCGCTTCTTGGACTGCGTTTTCTTCCATTTTACTAGTTATTGCAAAACCATCGTTCCTGTAACCCATCACGAGCTCTACAGCCATGATCACTGAAACCACACCATCGAACAGAGAGAAAGAGAAGAAAGGCAAAGTTTTGTGAAAAGAAAATGCGAGGTGCTTGGGCCGTAGATAAAGGTTGAAAAAATTATGAGGGATCTATGCAGTCTGGTCAAAATTATTGACCTCGGCTTTCGAAATTATAGAGGGGACACAAATTTTCTTTCTTGGTTTTCTTTTCTTTTCTCCTCTCTCTCTCTCTCTCTCTCTCTCTTTTACTCCCGCAACGGTCCTTTAGAGGGCGGTAAGCATACGAGCGTCCCCCCCCCCCCCCCTTTTTTTTTAGCTTTTCTTCAAACCCAATGAAAAATATGTTAGGTAAAATTTAAAAAATTGTTTGGTCAAAAATGAAAACCTATGTAATGAAGCTGTTGAATTTTAAGTATGTTATAATATAAAATCTCCATATATTATCAATAACTCTTTTACAATCATAAAATCCCAGAAAAAAAATAATAACTTTATCAAATAAATATTTTTTTCTTTTAAATTATTTTTTTTATTAACGTGGATATCCGAGTCAGCTTGAGTACATCTAGACTAATTCCATGAACCTTAAAGTTAACAACCATATAAACCTCTAATAACCTTCATATTAGTAATCATAGGGCTCGAACATGACCTTTTAAATAATCTTACTACAAAACAAAGTCTTCTTTATTTGTCAAAAAATACTTTTTTTTTTAAAATATTTTCCTAACATTTCTATACCTAACTTTATTTTAGAAAATTAGTCAACATAATTTATTAAAAATTAAGCTCTAAAAAAAGGAAAGTGTTTCCATTTGCATGAGAACTTTTTACATGAAAGATTAAAAACTTACACTTGCATGACACTTCATTCTTGTTATATAAATAAATATTAATAAAATAATAAAATACTTCAAAATATATAATATTATTAGAAACTAATAAATTAATATATGTGTGTCTAGTGGTGTAAAATATATTAATTAGGATGATGAAGAATTTTTGTATCATTACTAACTTGTCCAATTCAATCTTTTAAAAATCCTACATCCAGAAGCTGAAGTTAAAAGTGGATCTTTAATCATCCCATCTGAAAGTCTAGTTAGTCTTTTTTTATTATTATTTAAAAGGGTATTATATTTCTTATTTCTTTTCTTATATGTATTTTTGTACACCTATATTTTTTTTACCTAACTATTTTTCTATTTTTTATTTCCTAATTATATCTCGAATGTTCATTTTTAAGGATATTATAGTCCTATTATTAGAAAGGGAAAAAACATATCACTTTTTTTTTCGAAAATGATGCAATGTTATTGGCAATTTATATATTTTTGTATTTATTTTTTATTTTTATATATATGAAATAAGTGTTAAGAGTGTATGCTTCAATGTTTATAACTCATATGCTTGTTGTGGCTTTTCTAAGTGAAAAAGAGAAAATTCTTCTCATTTTTCTCATTTTCCATAATAATTGTGTTTTTGAATTTTCCTTTGGCCAACATTTATAGCCTCATAATTTATTCATCATTTCATCATTTTACTTTTTAAATATGTTTATTTTCTCACTTTCATTAAATGAGCGATTCTCAAAAAAGTCATTTTAGTTTGAAGGATATGGACCTTGATCACTCTGCCTTTAGCTTTCTTCTTCTCCTTTCATTCATTCGGGCGATAATGATCTAGACTTTTGACAAATACCTATAGATCACAAGCTTTCCATTTTTTTTAACAATTTCTTTATTTGGGGTTCATAGATGAGAAGTTTAAAATTATATTGATATTCTACTATTTTTTCTAACTATCCTTCCTTTACCTTTGATCGCTTAGATGATCATATTAAAACTTTTTCTATTGATGAATCCCTTATCATTTCTTACAAGCATGTCATTTTTATTTATGTCTATAACGTTTTAGTTAGGCATATTTCTATTTTTTGATTGTCTTTGATTGATAAGATGATCTAATTCTTAAAAACTTATTTTAAAGATGATGTTTTCTCTCTTTATAAGAAGACTTTGGATGATAGGGCTTTGTTTCCTCCTCTATCCCATAGTAATATGATTTTTAAATGAGTATGAATCGATTCCCACTTTATTAGCCCTAAAGCTTTGGCTTTTTTTTTTGTGTAATTTTATTTTGTCACCATCTTAACCATCCATACTCCCTTCACTTAATACATCATTTCTATCATCTTATTAGTTTTAGAAATTGTTTTAGCTTTTATTATTTCTAGGCTAAAAAGATAAAGGTCAATTTACTCCAAGGAAGATTCTCAACTTCTTTAATTTTTGGAAAATCCACATTTTTATTAATCAACTAGATGTAGAGTGTCTTTTACCTTTAATTTGAAGATCCCTAAATATAAAAAAAAATTAATAAAAAAAACTATCCTCACATTGATTGAAAATTAAGTTATAAAGTTGATTAAGATTAGGAGAATGTTGTTTTTTTTTTTATAGCTAATGTATATTTGATATAATTTGATGTTTTTTCAAAAACACTCCTTTCATCTTTTCCTATTAACCATATAGTACAAATCCTATTATATTTTATTCTTTCATTTTTCTTTTATTTGCTTTGATCATTTCTTTATTTTTTGTTTGCACCTTATTGTTTGTGTTCTATTAATTCTAATTCTAGACATATTTTAGATTATATAAATATGAGGTTTGATCCTATTGTCTTCACTATGGATGTTATGGATACGGATCATGATCCTAATGATCATACAATCCTGGCTAACCATATTCTTATGGCTACCAACAGAAATCATTTAAAAAACAAAGCTTAAAAGGCATGTAGCAAATAAAAAATCCAATGGTTGACACATGCTAGTGCTTTGTTTTTCTCTCTCATTAATAGGATAAAGAAGTAAAGGAAGCTTTCTTCCTTTCATGGGACTTACTAATCAATTACATGATTATCAAACATAAAACCACTATAATGTTTTTATTGAATGCCTTTATGCCATGCAATTGAGTCATGATACAGTGTCAAACATAATTTAACCTGAGCACTAACACTATCAAATTTCTTACTTTGGTAAGCATTTTCCTCTTCTTGTTTTTATTGCTACTATTTATTTATTGTTTAATTTATTGATCTAGTTTTCTTATAGGACACTAAATGTTTGTAATATGCACAAGCATCAAGCCTTTTTGGAAGAACAATCTTATACTCTCAACTATTAGGTGGCATCCTTACAAAAATTAGTTGGAAAAAAAAGGATATTATTGTTTGGACTTAGAAGTTGGCTTGGAAAGTTCAAAGTCTTCAATCAATCATTACAAATTCCAAGCACAAGATTACAAGAAAAAAATTATCTAATTTGAAAAATGATCAAATTAGGTTCATAGCGAAAATCATTAAACATAAGACTACTTGACATAAGTAAATGAATTTTTTTAAGAAAAAGATGACCAAGTTTTCTAGTGAGGGCATGATTTGGCTTCTTCACCAAGTATTCAATCTTTGCCATTCAAAATTCCCCATCTAAGACTTGTCTTCCTTGTTTTAAGCCTTACCTCTTATTCTAACATTAATTTTTATACCCTTCTTCCCTTACTAGGGCTATAACTTGAGAGTAATCAATCACGCTAATGAAAGTGATGAGAACATCATAGATGATATGAAGGATTTGACAATTCATGATCCTTTTTTCAAGATTGGCTAATCAATGTAAAAATAAAGGAGATGATGGAGAGAAAAAAACCTCTTATTCGTAGTAGCAGGAGGTAGGTGAAGGGTGAAGATAACATAGTTGATGCCTTATTATCATCATTTTAATGTAATGTTTTACTCTTGTCATAACTTATACTAGAACTTTTATATATTTGTATTTATAAATATGTCTTGCTTTAATGACTTACTTTATATTGTTTGCTAATATAGTTTTTTTTTTGTCATTTATATGTGCGGATGAATTTTCTAATGGTTGTTTTTTTTTTACCATCTATTGGAAATGAAAATCATCATATATAGGAATAACATTCAATAAAAGTTGTATTGTTAGCTAAGAATGTCATTTAGTGATAATCAAATAAGTTATTCCTAGAGATAATATTTAGAGTAGACCGAATGTTAGGGCACCATCTAATAAGAATCAGATCGATAGTCAATGATATCACTTAGTGAAGACCGAATTAGTTGTTTATAATATCATTTGACAAGGATCAAATTGATGGTCAATAATATCATTCGATGAAGAATAAATTGATGGCTAATGATACTTTATGGTAAAGATCAAAGTGACAAGTAGTAACAACATTGTTTATTATGAAAGATTTATCTATGAAATAACTTTTTTATTATATTTTTATATTTCATTCACTTTCATATACACAAATACATTGCATAACATCTACTAATAGTACTACTACAAGCTTTGTAAGTTTTATAATTAGAAAAGTATTACTTTTAAAAAATATTCTACCTAGTTCTTCATTGCTTCAAATTTGGTTTTCAATTCATTCAATATTTCTTTATTATTAGCTAGCTTCAACTCATTTATTTACCCAAGGATGTGAGATGAACTTTAGTTAAAGATCTATTTTTCATTTGCTGTAGAATCTTTAAAATTATAATTATTAAATCATCTCCTATTAACAACTAACAAATACAAAGGGCACTTAAAATATGCATATTATGTTCTTCTTCACAAACTCTTTTGTCTTCTTTTCTATAATTTTACCTACAACCTTATTCTATACCCTTTTAGTAAAATAAACAATCACTATCATTATAAACTTTTTTTTTCAAAAGCCTCAATACATTTATCCCTTATTATGAAAAGTGATATAGTACTTTTAGACTTTTTAGCTCCTATACGGGATTGTGATGTAAATTTCTAAACTTTTAGCTTATTGAACACTTTCTTACCTTTTCCAAACAATATTTAACCATGGTTAGCTAGTAAAAACCTCATCTAATAATTTTCTTCACCAAATTTAGTTTGCTAAATGATTACCACAAATACTCTTATACACCTTACTCATGGTATAATTTACTTATTTTCTGGTTAAACAATGCATCAATGATCGAGTAACTAATAACTTATACACTAATATGTTATCTTGAGTGAAAGCTTTTTAACATGTTTTGTATCCTTTTTATCTAGGATTTTATTTTTTAGGTAGTTGTTAATGAGATCAATCTAGCTTGATCCTTATTGAATTTCTACTGTCAACCTTCCTTTTATGCTCAAGAACAAAACTCGTTCTACCATTTTGGGTTTTTGAAAGTTGATATTCAGTGCTGCCATTAACTTTTATGCAACTGTTTATAATTTTTTTATTTTAAGATTTATTTTATACTAAAAAACTTTTAGTTCTTCATCATATCTTCAAATTTCATCAAATAAATGTTTCATTCAACTTATTATTCATTACCAACTATGATTGATTTATTAAGATCCTAAATACTCCATTCCACTAAAATCATAAGACTTGTAAGTAACATCTTATATTATGCTTTATTATTTAATGTTTTGAGTCCAAATCATAGCTCATATTATATCGGGAAAAATTTCTACTTAACTGAAATAATTTCAACTCCACTAGTTATGTGACTTGATGACATATTTATAAAACTCCCTAATGTTTGGCATTCATTTATGTTATGAACTCTACTAGTGTCTACACCTTTATAATAGCTCACGGCTTATAATGTATATGGATCTCATTCAATTCTATAAACTACTTTACAATGCACTTGGCTACATCTAATTTTTATAGAGTTTCTTTAAATGGATAATTGGTCAACATATGTATGATATGCACTTGAAAATAGAGCTTTAGTTTTCTTAATGTTATCAAGAGTTCTAACACATTATTCGGTCAGTATATCTTTTTGTTTAGGTCTCATTATCATCTCACTAACCTAATAAACTAGATTTTTATTCTCTAATACCTTTTCAAACCAATACCACATTAATAACTTTAGTAGTCATTGCCAAATAAATGTATAAAACTTCATTTATTACTAGCCACTCCAACATATATGGTTTTTCTAAGTATCACTTCATCTTTTCAAACAACTTTTGGTATTTTTTAAACCATTTAAATTTCATAACCTTTCTTAATAATTTGGAAAATGGCAAAAATCAATTGGCTAACTTGGTCATGACATTGTTATACTATTTGTTAACCTTTAGACCCCATCCCTTGTTCTCGTGGCTGCATCTTGTGTATTACTTTAATTTTTTTAAGGTTGACCTCTATCTTTTACCAGGTAGACATAAAACCCAAAACTTTTCCCAACTCCATATTGAATGCTTATTTTTTTATGTTCAACTTCATATTATATTTTCTTATAATCGAGAATACCTTTAAAATCTATTACATGATTCTTTACCCAAATGTTTTTGACTACATGTCATCCATATATGTATAAAAAGTTTCTACTAAATTTTTTTACTAAACATTCTATTCATAAGCCTTTTGTAAGTCATCCATCTATTTTTCAGATAGCATAACATTACTTGGTAATAATAGGTTCCCTGTTTGTGATGAAAGTCAATCTTTTCTAATAAGCTTTTTCTATTTTTATCTAGTGACATCTTGAAAATGCATATAGGAAACTCATCAAATCATGTCTCATGGTGGTGTCTATTAACTTATCAATTCTAAGGAGTGAGTGTTCTTCATGTATATCTCATTTAATTAGTGAAATTTATATATATCCTCCATTTGCAATGAGTTTTGTTTTTACCATCATAATATTTAATAGCCATTCAGAACAATCAACCTATCTAATAAAACTTACACTTAATAATTTGTTAACTTCCTCTCTAATTTTTTGCCTTTTATCTTTTATAAACCAAATTTTTTTTTTTTGCTTTACTTATTTGTACCCTTCTCTAACATTTAGCTTATGAGTGATTACTTCCTTTAGGATTCTAAGTATATCTCCCAACTCCACGCAAAAGTTCCATAAATTTTTCTTTTAAAAATGTCAATCTCGATTTAAATTAGGGACTTTAACTTCATTTCCAGTTTCATATATTTTTCTGGATTCTTTTTATATACGAGTTATAATATCAATTCTTCATCGAGGTAGATTTTTATGGGTCATCTTCTTATCTTACATCTAATATGTTAATAAGTGCTACTTTTCCTTCTTTAAGTTTGGTAAATAGAATTATTTAGAGGTCATTTGAATGCTCATAAAATCATTTATCCATCTTTTTATAGGGAACTTCATCACCTCATAGTACATAGACAATATTACTTATAGGCAATCAAGTGACATTATCCTCATATCATGTTGTATGATGATGATTTTTACACCATTAAAAAATTCAACATTATTGTATTCTATGATAGGTGTCTACATATTCATTGTTACTAGTAATATGATGATCATTATCGGTATGAATGTTTCCCTTGTAAATTCATACAACGATACACTAGCTTATCTGATTTATACTTTACTAATCCTTATATGTTCAAAACATTTATAATAAAAAAAATATCAATAGCATTATTATTGTCTATTAGTATTCTTCTTACTGTGAGTTTGTGATGATGAATGAAATTATAATCAAATTATCATGCGGTGATTGAACTCTTTTTTTTTTATCTTATTCTTTAAGAATGATTTCTGACTCGACTTTTGCTATCGTACTCAAACTAGGCATTGGAGTTGGCTATTGTACTATTTTCTTCTAGTCATGCTTCTATTCTTCACTTCTAAGCCATCAATAATTATATTTATTATTTTTTTTACCTTTTCTCCAGACATTTTTCTCTTTCCCTTTTCATTCTGAATTCTATCCTTTTTGTTAAATCATTCACCATCCTAATTCTAGCCATCATAACCGTCTCTATACAGTGGTTGACCTTTTGAAGCTTCTTTTCTTTCATCTCTTTAAGTGTTTCTCTCCTACCTTGTCTTTGAATATCATGATTGATAAAGTTTTTGGGAAATTCTCAACTAATCAAATTTTTTTATTTCTTCCTTTAGTGATATACAATGCTTTGTTTAATGTCTAAACCTTCTATATAACATATAGTCCTCATCTCTTTCCTTTCCTTTCCATGTTATTCTGGCTAGCCATTAACATTTTTTCTTCCTCTATTCACCAAAAACATATATGTTTGGCTCACATTCTAAGGCGTTTGTTTTTTTTAATGATCCTTTACATCTCTTCATAGTCCTTAATTCTAGTAATCTCTTCTATATAAGAGTCCATTGCTCTATGAACTTCTTCTTCTTCTATCCAAACATTTTTACCCTAGTGCTCCTCCTTTACTCTAGCCCTTATCAACCCATTACTTCTTTGATGTGTATGTAGCATTCAAAAAACAATTCTTGTATTGTTTCAGGCTCTTTTAATGCTAGAGGCTTTTGAAACTCATTGCTACTTGTAATAAAGATTAAAGCTCACATAGTTATTGGCGTTATCAAATCTTTTATTTTAAGTTTTTTCCCTATAAAATATGTCATAAACTCTTGCAATAATTCTTCTTTTTTTGCCTTATACTCGTAATAGTTACATAAGCTTCCTCTGATCTTCTACTCGTGGTAAAATGTATTAAAAATAATTCAAATAGATCTTGAAAGCTTTTTTATGCATCGATATGGATTCTCGTCAATGTCCTTCCTTTCAATATTGCAAAAATACCTTATATAAAAGGACATCTAATATTTTATACAACACCATCATTAACTCAAAATGGCTAACATGATTGCTTAGATAAGTCAATCCATCATATGACTCAAGGATGGGTAACTTTGTATAGGGGTAAAGCCTCTAATACATGTTTTATGAAAGAAGATTCCCTCTTTAAACTATTTTCTTCCACCTTCGTCCATAATGCTTTCTTAATTTTTTTTTATCAGCCATCTTTATCATCGGTCTTATGTTTTTTTCATCCAAGCTACCACTATGGTCTTTCATTTTTTATGCATGATCTTCTATCTTTCTCTTACCTCTCTTAACCTCTTTCTTCTTCACCTTCTTCACATATTTCTTTTCTTTTATATTACCTTTGTAACCCACAACTAACTAAGCATTATTTTTAGCCATAAGTTTTGCAATTAAAATAAAAAATTAAAAATTTCAAAAACACTTTTAAACAAAAATAAAAAATAAAAATTCACTGTACACAAGAACAAATAAACTGTAAGCTTGATTAGTTTAACTTCAAATTACCATCACGATAGCACCTCTTTCGAAAACGGAAATTCGTGACTTCAGCTTTCAAATCTCTGTTAAAAGTAGGTAGGTCACTTGCATGTTACTTTAGTATTTGCCGTCAAATGGAGGTGGAGATAACCGAATTGATCCAGCAACAGTCACGATTTCTTCTTTTATTTTTATTGCTTTTAATATATTTGTGGTCTCTGGTAGCTGTGAACCTACAAAAATATATTCATTCATTCATGGGTTTTAAATGCGAGAGTGATGTGTCTTTGTATGTATATATATTGACCTCATCTGATAAGTGGGGTCCACGCATGTTAATTTGGTCCGAGGGACGTGGGGACACAGCAGGAGATCAAGTCAAAGGGGCGTCTTATGCCGTCCGATTGAAGAATAGATGTACAGCAGCGTGATAAAGTTGACTTTTGGTCCTCTCTTTTTGAAGTAACAAAAATGAGTTTCTATTTCATTCAGCAGCGTCTTATGCCGTCCGATTGAAGAATGAGTTTCAATTGCCAGGCTACACAAAGCTCGTGCGTCGACAAAACAAATTCACTTAAATTTAAATGGAGACAAATTTAAAAGTTTGCGCAGTAAAATAACATTTAATATTTAATATTCTATTAGCTATTATTTTTTAAAATATTTTATACTATTTTTATAATATTATATTTTTTATAAAAATTTATTTTTGATGTAAATACATCTAAACAATCTAAACACATAAAATAATAATTTTAAATAAAATAATAATAATTTTTTTTATAAAATATCATTTATCTTAGACAGTTTCAACCAACTCCTTAATTGCCCATATATATATATATATATATATACCATTTTTTCTACATGAAATATTATCTCAAAATAATAAAATATACTTTTATTATTTTGAAAAAAAATAATAAAATAATACCATGATAATATCAAAATTATATTTTTTATAAAAATTTATTTTTAATATCAATACATCAAGACAATCTAAACACATAAAATAATAATAATTTTTTTATAAAATATCATTTGTCTTAGACAGTTTCAACCAACTCCTTAATTACCCATAAAAAAAATATATATATATATATATAAACCATTTTTTCTACATGAAATATTATCTCAAAATAATAAAATATACTTTTATTATTTTGAAAAAAATAATAAAATAATACTATGATAATATCAAAATTATATTTTTTATAAAAATTTATTTTTAATATCAATATATCAAGACAATCTAAACATATAAAAAATAATAATTTTTTTATAAAATACTATTTAGACGACGTTACAACTAATTTCTTAATTACACATCAACAAATTCCTTAATGAATGTTTTTAAATAGGTGTATATATATATATATATATATATATAGAAACACACACATATATATATATAACTATTTTTTGTGCGTGAAATATTGTCTTAAAATAATAAAATATACTTTTCAAAAGAAATTTCAATTGAAATATCAAAATAATATGAATTTTAATTAAGATGAGTATATTTTGAGTAATATACATAATAATTGACTGCTAACCGAATTATTTTAACACCTAGTCACAGTCAAAGGAGTATTGTAGCAGTGAAAGCAAGTCGTAGACTTTGAATTCATAATTTGATGAAATTTCTTGTGTTTTTCTTTACCTAAACCAACTACATGTCGTCGGTCTTCAAATAATTTTAAACATATTCAAAGGAATCTAATAACTTTCTCTGTGTGTTGAATTTTTAAACCTAAAAGATTAAGAAAGAGAATAAAAGTTCTTAGCAACCAGACAAACTCTGTGATAGGGTGAAATCCTGACCGTATATAAATCTTGATAATTGCACAATCATGATCTTGGCATGCAAATTTAGCACATTATCTTCAATTGTTATCAATACTGAAAAAATAAACCAAAAACAAGAGTTCATTTTATCATAATTTGGAATTCGATTAGGGAAAAGACCTAGGTCATAAATCAAAAAGGTTAATCTAAATTGATCTAAATTAATGTATGAATAAAAATAATTATTATCATAATTTTAAAATCTGACTCAAGAATTGATTTGGGGTAGGCCCAAGTCACTGGTCGGGAGGGTCAACTCATGTTGACCTAAATATATATAAAAAAAAATTAAAGCAACTTTGTTTTAATAAAAAAAAAATTAATGAATTTTTTAGTTATATTTTATCTCGTGTCAGCTAGATTGTAAATCGAACTAAATTTTTTACTGAGTTAAATTAGATTAAAACACAAGATTGAAATAAACTTTCTTTAAATTTCTTAAGAGGGATTGCTTTAAGAAATTTGTATACTCCTAGCTATTTAAATGGAGCGGGGTATAAACAAATATTAAAATTTCATGAGAAACATCTGGCTAATAACTTTCTTTTTAATAAGAATATTATCAAATTAATTTGTACATTAATTGAGATTAAATTTCTGTTTAAATGATTTTAATAGCATATACTTTACATAGATCTGGTACTGTTTTTGCGTTTTAAAAATACTTTTAAAAAAAATAAAAAATTTTATTTTTTGTTTATTTCAAATTAAATTTATTTTAATGTTTTTGAATTGTTTTGATGTGGTGATATAAAAAATATTTTCTTAAAAAAATAATATTTTAAAACACCCCCTAAATGTTGCTTCCAGGAATTATACTTAAAAAATCAGAGAAAAATGCAAAATCCCTTGATCACCAAACCAATCTCTTAAAATTTATTAATTATTTCTTTTTTTTAAATAATAAAAAAAAAAACAACAACTTGTAAGCTAGTAGTTATTGCAGCCCGCAATAGTCAATAGATTCGTTTAACAATGAAGGAGGTTTGTCAAAGCACGTGTGGTGATGAATTCGTGAGGACTGGAGCTCTACCAAACTATGCACGTGAAAATTAGTCAAATTACACAGCCTCTGTCCTAACAGCGACCTTTGACTATTATAGTCACCGACTGTGCATTAAAAAGGGTCCAAAACTTTATTATAAGCGGACTGTCCCAAGATTTTGAGCGCATCGTCATGATTAAAAGAGAGACGATGGCTTTAATTTCGATAAATTAGAGGCATGAGATCCATATCATATGATCCACCTAATATGCTGCATCATGTCGTCTTCATTCACAACATTTAACTTCTCTCTCCCTCATTTTCTTTGATGCCTTGCGTAAAGCAAAAATCCATGCACAAGGGAAACATGTCATTTTGTAATTGACAAGTTTTGAGATCAAATGGCACAAGTTTTGAGACCAAAGAGTACGGGAGAATTTTTTTCAAAGGTTTTAAATCACGCTATATATCTTATTTAAGATAAACTATTTTATATTTATTTTTAACAATAAAAGTACATATTGTACTTACATGCTAAAAGTTTACCTAAACTAATATAGATATACTTGTTGTTAAATGTAAGAGACTATTAAGACCTAGGGCAATGACTTCGAACTTAGACTAATAACAAAGCATAATCCTCACTTTTAAAACATGAGTGTTGAACTTGAAAGGATAGTGATTATTAATTAGACATCGACCCGTTTCATTTGAACATGTTTAAAATGGGCTTGAAAGCCTTTACACTCTGAATGAACCCATGAAATCATGTCGATCTAGCCCAAGTTCACTTATCATATCAAAAAGATAACATTAAAACAAATCCATAGTCATCAATCATGGATATAAAATCAACTTGTTTATCCTTAATATGACATTCCAGAAAGGACCTAATTAAGGATTTACAATTAATAGGTGCAAATCCAGAGGCTAATTTTAAGTGAAATGAGGAAGAATACAAATCACTTATCATATTAAAAAAAAATAAAAATAAACTCGCATGTCAATATTTACATATTGAATCAACTTTTTACCCTTAATGCAACACTCGAGGGAAGACCTAAATAAGGATTTATAATTTTTAGACTAATTGTGAGTGAAACGAGAAATAATACAAATCACTTGTCATATTAAAGCAAAAAGACAAAAACAAATTCATGCGCATCAATATTTACATATAGAATCAACTTGTTTACCCTTAATGCAACATTCAAGGAATGATCTATTTAAGGATTTTTAATTCATCAGCTAATTTTGAGTGAAACAAGGAA
>Ga0325400_1001467_pt1 | contig 19509 bp, 21 predicted proteins | sample PopdelMetagenome_2_FD_205662 | JGI IMG/M metagenome (GOLD analysis project Ga0325400, IMG submission 205662) | Populus deltoides microbial communities from Bellville, Georgia, United States - Xylem-PdKOR-R1 | ecosystem: Host-associated > Plants > Phyllosphere > Stem > Wood/Secondary xylem...
CCGCACGCGGCAGCGCGCGGCGGTGTCGGCGAGCCCGGCCTTCCCGCGTGCGGCGATCAACAGCCGTGCGCCCTGCGCGGCGAAGGCGATCGCCGTCGCCGCCCCGATCCCGCTCGACGCCCCGGTCACGACCACCCGCAGGCTCTTGCTTCCACTCATCGACGCGTTCCTCCGCCCCTCACGACGAACGGCGCACCCGGCCGTTCCGCCGTGCCCGATCACGGCAGCAGCAGCGACGCGTCCCCGTAGGAATAGAAGCGATAGTCTTCCGCGATGGCATGGGCGTAGGCCGCCTGCATCCGGTCGAGCCCCATCAGCGCCGAGACCAGCATGAACAGGGTCGAGCGCGGTAGGTGGAAGTTGGTGAGGAGGCCGTCGATCGCGCGGAAGCGGGAGCCGGGGGTGAGAAAGATCGCGGTGTCGCCCTCAAACGCGCGGATGGTGCCGTCCTCGCCCGCGGCGCTTTCCAGCAGACGGAGCGAGGTAGTGCCCACCGCGATCACCCGGCCGCCGCCCGCGCGCACGGCGTTGAGGTGGTCGGCCGTGGCGGGGTCGATGCGGCCCCATTCGGCGTGCATCCGGTGGTCGGCGGTGTCGCCCGCCTTGACCGGCAGGAAGGTGCCCGCGCCCACGTGGAGGGTCAGCGTGCGGTGCCCGACACCCGCCGCCGCCAGTGCGGCCATCAGCGCCGGGGTGAAATGAAGCGCGGCCGTGGGCGCGGCGACCGCTCCGGGCTCGGCCGCGAACATGGTCTGGTAGTCGTCGGCATCCGCGGCGTCGGGCGCGCGCTTGCCGGCGATGTACGGGGGCAGCGGCACGCGGCCCGCGCGGTCGAGCAACAGCTCGACCGGCTCGTCGCCCGCGAACTCGATCGCCCAGCTGCCGTCCTCGGCCCTGTCGCGCGCGACGGCGGACACGTCAGCGCCGAAGTCGATCCGGTCACCGTCGCTGAGCCGCCGTGCGTTGCGGACGAAGGCGCGCCAGCGGCGCGGCCCTTCGCGCTTGTGAAGGGTGGCGCCGATCCTGGCTCCGCCGCGCGTCCCGTCGAGCTGCGCCGGGATCACCCGCGTGTCGTTGAACACCAGGCAGTCGCCCGCCCGCAGCCGGGCGGGCAGTTGGGCGACGCGATCGTCATGGAGCCCGTCGCCGTCGACCACCAGCATCCGCGCCGCGTCGCGCGGGGATGCGGGACGCAGCGCGATCCGCTCCGCCGGCAGCGTGAAATCGAAGAGGTCGACCCTCACCGGCGGGTGGCGGGCGCCTTGCGGGGGGCCGCCGCCGAGCCCGGCGCCAGCTTCGGCGCGGCGGTGCCCGCGGCACGGCCGGTGCCGGGCAGCGTCACCGGCTCGCCCAGCGATGCAGGCGGCGGGGGCGGCGCGGCGACATAGGCGGGCGGGCCGTCCGCGGCGACATAGGCGTGGAGGACGCGGCTGGGGTTCGCGGGCGGCTCGCCGCGCTCGATCGTATCGACATACTGCATGCCCTCGATCACCCGGCCGAACACGGTGTACTTCTTGTCGAGCTTCAGCTGCGGCTGGAAGACGATGAAGAACTGGCTGTTGGCCGAGTTCTTGTCGTCGGCGCGCGCCGCCGCCACCGCGCCGCGGACATGGGGCAGGTAGTTGAACTCCGCCTCCACATTGGGCAGGTCCGACCCGCCGGTGCCGTCGCCCTTGGGATCGCCGCCCTGCGCCATGAAGCCGTCGATGACGCGGTGGAAGAGCAGGCCGTCGTAGAAATGGCGGCGGGCCAGCGTCTTGACCCGCTCCACCATCTTCGGCGCGACGTCGGGGCGCAGCCAGACCACCACCCGGCCGCCGGTCGACAGGTCCAGGAAGAGGAGGTTCTCCTTGTCGGTGATCGACGAGGGCGCGGCACGCGGGGCGGGCGGCGCGTCCTTCTGCGCAACCGCGGGGAAGGGGGCGAGCAGCAAGGCGGCGGAGAACAGGCCGGCGATCAGACGCATGCGAAACACCATCGGGAGAGAGGTCGGGCGCCGCTTACCGCAAGGGCGGTCAGGCGCCAAATCGGACATGAGGGAAGAGTAGGCGGGCATTGCGGCAGAAGTGGGGACACCGCGCTGGACGGGCGCGTGTCCTCACGATCCCCGCCGTCCCAGCCGCTCGATCCGCGCGACCACCTCGTCGCGGATGGCGGGGGGCACGAACTTGGTGATGTCGCCACCGTACAGCGCGATCTCCTTGACCAGGCGGCTGGCGATCGGCTGCAGCGCCACGTCGGCCATCAGGAACACGGTCTCGACCTCGCGGCAGAGCTGCTGGTTCATGCCCGCCATCTGGTACTCGTACTCAAAGTCGGCGACCGCGCGCAGGCCGCGGACGATGACGCTCGCGCCCTGCCTGCGCGCGAAGTCCATCAGCAGCGAGTCGAACGGCACCACCCGGATGTCGCCGCCGATGCCCGCGACCTCGCGGGTTACCGACGCCATCCGCTCGGCAAGGGTGAACATCGGCGACTTGGAGGGATTGGTCGTCACCCCGATCACCAGCCGGTCGACCAGCTTGGCCCCGCGGCGGATGATGTCCATGTGGCCGAGCGTGACCGGATCAAAGGTGCCGGGATAGACGCCGGTGCGGTTCGTCATGTCAGCGACCAGGTATAGATGGCGGCGGATCGCCGGCCGAAGTTGATCGCGATCCCGCCCCGATCCGATCGCGCGTTGCAATGGGGCGGACAGCGGAAGCCCGCTTCGACCAAGCGCGTTCGCCCGTGTGCGGCGCACCCGGGATCAACCGCGGCACGCACGGTGTAGCCGCCGCCCTGCCATCCATCGCCTTCGTCACGGGTGAACGATCCAGGCTGCAGCGTCGCACAATCGGGCATGGGCGCATCGGCCATGCTAACACGGCGAAGTTGGGCGTCCGATGGCCAGTCGTCGCAGCCCGATAGGGCCGTGGCAAACAGCAGTACGGTGCCCTGCCTTCTCACCGGTCGCGCTCCTCGACGAAGCGGGCGAGGTCGCGGAGCAGGTCGGCGGCGGGGCCGAAGGGTGCGAGATGCTCGATGGCCTGCGCCACCAGCATTCGACATTGCTCGCGCGCGCGCTCGATCCCCAGAAGGGAGAGGAAGGTCTCCTTGCCTTGCTCGCCGTCCTTGCGCAGCTTCTTGCCCGCGACTTCCTCGTCGCCCTCCGCGTCGAGCAGGTCGTCGGCGATCTGGAAGGCGAGGCCGAGGTCGTGGGCGTAGCCGCGCAGGGGCGTGCGCTGGCCCGCGGGCAGCCGGCCGAGGATCGCACCCGCCTCCACCGCGGCGCAGATCAGCGCCCCCGTCTTCATCTGCTGGAGCCGGGTGACGGTGCCGAGATCGAAGCGGCTGTTCTCCGCCACCAGGTCCATCATCTGCCCGCCCGCCATGCCCGACGGGCCGGCGGCGCGGGCAAGGTCCAGCACCAGCTCGGCACGAACGTGCGCGTCGGGGTGGGTCTCGGGCTCGGCCAGCACCTCGAAGGCGAGCGCGTGGAGGCAGTCGCCGGCGAGGATCGCGGTTGCCTCGCCGTAAGCCTTGTGGACGGTGGGCTTGCCGCGCCGGAGCTCGTCGTCGTCCATCGCGGGCAGGTCGTCATGGACCAGCGAGTAGACGTGGATCGCCTCCAGCGCGGTGGACGCGCGGATCGACCGCTCCCGCGGCACCCCGAACAGGTCGGCGGTGGCGACCAGCAGCAGCGGGCGCAGCCGCTTGCCGCCGCCGATCGCGGCGTGGCGCATCGCGCGGTAGAGATCGGCGCGCGCGTCGTCGGGGATCGCGAGCAGATCGTCGAAGGCGGCGTCGATGAGTTCGGCGACCTCGCCCATCGCGCTGTGGAGCGGCGTCGGCGTCGGCGCGGGAGGCGGGGAGGGGGGCGTCACGCTCACCCTGCGGCGAAGGGACGGGTACCGGCCGGGCGGCCCTCCGTGTCGAGGCGGATCGCCTCGATCCGTGCCTGGGCGGCATCCAGCCGCTCGGCGCAGCGCGCGCGTAGCCGGTCGCCGCGCTCGTAAAGGCGGATCGACTCGTCCAGGCTGGCGTCGCCGCTTTCGAGCCGCGCGACGATGCGTTCGAGTTCCTTCAGCGCTTCCTCGAACGAGAGGGCGTCGACGTCTTGTTCCGGGGGTTCGGCAGCCATGCGCGCGGTATGCGGCAGCGTCATCGGCGGGGCAAGACGCCGGTCAGCGCAGTTCGCGCGACCAGGTGTAGAGGATCGACACCCCGACCAACCCGAAATCGACCGCGGCCTGGAAGCGGATCGGGGCGGGATCGCTCGCCTGATGGGTCTGGAGCCGGAAGTCGGCGGTGGGATGGCGCGCGGCAACCAGCGTGAGCCCTACCGCGGCGATCGCTAGGGCTGCTCGTCTGTGTCGCATGTTCCTCATTCCCCCTCGAGCGAACACTACCGTAGTGACGGTGACGCGGCAAGGCGGCGCGGGCGCCGGTCACCTCTGCCGTCATGGCGGGCTCGTTCCGGCATCCACCGTGCCGCACGAACCGCCGCCGCGGCGCTCGCAGGCGCGTGGATGCCGGGACGAGCCCGGCACGACGGCAAAAAACAGGGGCGCCGGATCGCTCCGACGCCCCGATCCGGTCATCCAGCGGCGATCACTTCGCCGCGGCGGGCTCCGCACCGGTGTCCTTGGCGCCGCCTTTCTTTTTCGGCTTCTTCGGCGCGGCGGGCTCGATCGCGAAGGACAGCGCACCGTCTTTCATCTTCACCGTCACCTCCCCGCCGTGGACGAGCTTGCCGAACAACAATTCCTCGGCGAGCGGCTGCTTGATCTTCTCCTGGATCAGCCGGCCCATCGGGCGCGCGCCGTACATCTTGTCGTAGCCCTTCTCGGTCAGCCAGCTCTTGGCCGCATCGTCCAGGTTGATGTGGACGCCGCGGTCGGCGAGCTGGAGCTCGAGCTGGAGGATGAACTTGTCGACCACGCGTGCGACCACCTCGGTCGGCAGGTAGCCGAACGGGACGATCGCATCGAGCCGGTTGCGGAATTCCGGCGAGAACATCCGCGTCACCGCCTCCTCGTCCTCGCCCTCGCGGGTCAGCTGGCCGAAGCCCAGCGTCTCGCGCGCCATGTCGGCGGCACCCGCGTTGGTGGTCATGATGAGGATGACGTTGCGGAAATCGACCGTCTTGCCGTGCTGGTCGGTCAGGCGCCCGTTGTCCATCACCTGGAGGAGGATGTTGAACAGGTCGGGATGCGCCTTCTCGATCTCGTCGAGGAGAAGGACCGAATGGGGGTTCTGGTCGACCGCGTCGGTCAACAACCCGCCCTGGTCGAACCCGACATAGCCCGGGGGTGCACCGATCAGCCGGCTGACCGAGTGGCGCTCCATGTACTCGGACATGTCGAACCGCTGGAGCGGGATGCCCATGATGGTGGCCAGCTGCTTGGCGACCTCGGTCTTGCCGACGCCGGTCGGGCCGGTGAACAGGTAGTTGCCGATCGGCTTCTCGGGATCGCGCAGGCCGGCACGGCTGAGCTTGATCGCAGACGACAGCTTCTCGATCGCCGAGTTCTGCCCGAACACGACGCGCTTCAGGTCCGCCTCCAGGGATGCCAGCGCCTTGGTGTCGTCGGTAGAGACCGACTTGGGCGGGATGCGCGCCATGGTCGCGATCACCGCCTCGATCTCGCGGGTGGTGATGGTCTTCTTGCGCTTGGCGGCGGGCACCAGCATCTGCATCGCGCCCACCTCGTCGATCACGTCGATCGCCTTGTCGGGCAGCTTGCGGTCGTTGATGTAGCGCGCCGACAACTCCACCGCCGACTTGATCGCGTCGGGCGTGTACTTGACGCTGTGGTGCTCCTCGAACGCCGAGCGCAGGCCGGCGAGGATCTTGATCGTGTCCTCGATGGTCGGCTCGTTGACGTCGATCTTCTGGAATCGGCGCAGCAGCGCGCGGTCCTTCTCGAAATGGTTGCGAAACTCCTTGTAGGTGGTCGAGCCGATGCAGCGGATCTGCCCGCCCGACAGCGCGGGCTTGAGGAGGTTGGACGCGTCCATCGCCCCGCCCGAGGTCGCGCCGGCGCCGATCACCGTGTGGATCTCGTCGATGAACAGCACCGCGTGGGGCAGCTTCTCCAGCTCGGAGACGACCGCCTTCAGCCGCTCCTCGAAGTCGCCGCGATAGCGGGTGCCCGCCAAGAGCGCGCCCATGTCGAGGCTGTAGATCACCGCTTCGCGCAGCACCTCGGGCACCTCGCCCTCGACGATCTTGCGCGCCAGCCCCTCGGCGATCGCGGTCTTGCCGACGCCGGGATCGCCCACGTAGAGCGGGTTGTTCTTCGACCGGCGGCACAGGATCTGGATCGTGCGGTCGACCTCCGGCCCGCGACCGATCAGCGGGTCGACCTTGCCGACCTTGGCCTTCTCGTTGAGGTCGACGGTGAACTGCTTGAGCGCGCTCTCGCCCTTGCCCTTTTCGCCGGGCTTGGGCGGCTTCTCCTCCTCGGCGGCGCCCTTGGGCGGGGTCGCCTCGGACCCTGCGCCCTTGCCGACGCCGTGGCTGATGAAGCTCACGGCATCCAGCCGGCTCATGTCCTGCTGCTGGAGGAAATAGACCGCGTAGCTCTCGCGCTCGGAGAACAGCGCCACCAGCACGTTGGCGCCGGTCACTTCGTCGCGGCCCGACGACTGGACGTGGAGGATCGCGCGCTGGACGACCCGCTGGAAGCCGCTGGTGGGCGAGGGATCGGTCGCTGCGGCGACCTTGAGCGCGTCGAGCTCGGTATCGAGGTAATGGGCGACCGTGGTCTTCAGCTCGCCGGTGTCGACGTTGCACGCGGTCATCACCTTGGACGCGTGCTCGTCGTCGATCAGCGCGAGCAGCAGGTGTTCCAGCGTCGCATATTCGTGGCGGCGGCTGGAAGCGGCCTCGAGCGCCTTGTGCAGGGTGGTTTCCAGCGCGGGGGCGAAGGATGGCATCAGGGACTTACTCCGGTCGGGCCGCGCCAAGGGCGTCTGGGGCGTTCCCGTTTAGACCAATGTCGGGTCGGGAGCGTCCCCTATCAAGCGCCCGGCGGCGGTGGCGTTCCGCCGTCGGACGCGCTTTACCGGAATAATGCGTCGGCGCTTGCCCGGTGGTTAACGGCCTGTTCGATCTTCCGGCGGCTGCGGGCGAGCTCGTTCTCCAGCACGGCGATCCGCATCTCGAGCTCGGCGACCGACAGGGGGTCGAGGTCCTGCGCCGCCAGCCGGCTCAGCACGTCGTCAGGGCGCGAGGGCGCGTCTTCCGGGTCCATGGTCGCGAGCGTTGACCCTCGGCCCCGCCAAGTCAATAAGCTCGCCGCATTCAGGGGGATAAGCGCATGACGGACCTGCCCGAGACCATGCTGGCGATCGACCCGCAAGCGCCCGGCGGGCCGGAGGTGCTGGTCCCGGTCACCCGCCCGGTGCCGCGGCCGGGCGAGGGGGAGGTGCTGGTCCGGGTCGCCGCCGCCGGGGTCAACCGGCCCGACGTGCTCCAGCGACAGGGCGGCTATCCGCCACCCGCCGGCGCGCCGTCGATCCCGGGGCTGGAGGTGGCGGGCACGGTGGTGGCGCTGGGCGAGGGCGCGGAGCCCGCATTGCTGGGGCAGGAGATGTGCGCCCTCGTCGCGGGCGGCGGCTATGCCGAATATGCGATCGCCCCCACGGGGTCGTGCCTGCCCGTGCCGGCGGGGCTGAGCCTTGTCGAGGCGGCGGCGATCCCGGAGACGCTGTTCACCGTCTGGACCAACCTGTTCGAGCGTGCCTATGCGGCGCAGGGCGATGCGGTGCTGGTCCATGGCGGCACCAGCGGCATCGGCACCATGGCGATCGCGCTGGGGCGGTTGTTCGGGCTGACGGTGATCGTCACCGCCGGGTCGGACGGCAAGGTGGCCCGCGCGCTGGACCTCGGCGCCGCGCACGCGATCAACTACCGGACCGAGGACTTCGTCGAGCGGGTTGCGGCGATCACCGGCGGCAGGGGCGTGCAGGCGGTGCTCGACATGGTCGGGGGCGACTATGTCCCCCGCAATCTCCGTTGCCTGGCGGAGGACGGCCGCCACGTCTCGATCGCGGTACAGGGCGGCGCCACCGCGACGGTGCCGCTGTTCGAGATCATGCGTCGACGGCTGACCCTGACCGGATCGACGCTGCGTCCCCGCGATGCGGGCTTCAAGGCGCTGGTCGCCGACGAACTGGCGCGGACCGTATGGCCCCATGTCGAGGCGGGCCGCCTGCGCCCGGTGATCGACCGCACCTATCCGCTCGTAGAGGCGGCGGCGGCACACCGCCGGATGGAGGCGGGGGACCATGTGGGGAAGATCGTGCTGCTGGTGGGGAAGTGAACCCACCACCAGCAAGTCATCCCCGCGAGAGCGGGGATCCATCTTCCGCGGCTCGCCCGGCGTGACCGCCTACACTTAGCTTCGCGCGGGCGGCGGGAGATGGGTCCCCGCTTTCGCGGGGGCGACCAGGTCGGAGGCTCAGTTGCTGTCCGAATCGTCGTCGCCGCCGGTGGCGACCAGGACCACCACGACCAGCGCGGCGAGGATGCCGATGTTGATCAGCGTCGCGGAGCCGCCCTCGGCGATCCTCGACGCCTTGGCGGCGCCGGCGGGCGCGCGCGCCGACTTGGCGACCGACAGCGACGCCGCCGGCTTGGCCGGCGCCGCGGCGGCCAGCGTCGGGGTGGCGAGGAGCGCGGCGGCCGCGGCCACGCCCGCGAGGCGCTTGGTGATCGTCATGGTGGAAGTCCCCTTGTACAATAGTGCCGGCCGCTTGTGGTGGCCGCCTCGCGCGCCGTCAACGCGGTCGCGCTCGACGCCGCGCATTGCCGCACCAGTGTTGCAGGACGGTTACCGCCGGTCCGACTTGCCGAACGGACCGCCCGCGCGTACATCCCCGCCATGGCGGGCCGCTCCGGAAAGGGGCGGCCCTTATCGTTTCCGCCAAATAGCTACCGACGGAGAACCCCGTGGCCCAGCCGCTCATGCCCCATGCGACCGCTTCCTGGATGGTCGACAACACCTCCCTCGCGTTCGACCAGATCGCCGCGTTCTGCGGGCTCCACATTCTGGAGGTGCAGGCGATCGCCGACGACACCGCCGCGTCCAAGCTGACCGGCCGCGATCCCGTCCGCGCGCACGAGCTGACGCAGGAGGAGATCGACAAGGGGCAGGCGGACCCAGCCTATCAGCTCAAGATGACCAAGGGGCCCGAGCAGGTCCGCCGCACCAAGGGGCCGCGCTACACCCCCGTGTCCAAGCGCCAGGACAAGCCGGACGGCATCGCCTGGATCATCCGCAACCACCCGGAGATCACCGACGGCGCGATCGGCAACCTGATCGGGACCACCCGCACCACCATCGCCGCGATCCGCGATCGCAGCCACTGGAACATCCAGAACATCACCCCCAAGGATCCCGTGACCCTGGGCCTCACCACCCAGCGCGAGCTCGACGCGGCGGTGGCCAAGGCGGCCAAGGCGGCAGGGACCGAGGCGCCCGCCACCGACACGCGGCTGGAAGGCGACCGCGAGGCGCTGCTCGCGAGCCTGCGCGCCGAGCGCGAGGCGGCGTCGCGCGATGCCGAGACGTTCGGCGGGGTCGAGGCGGAGGCGCGGGCGCTGTTCGGGGATCGTTGAGCCGTCGCCCCAGTCGCCATGAGTCTACCGTCGCCACACGGGCGCCGCCCCGCGGCGGCGGCCGATGGAAGGGGATGATTTGGACGGCCTGACCTATCCCTTCGGTGCCGACCCGCCTGCGGCAGGCGAGCCGGTCGAGGTGGCGCCCGGCATCCGGTGGTGGAGCGTGCCGGTGCCGGGACCGTTGAGGCAGGTCAACGGATACCTGCTCGAAGACGACGACCGCACCGTCGCGGTGGATACCGGCTTCAACACCGACGACGCGGTCGCCGCGTGGCGCGGGTTGCTGGCGGACGCGCTCGCCGACCGGCCGATCGGCCGGGTCGTCTGCACCCACTTCCACCCCGACCATAGCGGCCTCGCCGGCTGGCTCGCACGCAAGACCGGTGCGCCGCTGGTGATGACGCGCGTCGAATGGCTGATGCTGCGGCTTCTCGTCGCCGATGCGCGCCCGCAGGTGCCGGCCGAGATGATCGCTCACTGGCGCGCCGCCGGGTGGAGCGCGGCGGAGATCGACCGCGCCGCCGCGCGCGGCTGGGACCGGTTCGGCAAGCTCGTGTCGCGGCTGCCCTTCGGTTGCACGATCGTCGGCGAGGGCGACGTGATCGCGATCGGCGGGCACCCATGGCGCGCGATCGTCGGTCGCGGTCACAGTCCCGCCCACCTCTGCCTGCTGGACGAGGGGCGCGGCCTGTTCCTCGCGGGCGACCAATTGCTGCCGCGGATCAGCCCCAACGTGTCGGTCACCGCGCTGGAGCCCGAGGGCGATCCGCTCGGCGACTGGCTGGCCTCGATCGAGCGGCTGCGCATGCTCCCCGCGGACCTCCTCGTGCTGCCGGGTCACGGCGCGCCGTTCCGCGGCCTCCATGCGCGTCTCGCGTCGATCGAGGACGAGCATCGCACCCGCCTCGACGCGCTCGCGGCGCACCTCGCCCAGCCGCGACGTGCGCGCGACTGTTTCCCGGTGCTGTTCCGCCGTTCGGTGGACGAGGACATGCTGGGGCTCGCGACCGGCGAGGCGCTGGCGCACCTCCACCGCCTCCGCGCGGCGGGTCGCGCGGTGCGCGAGACGGCCGATGGCGTCTGGTGGTGGCGCGCCGCCTGAGATAGGCTCGAGCGCGACCAAGGGAGAGCGCGCATGTGCGACGAGCTGACCGCCGAGGATAACGACCGCCATCTCTCCCGCCGCCAGTTCGGCGCCGCCGCGGGTGCGGTCGGGCTGACCGCGGTGCTGCCCGCGCCCGCCGACGCCAAGCCGGTGAAGGGGCGCGATGTGACGATCGTCACCCCCGACGGGCAGGCCGATGCCTATTTCGTCGCCCCCGCCGGCGGCCGGGCGCCCGGTGTTCTGGTCTGGCCGGACATCATGGGTCTGAGGCCCGCCTTCCGGCAGATGGCCGACCGGCTCGCCCAGTCGGGCTACGCGGTGCTGACCGTGAACCAGTTCTACCGGTCGGTGAAGGCGCCCTTCCTCCAGCCCGGCGAGTCGTTCGACCAGCCGGCGGTACGCGAGCGGATCACGCCGTGGCGCGCCGCGCTGACCCCGGAGGCGACCACTCGCGATGCCGCCGCCTTCGTCGCTTGGCTCGATCGCCAGCGTGAGGTCGATCCCAAGAAGCGGCTCGGCACCACCGGCTATTGCATGGGCGGGCCGATGGCGATGCGCACCGCCGCGGTCGCGCCCGGCCGGGTAGGGGCGGGGGCGTCGTTCCACGGCGGCGGCCTCGCCACCGACAAGCCCGACAGCCCGCATCTCCTGGTACCGGGGATGAAGGCCGGCTTCCTGTTCGCGGTCGCCGAGAACGACGACCAGCGCAACCCGGCGGAGAAAGAGCAGGTGCGTGCTGCCTTCGCCGCCGCCCGCCTGCCCGCCGAGATCGAGGTCTATCCCGGCACCCTCCACGGCTGGTGCCCGCCCGACAGCCGCGCCTACAACCAGCCGCAGGCAGAGCGGGCATGGGCCCGGCAACTCGCGCTCCTCCAGCGCGCGCTCTGAGGAGGACGTCCGATGGCCCTCGACTTCTACACCAACCCGCAATCGCGCGGCCGCATCGTCCGCTGGATGCTGGAGGAGGTGGGTGCACCCTACGAGATCCACCCGCTCGGCTACGACGGCGGCGGCATGAAGGCCGATGCCTACCGGGCGATCAACCCGATGGCGAAGGTCCCCGCGATCGTTCATGACGGCCGCGTCGTCACCGAGGTGGCGGCGATCTGCGCCTATCTCGCCGATGCGTTTCCGGAAGCGGGCCTCGCTCCACCGCCGGCGGCGCGCCACGATTACTATCGCTGGCTGTTCTTCGCCGCCGGCCCGGTCGAGCAGGCGGCGATCGACCGCGCGCGCAAGATCGAGGTCAGCGCCGAGCAGGGTCGCATGGTCGGCTACGGCAGCTTCAACCTGGTGTTCGACACGCTCGACGCGCTGCTGTCGACGCGCGAGTATGTCGCGCACGACCGGTTCACCGCGGCAGACGTCTATCTCGGCTCGCACCTGTCATGGGGATCGCTGTTCGGCTGGCTGCCCAGCCGTCCGTCGTTCGACGCCTATCTGGCGAGGCTGCGCGCGCGCCCGGCCTATGTCAGCGGCACGGAAAAGGACGATGCGCTGGTCGCGGCGATGCAGCAGGGCTGACGCGAACGGTTGAAGGGCACGCCCCGCGCGCCTAGCTTCGCCGGGCGGCGACCACGTTCCCGCCCCGTTACATGGGCGATCAAGACCGGGACGGCCCGGCAGCTTTCCGCGAAGGAGACTGCCGCCATGTCCGCGCCCATGCCCTGGATCGTCCTCGTCGTCGCCGGGCTGTTCGAAGTCGTCTGGGCGACCGCCATGAAACGCTCGGACGGGTTCAGCCGCCCCTGGCCGAGCGTGGTCACGGTGGCCGCGATGCTGGTCAGCTTCGGCTTGCTGTCCTGGTCGATGCGCAGCCTGCCGCTCGGCACCGCCTATACCGTGTGGACCGGGATCGGCGCGGTGGGCGCGTTCCTGGTCGGGGCGCTCGTACTCGGCGAGGCGGTGACGCCCGCCCGCGCGCTGGCGGCGGTGCTGATCGTCGGCGGCCTTGTCCTGATGAAGCTGTCGGCGAGCTGATCGTCGGTCAGTGGATCGTGGCCGCGTCCGCCGTCGCGCCGCGACCGGGCACCCGCGCCGCCGCGAACGCGAAGCCGCACAGCACCAGGTAGCAAAGCGCCGGCACCACCAGCGCCGGTCCGTAGCCGTACAGGTCCGCCGCCTTGCCCACCACCAGCGGCAGGATCGCGCCGCCGACGATGGCGGTGCACAGCAGGCCCGAGGTCGCCTCGTCCCCGGCGGTCGACCGCTCCAGCGTCAGGGTGAAGATGACCGGGAACATGATGGAATTGAACAGCCCGATCGCCAGCGCCACGAATCCCGCGCTCACCCCGCCGACGGTCGCGACGTAGAGGCACATCGCCGCCGCCGTCGCGGTGAACAGCGCCATGAGCCGCGTCGCCGACACCCGGGCGAGCAGCGCCGATCCGATCGCGCGACCGACCATCGCCCCGCCCCAGTAGAAGGCGACCGCCTTGCCCGCTTCCTGCAGCGACACGCCCGGTACCCCGTCCGACCCCATCACCCAGCCGAGCAGCGGCACGCCGAAGGCGGCGTCCGACCGGCCCCAGACCGTGTCCGCGTTGAGGAACAGCGCCATCTGGGTCCCGATCGAAACCTCCGCCCCGACGTAGAGAAAGATCGCGAGCGCGCCCAGCAACGCCCAGCGCGATCGGAACGCGTCGCCCAGCCGACCGCTCGCCACCGGCGGCGGGGCGGCGCGGCCCACCAGCGTGCGGCTGAGAAAGAAGAACAGCATCAGCGCCGCGATGAGGCCGCACAGCCAGAAATAGGCGGTGTCGATCCCGGCCAGCGCCTCGGCCCGCACCGCCTCGCTCAGCGCCGCGCCCTCCTTCACCTCGACTCCGTTGAGGAACAGGTGGGCCCCGAGGATCGGACCGATGAAGGTGCCGACCGAGTTGAAGGTCTGGCTGAGGGTCAGACGGAAATGGCTGCGCTCGGGCCGGCCCAGCGCCGCGGCGAGCGGGTTGGCGGCGACCTGCAGGATCGTGATCCCGCCCGCCAGCGTGAACAGTCCCAGCAGCACCAGCGCGTACACCGCCCAATTGGCGGCGAGCAGCATGATGAGGCAGCCTGCGATCATGGTCGCGAGCGCGAGGAGGATCGCCGGAACCGCCTTGACCCGCGCGACCAGCGCCGCGGCGGGGAAGGAGATCACGAAATAGGCGGCGAAGAAGGCGGAGGCGATCAGCTGCGCCTGGAGGTTCGACAGCGTGAACACACCCTTCACCGCCGCCACCAGCGGGTCGATGAGCGAGGTGATGAACCCCCAGGCGAAGAACAGGGTGGTCACCGCCGCGAAGGCGAGCGAGGTCGTCGCGCCCGCCGCCGTGCCGCCGCCGCCCGTTGCGGGCTTGCCCGTGCCGACCATGTCCGTGTTCCCCGCCAATGCTACGCTGCGCCCGTGCTAGAACGAAGCAACGCCCTTCGCCACCCTCCGTGTGTCAGCCGCGGCAGGCACGGCATGGCGGATGATGACGGGGCATTATCGTCCATCCGCACCCGGTTCGTGGTCGAAAGTCGGCCACGGGCGGCCGGCGCGAGGGGCGGGACGGCCGTCGATCCTGACCCGTGCGGCGCGACCGACCCGCGACCCCGCCCGATCGACCGTCGGCGGGCAAGTCTCCGGACGGCTTGATCGATCCCGGCGCGACGGCGGTGGTGTCCGCGGCAGGGTGCGCTGCACCGCTTCTGCACGCGATCCGCGCCGGATGTGCCCGGTTCGTGGGGACGCCGCTTCACACCGGTCGGGGACAAGGGCGGCCGTGACGAGGGAGAAGGCGATGCGTGGCGGGTTCCTGATGAAGCTGGCGGCGGCGGCGGCGCTGGTCGTGCTCGCCGACCGGTTATTCCTGTTCCACGAGCCCGGCTGGACGCTCGGCCTGTTCGCACTCGCCTGGACGCTCGCGGTGGCGCTGTGCCTGCCCGCGACCCGACGCCACCCGGCGGCGCGCGGCTGCCTCCTCCTCGCGGGCGGGCTGGCGGCGGTGCTGGTGGACGACCCCAATCCGCTCGCCGCGCTCCTCTTCCCGGTCGCGCTGAGCAGCGCCGCGCTGCTCCCGGGCGGGGCGTTCCGCGACGCGGGCGGGTGGCTGCTCGGCGGGATCGTCCATGGTCTCACCGGGATCGTCCGCCCGGTCCGCGACCTCGGCCGCCTCGCGCGCCTGCGCGAGCGGCGGGGCAGCGGCGGCATCGGCGCCGCGGTCCGCCTCCTCGCGTTGCCCCTCGCGGGCGGCGGGCTGTTCCTGGCGCTGTTCGCGGCGGCCAATCCGCTGGTCGCGGCGGCGTTCGACGGGCTGCGGCTGCCGTTCCCGGGCGAGGTGATCGGCCACGTGATCTTCGCGGCGCTGATCCTGGCGCTGGTCTGGCCGAGCCTGCGGCCGGGCGGGTGGCGACCCGCGGTGACGATCGCCGACCGTGCGCCACCGGTCGCGCTGCCGGTAGGCACGATCGCGCTGTCGCTGCTCGTCTTCAACGCGCTGTTCGCGGTGGAGAACGCGCTGGACCTCGTCTTCCTGTGGTCCGGCGCGTCGTTGCCGTCGGGCGTCACCCTCGCCGACTATGCGCATCGCGGCGCCTACACGCTGATCGTCACCGCGTTGCTGGCGGCCGCGTTCGTGCTGGTCGCCCTCCATCCCAGGAGCGACGCGGCGAGCAGCCGGACCGTGCGGCGGCTGCTGGTGCTGTGGATGGCGCAGAACCTCCTCCTCGTCGCCTCGTCGGCGCGGCGTCTGGCGGGTTACGTCGCCGCCTATTCCCTGACCGAGTTGAGGATCGCCGCCTTTGCGTGGATGGCGCTGGTCGCGGTCGGGCTGCTGCTGGTGTGCCGGCGACTGGTCGCGGGTCGGTCGGCGCGGTGGCTGATTAACGCCAACGCGCTCGCCGCCGGGCTGGTGCTGGTGGCGGCGAGCGCGGTCGACCTCGGCGCGATGGCGGCGACGTACAACGTCCGGCATGCCGGGCAGGGGGCCAAGCTCGACCTCTGCTACCTCGCCCGGCTCGGCCCGTCGGCGCTGCTGCCGGTGATCGAGTTGGAGCGCCGCGCCCGTGGGCCGCTCAAGGCGCAAGTCGCGGGTATTCGCGCCCTGAAGGTCGCGCAGATCGCGGCCGAGCAGGCCGACTGGCACGCCTGGACGTGGCGCAACGCCCGGCGGCTCGCGGCCGCCCGCGCCGTGCTCGGGACCGGATCGCCCGCCGTCCCGGCGCGTGTTCCCGGCTGCGACGCCATGATCGATTGACTCGGGGACGCCGATCCGATGATCCATTGCCCGATGCCCCGCACCGTCCTCGTCGTCGACGACGATCCCCACATCCGCCAGCTTCTCCTGTTCGCGCTGGAAAAGGCGGGGCTTGCCGCGCGCGAGGCCGGGGACGGCGAGGCGGCGCTCGCATCGGTCGCGGTGGATGCGCCCGACCTGGTTGTGCTCGACATCAACATGCCCCGGATGGACGGGCTGGAGGTGTGTCGCCGCCTGCGTGCGCCGGGCAGCGATGGGGACGGGCAGGTGCCGATCCTGTTCCTTTCCAGCCGCGACGACGAGATCGACCGGGTCCTGGGGATCGAGCTGGGCGCCGACGACTATGTCGTGAAGCCCTTCTCCCCGCGCGAGGTGGTGGCGCGGGTGCAGGCGATCCTGCGCCGCGCCGCCGCGCCCGCGCCGCCGCCGGTCGGGGAAGGGCAGGTGATCCGCCATGCCCGGCTCCGCCTGGACCTCGACGCCTGGCGGGCGATCTGGGACGGCGGGGAGGTGCCGTTGACGGTGACCGAGTTCTCGATCCTGCGCACCTTGGCCGGCCACCCGGCCAAGGTGTTCAGCCGCGACGCGATCATCGACCGGCTGCATGGGCCCGGCTTCGCCATCACCGACCGGACGATCGACAGCCACGTCCGCAACCTGCGCGCCAAGTTCGTGCGGCTCGGCGCCACCGACGTGGTCGAGACCCGCGCGGGCATCGGTTACCGGCTGGGCGCGTGCGCCGGTGGCGGGTGACGGCGTACGCCGTGGCGGCCTGCGGCATGACCGACGCCCGCCCGCGCGCGGCGTGACGAGGTGGTAGCCACTGCGGTCAAGCGCTGGGCCAAGCGGCGCTGGCCCGCGCTGCGCCTCCGCACCATCCTGTTCGCGACCCTGTTCCTGGTCGCGGCCCTGCCCGGAGTCGGGGCGGTGGCGTTGCGCGTCTACGAGAACACCCTGGTCCGCCAGACGGAGGCGGAGCTGGTCTCGCAAGGGGCGGCGCTCGCCGCCGCCGCCGCCGCGGGCTGGCCCGGCGCGCCGCCGCTCGGCATCCCCGCACGGCTCCGGCCCGAGCCGCCCCGCATCGACCTGAACGCCACCCCCATCCTGCCCGAGCGGCCGGCCCCGGTCGGGCGTGCCGCCCCCGCGCCCGATGCGGTCGAGGCGGCGGCGGCGCTGCTTCCGGTGCTCGCGACCACGCGGGAAACGACCTTGGCCTCGATCCGGCTGCTCGACCACGACGGCCGCATACCCGCCGGGCCGCTGGCCGGGGCCAGCTGGGCGGCGCTGCCCGAGGTGCGCACCGCGCTCGCGGGTCGGCCCGACACCGTGATCCGTCGCCGGGGCGCCTATCGGCCGGTGTACGCGTTCGAGTGGCTGTCGCGCGCCGCCGCGATCCGGGTCCATCACGCGCGGCCGATCGTGGTCGGGGGGCGCGTCGTCGGCGTGCTGCTGCTGTCGCGCTCCGCCCGTGCGCTGTTCCGGGGCATGTACGAGGACCGCGGCAAGATCGCGGTGGGGGTGATCGCGATCTTCCTGGCGCTGCTCGCGCTCACCGCGCTGCTGTCGCGCGGCATCGCGCGTCCGATCGAACAGCTCGGCCGGGCCACCCGTGCGGTGGCGGGCGGGGAGGGAACGGTGCCCGAGCCCCCCGCCACCGCCGCGATCGAGATCCGCGACCTCTACCGCGACTTCGCCGCGATGGCCGCCGCGATCGACCGCCGCTCGCGCTACCTGCGCGATTTCGCCCACGCGGTCAGCCACGAGTTCAAGACCCCGCTCGCCGGCATCCGCGGGGCGATCGAGCTGCTCGTCGACCATGCCGGGACGATGACGACGGGCGAGCGCGGACGTTTCCTGGCCAACGCCGATGCCGACGCGCGACGGTTGTCGCTACTCGTCTCGCGGCTGCTCGACCTCGCGCGTGCCGACATGGCCGCGGTGGAGGCGGGCGCGCGTGCGGACGTGGCGGCGGCGGCGGCACGGGTGGGCGCGACGGCCGAGATGCCCGGCGACCTGCCGCCGGTCCGCATCGCGCCCGCGACGCTGGAGACGGTGCTCGCCACGCTGGTCGACAACGCCCGCCAGGCGGGTGCCGCGCGGGTCACGGTCGCGGCGGCGACCACCGGCAACGCCGTGGTGGCGATCACGGTGACCGACGACGGCCCGGGCATCGCGCCCGCCGACATGGACCGGGTGTTCGAACCCTTCTTCACCACCCGTCGGGCGAGTGGGGGAACGGGTCTGGGCCTGCCGATCGCCGCCTCGCTGCTCGGTGCGGCGGGCGGAAGCATCGCACCGGCGGCGAGCGGGGTCGGGGCACGGTTCATCATCGTGCTGCCGGTGGCGTCGTAGCCGCCGCCGATCGGGCCTCTTGCGCGCGGTCGGTTCCACCGCGCGCGGGCGTGCGGGCCCGGGCCGAGGGGCGGCATGCCCGCGCCCCTTTCGCGAGGCGGCGAGCGGACGACCGACTCCCCCCTCGACCCGCGCGCCCGTCCGCTGCTAACGGACCTGTCCCATGACCCCGATCGAATGGGCCGCGCTGTTGCTGGGGTTCGCCTGCGTCGCGCTGGCCGCGATCCGCAGCTGGTTGACCTTCCCCACCGCGATCGTCTCCGTTTCGATGGTCGGCGTTCTGGTCTGGCGCGAGCGGCTCTACAGCGACGCTGTCCTGCAGGTCTTCTTTGTCCTCGCCAACCTCTACGGCTGGCGCGGCTGGTCCCGGTCCAGCGCGGCAGCCGGAGAGGTGGTGGTCGGCACCATGACGCAGGGCGCGCGCATCCGCTGGGGGGCGGCGACGCTGGCGGGTGCGCTGATGTGGGGCGCGGCGATGCACCGCTTCACCGACGCCGCCTTTCCCTGGTGGGACGCCGGCATCGCCGCGGCCAGCATGGCCGCCCAGCTGCTGATGGCGCGGCGCCGGGTCGAGAACTGGCTGGTCTGGATCGCGGTGGACCTCGCCTCCATCCCGCTCTACCTCGCCAAGGGGCTGCCGCTCCTCGCGCTCCTCTACCTCGTCTATCTCGGCCTGGCCGTGTGCGGGTGGATCGACTGGCGTGCGGCCCATCGTCGCCTCGCCCCACTGTCCGGAGGTTTGCCCGCTTGACCCGCTTCCGCTCGATCTGCCTCCACGGACCGGAAAGCACCGGCAAGTCGACCATGGCGCCGCGTCTCGCACGGCATTTCGACACCAAGTGCATCGCCGAGTTCGGACGCACCTACTGCGAGACCTACGGCATCGACCTCGCGATGGCCGACCTCGTCATGATCGCCCACGCCCACGACGCCAAGGTCAAGGCGGCGCTGCAATCGAACGATCATCCCGTCATCCTCGATACCGACCCGCTGATGAGCGCGGTGTGGGCGGACATGCTGTTCGGCCGCCGCGACCCGTGGTTCGACCAGTGGCAGGAAACCGCCGACCTCTACCTCCTGTTCGACATCGACCTGCCCTGGGTGGAGGACGGCACCCGCATGTTCGGCACCACTGCCGCCCGGCAACGCTTCTTCGACCTGTCCAGGGCGGAACTGGAGCGTCGCGGCGTGCCCTGGGCGCTGGTCTCGGGCCAGGGCTC
>Ga0325400_1001468_pt1 | contig 19504 bp, 11 predicted proteins | sample PopdelMetagenome_2_FD_205662 | JGI IMG/M metagenome (GOLD analysis project Ga0325400, IMG submission 205662) | Populus deltoides microbial communities from Bellville, Georgia, United States - Xylem-PdKOR-R1 | ecosystem: Host-associated > Plants > Phyllosphere > Stem > Wood/Secondary xylem...
TTTTTTTTTTTATCAAATTTCATCTTTTAATATTTGATTGACTTTGAATTGGTCTTTCTAATTTGTTTTGGTTTAGTTTTTATAAGGTATTATAGTTTCAAACAAACATCCTGATATTTTGTTGGTGCTCAATTTTACAAGCGCTAATTTTTGCTATCATATGATTATGTAAACAATAGTTAAAAAAAAAAAAACAAAGATGGAGTCTATCACGGGTTTGACTTTGAAATCTAGATCGATTTAATATTTCATTATGATAACAATAGTTACAGGTTTTTCGTGTTGTTTTTGAACCCGCTAAGTCAACTAAGTCACGTTAAAGGTAACTTCCATGCGGGTTAATTTTAAACTCAAGATAGATAAGGAGTTGAGTCAAGAGATTTCAAGGTTGACCTAATGGGTTAGGCCTCTTTTTTATTTCCTGTTTTTTTTTTAATTCCATCTTCCATTTTTGTTTTTCAATTAAATCCTTTCTGCCTTTTTTTTTTCTTTTCAATTTCATCTTATAACATTTTGCATATTTTGAATTGGTCTTTATAATTTGTTTTGGTATATTTTCTATGAGGTCTAAAAAAACATCTTGATATTTTGTTGGTGCTTAATTTTACAAGCGCCTATTTTTTTATATCATATTATTAAGTAAAACGTAGTTAAAAAAATATTTAAACTAAGTGGAGTTTACTATCTAGATCATGAGTTTTAGTGGGCTAAGCTGCAAAGTTTAGGTCGATATAATATGTTGTAGTGTCAATATTAAAAAAAAGATGTCATCTTGAAATTTTTTATAAAGCCAAACCATGTTTTTTAATTAGTTGTCCGTATTGTCTTTAAACCCGCCAAGCCAATCGGGTCACGTCTAGGCAAATTTTATGAAGGTTAATCTTAAACCCAAGCTAGAAATTAAATCGAATTTAGAGGTTTTAAGGTTGACCCGTTGTGTTGGGCTCTCTTTTTCCTGTTTTTTTTAATTCAATCTTCCAATTTCTATTTTCTTTTAATTGAATTCTTTTTGTTTTTCTTTTCAATTTCATCTTTCAACATTGGTTGATTTTGAATTAATCTTCATAATTTGTATTTGTTTACTCTTTAGTAGGTATCATCATCTCAAATAAACATAGTTACTTTTGGTTGATGCTCAATTGTACGAGCGTTTATTTTTATTATCATATCATTAAGTAAAAAAATAAAAAAAACTTGTGAAACCAAGTGGAGTCCGTGATTGGGATTGTAGGTTTGATAGGTGAAGCCACGTAGCCCGGGTTGATCCTATATGTCACCCTTTCAATATTAAAAAAAATGTTATTTTTAAGTTTTTTAAAGTCAAATAATATTTTTACCAGTCATCCAATGCGTTTTTAACCTATCAAATCAATTGGATCATATCAAGACGACTTCCATGTGAATTAATTTTAAACCTAGGCTAGATAAGGAATTAAATCAAGAAGTTATAAGGTTGAACCGTTGGGTCGAGGCTTTTTTTCTTTTCTTTTAAATTCAATCTTCCAATTTCTTTCTTTTGAATGAATTCTTTTTACTTTATTTTTTTAATTTTATCATTCAGTATTTGGTTGATTTTAAATTGGTCTTCATTTTTTGTTTTGTTTTGCTTTCAATGAGGTTATTATAGTCTCAAACAAATATTCTGGTATTTTATTGGTGTTTAATTTTTCTAGTGTCTATTGTTTTTGCTATCATATAATTAAGTAAAAAAAATAGTTTTTTTTAAAAATAATTTATTAAACCCCGTGGAGTTCATGATCTGGGTCATGAGTTTGGAGGGTTAGTCGTGAAATTTGGATAAATCCAATATGTCATTGTCATAATTTAAAAAAAAACATCATCTTGAATTTTTTTTAAAGTTAAATGACGCTTTTTAATTACCGATCATCTTGGTTTCTTTTGAGTTTTCCAAGTCGACGATATCATATCATGACAACTTTCACACAAGTTAATTTTAAACACGAGTTAAGTAAGAAGTTAGAGTAGACTGCTAATTCAGGTTTAATAACAATGTCAAATAGTTTCTTGTGCTTGAACTTTTTTTTTTTCATGTTCAAAATAACTTTAATCTGACCAGCAGCATAACGCGTGCCAATAAATTACTATGAGCTAAATTAATCTATAATATAATTAATCCAGGTAAATATAAGAGTAATCTTATTACTTTGGGAAATTTTATGGTGCTTAGAGCAACTCAAGGAATGTGCTAAATGGAAAGCTAAAAATAAATAAAAAATATTATTTTGACTTTTCCATGCTTGTTTTACATGCTTTAAAGGGAATGCAAAACAAAATGTCAAAATATCTTTTCTCTTCCAAAAATATTATTTCTACATATCTTTAAAAAAAAGCTAAAACCAACAAAGTAAGGCTAACAAAAATATAAACCAATTAAATGTAGCCATATGAAAAAAAATGATATTAAACTCATTAAAGAAAAAATAAAACATTTATTTCTTCCACTTCAATACAATTGGCTTTTCAAATGACTTTTTTTCATTGGAGTATACATAATAATAAAAAAAACATATTTATATCATTCAAAATACTATTTTATCAATTTAACTCTTTAAAATAATATTTTTTCATGGAGATATATTCATAGAGTAATTAATAGCTATCTATTAATTACTCTTTGAAGTCACCATAAAGAAAGAAACAAACTTAAAGAAGAGATATAAAATGAAACTCATGACCTACTAAAAGTAATGATAATATCTATACCTATAATTTTTTTTTCTATTTATATTTATTTTTTAAAAAGAAATATAACAACTAATTAATAAAATATCACTAATTATTCTTTAAATACCGTAAGATTCTATAAATTATAAAGCATAACCAAAACTAACCTAAAAAAATAGGAGAATAATAATATATAGAGCAAACAAATACAACCAAAAACCAAGATTAAAACCAAAAAGGTGCAAAAAAGTTGAAAAAAATAACTATGCAAACCCTTGAAAAAATAAATATATAAGTTGTGAAGCTTCTGAAATATAAGTTTGTATTTGTTTTTGTGATTTAATCATGATTTTTTTAAAAAAGTTAATTCCTTAAGAAAAATTGAATTTTTTTTTATTTTTAAATTATTTTAATGTGTTAATATAAAAAAATTAAAAAATATATTATTTTAATATATTTTTAAATAAAAATAACTGTGTGCCCCCGGTATATTCTGTCCATCTTTTTATCTATCAGGGACTATTTAGCCAAACACGTAAAAGACCAACAACATGACTCTACGACAACAGCTGCAAAAGCAACTGCATGATCAATATTTTCTTGTCACTCTTTAATCATACCAATATCAACCCATCTAGACCTAGACCGAGACCCAGTCTTTTTAGTTTTCCTTCTTTTTTCTTCCTTCGATGGATCTTAACCAGACCCGTTTGATTGGTGATTATATTCTTGGCCCGATAATCGGGCGGGGATCTTTTGCTGTTGTTCGGAGGGCTAAACACCGGTCTTCGTGTTTAGAAGTTGCGGTTAAAGAAATTGACAAAAAATTACTTAGTCCAAAAGTTAGTGATAATTTGCTCAAAGAAATTTCTATTCTTAGTACTATAAATCACCCCAACATTATCCGCCTTTTTGAGTCCTTTGAGGTGAACTCTACTCTCCTTCCCCTTGTGTTGTTATTTTTTAATATGGTCTTGCTGTAATTTGATTTTTCTATAATGATATTGTTTAGACTGAAGATAGGATATTTCTTGTATTGGAATACTGTGATGGAGGTGATCTTGCTGGGTATATTCAACGCCATGGGAAAGTAACTGAGGCTGTAGCAAGGCACTTTATGAGGCAATTGGGTATTCCACACAATCAATTATTAATCTTCCTTTTATAGATATATTGGTGGTTCTATTTTCATGAAATATGAACTTTGCAGATAGTTTTTGAATGGTTAAACTTAGAAAGATGCTGTTTTGGGTGCTTAACTATAATGGGTTTCATGCTTTTAGTGTTTCTGCAATTGGGTTCCTGCAAATATTTCTTTTGCTGTCTGTTTAATTACTGTTATACTATAATAGTGAGCAATTGAGTGTCTGTTTAAATTTAAAAAGCGTTGCTATTTGTTTTAAGGATGATATAATAGTGAGCAATTGAGTGTCTGTTTAAATTTAAAAAGCGTTGCTATTTGTTTTAAGGATGATTAATTCAGATTAAATGGGAAAAGAGGACATTTAACGCAAGGTTATAATAAATCGATATTCTTAATTGGAAAGTCGTGAGGTTTTTCTCAAAATAGATTGTTGGTACTATATCCATCCCTTCCTTTCACCGCGGTTCATGAGGGAAATAAACAAACTTTTTTGTTTTTTGTTTTTGTTTTTTTTGCAGCTGCAGGGTTGCAAGCGCTTCAAGAAAAACATCTTATTCATAGAGACTTAAAACCACAGGTACATTGATTATTTTCAAAGTTCTATTCTGGCAACATTTAGTGAGATTATCTTATTGTTGTAGTTGTTGTGTCTGGCTATATCATCACATTTGGATCCTTTTTGTCAGGGCCTTTGCATCTGCACATATTGTCTTTTGTCTACTCATACAGTACTCTTATGTTCTGTTCTAGTTTGCTTTCATTGGTTATTAACCGCTAGTTTAACTTCTCTCACTCTACTGGCATTCTGAACTGGGAAGTTGTCATACTTGCAGAACCTACTTTTGTTATCAAATGACTTAACTCCACAATTGAAGATAGGTGATTTTGGCTTTGCAAGGTAAGCATGCTTTGATGTTAGTGATGTTTTTTTTCTCCCGGAAAGTGATATTCATTTCAGATTTTTCTAAGAATAGAAATGTCTGTTGTTTTTAGCATACTCCACCAATTTGAAAATGTTCTATTCCCATTTATTTGGCTTGCCTACAAAGTTTATCACGGTTTATCCAGGCCCATATATTTCATAAGTGGCATCCCAATTTCATGTTTATCTTTCAGAGAGACAATTTGATAAAAAGGGCTCGCCTTTATATGCTCTTGAATAATTTGAATAATGCGATCCAATTCTATATGAAACTTCTTAAATCATCGCAAAAACCAGATACTATTGAATGATCAGATTTATGATCGGCTCTTGGTTTAAGGGGTCGTATTGGAAGTAACATTGCTGGTTTCTGTTATTATACCTCTGTGAAAACACAATTTTTTAGTAGCTTTGTAAATAAATTTGTTAACTCTATGTAACAATTACCATGTAGAAAAGTCTAGTTCACTGAGAAAATTGTACAAGCAAGTAGCAGCTTCGTTAAGCTGCTAAACTTGACAAATATTTCTTATTGATCTGAATGCCAGAAACCTAAAATACTAAGCTGCTTCATAATGCTCATGAGATTCTCTCTAACACTCGGTTATCTCCCTGAATTTCTAAAATATGCCAGGTCTTTGACATCATCAGACTTGGCTGATACACTATGCGGCTCACCATTATACATGGCCCCAGAGATTATTCAGAATAAAAAGTATGATGCGAAGGTGATGTAACATTGAATTTACATAAAATTGACAGTAATGAAATTAATTTTTTGGAAGTATATTCTTTAACATAATTTATCATATATGCAGGCTGACTTATGGAGTGTTGGGGCAGTTTTGTTCCAGCTGGTAACTGGGAAGCCTCCATTTGATGGCAACAGCCAATATCAGGTTTTTAAAAGAATTATACTCAAACTAAACATATGAGAAACCTAAAGATTTGCCATACATTATGCAGCTCAAGGCTAATTCTCACTGCTAATTGCTGTAAACAGCTTTTCCAGAATATTTTGACATCTACAGAGCTGAGGTTTCCACAAGGTGCGTTGGAGGAGCTCCATCCAGATTGTGTGGATCTTTGCAGAAGCCTTTTATGCCGAAACCCTGGTACTGATTACTATGGTGAAATTTTTGTTCTTGTATATGTGCACATGCTTGGTATGTCTTTGCATGTGGGTGGGGTGGACTACTAGTGGAAGGGGGTGTTCGCCCCACGTTTCAACCGGAGTTTTGCATATATATATTTTTTTGCTTCAATTTTTTTTTTTTGTGATTTTGGATCGTTTTGATGTGCTGATGCCATCAATAAATTTTAAAAAATGAAAAAAAAATTATTTTGATGCATTTCTAACCGAAAAACACTTTGAAAAACAACCTCTACCATTGTTCCAAACACCTCCGAAGTATATAAGCCAAGCTAGAAAGTACAAGGGTCATTACGGAGTCACTTGGTGCTGTAACCAATGAAATTTTCATGTAGATGTTCTGACTTTTATTTGCAGTTGAGCGATTAACATTCAAGGAGTTCTTCAATCACAAGTTCTTTGAGGAGCCAAGGTAATGTTCTGAAGTCCGGACCTTCATTTTTTTTTTATGCTTTCTTATTGGTACATTTCATGTCTGTTGAGACTTTCTGCTTTGACGTGCTAGCAGTTAGGCATATCAAAGCTACTTACATATATTTACCACCACAAAATTCTGTAGGCTATTGCTGGATGCTAAATCTCCTCTACTTCCACAAATGAAATCAGTAGTTGAGCAGTTTGATGCGTCTGCTTCTAATACAAGGTCTCAAATGGGGCAATGCTTGCACTCAGCTAATAGAAATGCAATATTAACTAGCACATCTGAGCATGACAACATAACAATGCTGGCAAAGGTTCATGACAGTACGTCCAGAAATGACAGTGTTCATGGGATTGTGCCAAGTATTGTGCATGATAGGATGGGGAGATCTGCTTATGGCAGCCAATCTTCATTGGATCAGCTTCGAGGTCTGCTTTTATTCTATTCTATTCCGTTTGCTTTCTTATATGTTACAATTCAGCTTGTGGTTTTTCCTTTTTGGGCAAGTACTGATTTCCTCTTTTCTATTCAGTTGCTGATTTAATGGAGTCCCTAGAGAAGGATTATGTTATTGTTAATCGTCATTTTTCTTCAATGGAAAATTTCTCTTATTACCTTGAAACATCTCTGCAAGATAGCTCCACCAGCAAATCTTCTGTACAGCTACCACAGAAAAATAACCAGGAAATGGTTGTTGCTATACAAACAGAGGCGTTTACTGGTAGTTCTGTTAGTAGTGCAAACGATCCTCAGGTCCATGGATCAGAGCCATTAACTGCATCATGTGTGCCCAATATATTAAGGGAAGTGCAAGGACTACCCATACCGCATCCCTCAATTAAGCTTCACTTCCTAAATCAGTATGCACAGGCAATTGTAGAACTAGCCCAAGAAAAGGTGAGTTCTTCAGTATGTTATGCTGAGCTCTTGTCTCACTTTTGTTGATTAATCCATCGATTTTGCACAGGACATGTAATACAAAGTTATAATTCGGAATCATCACTCATTAGTCATGTTATTCTCTGTTTAGCAGTGCCCTTTTGCTTTCTAAGACAAGATGGGTGATAAATCCAGATGCCCATTGGGGCATATGGTACCACTGCAAAGTATAAGAACAGAGGTTCTTTTTTCTTTTAGGTTTCTTCATGAGCAACTTGTCCAGTGGAAACTTACTCACAGTATCACCAACCTTCGTCTTATGTCTTACGAGAACCATTTTTAATATTAATTTTGAATTCTTGAGCTATAGGATAATATTATATGCAGTGTCAAAAAATTTCATGTGCTATAACTAGGTATCTGAAGAGTAGAAAGGGCACATATATATAGTACTGCTAAACATATTTGCACATGCCCAGTTGCTTTTAAACTGATCTTTCACTTTTGATTTCGTGTAGAAATGTTTCCTTTCTGTTTCTGTTTCTGATGTAAAGTTGTAATTGCTATTGCTTGCAGTATGATTCAGGAATGTTTCTGGAATCATTTTCAGTTGAGCTTGTTGTTTTGGCTATATGGAAGAAAGTTCTTGAAATTTGCAACCACTGGGTAGCCTCTAATGAAGGGAGCGAATTACCTGAAAGCAGTTCAGCCAATGAATCTACATTTGTTCATGGAGGCATAGATTTGATCCCGCCTGCAAGTGGTAAAATGGATTTTATCGAGCCTTCTTCTGCCTACAAGTGGGCAGAAAAAAGTTTCATTCTCGCGTTTGATCGTACAGAGAAGTTATCGCATAATCTCCGATACATGGATGGTATGGCTTTGTATCAATGTGCTGTAAATGCTTGCCTTCTTTTTTTTTACTGTGTTACTGCTTTTGCAATATCCTCATCTGTCAAATATGTTGCAGCTGCTGCTGAGATGCCTGATGCCATGGAACTGATATTCCAAGAAGCACTCGCTGTTGGGAGAAGTGGTGCTGTAAGTGACCAACATCTTTGCTGTAAGCATCAATTGTCCTGTTCCTTATACAAATACATTAATGCCGGGCAGTTCTTGTAATCGTTTCAGGTAGATGAATATATGGAGAACAAGGGTGGTGCTGATGTCTCATATTCCAAAGCAATGCTTCTGCTTCATTTTATAGCAGAAGAAGCAACATCTCTCCCACTGAAACCTCCATTTTCATTAACTTCTGCTTGTAGGAATCGAATCCAAAGCTACATTCTCAACTTGCAGTCTCATAGATCTCACTTCTCAATGTTGCAGCCTATTCCTGAACAATCCCCTGATTCTCCTACCAAGTAGAAGACAACTGTCGTACAGCTATATTTAGAAACCCTCTTACGCTGCAGATTACCAACACATAACCTGAAAATTAAGGTCAGATATGGCGTGCAATTTTAAGTCTGCATGTTTCTTGAAATGGATGCACAGTAATATGCTGACATGACCAAGGAAGCCCTTCGATGCATATATGATGTACGGAATAACATACAGCAGACCCGTCATACTGGAAGAAGGATGATCAATGTTTGAGGAATGTGTAAATAAGACTGCTTATTCATTAATGGATCTGTGTACATAAGACTGCTTATTATGTCTGGAAAGAATTGTAAATATGAGAGCTTTCTTAGCATAAGTTCTAAGTTGATGATTGCACGGAAATTCTCATTGTTACCTCAAATCAGTTGTATCCAAAATCAAATATGATCAGATGAATAGTAAGATTCCTACTTGTAAAAACAAGGATGAAAAATAGAGCACGCTAGTTTATGTAGGCAAAATTCTGAACCCACTCTATATGTTATTCTTTTGTATGACCAGCCATCATTGTCTTGTTAGATGCAAAGTCTCGTATAACTCTGCGCACATACCCACTTCCCTATGTGGAAAGCTTGTCAAACCTTCTTCCTATGTGAGAATCTTTGGTATGGACTGTTGAGAAAAAAGGCACGAGCCTCAGAAAATTGCTTAAAAGAAACACTAAAATGTCATTCTGTATCCATCCTCTTCGAGACATAATCCAGCTTCGTGAAAAAAATAATAACAATAAAACCTTGTATCAGAAGATATCTCAACGCAAGTTCAATTCCCTTTCACACATCAGTGGCAACGGGCAATTGACCAACAAGGAGATACTTTCTGGTCACAGCCACAATGTGATTAGTAAGAAAGAGAACAGTAAAACCTAGATGTTAGGAAAGAATAATGAACTTCGGGGGAAAAAGGCCAAGCATGGCCAATTCAATACTTAATGCTTCTTAAGTTCTTATCTAGGTCTTTTGATGGATACTTAACTGCAGTCATGGGTTCAAGAAAGTAAATAAGCCAATGTCTGATATATAAGCACACACACTTACACGAAAAGTCTCCTGGGTTGCCGTTACTCTAATTTAAACATGAACGGAATGGTAGACAAGGGAGAAAATTAGAAATTACATGCAAAAACAAAGGTTTTCCCTTGTTTAAGCATGTGATATCAAGTATCAAACTGAATCTTCCCTTTCCAAACGTAACCTCTTGGGGCCTTTCTCCTCGCACTGGCCACCAGTGGTTCCCATCCTGCTTTCTTTGGCCTCCAGTGAACACCTTTTGTAAGGTTTAAATCCCGTTAGATGACCCTTCAGATTTCCATGTCCAAGTCCAATAGTCAGCAGCCCTTCCTCCCTATCGTTTACACATCTAGGCACTACAGCATTTTTCTTCCCTTCTTGATAGCCAGAGCTGTAACCCCATGTTTTGCTGTTGAGATCTAACAGTGACGCATCTCCATCTTTCTCATCTGGATTTTTCTTTTCTTTAGTATCTTCCTTCTGGTGCATCTTACTCTTCAGATCATGTGGAGGTGAGAAGCTCTGGGGCAATATCTCTCTAGTGAATAGTGCTTGAAATGCCAGCCGCCCCTGATAAAGTAGTAAAACATGAGTAGAGTGGAGATAAATGCAAAATACAATCATAATCTCTACTCTTCTGGGTTATAGGAATGCCATTAAATAATTATCAACAGAGAAGTATATTTATCTAGCCACCTCTTCGGAGACCTCTTTCCACGAATCACTCATGCTGCTGCTACTTCTGCTGCGGCGACAGTTCGACTCAGAGGCTGGATGATTTGCATCAGCTTCTTTTGGCTCTTCCTTGCCTTTCTCAGTCTTCTCTAATGCATCTGTCTCAATTTCACTGCTAGATGGTGTATTTGAACCACATGAAGAACGGTCAACCTGTTTTCTGCTCTTTGTTTTGCCTGAATCCTGGACCTCAGGAGCTTTTGAATTTAACTCGTGATCAGTAACTTGTGGTCCAGTGTTTAGCTTTGTGCCTCCACTCTCTTCAGAATCCGATGATGACAACGTTGGTGGTTTTGATGCAGAGTTTTGAGCTTGCACAGCTTCAGAGTGCTCCAGGTCCTGTATTTGACCTTGCAAAGGAGGATTATCAGGAGTTGTTTCCTTCCTTTCTGGCTTGGCTGGAGGAACTTGATCAGTATCCGCAGACTGAATTGCAGCTGCAGAAGCAGGAGGGCAGGCAAAGGCAGTGTGAAGAGGAGCACATATGGGAAGTAGTCCATGTGCTGCCCACCATGCAGTTGCTGCTGCCACTGTAGCAGCAGCAATAGCTGCCATACTGGGAGCAGAGTTTATTTGCCCCGATTGGAAACCTTCTTGGACACATGCTGGAGAATCTGCGGAACTCTCCACATTTCCATATGGCCAAAAGGTAGCTGCAAAGCTTGCTGCAGCATGGGCTGCAGGGTTTTGTAGCAGAGTAGATACAACGGGACTCGAAAATGTGGAGGATATGTGGAGAAATGATCTGTAGTCATCTTGATTATGATGAGTTGGGGTAAATGGAGGAGGAAAAAATGGAAATGATTGATGCATAGAGGATCTTGGCAAATTAGTTGGATGATCAGTGGTAGTGGATCCAGCAGGATGTGAGTATAAAATAGGACACGCTGGAATATCTCCTACTGGATGAAACATGGAATCCTGAAATGACAAATCCGAGGGAGTTTCCATACATGTTCCCAGGCTCCCATCTAGAACCTGTACAGGGACATGCCGTGGATAGTTCTGCATGGCTTGCATCTCATCTGTTGGCAATGATCCAATAAAATCATCTGATTTCTTTTGCTGAAACAATATCTCATGCAAAGAGCAAGAATTGTCTGATTTTGAAGCTTTAACAGTGGCATTATCCAAAACTGTCTGATTGGCATCAGAGCTGTCCAACTTTTGATTTGCTTCATGCTCGACAGTGATAAAGGATTCATTGCATGCATCATGATTTCCCTTCTTCGGTGAAGGTACAAACTCCCTGAAAGAGCTAGTCTTTTTGAGAACCTCTAGTGCTGGTACACAATTTTTGTTGACTGAAGCTACAGAGGAACAATGAGCTTCTTGGAGAAGGGTAAATACTTCTGAGCAATTGCCATCCTGATTTTCCTTAGCATTGGCTGGCCTCTCATCTCCATTAGGTTTCTGTAGAATGTACAATAAAAAAAAATCGTAATGAAGGGGAAGGAACAACTGAGTGAACGAGGAGGGAAAAAGAAAATGATAGTTCACCTCAGGACGTGGTTCTTTCTCCAAATCTAAAACTTTCCTACAATGTGGAGAAGAAGTTGAAGTTAAAAGCTTTCCATCCTTTGCTCCTGCCTGTGATGCGGGAGGACCCACACCTGTCTTTCGAGGATAAGGATTGCTTGGTTTCCTTTTGGGACGTGGAGGTGGAATGTCTATTTCAAGTGCTTGTCCTATCGGAACACCTTTAGCAACAGCCTCCTTCTCCAACTGCAAGTGAGATATTTGTTAACACCTCAACGGAGAATAAATTACAAGAAAAAAATCTGCTCCACAACATGGCAATAGTCCACAATCGAAGGTAAGACCTCGGCAGGGAAATATTCTTTTATCAGACAAGAGTATTTCTAAATATTCTCATATATGGCATGCAACTTTATTCTATGAACTCAGAAAAAGCATGTTATTTTGGTTGAGAAAGAATAGGATTCAAACCAAATAGTAACATATCTAAGACCTTTCAGTATCAAAACATGGTAAAAAAGGCAGTTATATATTGCCAAAATAAGTCAGATAAGATGCATTAAATTTCAGCAGAAAGTTTTTGCTACCTCAGTAATCCAATTGTGCCACTTTATCCCACAACCCATCGCCTAAAATGTTGCTGGATGAGATGAGAATTTTATGAGATGTCATCTCCATGCCCCTAAACATCATTCAGTGTCGTTCCTAGGTCTAAATCTCCATGTTAACGACCCAAAAATAACCTAGGCCTGCTATACTAATTGGCGCACATACAAAAGAAGAGGAATAATCCTGATGGATAAACTGCCTCAATATGCAGAGCACTAAAACACCTGATGTTCAAGAGTTTCCATGAGATCTTACAAAAAATGCACACCCATGCTCGAAAAGAAAAGAAAATATGCTATTCAGATAGCATCCTCCTACACTTGCTCATTTTGCATTCTCATGCAGATGTGTTTGCTCATGTGACCCCCCACCTCCTCCGAATTAGATGTTTACTCGTACCATTTATAAGTTTCATTGAAATAAGCATTGGAAAATGGGAGGGATTTCTTTTCGATACTCGTTCCTTTCATTTATTAAAAATATAATCTCCCCTCTTAACTCCTTGAACTCCTAAACTTGCAATTCCTCGCAAAACTATCCATCCTCAATCATGTGGCACTCTTTCAAATCATAAAATACAGTAGTTTAGTTCGCTACTGTCCCTCCTTGTCAGTTGAATATGCTCTAAATTAGTTTACCTATCATCTATAAAGAGTACAACTGCGCATACACTCACTCAGTACTGTTCCTGTACTTGCTACTGTTCATACAACAAAAAAAAAGGGGGACTGGTTTGGCCAAGCAGTCATCTTGACTCCTTGGCCAAACCAGCCCCCCCTTATTATCATAACAGCAAAATACATATGGAGATCAAGTTGAGACAGATAGAAACAGACCATGGGATTTCTCATGGGCACATTTTGGTGTAATTTTCACTGAAAATATTCAGAATATTAATTGATTAGGCAGGACATTAAATGGTAACAGCTATGCCATTCTTTGGTAGTCTATTGACCATACCCCAGGTAATAGAAACTCAATCCAGATGGAAAGAGCTGAACTATTTCTCACATTTCAATACTAATGGATGTTGGCATTATGCTCGGCAGCTTGTTTTGAGCTTGTTTTCAACATCTTATATAAAGGTTCAGTGACTCCAAATTTAACTAATAAGAATTTCATTTTTTTTTTTGTAAGACGAAAATCTTCATATGTTAATTGGCTCTTACATTAACATACACAAACGCTTGCACATAAGCCTTCGTATCATCAAACTCCATTCAAGGTTTTCTAATTTATATCAAAGATAAGCAACAAATCAGGGTAAATTGAAGAAGGGAACTATTATTTATGATCCAAACAGAAAGTCCAATCAATATAGTTCGCCATTTCATTGTTTTTCAGTTAGTATTCAATGATATTGGAAACCCCCTCCCCATTTCAGTCCTTGTGTTTGTGTCACTTTGGCAAACAAGCCCCTGAAAGAAAAACATCATCAAATTTACCTATATTTGCCAAATTTCATCAATTCAACCCAATTGGATTAAATTGTAAACAAACTGTACCCTAGAGGGAGAGACCTCGTTGTTTACAATTCAGACCAATCAGGTTGAATTCATGAGATATGATGAATACAGGGTGATTTTGATGATAATTCTTTACAAAGGCTTGTTTTCCAAATCAACACAAACACAGGGCAAAATGGGAGATTTTCCCAATGGTTATTATCATGCAACACATAGATTTTACGTCTGATACTTAAAATGGATAAAGAGATCAAATAGTCCCATTAGCATTTTATGAAACCTTCACAAAAATAGCCCATCTCCATCTCTGGCCTAAAAAAATTGAAGGAAATCTAACAGTAAAGAATCATATGTTAAGTGTGGAAAAGGGTATACTTTATTAACCAGAATATCATACAATACAAATAAAATTAGGGGCTATTTCTTGGTGGAATGGTAAAAGGCTCACGCCGGTTGCAGTTTTGACATTTAAAAGCAGCAACTTTTTGCATAAATGTTGAAAGAATGGTAATACACTGAATTTTCCCTTCTAAGACACTAGTTGAGTGAATCATATCTTGTTGCTTTTATAACAAAGTAACATGGTTAAAAAAACATCCGAAATGGACTGACCAAGTCAGGGACTGCAAATTGGAACATACATACCCTGCCTAGCACAAGTAATATCAAGGGTTCTTGCAATTATAGAGGACTAAGGATCGCAAGCGCAGAAATAGAAATCGTACAACTAATTCAACCAATGATAAGGAGATTGTATATCTTCAAACTTCGCTAGCTTGGGATAGCCATCTCTGTCCACATTGTAACTTCATTTGAAGCTCTAATAAAATTGGTTAAAATGTTGGAAGTTGTTCTTTAACTCTTTTTAAAAAAAATCAAAGCCATTTTGTCTTTCAATTTACTTTTGGAATACAGCTTTATGCTGATAACAAATATTTCCTAGTCCTCATTGACATTGTTCTGGTACTCTGCTCTTCGACGAATAACTAGAAGAAACATTTTCTTTTAAACAAAAAATGGGGTTACCCTCCAACTGAGACAGCACAAGTCTGTTGGTTAGTAGAGAAAGCGTGCCCCTTAAACAAACTTTCCTAAATATACCCAACCTGGGTCCTAATGTCAAAATCCACAATTAAGCAACAAAAAACAGCCAAGACCTACTTAAGTGACTGGACGAGGCCAGTAGGCCACATAATTTCATGGGTGAATGTTAACAAAATTGCTTAGCAAGTTCACTATTGTCACAAGTCACAAATCACAGATCCAGATTTCCCAGGTGCCACTGCCAAAAAGATCACCAATCTCCTATATATCGTTCATTATAAATTCGAAGTTACTGATTTCTACATAATTGAGTAGAAACAGTATGACCATATGAAAGTATGCTAGACCCTTCTAAACTCCAGTAGGATCCTTTCTTAGAAGTTAGTGCCTTTCTATAAGATGGAAGTCTATAAACCAGTTGATGTTGATTGAAGGTTTTGTGGCTTGGGATGGCACAACACTTTGTCCAGATATAATCTTCATAACAGCATGAACTACACAGATTACTATTAAAAAATGGTAAGAAAAGACAACAAAGTCATCTGCACCTCCATATGTCACAGCACAAAGATATCAACAGCATCATGGATTACAATGAACTTCCACCTGATGATATATGAACAAATCGAAGTAGATATATTGACAAGCACATATGGTGATCTTGATGACATTCAAAAGTGGAAGGTCATCAAAATACTTTGTCAGAAATTTCAGATACTCCAGTCCAGGTCTAGTAAACAACCAAAATGAAACTTCCAAACCCTCAAGAATTATTAGAAGCATATTTGTTAAATAACTCCATGCTCATTTAAAACCTTAGATGATCAATAGTTCAATTTCTAGATAGTTCTGAATTTGTCCAAAGTAGAAAATGCTGGCTGGCATGAGCCTAAAGTCTCCATGCATACCTAAAGAGACTAAAAGGGATCAATACGAAGTTTGCAAATTGTAACAGCCAAAGGTGCCACCCACATGGCTACAGAGACTAAAAGGGCACAAATTATACAAAATGCAAATTTTCCCTTATAGTTACCTCGCTAATTAAATATTTAATCAAAGATATTGACTGGAGGTGTACGCTGCTTAAAATCCTAATGTGGCTATTTTCCTTCTACATGAGTCTAAACACAATGTGTAAGAACTAGTACTATTTGAGCATAAAAAAAAGTGTTTCAAACACCCTATTCTTTTCTCTAACTTTCCCTGACTACTTAAAAACCAAGCATCTTTAGAGACTAAATATTTTATGGGAGGATGTTCTTCATGATGGGGGGGGGGGGGGGTGGTGGGCAGGCAAACAAACATCAACATCCATCTCTGTTCTTCCTCAAAAAGTCAAGTTAAATATACTCAACTCTTATGCATGGATCTTGTCAATTATAAGTTAAAAGTCCCAGCAAATAGTCCACCACTGTCAATCTCTCAAAAACTTTGATAAGTTGTGTGGGTATTGTGCAACAAGCATGTGTAAGAACAACATATACACTCTAGTTGGTTCCAAACACCAGAAACAGTTTGCTTCTAAAAGAGTGAACAGAAATTCAAATTACATATATGATGACAAAATAATCTTGAGGCATATAATTTAAATGGCACACAACTGAAGAATCAACAATGATGCACCGAATCAAGAAATATAGAAGCAGAAAAATATACAGTTGATATAGGGGCAGGCAAATAGATACAGACCTTCGAAAAGAACTTCTGTGCATGACTTCTGATTTGCACGGCAGTCTTTGTACCAATATGTTCTGCATAACACCAAGATGAAAACACAAAGAGAGAAGAGTCCGATCTCCAATTAAGAGTAAAATACAAAAGAACAGTTTTTCATGCAGTCCTATAAGGAATATTCATAATTTCGTATCCACCCACTTTATTTTGAAAACACTTCACAAATTTACAATAAATCAGCCCACATCAATATTAACTTTAAAAAATAAAACTGAAGAATATATGAAAATTAGACCTTCGATTCGCTGCCAAGCTCGTCCATAGAGCTTCAAGGCCTCTAGGAACCTGTTATGCTCCTCCTCTGTCCATCTTTCTCGTTGCTTGGTAATTGTATATGGTTTCCTCGTCTATAATTAACACAACTTAATAATTCAGATTAGATTAAATATAAACATTCAAAACTAATACTACTTCAATTTGAAAGAAATAATTTAAAGATCAATAAATATAACAATAAAAGTTACCTGATACTAACTTGTTTATCTATTTTTTACCTTAATAACCAAGTCTTCTCCTGCGGAGTATGTATCCATTACCGGACCTTAAGCAGCTAACGCTGCTTCAAATCCTCGCTAACGAGCAACGGATAGAACAGAAGCCTCCCTTCATTTCTTGCACCACTCAATACTACCAATAAAGCCGTCGTCTTGTTTGAATTCCACAGAATCAGAAAATCCGCTGCAACTGCAAACACCCAAACAAGATACCAACAATCGATTGAGATTCGTCTCTCTGTAATCCGTATGTATGTACGTATTACAACAGCTATAATTATACGTATACGTACGTATAGATAAACTATGAAATACCACTTCCAGTATAGAGGTAGAGACTTAGAGTACATGTATAATAAATCATTCAAGAACATAAAAGAATCCACCAGAACAGAGAGACGCTTCTCCGTTACAACTTAAAAGTAAATTCCTTTATTCAGAATCCTCACCAAAACGAACACATAGACTCCAATTCCTACAAAAAACAAACAGAGAAAGAAAAACAGTGAAATCCGAATCAGTGATTAACAACAGCTGCCACTAATTTCTCACAGTAAAATATAATTGTTGCAGAGAAAAATTTAAACAAATCTCGAATATTTTCACTGATTTAATGAGGCAAATCAACTGATTGAATTCTGAGGAAAAAAAGGGTTCAATTTTCTCGGCAACCAAAGGGAAATGAAAAGAAACAATACCTAGAAATGAGAGAAAGTACCTTGCGAGAAAATCATGGTGAAGGAAAGCTGTACAAGTACGGATAGAGTTAGCGACCATGCACGCACGAACTCACCGGAAACTCACATGAAAACTCACTGTTCCCGGCAATGGTGGATCGGAAATTAGAAAAACAATTGAAAAGGCAAGAACTATGTCCTGAGAGAACTGATGAGGAGGGGAAGCGGCAGTGAGAAGGGAGAGCCAATTCTCGGTGACCCCGAAGACACCAGAAACTATACCAAGGAACAATTTCAGCCACTATATTTTGTAGATTTATTTATTTTATTAATTTTTATTATTTGAGGCTGCTATTGAAGTTGGCTGCCCAACTATGAGGGAGAGATGGGAGAGATGATGCCATGTGGCAATTATTTAGTGGCTGATTAGTCTAAATCACACCCCTGCACTTTCCCCCCATTTTTGCCCTCCTCGTTCAATCTCCAAATCTCCACCACAAAGTCCGTGGATCTCTAAGGTTAATTCCGTAAACGCGCATATCATGTGGGGGATTCATTGGTGACGTGGCTCTTCTCTAAGGATCGGTTCCACACGGTAGCGTTTATGTACGGACGGGTAGATAGGAGGAAAGGGACGGTGTGTGCCAACGTGGCGGCTTACGGAGAAACGGAAGATGTGCACCACAGAACGAGGCTAGTGTTTTTTACTCCAGTGAATAGTCGAGTGCCGTTATCTTTGACTGCTGGGTTTTGTTTTGACTTGCTAAAGTTTCGTTATGGACGGTGTGATCAAGGTGATAGAAGTCCGTGAATATCTTGGCCGTTGAAATTTTTTCCTTTTCATTTCTTACCCTGTATGAATCTTGAAGGGGCGTATACGCTGCGTTGCGTGAGACAGGGACAGTCTTGCTTTTGAGAGATGGGCCAGAAAACAGGCCCAATGGTGCAACTGGACAGATGAGCTCGGGCCTCTTTTTCAAAACAATTGGTCCATGGTTGCTTTTCGGTGCGCACAACATCAAGCCTGCAGTTTAAAATCTGAACCACGTGAAACTTTCTAGCTGGGCTAAAAGAAAAATTCGAACTCGGACATGTTTGATCATTTCATTAAACTAAAATTGTGAAGGGTTTCCGACCAAGATATAATTAAATCTTTTAGCCAGTTAAAAATTCATAAAACTTTTTTTTTTATAAAAATTGAAACAAGCTTACATATCACTTTAAATAAATTTAAAAAAATATAATAAAATTTTATAAAATAACTAAAACTCTTTAAATATATGGATGCTTGGTAACCATATTTAGACAATAAATCTAAAAATAAAATAATTAAAATTCTTCACAAAATTTTTATTTTAATTATTAAGTCTTAAAACATAATAAAAAATAAAAACAAAATCAAACCTTAAAGTAAAGATGATAGTAGATAAATTGGATAAATGCGATGACACACATTTTCACCTTTGTTTTATATTTTTCTCATGGACAACATGAAAAAATATAAAAAAAGTGAAAATGAAGAAAAAAACCGAAAAATAAAAGAAAAAAAGCGAATGATTTCATTGAGGACAGCTAAGGCAAAGCCAAAAATAAAGGTGAGTAAAACAACTGAAAAATCGATTAAACCGGAAAAACTAGAAAAAAATAACCGAAAAAACCAAACCCT
>Ga0325400_1001472_pt1 | contig 19492 bp, 10 predicted proteins | sample PopdelMetagenome_2_FD_205662 | JGI IMG/M metagenome (GOLD analysis project Ga0325400, IMG submission 205662) | Populus deltoides microbial communities from Bellville, Georgia, United States - Xylem-PdKOR-R1 | ecosystem: Host-associated > Plants > Phyllosphere > Stem > Wood/Secondary xylem...
ACAATGGATATTTATTTTTGATGTAAACAATGTCTCCATATTTTTCTTATTTCTCAAATGAAGAAATATTTTCCTATCATATTTACACTAAAATCAATAAATTGAATTGTCTAAATATGATATGATAAATAACATTGTTTATCCAAAACAATGCCGATCATACTCTTATATGTATCTAACATGTCAACCAATTATACAATTTCAATCAAAATGTGCTTTGTTTTTTCTCGAACAATTTTATTTACTATTTTTGCTTAATAAAAAATCAATTTTTATTTACTATTATTGAGAATCAACAACAACAACAACAAAATTAAATCATAAATCAATAATAGCCTAAATATCATACCTTAAATATAAACAATACAATTCTAGAGTAGTTTCTTTAAAAAACTAGAGAATGACTTGAAACATCTTAAAACTATATGTGAAGAGTTCTGCAAATACACATTGATCTCTTCTCTCCAATGTTTCTTTGGATCAAGAACATTTATTTTATTGAAATCCTCTACTTGAGCAGAGGATCTCAATAACAATTTTATTTTCTTTGTTTTGTGTGTTGTCAATCATAGATCCTACACTCCTTTGCTCATCTCTTTGGTTTGTGGTCACTATATTGTCGATATTTGGATTACTTAGGTGTTTTAGCCAATACCTATACTTCTTTAAGTTATGGTTGGTCACCTTATTTTTCAGGTATAAGAGATATTGATGATGTTAGCCAATTTTCCATTCTCATTAATGAGTTTGGATGATTTTTGTTGTGGTTGATTTTTATGTCATTTCTTATTAGGAGGCTTTTTAGGCTTAAAAGACCTGACCTTTCATCATGTGCTAATATACAGTTTTGCCCTTAAAGAGAGTTTGAGATTCTATCTTCTTTACAAATTTAAGTGATTTATTTTCTCTAAAATTAGTATGTTTAGGGCGTGAAGGGTGAATTCTAAAGAAGAAACACCATTAATATAAGAATTTAAGGGAGAGTTTGAGAGAAAAAAGGTTGGAAGCTTGAGAGAGAATCGAAGGAATTGGAAGAGAGAATATGTGGAGAAGGATAAACTTGCAAGAGAAACCATAAATTAAGTGCAAAACAACTTGGTAATGTGTTCTTAACCAATTATTTCTTGTTGTTTTGAATTTGGGGTAATTTTGGGTGAAAACCCTAACTTTATAAAAGTTAGGGTTATTGAACAAAATTTGGAGAAAAGTGTGTTTTACTGTAGAATTGTTATAGTGACATGGAATACATGTTAGCTAGAGTTAAAATTGAAGAAAAATAAAGGGATGAAAATAAATCTTATGGCTAACCATGTTGAATGTGTAAGGGAAAATGATAATTTAATGGAAAGTTGGTGAAATTGTGTGTTAATTTGAAATAAATATGTGAAAAATATATTGTGAATTAAATATTAGTCTTAATCTTATAATCTATGTTATAAGTATGTTAAGGTAAATGATTTGCATGTTGTGGACATAATGAGAAGTGTTGAATGGCTTATAGTAATAGCTATCAATCTGCCGTGTGAATGACTTCCCATGAAGTTTTGTATGGAAAAAGGTGTTGAACTCCAGTTTGTTAGGAAGAAGGTGTTGAACTCCAGTCTATTAGGAAGAAGTAGATGATATGAAGTTCATTGACTCGAAATTGGTATAAATTACCATGGAGAAGGTGAAAATCATAAATGATAAAATGAAAGCAACTTAGGATAAACGAAAAAACTATGCAGATAAAAGAAGAAGGTCCTTTGAGTTTGAGGTACAAGATTAAGTGTTCCGAAAAACTGCATCGTGGAAGCGTATTATGCGGTTTAGGATGAAAGGAAAATTGGTCCTTTTGAGACAGTCCAAAGGATAAGCCCAGTTGCATATAGATTGGCCTTACCACCACACTTGTCAAATATACATGATGTATTTCATGTATGTTACTTCGAAAGGCTGAGATGGATCCCATTCAAGTGTTGCCACAAGTTCCACTGGAAATAAATAAGGATTTGACTTTAGAAGTACATCCAATCCATATATTAGATAGAGGTGAGAAGGAACTCAAAAATAGAAGAATCCCCATGGCAAAGATACTTTGAAAAAGTTCATAAATCAAAAAGATAACATGGGAACGAGAGTCAGAAATGAAGAAAAAGTATCCAGAGTTATTCCCAGATACAAGTATGAATTAAATTTTGAGGATGAAATTTTTGTAGGAGAGAAGAATGTAAACCCCAAGATAAATTAAAAATAATAATATAATAATTAAGGTGTAATGAAATTAAATAAGAAAAAGAAAAGAAAAGGAGTTAAAAAGGTAAAAGAAGAAAGGTTTATGGTTAAAAATATCCATTTTTTCAGAATAGAAAAATGATTTAGCTGTTTTGAGAAATCACCAGATTGATTTAATTAAATAGATGAACCATTTCTCTAAATGGTTAGACCGTTTTGGCTCCTATTTTTATTATAACCCGATAGTGCAGCAAGAAAAAAAAAGAGCATTTTCACTTCTTCTTCCTTCATTTCACATTGAAGGGCTAGATAGTAAGGGGTAGGAGTGAAAATAGAGGATTTTGAAACAGAAAAACACATTTACACTAAAAATCAAGAAAGATCAACGAGAGGAAAAAAAATTAAGTTAGAGAGAGAAAATGAAGAAATAAAAGGAAAAAAAGGGGAAGCCTTGGAAAATTTCAACTGGTTGATTTTCAAAATACATTTTGTAACTAGGTAAGATATTTGGAACCCTTCTATATCAATTTGAATAATAGTTAGTTGATTTTGAACAAAATTTACCCAAATTGAATTAGGGTTCTAGAGATGAAATTGGGAGAAAGTAAATTTATTAGAAATTGAGTTTCTAAGACCTTTGTAGGTTGTTGTAGGAGTGAATTTATGTTAAAATAACAAAAAATACTTTGGGTTCGTAGGGAAGCCCTAGGGGCTGACCATTAAGAGGCAAAAAGGAGGATTTAATGCAATCGTGTTATTCTTATAAGTTTTATTGTAATTTTGATAATATAATATATGGATAACAATTTTGATGAATGATTCTAATTCTAAGTGACAAATATGAATTTTTGATGTTTTATGAATTTAATGACTTTAAGGAATTGTTGAATTAATAATTAGTTTTGGTTGTGTTTGAGATTGAGGCAAGATGAAATGGAGTTCGTGTTTATTAGATGTAATAAGAACTTTTATGTGAATTAAAGGAGGATATTGTAGAAAGTGAATGGAGAATTGAAGAAAATGTGAATTAGCTTGTAATTAAATTGATTTTCGTTTAATTAATGATTTAGGATATATTGATGATGATTAAAAAGGGACATATACCATTTTTCAAAGAATGATATAATTAACTTTATAAGAAAGAGTTAGATATTGAATAATTATATGAAAATCAGAATTGTATCAAATAAGTTGGAAAAAAAATAAATTTAGTTGTGGATGAGTAACTAAGTGGAGTTAAAATAGATGTTACGATGAATAAGGAATATTTTTGGATACAATAATAATTGATTTAAAAACCTATTGATGTAGGGATTCTGTTAGGGTGATTCAGCGAGCTAGTAAAGCCGCTCCTAGAAAAAAAAGTAAGTAGGTACTTCGTACCTTATGGTAATGTTTTTTTTTATAATTTTCCACAAATTTTATTTGTGAATTAGTTAATGCATGAAAATACGGATAGTGATATTAATAGTTTATATGGAAAGAAAGATATGTAAGTTAAGAGAATTGATTAACAACCAAGATGAGTTGATCAAATTGATGAGTATTCATTATAAAATACTAGAATATTGGCTTACGAATAGGAAATGCCAGATTGATTGGCAACTAAGATGGGTTGACTGGATTGATGATGGGTATTTTGTTAAGGACTTTCAAATGGCAATGCCAGATTGATTGACAATCGAGATGAGTTGGCCAAATTGATTGGTATTCATTAAGGAATACTATAATATTGGCTTCTGAATAGGAATGCCAGATTGATTGGCAACTAAGACGGTTGATCGGGTTAATTGATATTCATGAAGAAATACTAGATTATTGGTTTTTCAAATGTGAATGCTGAATTGATTGGTAAATAAGATGAGTATGCTGAGATAATGAACACTTAAGATAGAGTATTGAAATGTTGGCTTAGTTATAAAAATGTTGGAATGATTATTCAAGTTATAAATATTATGAGATTTGTTTAGGTGTGAATGAAATTATGTAAAGAGAAATTGGATGATTATAAAGAATGAATTAAATATTATCTATATGAAAAATTGATAATTTCCTTTAAGTGTTAAATGAAATATTAACTCGTAACTTAATAAATATTATTGATTTTGTTACAGATACTCATAGGTTTGCCAGGAGTGATTAGTAGTTGTTATTTTTATGTTGATTTAGGAAATTATGGATTATTAAGTTGTATTATCAAACTTGTGGATTATAATTTTGGAGACTATTTTGAAATGTAATTTAAATATCCTTGGATTAAATTAACAATTGTCAGCGGCCAATTTAGGTGACATTTAAATTGGCCGAAAAAGTAGATCAGAGCTTGAGAAGACTTTGGATCTCGAGTTGATTTTTTATTTTTTTGATTGATTTTTGGAAACTTTAAAGGAACAATTGGGTTTATTGAGTTATGTTTATTGTTTTTCATGTCAAAAAAAGGTGGAAAAGCAAGTTATCTAGTCCTAAAAATGAAACAACAATTTCTACCCAGATTCTATTAAGTTGGACTGCTGGAAACTAGGCAAGAGGACAACAAGTCGTTCAATTTAGTTATTTATCTTTTTAAAATAATAGGTGGATGACATGTCATCCATTTTTTTAATTAAAAAAATAAAAAACAAGGCCAAATGCATGGACCTAACCTCTAGGCCTGCATGCACCTAGCCTGCTAGTAGAGGGCTAGGAGATGGGCTTGACTTTTCTATTTCTTTTTTTTTTTGTGTTTTTTTAGAGACTTAAAAAAAATAAAATTACTATATTTGGTCACTTACTCTTTATTTTGACTTGGTTCTTAAATAATATTATAAATTCTTATTTGAATTTTATTAATTTGTTTTTCAATTATTATGTATCTAGTATGAAAATAATAATACCAATAATAAATTGTTTAGGAAAAATTGATTCAAATCTTTTTTTTTATAACAAATTTAAATAGATTTTAAACATGATTTTAACATATTTATGACTTCTTGTAGCATTCAATCACACATGAAATATGAACATAATATTTTATTTTTTTTAACTTGTTTTAATAATTATATTTTTTTAACAGAAACAATGATTTTTGTTTAAAGCCTTACATTATAAGAAAGATGTTAATAAGAAAATTGATTTTATACTTGAGAAATATACATTTTGTGATTATTTAAAATGATTTATATTTTTTCAAAACAACTATTAATTGTTCTATAATTAGATAATTGTTTTTTCTAAAGCTACATTCGGCATGATATTGGATATCTTACTATGTATTTTTATTTCAGCTTTCTAATTTTATCTTTTATTTAGATCAATAAATTTATTATAATTTATTAATGCATATAAATCTTGATATATTTTATGAAATTAATCTTATTCTTAATAACAAAGACAAAGAATTCTCCCAGATGGTGATTTTTTTTTTTAATATTCAAAACAATTTTGGTCCCAATAACTAGTTAAAAATTTATTTCGGCTCCTGGACAGAAAGTCAGAGCTTCGCGGATGCATATTCCTGCGTTACAAAATTCTCAAGTGACGACATATAGCAGAGAGTTGGTGTTGTCCATTGACCAAAATTATATACAAAGTTGAGCGAGTCTGTCTGCATTACTACTTCGCACGTACCTTTGATTTAACAAAGCATAAGATCAAACATGGTCGGTGTTAGATTCCATCACAAGTGATTAAGCCAAGAATCTTTCAACTTACAGCTTGAGAGGGAAATATATCTGATACAATTAGATCTCGAGATATATATCTTTATTGGACACTGTCAACTTGGACTCGTCTTTAAAAAAGAGGAAGAAAAACAGCCCTCTGGATGTGAAAGAATTTAAAGAAATGGGGGAACCTCGTGACTTCGAACACAGTCCTGGCTGTCTGTTCGATCAAGCTCATGTGCTGCGATATGCACGCCGAGCACTCCTTGTGTTCTTTATTTGAATCCTCATGCCCAGATATCTACATATATAAAACCTCAGCGACTCATTATCAGTACTGATCTCACTGTCATTTCTTTTGTTAATTAATTACCTGAACGATCGTCATGAATCTTTCTTCACCCCCCACCCCCCCACACCCCCCCCCCCCCCCACCCGCATCATCAACACGTATCAGCCAGCTTATTCTTTGCAATCTTGTCAGTATATACATGGCCAACTAGGTAGATCTCATCGTGTTTTCAAGATATCCAACAAGAATCCTTTCAAAAAATGGCCAACAGACACGTTTCAAAAATTAACCAGCTGCCATTCATATCTCTGTCTATGGTGAAGATAAGAAATGGAGGTTTAAAGATTTCCCAACAATATTGCATTTAGCGTTATTCATCTGTGTGTGTGTGAAGTTGATTTTTTGAAGTTCAGTTGGGCTAAACATGGCTTCAAGAAACAGTTGGCTGAATATATTCCAATTAATCACCCTCACATCAAGTGCTACTAATATCTTTGCGAAAATATAGCTCAGTTTGTACATGATTTAAAATTGTTCCAAACAGTATTTTTTTTAAAAAATATTTTTTTTTATTTTTTTAATTGTTTTGATAGGATGATGTTAAAAATATAATTTCAATATTATTTTAATATTAATATTGTCATATAACCTCCCTTTTCTCTTCTTTCTTTTTCTGTCTGTGATCTACTACTTTATTGATATTGTCATTCTTTATATAATATTAAGTAATGTATTATTTTAATTTGAATGAAAAAATTAACAAATTGTCAATTATATCCAAGGATGGCATGTTTACCTGAAATAATTTTTTTTTTTGATAAGAAATAAAATAAAATTATACATGTATAACTTAGGGGTATTTTCAAAATAAAAATTATCATTGTGTCATTTTGAATATAAAAACTTGATTAAATGATAATAATAGAGAATTTAATATTATATACTAACATAACATACATAATTAAAAACATATGAGATATATTGAAAATATTATCAATTATATAAGAATAGATTGTGTAATTTATTAAAAACAATGATTTTATATTATATACTTATGTATATCAAGAAACTTTTTTGAATAAAAAATATAATTTTATCAATTTGGTGGAAAACATAATTAAAGGGTAATTTGAGAATTAAATACTATACAATGACATCATAGATACAATTAAAAATGTAAAGACATGTCACAGGCGAATATCATGGTGACCGATATAATCTTTTAAATTATCGGATAAAAAATGGATATCTGACATCTTGTTCTTTGAAGAAAAAAAAGGTTTATGTTCAAGGAGTCGCCATTTAGTATTATAGTCACTAGGAACCTGATAAGTTCAACAATTATTTAGCAAGTAATTGCTGAAACTGTTTGTTTCTCTTCGGGTGAGAAAGAACCACAAATTGTGTTAATATCAAATTGACTGCCTCTTCATAATTCTTGGCTGCCTTATATAAGCAAAGCCGGCTGCTTTAAGTAAGCAAAGTCGTTACAGATAACGTCTAGAATTAAGGAAAAGTTGGTAACGCTCTATGTGAGTTTACCCACGTACAGACTGGAATTAAACGTACTGAATATTAATCGCAACAACTATAATAATAAAAGCAATAACTGATAAATTGCAAAACCCGTCTTGTATTGAAACTGCTCCTCTTCTTTCTGTATAATTGCATATCCATGTAAATATTGTTCACGTTCCCTATTGCTGCATGACTTATGTAATTACTTTCCTTCATCATATATACTTGGAATTTGGCCTAATGGCCCTGGTTGATCTACGTGGCTTATCAATCCCTCCTCCATCGCGTGCAACCTTGTCCCCAAGGTTGATACCTGGAAACAATTCCAGTAACTGTTTGGTAGATACCCATGTGGCCTCTTCTACAGTTAGATACTTCCAGTGAACTAAACTTTCTTCGACAATTTGGGCACCCTGTTTTACCCAGCGGTGATTAAGAACAGCATGTGGTATCAGCAGAACTTCCCCATCTTCATTGAAGGATGGTATCTTTGTGCTGTGGTTGTGAACCTCTGTGTTGGTGTGATACTGTTTAAGCAAAGAGACATGAAATATTGGATGAATACGTGACTCTGTTGGTAACCTGAGTTTGTAAGCAACAGGTCCAATTTTCTCCAGAATTTCATAGGGTCCATAGAAGCGACTCGCAAGTTTCTGGTATTCTCGCTTAAAAACCGTATGCTGTCGATATGGATGGAGTTTCAAAAGGACTAAATCACCCACATCAAATGAGACATCTCTTCTCTTTTTGTCTGCGAGTTGTTTCATCCTATTAATCGAGCGTGCCAAGTTGATTTTGAGCTGTTGAAGTAACTCATCTCGCTCCTGCAACTGCTGATCCACTTGATGCACCGGTGATAGACCATCATGGTATGATGGAATAGTTGGTGGAAGCCGGCCATATATTGCCTGAAAAGGAGTCATTCCGGTTGAGATGTGGAATGTTGTATTATACCAATATTCTGCCCATGGTAAGTAGAGACTCCACTTCTTTGGCCACTGATGAACAAAACATCGCAAATATTGTTCAACACATCGATTGACAACCTCGGTTTGGCCATCCGTTTGTGGATGATATGCGGAGCTAAGCTGCAACTTTGTTCCTGACATCTTAAAGAATTCCTGCCAGAAATGACTAACAAAAACTGGATCCCGATCGCTGACTATAGACCTTGACATGCCATGAAGCTTAATAATGCCTTCCACAAATTTCTCTGCAACACTCTTAGCTGTAAAAGGATGTTTTAATGGCAGGAAATGAGCCGATTTGCTGAGTCTATCGACGACAACCAGGATGGTATCCTTGCCTTGAGAAGCAGGTAAACGCTCGATGAAATCAAGTGTAATGTCCTCCCATACCTGGCACGGGATGGGCAGTGGTTGGAGCAGACCTGCAGGAGCCAATGTATCTGATTTGGTTTTCTGGCATACCACACAATTCTTGATATAGTCTTGGACTGATTTACGCATTCCTGGCCAATAAAATTGTTGCCCCAATTTCTTGTAAGTGCGCAGAACACCAGAGTGGCCACCAACTTTTGTATCATGCATTTCGTGCAGCAGCTTTGCACGTAGAGTAGGGTCTGCAAGAATGATGATCCGTTCCTTGTAACGAAGCAACCCATTCCGCTAAGCAAAGTTGCTGTGTAACTGATCCGCGGCAATCTGACTCATGGACTGAATATATAGATCTGTCTTTGCCGCCTGTTTAATGTCCTCCCACAAAGTAACCTGAGAAACCATAAGATGATGAAGAATAGGACTTCCCTGTTTACGAGAGAGAGCATCAGCTGTAGCATTTTCTCAACCAGGCCGGTATTTGATCTCATAGTCATAGCCTAAGAGTTTGACGAACCATTTTTGTTGCTTTGGTGTGATGATCCGTTGCTCAAGAAAAAATTTTAGACTGCGTTGATCCGTCTGAATATAGAACTTTCGGCCTAATAGGTATGGTCACCACAATCTTATAGCTTCAAGAATAGCCAGCATCTCTTTAGCATAAGTAGACCAAGATTTCTTTGCTACTCCGAGTGCCTTACTCATAAATGCAATTGGTTTGCCTTGCTGGGATAAGATGGCGCCAATTCCATCACCTGAGGCATCGGTCTCTACAGTGAAGACATCCTTGAAATTAGGCATTGCTAACGTTGGTGTCGTTGTCATGGCTTGTTTGAGCGCGAGGAAGGCAGTTTCAGCTCCCTCATGCCACCCAAATTGGCCCTTTTTAAGGAGATTGTTGAGAGCTCGCGCCACAATGCTATAATTTTTAACAAACTTCCTGTAATACCCTGTCAACCCTAAAAAACCACGAAGCTCTGAAATATTAGTAGGTCGTGGCCATGCTACCATTGCTGCAATTTTATTTTCATCTACCTTCACGCCATGATTGGTGATTATGTGCCCTAAGTACTCCAGCTCTTGTTGACCAAAAGCACACTTATTAGCCTTGACAAAAAATTGATGTTGCTGTAAAATGTCAAAAGTCTGCCGTACATGCATCAAATGCATGTCCCACGTAGGACTATAGACTAATATATCATTGAAGAAAACCAATATAAATTTTTGAAGATGAGGTTGAAATATTGAATTCATGATCGCTTGAAATGTCGAGGGGGCATTACACAACCCAAAAGGCATAACCAAATATTCATAGTGTCCGTTGTGAGTGCGGAAAGCAGTTTTTGGTATATCCATAGGATTAACCCGTACCTGATGATATCCAGCTCGAAGATCAAGCTTGGTGAAATATGAGGCACCATAGAGCTCGTCTAACATATCGTCAACTGTAGGGATAGGGAAGCGGTCCTTTACGGTTGCAGCATTGAGAGCCCTATAATCTGTGCAAAAACGCCATGTTCCATCTTTTTTCTTCACCAACAGTACCGGTGATGAAAAAGGGCTGGTACTGGGTCTGATAAGGCCGGAATTTAGCATTTCATGAACTTGCTTTTCAATCTCTTCCTTTTGCTAATATGCATAACGATATGGCCGAACATTAATAGGTTTTGTGCCGTCTTTGAGAGAAATGCAGTGATCAACCCCCCTGGCAGGTGGTAGACCTGTTGGTTCCTTAAAAATGTCTGCAAACTCATGCAAAACGGCCTCCATATCCGGATGCGTTGGCTGTATTTTTGACTCCGCAGTACTAATCTGTAAACAGATTGCAAAAATGGCATGGTGCTGGTGAGTTGCTTTGGTTAATTCAGTGATAGACGCAAGTTGTATGCCTTCATCACCCACTCCATGTAACCGCCTGAGTTGGTTCTTCCACTGAAATTCCATGGTTAACTGTTTCCAGTTACAAACCACAGAACCTAGCATTTCCAACCATCGGATGCCTAGCACCAAATCCAGCCCTGTAAGTGGAAGAGAATAAAGAGTTAATGAAAAATGGGTGCCCTGCAGGTCCACTCTGACTGCTTCAAAACGTCCCTGGCATTTCAATTTTTCACCATTTGCAACCCGCACGGTGAAAGATGTTGTAGGCACCACTGGTATACGTAATGCATTGGCCAATCTTTCGCTAATAAAGTTATGAGTTGATCCACTGTCGATTAATGCGATAACATCGCTCGATCCAATTCTTACAGTGATGCGCATGGTCTTAGGTGCAGCCCAACCTGTCAATGCATGGAGTGTAATTTCTGGTTCGGTTATTGTTTCAGCATTCTCCTGAAATGCTTGGTCGTCACCTTCCTTATCACATAACAGAGTGTTACTGTCATCGTACCCTTCTAACATTAAGATGCGAGGCTCACGACACTTATGTCCTGCAGTAAATCTTTCATTGCAATTGAAACATAAATTCTGAGCTCGTCGTCTCTGCATTTCTTCCCAAGTGAGGCGCCGAATAGGAGTAGTAGGAACCGTTGGGACAGCTCGATTGAAATTGGGAGGAGAAATGATAGATCTCATTGGTGGTGATGGTGCTGGTCTGCTGAACCTCCTCTGTCGGTTAAGCTGATCATCCTTCATTCAGGCCAGACTGATGGCCTCTTTCAATGTCTGTGGTTTAAACATGCGTATTCCATCTGAAATCTCAGTTTTTAAACCACCCATAAATGTACCTACAAGAGCCTTTTGAGTCCATCTGTGTACTCGGTTGCCCAGGCGCTCGAATTCGCGTTGATAATCTCGCAGTGAACCTCCTTGCCTGATTCTTGAAAGACTCTCATCAAAGTCCTCACATTCTGAAGGACCAACACTCGCGCAGAGTTCGTCTTCAAAGTTTGCCCATGATAAAACTCTTCCTTCTTCTTCAGTCAACCGTCGAACCCATTGCCACCACTGGTTGGCTTCCCCTTCCAAATGATAAGAAGCCAGGGGAACCTGCTGCAGTTCTGGAGTGTTTTGAAAAGCAAAAAATTGATTCACACGATTAAACCACTCAGTGGGATCATCTCCTGAGAATCTAGGAAACTCAAGTCTTGCTGTCTTGGATGAGACAATTAAGCGTCCCCCTTCTTATCCTTCACGTTGCTGGTTGGCTTGGTTTGGAGGCTCCTGGTTGGCTTGGTTTGGAGGCTCCTGATTTGCAAGCAATACATCAGAAAGTCGGTTAAGCGTGGCCTCCAGATGTTGCAGCCTATCAGCCATGCCCAGCTCCATTCGGTGCAGCCCCTCTTCCAATTGCTCAATGCGTTCCTTATTAGTGCCCATAAGATCCTTTGTAAGCTCCGATACCAATGATAAGTTCAACAATTATTTAGCAAGTAATTGCTGAAACTGTTTGTTTCTCTTCGGGTGAGAAAGAACCACAAATTGTGTTAATATCAAATTGACTGCCTCTTCATAATTCTTGGCTGCCTTATATAAGCAAAGCCGGCTGCTTTAAGTAAGCAAAGTCGTTACAGATAACGTCTAGAATTAAGGAAAAGTTGGTAACGCTCTATGTGAGTTTACCCACGTACAGACTGGAATTAAACGTACTGAATATTAATCGCAACAACTATAATAATAAAAGCAATAACTGATAAATTGCAAGACCCGTCTTGTATTGAAACTGCTCCTCTTCTTTCTGTATAATTGCATATCCATGTAAATATTGTTCACGTTCCCTATTGCTGCATGGCTTATGTAATTACTTTCCTTCATCATATATACTTGGAATTTGGCCTAATGGCCCTGGTTGATCTACGTGGCTTATCAGAACCCTAACTAGTCAACAAAGATTCTATGATACGAGACTGGTTACGCGAAAGGGAAGGTGATATCATCCCTTAAGCGTTTTACCTAAGACAGACTGCATTGCTGGTCTTGTCTTAAATTGCTAAAAGTTTATTTTTCTCTTTTTTTTTTGTTATTCCTATAATGTTCCTGACTCTAGCATTAGTGAACATTTACTTACGAATATTTTCAACTCCAGTGTTGAAAAATATTGCACAAACCCAGAAAGTGTGATATTCCTGACTCTAGCGCCAATGAATAAGTTTGCAAGATTTGGATTTTTAATTCAAGAAGAAACAATTTTTTATGCCTTTCTCTTTTTGTTTACCTTCTTTTATTTACTCTTTTTAGACAAGGAAAAAATACATTGCATAAAAGATTCACGTTTAACTGTAATGGTATGTAGATTGAACATGCAACACAGAAAAACAATACGCAAAGAAAATAAAATAAAATAAAACAACAAGTGAGGAGACCATAAATAAATCAATGAAGATCCCCGAATATTTTTGGATTTTTTTGATATCCAAATGGAGCTCGTTTTGCTAAATATCAAAACAAAACGAGAATAAAATACATGAGAAAGACATAAGGGTGTGTTTTGCCAAACACATCCTTAGCCAAAAGTAGCTTGGGCCGGTTGGGCTTGAGGCCCAGACCCGGCCCACTCTTTTTCTGTTTACTAGGCTCGGTCCAGTCCAGTCATACAAGTTGGGCTAGACCCAGGCTCAAACGCGGTTACCCGATTTCCCTCCTTTTCTTTTTATTTCTTTTTTTTTACCTGTAGGCGTGCATGCACTGTTCACGCACGCCTGCTACAAGAACATGGTAATTAAAATGTAGGGAGGGGGAAAACAAACTTACCTGGCGAGCTACTGCTGGGAACAAAGCGGATGGCGATGGAGGCTGGTGGGTGGCGCCCCTGCGATGACCTTCCTCTCCTTCTATCTCGCTTCTCTGTTTGTTGTTGTTCTTTTATTTCTCTTTGTCTCTGTCACCCTCCCTGGTTTTTCCTCTATTTTCCTCCTTTTCTTCTCTTTTGTTTTTTGTTTTTCGCCCCCCTTTTTAATCCTTTTTAGCCTTTTATAGGCGTTTCTGCTGTGGATTTTATCCTTATCTCCCCAGGATACTGATCCTTGTATGGAGATAAGGACTTTGGGTCTTTGTGTTCTTGTTGGATCGGGACACCAACAGTCTCGTCCATGCTGGACTGTTGGTGGCGGTTTCCTTAGGGCTTTAATGGAGTTTTGTGGGACGAAAGAAAACCAAAAACGTGAAGTAGCTTGACTGTGTTGTTGGGTAGGATGGGGACTCCCTCATTTCTCCCTTTTTCCTTTTTGTTGCAGATGGTGCTTCCAGCTTCAGAGAAGGAGGAAGAAGAAGAAGAAGAAGAAGAAGAAGAAGAAACAACGCGTTGTGAAAATGATGTCGTTTTGGTCCTTGAAATGCCCATTTTCAATTTGGTCCTTGAAGTTTCAAAACTTTGAATTCAAGCCCCTGATCTTTTAATTTCAAAACCTAACCCCCTTAAAATTAAATTAAAAACAAGTGGGTCAAAATTGGGTTATAACAGTTGTCCCTTCTTTACAATACTTACGGTGCAAAGACATTGAAAAATTTATTTCATTTGGCTTTGCATAGTAAGTTTGTAAAGAAAATAAGTGTAAAAGTCCTTCCTCTTCTTTTCTTTTGATTTTTTTTGAAAAAAATGGTCAAATTATTCTAAGCAATTTTTTAAAAGGGGTCTTATTGTAATAGGTGACCTGCCTAAGAAGGAAAAATACAAAGAAAGGCTTTCATTTTAATGGGTGACCTACTCAAGTGGAAAAATACAAAGATTTTTCAGGAGGAGTCTTATTGTAATGGGTGACCTAACCAGAAGGGAAAATACAAAGATTTTTTAGAAAAATGTCTCATTGTAATAGGTAACTTGCTCATAGGGGAAAAATACAAAGAAGGAGTCTCATTGTAATGGGTAACCTGCTCACGGGGGAAAAATACAAAGAAAGAGTCTTATTATAATAGGTGACCTATCTAAGTAAAAAATACAGAGATTTTTCAGAAGGGGTCTCATTGTAATGGGTGACCCACGCAAGGGGAAAAATACAGAGATTTTTCAGAAAGGGTCTCATTAAGTGGAAAAAATATAGAGATTTTTCAGAAAAAGGATCTCATTGTAATGGCTGACATACTCATGTGGAAAAATACAAGGATTTTTTTTGGGTGACCTAATTCTCATGGGCGGCCTGCCCAGGTCACAAAATTCTTAAAAGTGAAATTTTCAAAAGCATTTTCAATTTCTAGCCATTTCGAGGTGGCTTTCCTTTGATGGATTCCATCAGGGATTTCTCTTGTGAAATTTGCAAAACTCATTATTGAATGTCTCAAAGTTTAGATGATATACATGCATCTTTACCTGATTTGAAATATAGACCCCCATTTCTTCTTAATCTTTTTGTTGCTTGATTGATGAGGACTTACTATCTTTGATTTGGGTCATCTTCATTGTTTGGCTTCTGGCCCACTCAAGTTGGCCCATATAAGTCTTTTCCCATATTTGTTTACACAAGTCAGCCTTCATGGTGCCCATTGTGATCTATTTGCTTGCTAGAGATTTTCTGTCTCATTGAATAATTTAGGAGGATCATTCATTACTCCCTTGTCTCACTACTAAAAACATTCGATGTCACTTGTTAAAAGACCAAACTACCTTCTGTAAACCAAAATGCTCCCTTGTCTCATTGTAGGAAATGTTCCATTTTTTATGGTTATTTAGAAAGGATCAATTCTCCTTCTAAACATAATGTTACCCCTTGTACTGGTCAATAACTCTAAGTGTGCTTTGTCAGTGACTCAGACAAATAATGGTTTCGAGTAATCATTCTCTCATTTCTCTCATTTTTATTTTGGTAAAGGAATATGTGTCTACAATGAATATTGAAATCTTGATCTTGCATTTTGAAAACAAAAATTGTTTCGATGTGAGTTAAAAATAATTTGCTTTCGAAATCTTGTAACTCCCTAGTTATTTTTTATTGGAAAAAAGATTGTTTGCTCTTAGTGTTTGGCGATATTGTCATTAGTGAAAGTACATCATTAGGTGATCTTCTATTTTTATGGGTTTCAAAGTGAAGGGTCTGAGAAAAAGCTCGAGGTTTTGTTTGATAAGAATTTGTCTCTTTTTAAACACTCATTTTATCAATATGAATAATAATGAGTACTTTTTTCTCAATGTCATGACTCTTATGAAAAAGTACTCTTCTACAAGTACATAATGTTGGCTATGGTTTTTAGCTATGAAAGAAAATGATTCATAAGGTTCAAAAATTGTTTCAAGGTTTCAAAGACTAAAGATCACTATCAGTAGTTTGACTTTTTGTGTTTTTCATCTTTTCTTTGCCACTCTTCTTTGGTTTGCCTTTTTTCATTATTTTGGCCGGGGCATACTTACTTTATTTTGGCTATCACTTTTTCTTGTGATTTGGGCATGCCCCCTAACATTTAAGTTTTTGGGCTCCTTTCCTTTTTGGCTTTCTCATGGCTTTCTATTTTTTTTTAATTTAAAATTTTCACTTGCCTCCTAGTGTGAGGTGTGATTCTAGTCGGGATTTTTCATGAAAGAATAATTATTAAGGCTCAAAAGGGGACCGCAAGGAAAATACTTATTTTAGAATGTGAAAGGAATAACAAAGATAACTTTTTCTCATTTCAAACACAAACAATTAAGATCAATAAACTTTGACCTCATCTAGTATGATGGTTTAGACTTTTCCAAAGAATGCATTTCATTAGTTTATGAGCAACGAGTTCACTACATACCATTATTCATATATTTAAAATACCTGGTTCAAGAGTCATGAAGTGAGGGTGATGATTTATTTTTCTATTCGTGTTCAGAGTTTAATCACCTCAATGAAAGAGTTGCTTGATTCATGAGTCATTCTTCAAGTAGAATGTTAAAAATATCATTTTAAATAAACATCAAATCATTTTTAAAATCAAAATGCAAGTTTACTTTTTCAAGATTCCACCAGGGGAAAAGATTTTGGTAAAAGAAATGAATCGCGTCTATGAGATCACGCGAAGCTTCAAAAGCGTGTTTGTGAGTTCTTAGAGGGAACACCTTTCAGGATATTTAGCTATAAATCAAAAGAAAGTACGCAATTGAAGGACAAACTCATTATTTCATAGAAAAGAGGCTTAATAACAAAAATCGTATGCTAATATCTTGAGCTATGATATATAAAATGGCTAAACACTTAGCAACCATTGATTGGAATTTATGGAATCTTCCAATCATCCCTCTCCTACGAGCACCTCGATAAGTAGTGGCGGAGCCACAGAGGGACGAAAGGGGGCAATTGCCCCCTTAACTTTTTTTTTATATTAAAATATTAATATACTAGTTTAGGGAATTGTTACTGCAGGGAAGGAAAAAGAAAAGTTGATATTGTTTATAATTGTTGACTTATATATTAATATAATATAATATAATATAATATAATATATATGCACAGCTCATTCCACAAATTTTTTTCCTTTTTCCCTTTTGTTTCTATATTAAATCATTAGTACCGGCTTAAAAATATGGAATCCCTGACTAACAGAGTATTTTTTGTTCCTGCCTTTCTTTTCATGAGCTGCTGTGTTACTTTATTTTTTTCATGAGCTGTTGTTCTCTGCCTCTCTGGTATGCAAATTTCTCATAAAGTATAGTTAAGTAATTAATTTTTTTTTGCTTTATATTTTAGGTAAATTTTCTTTATTTTTTTATTTCATTATTTAATTTTTATTTTATTCTTTTATAATTAGTTATTAAAAGTATTAGGGTTTATGATAATTTAGGGGTTTTGATATGAATATATTCCAATATGTTCAAAATAAATGTTTAAATCTACTAATTTAATCAATTAAATGTTTCTTTTCTTATTATGAAGGAATAAATTAATATTCATGCAAAACCACTATTATTGACATCTCTTGGATTGGTAGAGTAGTTTATTGAAATTTAATATTTTCACATGACTTGTATGTAAGTAAAATATCAAGTAGAAAGCATGTTTTTCAAGAATTGTTCCTCTTACACATACACGAGGCATTGCTCCTCAATTAAATATCTAGAAATGATTAAGTATAATTTAATCAACATACTTATTATATGCATATAGATATGAATTGAAATAGGTTTTGATTTTGATGAATTGATGTGTATTTTGCTATGAATTTCATATAAAAGATTTAGAATTATTATGTAACTTAACTGGTTTTTATTTAATAGTGAATTATTGTGTAGTTGTGTTAATTATTATGTAGACACTAATGATGATAAAAAAATCCAGCATGTTTATATTAAATTAACATGTCACTAGACAAGTATTTCAAGCGTAAATCCCTTGAGGATGAAGAGTTAATCAAAGCTTCAAGTCATGTAACTCAATCAAGTTCAAAGAAAAGTCATATTGAAATCAACCCCGACACTCTCCTTGCTGACCCTAGCTTAAGAAGACCAATTTATGAATACCATATAAATGATAGGGATGCAATTCAAAGAGCTTATCTACAAAAAGGTCCTTGTCAACCTTCTCACTGTGATTTTCCTCAAAAACAATTTGGGAATATTTCAACACTACGACGATTTAATCCGGCTTGGTTTGGTGCATACCCAATATGGTTAGAGTACAGCATAGCAAAAGATGTTGTCTTTTGCTTGTATTGTTATCTCTTTAAGTCAAAAGGGGGTGTTGATTCATTTGTGGGTGAAGGGTTTTCAAATTGAAAAAAAGAGAGGAAAGATTTGATCTTTATATTGGAAAGTCTAATAGTTATAACAATGCAGCTCGGATAAAATGTGAGAATTTGATGAATGAAAAACAAAGTATCATCACTTTGTTATCTGAGCAGACAGTAAAGAGTCAAAGTGATTATCGAACTCGATTGAATGCTTCAATAGAGTGTGCTCGTTTTTTGTTGCACCAAGGACTTCCATTTTATGACTATGATGAATGTGAATGTTCAAGCAATGAAGGAAATTATCTAGAGCTCTTGCATTTTCTTTCCAGAAATAATGAAGCTATTAAAAGAGTTACTTTCAACGAAGCTCCTAGACATAACAAATTGACTTCTCTAGATATTTAAAAAGACATTACTCAAGCTACTGCAGAGGAGATTACAAATGTCATTATCAAAGATCTAGGTGACCATTATTTTCAATTTTAATTGATGAGTCACGAGACATATCAATCAAGGAACAAATGGCTGTTGTTCTACGATATGTAGACAACAATGGACATATAATTGAACGTTTTCTTGGCATTCAACATGTGCGAGATATAAGTGCTAGTTCACTAAAGGCAGCTATTGAAGCTTTGTTTTCTAAACATGGGCTAAGCATATCAAGATTGCGTGGTCAGGGATATGATGGAGCTAGTAACAAGCGAGGTGAATTCAATGGCTTGAAAGCACTTATTCTAAATAGCAATCCAAGTGCATATTATGTACATTGTTTTGCTCACAGACTTCAATTGACTCTTGTGGTTGTTACAAAGAAGCATAATGAAGTTGGAGATGTCTTCAATTTTATTTCTAGCATTATAAACATAGTTGGAGCATCATGCAAAAGGATGGAGATGATTAGAGAAAAACAATATGCTAGAATTATTGAA
>Ga0325400_1001474_pt1 | contig 19478 bp, 13 predicted proteins | sample PopdelMetagenome_2_FD_205662 | JGI IMG/M metagenome (GOLD analysis project Ga0325400, IMG submission 205662) | Populus deltoides microbial communities from Bellville, Georgia, United States - Xylem-PdKOR-R1 | ecosystem: Host-associated > Plants > Phyllosphere > Stem > Wood/Secondary xylem...
TTTACGGATCCCAGGCCGCCAACGGAGTTGTGCTGATCACCACCAAGAAAGGAAAAAGCGGGCGCACGCAGGTGCGGTTCAATCACTACCAGGGCATTGCGGAACCGATCAAATACTTCGACGTGCTGAATTCCCAGCAGTGGGTCAACATGCGTCGGGAAGCCTTCGCCAACGCCAACCCAACGCAACCCGAAAGCTGGGCCCTTCAGCAGGTTCTGAATATCATGCGCTACAACACGACGGACCTCAGCCTGACCCAAATGCAGCAGATTGTGGATACGCTGCCTACCTACGACTGGCAGCGGGCCGCCATGCGGACGGGGCGGGTCCAGAACTACGAACTTGCCTTATCGGGCGGTAATGACCGCAGCACCTTCCACTGGTCATCGTCTTACAACACGCAGGATGCCAACGTAATTGCGGTCAATTTCAAGCGTTTCACTTCCAGCCTGCGGCTGGGTCAGAAGTTATCCGACAAGATTCAGTTTGAACAATCGCTTAACCTGAGTACCACCACGCAGGGCGGTCAGTACGCTTCCCCGAACGGCGGGGGCTTTTTCGGGTCCGCGGCTTTTGGGGGTCCTTTGATGGTGCCGTCCAACGCGATTTATAACGCCGATGGGTCCTACGCGAACACGCCCGCTACCGGCAATGCGGTTGGGGTACTGAGCCACAACTTTATTATGTCGGCCAATTTAGCCAAGATCAAATCCGTCACGAATCAGTTGGTGGGTAATGTCGGGCTTACCTATCGCATCACGCCTTCCCTGACGTTCCGGCCAACCGTCAACCTGGATTACCGGCTCATTCGAGGAACCTATTACGCCGACCCCCGCATCCAGGATGCCTACAGTGTGCAGGGCAGGTCTTCGTTTCAGACGGACGAAAACGTCAACTTCCTGACCAACGCGACCTTTAACTATACGCATCAGTTCGGACCGCATTCGATCAACGCGTTAGCGGGTACCGAGTACCGGAGTGATACCCGCAGCGCAAACAGTGGTACGGCAACCGGCTTTCCTACGCCTGACTTTCAGTATATTTCAGCGGCCGCCAACTACACCGCCATGTCGAGCACCTGGACGGGCTATCGCCGGGCTTCTGTTTTCGGGAAAGTCGATTACAACTTTAACAGCCGGTATTTTGTCTCACTGATTGGCCGCTACGATGGTTCTTCCCGGTTCGGGATCAACAATTTATACGGGTTTTTCCCTTCCCTTTCGGCCAGTTGGCTGGTGTCCGACGAAAGCTTCCTGAAAGGCAACCCGGTACTGACGGAACTGAAAGTGCGGGCCAGCTACGGATCGACCGGAAACGATCAGATTGGCAACTTTGACACCCGGGGCCTGTACAATGGCGGAGCCAACTACAACGGCGGCAGTGGTATTTACGCCAATAGCCTGGCCAACCCAAACCTGCGCTGGGAACGCAACACCGAACTGGCGGCTGGTCTGGAATATGGCTTGTGGAACAACCGGATTCGGGGGCAGTTTGACGTGTATCAGCGCACGAGTAACGATCTGCTGCTGCAACGGCAGGTGCCTAACACGAGTGGCTACACCACCATTATTTTCAACGCCGGCCAGCTGAAAAACCGGGGCTTTGAAACGGAGATTACGGTGGATGTTTTCAAAACATCGGCCCTGCGCTGGGAAAGCAGCTTTAACTTTACCGTTGTTGATAACAAGGTTACGAAGCTGTACGAGGGCATTTCTCCGCAGGCCAATCGGGATAGTCTGGTGTTACTGAGCGCCCCCGTGCAGGCCGGAAACACGACGGTAGCCCGGAACTTCATCATTGGCAAGCCGGTCTACGCCAACTACGGACCGGTCTACGCGGGCGTCAACCCCGCCACAGGCCGGGCAATGTGGTACGATGAAAACGGAAACCTTGTTTACACGTACCAGACCCCGCGCGATTCTAAATATTTAGGTTCTGATTTTGCCAATATCTACGGCGGTTTCCGTAACCAGATTTCCTACAAAGGATTTGACCTGACGGTGTTCTTTCAGTACGAATTTGGCCGCCGGGCCAACAACTCACAGGCGGTTTCCCTGATTGACAACGGAAACCGAAACGTCAACACCGAACTGGGCGTTTACCTGCGTCGCTGGACCGCCCCCGGTCAGATCACGGACGTACCCCGCCCCTACAACGGTGGCGCCGAAATCCGCGGGTCCTCCTACGTGGCCAGCACCAGCCGGACCATCGAGGATGCCTCCTACATCCGTCTGAAGCAGGTGCAATTGGCTTATATGTTCCCTAAAGCTCTGCTTACCCGCACGAAAGTATTCCAGAACGCCCGGCTTTACGCGCAGGCCACCAACCTGCTCACTTGGACTAAATGGACGGGCTACGATCCGGAATTCCTCAACTTCGGTTCGGGCAATACCGGAGCCATTCCGCAATCAAAGACGTATACCTTTGGCGTCGAGCTAGGTTTCTAATCCATTTATCCTCCGTTATCCTATTCATGAAAACATACATTCTTAAGCGGGTACTGACCACCGCCCTTCTGACCTGGAGTGGGGTTGCCTGTACCAGTCTGATTGACGTAAAGCCCCGCACCTCCATCGATTCAGCCACGGCGCTCACCACGCCGGAGTCCATCAACGCCGGGGTCAATGCCATCTATGATGCGCTGCAAAGCACCGACCTCTACGGTCGTGATCTGATTGCGCTGCCGGAAGTACTGTCCGATAACGCCCGGGCGACCGGCAACTCAAGCCGTCTGGTGGGCGAATACCAGAACCAGTCCGGTTCACACCTGATCAACTGGACGCAGGATTATTACGGAATCAACCAGGCCAACCTGGTGCTGGATGCGCTGCCCACGGTGACGCTAACGGACGCCCAGCGCAATTCGTACATGGGCCAGTGCCTGTTCCTGCGGGCTTTGATGTATTTTGACCTGATGAAGTCGTACGCCTACATGCCGACGGCGGTTATCAGTGAGTACAACCGGGGCGGGGTGCCGCTCATGCTGACGGGCGTGCTGAACCTGCCCCAGGTAACCTACCCCAGCCGGCCTTCCATTGATGAAGCCTACAGCCAGATTCTGACGGATCTGACGGGGGCTGTCGACAAACTGGCGGCTACTGCCAGAACCCGGGGTCCAGTCTACGCCACCCAGGGAGCGGCCCAGGCCCTGTACTCCCGGGTGGCGCTCTACGCCGGAAAATACCAGGAAGTCGTTGACTACTCGACCCGAGCCCTGGCTTCCGGCATTGGTACTTTCCAGACCCGAGCCAATTACATTGCGGGTTTCCGGACGGCCGTTAACCCCGAATCCATGTTTGAAATTAATTTCCAGACCAACGAAAACATTGGCGTTAACACCTCCCTGCAAACCACCTTCACGACCCTGACGGCCGTGGGCAACCGGACAACGACCGGGGGTTTCGGCGATGCCGTACCGACGCCTTCATTGCTGACAGACCTTGAATCGGAGAAAGATGCAGCGGGCAATGTGCTCGATATTCGTCGTCAGCTTTATGAACAGGGCACCAGTGGCCGGGGCGCGGTGAACATCGAAACCACGAAGTTTCTGGGTAAGAACGGCACCATTAACCTCGACAACGTGCCGGTGATCCGGATCTCGGAAATGTATCTGAACCGGGCTGAAGCCTACTACCGGCTGGGTCAGGAAACAGAAGCCCTCCGGGACCTGAACACCATCCGGACGCGGTCGGGCCTGCCCGAGAAAACGGCCTTGACGGGTACCGCGCTGCTGGAAGAAATCCTGAAACAACGGCGGATTGAATTTGCCTTCGAAGGGCACCGCTTCTGGGACCTCAAACGACTCGGCCGCGATATTGTCAAGCAACCTACGGCGCTGCCTTTCACGGACTTCCGGATTCTGGCCCGGATTCCCATCAGCGAGATCAACAACAATCCCAACCTTCAGCAAAATTACAACTACTAAGCCTTTGACCGTTAAAATGGCAACCCCACACTTCTCTGGTATGAAACGAGTGTTCTTTTTTGCGCTGTTAAGCCTGATGGCCTCCACGCAGATTTCCTGCTTTCAGGAAAACGATTTTCTCTGGGATAAAAAAACGGTTGTCGAGTTCCAGACGACGGTGGTAACCTCACCGGCTGTCGGCAGAACCTATCCCCTGCTCGCGGTCAAAAACGGGGCCGGAACCCAGAACAACCCGGTGAATCTGGTCGGTGCCCAGCGGAGTAACGACGAAGTCATCCGGTTCTCGGTGGATACAGCCCGTACAACGGCGGTGGCGGGCGTCCATTACGATCTGAAAGGCGGAACGTTTACGATTCCGGCCAAATCCAGCACGGGCAATTGCGCCATTGACATTCTAAACGGCCCGGCGCCGACCACGGCGACCAAAACAGTGGACCTGGTGCTGACCCTGGAAGGCAACGGTTCGGATATTGGCCCTAACGAGAACTACAAACAGGTAGGCTACCGGATTTCGTTCTAGCTCCCGGCTGCCGGAAGTCTCGAAACAACTTCTGGCAGCTTATGCACTTTTTTAGTATTCTTACTCATCATTTATAAACCATTCCTTTGATGCTACTCAACTTATCGATTGTTCGTCAAAGCCGAACGCTTCTGCTGCTTTCCGGGCTCACGGTTTCGCTCGCCGGAAATGCGCAGGACACCCAGGGCTACCAAACTCCGCCTAAGGTGCTGGCTGATCTGGTGACCATGCCGCCAACGCCGGTTGTGAACATGTCCGGTAAAGGGGATGTAATGCTCCTGCTCGAATATGCCTCGGCTCCCACCATCGCTGAACTGTCGCAGCCGGAACTGAAGCTGGCCGGACTTCGGCTAAATCCCGCCAACACCGGTCCCAGCCGGGTGAATTACATCACGGGCCTCAAGCTTAAAAAGCTGAACAGCAAAGATGAAAAGGCCATCACGGGCCTTCCGGCGTCTCCGATGATCAACTTTGTGCAGTGGTCGCCCGATGAAACCAGGATTGCGTTTACCAACTCAACCGACAGCCAGATTGATCTGTACGTTGCCGACGTGGCGACAGCGGCCGCCAGAAAAGTAGGGTCGGTTGCGCTCAACGCCACATTGGGAGCGCCTTACCGCTGGCTCTCCGACAACAAAGCCCTCATTGTAAAAGCAGTACCGACCGGACGCGGCCCCGCGCCGGAAATCAGCCGGGTGCCGTCGGGACCAACCACGCAGGAAAACGTGACCGGCAAGCGGGGTCAGGCGCCAACCTTCCAGGATCTGCTCAAAAACCCGTCCGACGAGAAGCAGTTCGCGTATTACACCACCGCGCAGGTGGTGCGGCTCGGACTGGATGGCTCAGCGACTAACATTGGTCAGCCGGGGATTATTCGCTCGGCGGACCCGTCGCCGGATGGCAAGTACGTCATGATCGAGACGGTCCATACGCCCTTTTCGTACCTGGTGCCGGTGTATCGTTTCCCGCTTAAAACCGAAATTTATTCCGCCAGTGGGGCGCTGGTGAAGCTTTTGACCGACAGCCCCCTGCAGGAGTCCGTACCGTACAGCCGCGACGGCGTGCCAACCGGCCCCCGCGATTTTGGCTGGCGGGCGGATGCTCCCGCTTCGGTGTATTACACGGTAGCGCAGGACAACGGCGATCCGAAAGTCAAAGCCGACATTCGTGACAAGGTTTACCTGATCGACGCGCCTTTCTCGGCGCAGCCCAAAGAAATCTACGCGGCCCAGTTTCGGTTCGACAGCTTCGACTGGGGCAATGAATCAACCGCGCTGGCCACCGAACGGTGGTGGCAGAACCGCAAAACCATCACAAAAATTGTTAATCCGGCCAACTGGCAGACTTCCGTTCTCTTCGACCGCTCGTACGAAGACCGCTACACGAACCCGGGTCAGCCCGACACAAAGCACAACCAGTACGGTCGTGAAGTCCTGAATTTACTGCCTTCGGGGGATCTTCTGATGCTGAACGCGCAGGGCGCATCGCCCCAGGGCGACCGGCCGTTTGTGAGTCTGCTTAACCTGAAGACCAAGAAAAGCACCGAACTCTGGCGGTCGGCAGCGCCGTATTTCGAGCGCCCCGTTGCGGTTCTGGACGCGACCAGACTAGTCATTCTGACCACGCGCGAGTCGCCCGACGAAAACCCGAACTATTACGTGCGAAACCTGAAAGCACGCATTGCTCCCCTCCAGGCTACGTTCTTCCCGCATCCTTATCCGCAGTTGAAGGGCATTCAGAAGCAGCAGCTTCGTTACAAACGCTCCGACGGCGTTGATCTGACGGCCACGCTTTATTTGCCGGTGGGTTACAAGAAAGAACAAGGTCCGCTGCCGACTTTTTTGTGGGCGTATCCGGCGGAATTCAAGAGCAAGGACGCAGCCAGTCAGGTGTCCGGTTCGCCTTATCAGTTCAACCGAATCAGCTACTGGGGAGCCGCGGCTTTCGTCACCATGGGCTACGCCATTCTGGATAACGCCAGCATCCCCATCGTGGGCGAAGGCGATAAGGAACCCAATGATACCTACGTCGAACAACTCGTGGCCAGCGCCAAAGCCGCCATCGACGAAGGCGTCCGGCTGGGGGTTGTTGATTCGAGCCGCGTGGGCGTTGGGGGACACTCCTATGGTGCCTTCATGACAGCTAACCTCCTGACTCACAGCAAACTCTTTAAAGCGGGAATTGCCCGGAGCGGAGCTTATAACCGGACTTTGACACCGTTCGGCTTTCAGAACGAACAGCGCACTTACTGGCAGGCGCCGGAAGTTTACAACAAAATGTCGCCATTCATGAACGCCGACAAAATGAAGACGCCCCTGCTGCTGGTCCACGGTGAAGCCGATAACAACACGGGGACTTTCCCCATTCAGTCTGAGCGGTATTACAACGCGCTGAAAGGCTTTGGGGCTACCACCCGGCTGGTTTTTCTGCCCTACGAAAGTCACCACTACGACGCCAAAGAATCGCTGCTGCACATGCTGTCGGAAATGAACGGCTGGCTGGAAAAGTACGTCAAGAACCCGGCAGAGTCGGGACAGGCTAATAAAGCCGGACGAGTTGGGGGCGGTAAGAACTGATTCTAACGGAACACTCCAGGTAATCAGCGTTTTGAAGGGGCGTAAACCAGTATCAGCGAATACTGGTTTACGCCCCTTCGTATTGTCGTACTGCTGTTCGGGAGGTTGTGAAGTTCATCCTTTCCAGAAGCTCAATCGAATCGCCGGACTGACGGACAAAAAATGGGCGCTGTAGCTACTCAATTCGCAAAGCCTTATCTTGCAAGGTCAATAAAAACGAAGCGGCTGTCTACGAACGGCCAGTTGGCCCCAACGGCGCTTGTCAACGCATGGACATTTCTCTTTCAACGATGGATCCGGCGCTGCTCCCGGACAGCCTGCAACCAGTTCCCGGCGACGAAAACAGCTCTCAACTGGCAGTCAGCTTTACACCTTACGCATCGGCGGTGCCGATAATAAAAGGGAAAAGTAAACTGCGGCAGAACATGATCAGCCTCATCATGGAAGGCGAAAAAATCATTTATGTCGATGGGCAGCCTATCCATGTGGAGCCGGACCATATTCTACTTCTGGCGGCCGGTAACTATCTGTACACCGAGCGGTTTCCCGGTTCGGACCCGCTAAAAAGCATGCTTATTTTCTTTGACGATGCGGTGTTGCAAAGCCTCGATCCGCCGGACGCGGCTGATCAAAGCACTGAAGAGGCCGGCTCCCCAAAAGCATCCCTGGTGCTTTTTCCAAAGGACGATTACCTCAAAACCTACCTTACGTCACTGCAAGCCTTACTGACGCCCGACGGACACCTGCCGCTGTACATGCAGTCGTTGAAGGTGAGCGAATTGCTGCTGTACCTGCGCGGAACATACCCCCGTTTATTTGCTTCGTTTCAAAGCCAAGCTCCCCGGCAACCAGCCGAGCACCGGATCAAGCAGATTGTGCACGATAACCTGATGAACAAGCTATCCATTAGCGAACTCGCTTTTCTGTGTAACATGAGCCCTGCGACCTTCAAACGGAAATTTGCCGCGCTTTACCGTACCTCACCCCAGAAATGGATGCAGGAACGGCGGCTGCAAACAGCCGCCGATTGGCTAAGCCGTAAAAAAGGCCGCCCAGCCGACATTTATCTGGCCATTGGTTACGAAAGTCATTCCAGCTTTTCCCAGGCTTTCAAGGCCTATTTTGGGGTTGTGCCCAGCGCTTATACCGGGCAGCAACCAATCCGTTCACTTTAAGCTTTTAGCAACACTTGATTGAGCGTTCAGCGCTAATACAGCACCTGGGATGGGTGTAATTTTGCGATGTATATTCCCTGTTACCCCATGAGCGCTGAGCAAAACAAATCGTTGATTCTTCAATACAACCAGGAGGTAATTCAAAACGGCAATGTGGCCTTTTTTGAGCAGATTGTCGCCCCCCACTTCGTTAATCATTCGGCGCCGGATCCTACTGCTTCGGGGGTCGAAAGTATGACTGCTTTTTTTACGAATGTGCTGCACACGGCTTTTTCGAATCTTACCGTAGACGTGCTGGACATGGTCGCTGATGATCGGACAGTGGCGACCCGCAAGCAAATTACCGGGACCCATACCGGCAACCTGATGGGCCTTGCACCGACCGGCAGGCGGGTGACTATTTGCATCATCGACCTTATTCGCCTGGAAGACGGCAAGCTGACCGAGCATTGGGGCGAGAACAATTTTCCCGCCGTGATCCAATCGTTGAAAGCCTAATCTCAACCGCCTATACTCTTCCGATTACCTTCCTCACCCGGTCCGTTCCAAAAAAGAATGACCAAGCCGAAAAACCACCGCTTATTCGCTCGTTTGTTAGCAATTGCTGCGTAATAACATTCCGCTTCTATCATATTGTCCTTTAGCGTGGCAAATAACGCCACTTTTAGGCTCTTTGAGCGACGATCTTACTTTTTTGATAGGGGAACACATTCCGAAATAAAAAAGGGCTTGAAACAAAGATTTTTCAGTTTACTCCAGTCCGTCCTCATTCACTCACCGGTGGCAATTGGTGTGAATTGATTCGCCCAGGAATGCAACTACTCTTTGGGGAGTCTCTCCTGGGGCTAGGTTTAGACGACTCTGGAGCGGGAAAGATAAGGTATTGTACGAAAAATGGGCCTTTCGGTCATTAAATGCGGACCGGGCACTTCTCCGAATCCATTCAGTGATTACATTAGGGGGCACAATGGCGAAAATTCGAATGGCTGCACGCTTAAAAATTTTGGCCGTTATGCCTCATTCAACTTCACGAGTCGTTAAGCCAGCTGATTCCCGATATGAATAAGCAACGGAAGGACGCACGAACCGACCATTCCATTCAGACAGTCGTTGTAGGAGGCTCTAAAGCAAGTCCTTCCCCCGATTTGCTTAAACCCGTAGAACGGCCTAAGCTGAGCCGCGGTCGCCCCTACAAGACAACGACCCAGAAGTCGAGCTACTCGCACCTGGTTTTAAGCGAACGGGTGATCAAGTCGCTGGATAGTCCACCCAACCCGTTGAATGATAAGCCAATCAGCGATGATGAACAGCGCCTGCAGATGGTGCGTAAGCTCAGCGAAATCAAAGAGCATTCGGAGGCCAATGCCTACTACTGGAAATTAGTCTTCACCTACACGTTTCATCTATACCGCATCAGTCACAAAGCAGACCAGCTTTTCCCCGACTTCGACGCAAGCAGTAAACCCGGCAGTGGCCTACGCTCCCTGTCCGTCAGGCAGATGGCTCAGGCGGCAGGCATCGAATACCTTACCCTCAAGAATCTGTTCGCTGGCCGGGGTTCGATGCGCAATCTTGCTGATTACCAGTTATTTCTGTACGGTAACGGCATCGACTTTACGCAGGTGCAGTATAATTCCCGGCTGGTCGATAAGGCTTATTTTTACCTGATTTGTCTGCGTCAGACTACCGTGCAGGGGGATGCGTTGAAAGACCTGTTCTTTTGATCCGGCTTTTATTCTGTTCATAAACAACCGCTCAGGCAGGGGCTACTTCCGTGAATTCAGTACTATTCCCGCTCCCAGCCGGGCACTCCTGACAGGGATTTCGGCGGGTTGCCCGTTGCTCAGCCTGACCTAACGTTGACCATTGCCGCCTTTTTGCGTTCAATTGATTATTCAACCGCAATTAATAAGGGATTGAACGCATAATGATAAGGGATTGAACGCGGCCGGAAAATGCTAATTAATACTTTCGTTTTTCTGGTTACACATCTGAATTCACTTCTGTTTTGATCGTTAAACGACTTATTTTTTAAAACAAAAAAACGAAGAAACAGCAACAGGCTCTGTTTGTTGTTTTTAAATAATTTAACAAATTTATAAAATTAAGAGGCTTGTAACCCATTGTTTTACAGTTGATTACAGAGGTATATATAAGCGATTGAACGCGGAAATATAAGCAATTGAACGCACTACGATAAGGGATTGAACGCGGAAGTATAAGGGATTGGACGCGGAAGTATAAGCGATTGAACGCGGGCGTTTTGACAAACCAATAAACGAAAAGCACTTATTTTTTCGTGCCATTAATGCATGTTAGAATTAATATGTTGAAAAACAGAAAGTTACGGGGTGGCACGGTAATGAAATGAACGCAGAAGTGTAATGGATTGAACGCGGAGCTATAAGGGATTGAGCGCATTTAGGGCAAAAAGGCGCCATTTTATTGTTACGGGACTGTTAAGGCGAGCCAATTCCTTTTTATATTCGCTCTGAAACGCGCTAAATCAATGACCGGCATGGCCAAAAACGCGGCATCCAACAAACCGGCTCGCCTAAAAAAAGAGTCTGATTCCCGGTATACCATTCGCTTACGGGCGGGTAAATACGGTATGATTGAGGCAATCTCGAAATTTGATCTGCACGAGTTTCGGCTCTTTGGTACCATGCTCACCATGATTCAGCCGAGCGACAGTGAATTCACGTCCACGGTAATCAATGTTGGGGATGTGGTTAAGCTGTTTGCCCTCAGTCGGGGGGCGCGGAATTACGAAGATATCCGGACGGCGGCCCTGCGGTTACAAAAGAAGTTTCTGGAGGTCTACGAGGAGATTGACGGCATTCCCTATAAAACAACGGTGCCTTTGCTGGACCAATCTAGTGAACCGCTCAACGCCCGCGACCGGAACCACATCCGCGTTAAATTTCACTCTAAACTTAAACCGTATCTGCTTGAATTAAAGCGTGAATATTTAACCGCCGACCTGCGCTACGTGGTTGGTATTCAGAGCATTTATACCATTCAGATGTACGCGGTTTTAAAAAATCAGTTCAATCTGGGGAATAAATCGCCCAAGTATAGTCTGGTGCGGCTGCGGGAAATCCTGAGCATAAGCCCGGAACTGTACGTCAAATACGGGAGCTTTAAACAGCAAATTATCATGCGGGCCGTGCGGGACATTAATACCTACACGGATCTTGAAATAAAAGAATTGGTTGAGGAAAAGCAAAAGCGGCAGATCATCTCCATCACGTTTGTGCTGGAAGCCAAAACGGTGGTTCGCTGGCAATCGACCAAGGCGGCTCCTGAGCAGCCCGAGCTTGAATTTACTCCCGCCGAAGTAGTCGAGGAGCTTGCCGAGGCCGAACCAACGCCGGCGCCGACCCCGAGCGAAAAGGGATTGAACGCATTAGTTGACGAATTCTATGCGCTGGTAGAACGTTACGAAATTTCCCACCGGACCGTTGAGGAGTGGGTTGAACTGTTGCCCGAAGATCAGATTCGGCGCGGCATTAATCACGTACTGTCCGAAATCCGGAATGGCGTGAAAATCAAACGGAGCATTGCGTCCTACATCGTAGCGATGGTCAACTCGACCAAGCTCACCGAAGACGCGGTTGTTCGCGAAAAAGCAAAGGACGAGCAAGTTGCCAAACAACAGAAAACCCAGCAGCAGCAACAGCTTTTTGAGCAGAACGAAGCGGCCAAGGCTACCCTCCTGGAACAATACGAGAACGACCGGCGGGTTGAACTGCTGGCCGCTTTTCAGAAGTCCCCGGATTTATACCGTCGTTACATCGAGCATCTGCGCGTTGGTCAGGAAAAGGGCGGCCTTGGGGTAAGCATGAGCGCCATTGTCATCAACCAGCTGGTAACGGCCATGAACGGACAGGATACCAAGGAGGCTTTTATGCACGCGGTCACCAACGCGGGGTATGGCCTGCTGTATTCCGACCTGATCCACTGGTATGAGCAACTGGCGCCCAAGGTTGTGCAGCGGGTGCGGGACAAATACGCCTTAGTAGCCCGCAGCCTGGGCGTTGAACTCCATTGATTGCGTTGAGTACCGGTTTCGCTTACCGGATGCCAGAAGAAGTGGCCGTGCGTCAGCCCATCGTTCAGGGCCTTTTATAAAATGAGTCTTCAACCCCTCCCCCATTCGGAACTTGTTGACGGATCCAGGGCCGTGGCTAACCAGGTCTCCGAATGATTCCCGGTAATTCGTTTACCGGGAACTAGCAAAAACCAGCTTTCTGCGGTTGCCGAGTGAACAACAGCGTTCTGTTTCTGTCAGACAACTACAATCAGAATCAAGAGAAAATGGGAGGTTTTTAGTAAGTTTAAAGGCTGACCACAGAAGAATACTTATCAAATGTGGCAATAAATATCAATTAATGCGTATATGTACTTAGTCTAGTAGGATAATAGGCACCATTTTTGTTACCAGTTAGGCACAACGATTACCGTAACAGAGGACCCTGCCTAATTTGTACGCATTTAAAACACTACAATGAACAACGCCACGAAATCAACCATTTTGGTCGCCGAAGACAATCCTTTTTTCCGTCGGTTACTCACGCATCAACTAACCAATGCTGGTTATGAAGTACTGGTTGCCGAGGACGGACGACAGGCCATGGATTGCCTGCACGAAGGTCAGTTTAAGCCGGACCTTGTGCTGGTAGACCTGATGATGCCTCACTACAGTGGTCTGGACGTTATTGCTAAAATCAAGACCTTTTCCCATAAAGTGCCCGTTATTCTGATGTCCGGGGTTGAAGCCACCTTGACCTCGCCGGGCGTTACGCATTCTAACCCTGACCTGTTCCTGAGTAAACCTTTTTCGAGCGTTCATCTGCTGGCCAGTATTCGTTCTATGCTCGCGGGCACCCACTCAGCCAAGCGATTTAACGCGCTGATTTGCCTGAATTAATGGGGCTGTTTTTAAACCGGCCGAAGGCCATAGGATAGGTTAGTGTCATCGGTGCCTAATTAGAAAGATCTAATTATGAACATCCGACAACCGGCTTGGTTACGCCCTGAAAGACTCCATAACATCAGGCTTAACCCATTGACATTTTATGCTAGCCATGAATTACCGCGGACCGTTTAGGGTCCGGGCCGATCAGAAACCTTATCCCCAGATTCTCCACCCCGAAGACGCCATTGTTCGCGTTACCCGTTCCTGCGTCTGCGGGTCGGATCTTCACCTTTACCACGGACTCGTACCCGATACGCGCGTCGGCATGACGTTCGGTCATGAGTTTATTGGCGTCGTCGAAGAAATAGGTCCCGGGGTTCAAAACCTGAAAGTGGGCGACAACGTGATTGTGCCCTTCAATGTGGCCTGCGGTCGCTGCGCGTTCTGCAAGCAGGGCTTGTTTGGTAACTGTCACGAATCCAACCCGCAGGCCACGGCCGTGGGCGGCATCTATGGCTACTCGCACACGGCGGGTGGGTTTGATGGCGGACAGGCTGAGTTCGTACGGGTGCCTTACGCCGATGTAGGTCCGACCGTTATTCCGGACTGGATGGATCACGATGACGCCGTTTTATTGACCGACGTAGTTCCCACGGGCTACCAGGCCGCCGAAATGGGCGGTATAAAAACCGGCGATACTGTAGTGGTTTTCGGAGCCGGACCGGTTGGTATTCTGGCCGCCAAGTGCGCCTGGCTTTTCGGGGCGGGGCGCGTTATCGTGATTGATCACCTGGAATACCGGCTGGATTTTGTTCGTAAGTACGCCCAGTGCGAAGCTTACAACTTCCGGTCGATGGAGGATCCTGTTTTGTTCATCAAGAAAACAACCGACTGGTTCGGCGCGGATGTTTGTATCGATGCCGTCGGCGGAGACGCTGCGGGCAGTGCGCTGCAAACCATTACGGGTCGAAAAATGATGCTGCAGGCCGGATCGGCAACGGCGCTCCACTGGGCTATCAATTCGGTGAAGAAAGGCGGTATTGTTTCCGTCGTTGGGGTGTATGGTCCCACGGATAATCTGGTTCCGATGGGTAATGTCCTTAACAAAGGAATCACCATCCGGGCCAACCAGGCATCGGTCAAACGCCTGCTTCCCCGCCTGATTGATCACGTGCAGAAAGGTCACCTCGACCCTAAGGCGATTATCACGCACCGCGTGCCGCTGGAAGAGGTTGCCGACGCTTATCACATCTTTTCGGCCAAGCTGGATAACTGCATCAAACCCGTTCTTATTCCGCCATCGGCCAGAAAATAAACCGACTTATCATGGAAGATTTAGCTAATCAGTACGCCCACATTAAGGGCTGGGGCGTGGACGCGGACCCGCGAAATGAACCCACTTACCCCATGAAGAATTACACCGGTGATGACCATAAACGCCTTAACTGGGAAAGACCGCCTTTGCAGCCCCAGACGGTGGAAATCCTGCACTCGAACGAACGGCCCAATCTGACTGCCGTCTTCGGGACCTCCTCACCACCCTCGGGTTTGAGTGGCACCATCCGCCGGTATGCGTTCCGGTTCAGTGAATCGGAATACGGTCACTGGCTGCCGCTGCTCTTAGCCGACCGGATTAACGTGGTGGAAGGCATCGTGGATGATTTGAAACACGGTCACCTCCCTAATCTCTTTGCCGAAAAAGGCTGGAATGCCGCTTGGAAATACAACCGCAAAGGACTCATTCAAACCGTGGTGGTAAGCGCCGTGATCACAACGGCGGTCGTTGCCTTTTTGATGCCCAGAAAGAAGGCGCATCTGCGCGGGTAGGCCCCGGCGGTAAGCGAGAGAATACGTTTTCAGGCGCGTCTTTGCACATTCTGCAAGTTGAAGTAAAGGGTGGTCCTTAGGGACTGCCCTTCTTTATTTATGCTGGTTATACTGCAGAAAGACCTGAATGAGTTGGTATAAAATTTTACCTCAGCTGAGTAGTATTATCAAAATAGGTATAAATTTAAGGCGACAAAGTGCTTTTCGCCGATGCTGACTCACGATGAAGTTTACAAATTTTTAAAGAAAAAGCCGACCCTCTCCCACTCCGGATTGAACAAAGAAGCCGGTTTGCCAACCGGTACGCTGGCAAAAGCCATGAACGGCCAGCGGACACTGACCGAGTCCCACCTGCGGGCGCTTGAGCCGATCCTGATGCAGTACGGGATTGAGGAGTTTCGGAATCGACGGGCCACGGTGCTGTCGGTGGTTAACCACAAGGGGGGCGTCGGGAAAACGACCACCACCATCAATCTGGGCAAAGGACTGGTGAACCGGGGACAATCCGTGCTGCTGGTCGATATGGACTCGCAGGGCAATCTCTCCCAAAGCCTCGGCATTCATAATCCACAACAGCAGTTGTTGCAGGCGCTGGCCCAGGGTGGTTCAATCCCCGTTATTCCGCTGCAGGATCATTACCACCTCGTGCCAAGTGATCTGGAACTGTCCCGGGCCGAATCGGAGCTAATCAAAACGCCCAGCGGAGTGCTGCGTTTTCGCAATGCGCTGGCGCCCGTGCTCGGCCAGTACGATTACATTCTGATCGACTGCCCGCCTTCGCTGAACATTTTTACGTACTCGGCGCTGGTTGCGTCAACGGCGGCCCTGGTAGTTCTTGAACCGGAAGCCTCGGCGGTCAAAGGAATGTACAACCTTCTGGAGCTGATCCACGACATTCGGGAGTCGTTCAATCCCCGGCTCGTCATCGAAGGCATCGTGATTGCGCAGGTAAACCCCCAACTGGTACTGCACCGGGAGTTGATGGCAAAAGTCAAAGAGGACCTTAAAGGCCAGCCGTTTTTTAAAACAGAAATTCGCCAGAACGTGGCCATCGCCGAGTCGCAGTACGTTGGTAAAGATATTTTTGCTTACAAACCCACATCAACCGGTGCCGCCGATTACCAAGCACTGGCCGATGAAGTCGTCGCTAAACACCCCGCCTAAGCCAATCTGACCATGAAACGATTTGCAACCGCATCCGGCGAACCGCCCGTACTGCACCGAAATTCGGCCAACCTAATGCAGAATATGCTGGACGAGGTGAAAGCCAGCATCACCATCCTGCCCGAATTACAGTCGCTGATTCCGGCGCTCCAGACCACCGAGTATGACCAGTTAGAAAGCAATATCCAGAAAGACGGGTGCCGCGAAGCCCTGCTGGTCTGGCAGACAACGCAGCGGGTCGTCGACGGTTCGGCGGATGATACGCCCCTGAACGTGTTGATTGACGGGCATAACCGCTATTCGATCTGCACCCGCAACAAGATTGATTTCAAGGTCATGCTTCGCGACTTTCCGACGCTTCAGGCCGTCCGTGATTTTATGATCGATAACCAGTTGGGCCGCCGGAATTTAACGCCCGAACAGATGTCTTACCTGCGGGGGTTGAAGTACCGCAACGAACGACAGGCGATGGGCAGGCCGGTCGGGGACGAGGCCGAGGGTAAACTGGCCCAACGCACCCAGGACCGTCTGGCGAAGGAATTCAACGTATCCCCCCGAACGATTCACCGCGACCGCGAATATTCGGAAGGTATTGATAAGCTGACGCCCGAACTAAAGCAGGAGATTTTGAAGGGAAAGCAAAAGGTGCCGAAGGAGCTGATCCGGGCCGTGGGCCGAACGGCTTCGACCGAAGTCTCGCCCCTCTCCCTTCCCGAACTGCTCGCTTATGAGGAATCGGCAGCCACCACAGCCGCCAGTGAACCCACATCCGGCAACGGCGAAGTGGCGCATATGGTTCAGCAAATCGCCAGCCGGGCCGCGACGCTGGACCCCGCGTCGGACCAGTTTGGGAAGGCCTGTGATGAGCTTATTGCTTTAATCACGGCAGCTAAAAAAATGAAGCGGTAAGAGCCCGGTCAGGGAATAATGTTGCCACTTTGACAACATTATTCCCTGACCGTCTTTATCCCGTCACGCGAGTTGTAAGTTCAGTTTAGATTGAGGACGGTAATCCTCTAAGCTCTTTGTCCGCAGAAAACGTTGTCAAACTGGCAACGTTTTTTTGTTGATACGCTCTGGCAAAAATGTTGTCAACTTGACAACGTTAAGTGGCCGGCAAACAGCTGTAAATAATGTTGCCAAAGTGGCAACATTAGGCCGACCCCTCTCAAATGCCTTTTGGATCACGCTGCAAACGTAGATAATAACCAAGCCTACTCGTTGTCAACTCACACCAACCACGGGTCAGAATAGCAAACTTCGCCCGACAAAAGGTTGATTGAAAAAGTCAGTAAGAACCCAATCCGCCAGCTTCCCGTAATCAATCAGTACATCACAAAAACATGTTTCCCGAACGTTCGGCGGTTGGCCGAACAAGTTGGAATAATAATTGAGGGTAGAGCCTAGTAGTCGCCTACTCAAGACCATGATAGAATAGTGACGAATAATAACCAGACAAATTAGATCGAACGAAGACACACAACCAGGATACAGCTAATGGCATAGTTCTTGTTCATAGTTCTATATATTTTATTGTACAAGCAATATTATTAGTTGCAGTGTGACTTTTCATTGACTTAGCTCTCTACATATGAAGAAATTCAACCTGAATTGTCCGACAAGTCAGCTTACTAAGTTAAACCTGATTGCAGCCCATAAGCAGCAAAGAATCGGGCGCTGGACACGGGTAGTCCATTAGTAAGGTTTTGTCAATTGTTTGTACAGCTGTCTATAACTTATAACGATGAAACATAAGCTTTACTTTCTGTTAGCGCTCTTTATCGGTACGTTCTCCACTGGTTTTGCCCAGAAGGGTCGATACCAGGTTCGCTTTTCGGTAAAGTCCATTGACTGTAACACCGCAAAAGTGGTCATTCGCGTAGACGTGAAGGCTAGTTCTGCCGACAGTACGTTTCTGATGGGCGACGCCAATTACCGGTTCGATTACGATTCCCGGATTATCAAAAATCCCCAGATCGTCAGTCAGGAGAACTTTTCCAGTATTGCGCCTGCCAGCGACAACCGGTACAATCCCCAAAACCTTAACGGCAGTACGGCCGGACCAACCATCGGCACCGTTTCGCTCAACACCATTTACGGCGGGAGCGGGAACGGGGCTAAACGCGTTGGTACCGACTGGATAACCGTTTCGTGTATCGGGTTCGACATTATCAACACGCAGGTGGTTCAGAACAACTGCTTTGGACTTACCTGGCATACCGACACGACATTTCCCATCACTGGTCTAAACGAAGTAATTCTCAAAAAGTCGACAGCATCCTTTGATTATGATTCCCAGGCGGCCAAGCCGGGAGGAGGTTTTGAAAGCCTAACGATTAACTCATTCGCCGATATTTGTTCGGGAGCTCTGGCAACGGCCAATGGCGAATTGATGATTCCCGAAGGCTTCTCTCCCAACGGAGATGGTCGTAATGACGCATTTGAAATTAGGAATTTAGGTAATCTGAAAGCAGACCTGACGGTATTTGATCGCAACGGTTCGGTCGTTTACCAGGATAGCGATTATCAAAATGACTGGACAGGACGCAGTAACAAAGGCGATCTGCCTGCGGGTACTTATTTCTATAGTGTCCAATTGAGTGATGGGCGGACTTTCACGCATTCGCTCACTATTTCCCGGTAGTTGAATTCTTTACATCTCGCAATAATTAGGAAAGCCTATGGGGATTCCCCGTAGGCTTTTTACTTAATCGGGAAAGGCACTGGCCCCTGCTGGAAATAACGCTCCAGCGAAGAAACGCGGTGCTGGAACGCCAGAAAGCCCTGCTGGAAATTTGGGCGACGACAGTTAATACGATACCTGAAGTGTGGATGTGTTCATGACTTATTTGCGGAAACCCCTCCGCGATGAGCCAGGGTGCAGATTAGGAACATCAGAGGGCTGGGGTTCAGGTAGATTTGCTGAAAGAACAACCTGTAATGCCCGGTTACCCATCAGTTAAACGACTGCCTAAATTCCATAGGAGTAAGCCGGGTTCTGCTCTTAAATAGTTTGCTGAATGTTTGCGGGTAGTCAAAGCCCAGACTATAAGCGATTTGGCTAACCGATAAGTCGGTGGTAGACAGCTTGACTTTAGCCAGTTCCACTAATTTGTCGCTTACAAAATCCTTCGTACTTTTTCCGGTGAGGGTGGTCAATAAGCGACTCAGGTAATTGGGCGACAGGTGCAGGGAGTCCGATAGATACTGTACACTGGGCACCCCGTTGTCCAGTTGGTTTGGGTCGTTGAAGTAAGCAGAAAGCAGACTGTCCAATTGATCCAGGACGTTGTGGTTGGTGATTTCCCGGGTGATGAACTGTCGTTGATAAAACCGGTCGGCGTAGGTCAGCAACGAATCCAGCTGCGTA
>Ga0325400_1001476_pt1 | contig 19477 bp, 16 predicted proteins | sample PopdelMetagenome_2_FD_205662 | JGI IMG/M metagenome (GOLD analysis project Ga0325400, IMG submission 205662) | Populus deltoides microbial communities from Bellville, Georgia, United States - Xylem-PdKOR-R1 | ecosystem: Host-associated > Plants > Phyllosphere > Stem > Wood/Secondary xylem...
CAGTGGTTCGTCGCGCTCGCACGGCTGGGCGGGGCCGAGAGGACGGTCAAGCCCGATGTCGGCGGTTCGCACCGCGCCTTGCGACGTCGCCGCCTCGCCATCGACCGGTTGCGGCCGCTCGCCAGCACGCCGTTCCGAGCCGACCCGCGCGGGCGAGACGGCGCCGTTCGTGCGCAGCTGGCCAGTCCTGGCAGGCACGGCGGTGGGTTGTTCCTCCGGTTCCGCCATCACCGCTGGGTCGCGCCGGGTGGTCCTCACATCGCCCGGTATCAGGCGCGCGGACCAACGGCCGCCAGTGCCCCGCGACGACCGAACTCCTCCCGACCGGCTTGACGGCACCGCGTCGGACCTGTCCGAAGCAGGTGCCGAACGCTCCCCTCCGGTCCCCACATCTTCATGTACCGGCTGCCCGCCCGCGGACAGGCGAAGGCTTAGATCGGCAGCGAGCGTGGCGATACTCGGCCGGGAGGCGGTGACCAGCAATCCGAGCAACGCCGCCCAGGCCCGCCGCGCCGCCGCCACCGGCTCCGCTTCCGGCATTGCCGCAACCGTTCGCAGCACCAGTTCCGCGAGAGCATCGGCCGGGAGGTCCGACAGCCGCGCGGCGAGCGGCGCGAGCACCGCGGCAGGCAGCGCCCTGGCGATGCGCACCGCCGCGCCGGGCCGGGCAAGGAGTAGGCGGAAGCCGGAGATGGCCGCGTCGCCGCCCGCCCCGGTCAGCACGATCGCGGAACGGGCGACGGCACCGGCATCGCACGCGGCCCACCAGGGTTCCTGTCCCGCGTCTGCAAAGGACGCAAGGATCGCGAGCGCGTCGTCCACCGGGTCAGCCGCCGGCGCCCGCGCCAGCCCGTCGGGAAGCGCCCGTGCGAGCGCCGCCGCCAACCCTGTCGCCAGATCCGCCTCGAAAGTCGCGGCGCGACAGGGCGGCAGCGTCACGCACAGCCGGTCGATGCATCGCCGGCTACCGTCGTCGGCGGCATCGAGCGCCCGGTCCAGCACCGCGGCGAGCGCCGGCGCCGCGTCGGCTGCGCGGGCGGCGAGCGCCTGAACGGTGCCGGCGTCGTCGCCCTCGATCGCGATCACCTGGCGCAGGATGCGGTGTGGCGCCATGCGTCAACCGGGGCTCGGCCGCACGGCGATCCGACGCTGCACCGCGACGCCGCGGTCCTCGGCCTCGCGGATCAGCAGTTCCACCGCGGCGCCGGGCGACAGCGGACCGGTCGAGAGCGTCAGCGGCGCGTCGGCACCCGGCACCGGAACCCCACGCGCGATACCGTCGATCAGAAGGAGGTGATCGGCACCGACCGCCGCCTTGGCCAGAGTCACATCGGCACCACCCGGCGTCATCGTCATCGCGATCGGCGGCGGTGCCGCGATCGTCGCCTTGGTCGCGAGCGGTTGCCGGAGCCCGGTGGTCGCGCGGCGCGCGGCCAGGTTCAGGCGAACCGGGAGCGATCGGGGGGCGAGGTCGAGCCGGGGCACCGGCGGCGTCGCGCCGGCGGACGCCTCCGCCGCGACGACCAGGTCGATGCCGATCGCGATCCGATCAATCCCCTTGTTGCGGTTGGCGACCTCCGGATCGGCCTGATGGAGATAGAGTTCGCCCAGCCCGACGCCCGCGGCGCTCAGCATGTAGAAGACGCCCGGCTGACCGGCCAACACCCTCAGCCCGACCAGCCTGCCGTCGTCAATCCGCGCCTCCAGCATCAGGCCCGGTGCGGGGTCCGGCCTTACCAGCGCCACCGAAGCGGCCGCGAGCAGCACCTCCGAGACGAGCGCATCGTCATGGCGCTTGGTCGCCTTGATCCGCACCATCGCGTCGCCGCGCAGCGGCGCCAGCGTGAGGGCCAAGTCACCGCCATCGCCGCTGCGAGTCTCGCCAGCCGGGATCAGGCGGTCGGACGCGGCGGGGCCGCCGCCCGCCGCACGGACGCGGATGGGCGTGCCGTCGGCATCGACCGTCACCGTCGCGGCATCGGTGCCGCCGTCCCGATCGAACTGAGCGTCGGCGATCAAGCCGATCACCGGCCGGTAGGCGACACCGGGTTGCGCCCGGCCGATCGTCGCCGTCGGCGTTCCGCCGTGATCCACGACGGGGGGCGTCAGCACGAAGGGGGGCCCGCGGTCAGGGCGAACGGCGACGGCCACCGCCGTCTCGATCAAGGCGACGGCGACCTGGCCCTTGCCGAAGGTCCGCACGACGCGCACCCACAGCGTCGCGTCCTCGAACAGGGCCGCGCTGGGGAGGTCGATCGCTTCGCCGGTCCCGGCAAATGCAGGGGAGAGTGCGACATCGGTCGCGCGGGCGGCCGGATCGTCCTGCGCGGCCAAATCGCCGACCGGTCGTGTCACCAGCTGGTAGGTGACCGCCTCCTGACTGCGTGCCAGCAGCACGCGCACGGTGTCGCCATGGTCGATCAGGATGCGATCGGACGCGCCGGCGACCGCGACGGGGATGGTACGGTCCAGCCCGACCTCCACGGTCGGCGTCGCCAGCAACACGGTGTCGAGCCCGTTGCCCTTGCGCGCCTCCACGGTGAAGGTCACCTTTTCATGTACCTTGGGGACGACCAGCGCCAGCGGGCCGCCCGTGCCCACGCCCCTGACCTGCTGGCGCGAGAGGGACGTGGCGCCGTCCGCGCGAACCCGGTAAGCGACGTCGCGCTCCGCCCCCGCGATCACCAGCGTGACCGACCCGCCGAACGGCACGATCGCGGGTTCGGCCGTCACCGGCAGGTCGCGCATCGGCGGAGCCTTGCCGAGCCGCAGCGCGTCGATCAGGAGGTTGCGGGCGGCGCGCGCGCGACGATTGGCGGGGGTGCTCACGCCGCGATCCCGGGGAAGCCGAGGCGCTCGCGCCGGTCCGCCGCCACGGCCGCCCGCCACTCCGCATAGTCGGCGGCGAAGCCGTCGAACGCGGTGGCGTCCAGCCATCGGACGTGGAGAATGAGGTGCGCGGGCGTTTCCGCTCGCGCCACCCGCAACACCGGAACGTCGTCCCCCTTGGCACCGGCGGGCCGGAGCGCCGCGTCGGCGACGAGGCTGAGCTGGAGCGAGTAGGGGTCGGGTTCCGATGCGGCGACGAGCAGCGGTTGCCCGCCGTCATCGTCTTCGCCGAGGGGGCGGAGCAGAATGTGCTCGACCAGTCGCAACCGTTCACCCTCCGCTGCCGTCAGTCCGGCCTTTAGACGGATGCGGTCGAGCAGCGCCGGTTCGTCGGACGGATCGAGCAGGTCGCCGCCCAGCCCCCGGCGTCCGGTGAGCCGCGGCAGGTCGGCGAGGAAGCGGGTGCGGCTGTCCAGCACGCGCCGCTCCGCCGAGGGCCGGGCGGCACCGGCCGCGGCGTCAACGGGGATCGGCAGGGCGGTGGGTACCTGTTCGCCGCTCCGCGCCAGGAGATGCGCGAGCACGCGGTTGCGATGGGCGAGGCCTGCGTCCGAGGGGATCGGGGCGGCCGGCACGTCCGGGCCCGCGATCAGGATCGGCAGCTCGCCGCGCTCCGGCGCCGGGTCGGGCGGCACGGGATAGCTCAGCGTCGCATACCCGCCGAGCAGGGTCCCCGCATGGGCCAGCTGCGCGAACTGGCCTGCCAGCAGCGCATCGAGCAGCGAAAGATAGGCGCGCAGCTGCGCCCCGCGCGCATGGATGGTCGGCGAGTCCGTCTCCGCGAGAGCGCCGGGTGCGACCTTGTAGATGGCGGGCAGGTCGTGCCGCAGGGGCCGGTGATCGGCAAGCGCGCGGTCACGGCCGAGCGCGGGCGGCGGATCGCCGGCGGCCGGGCGGTCACCCGTCGTGCGCGCCGCGAAGCGCGCGGCGAGGTCATCCCGCATCCATGAATCGAGCGCGAAGCCGCCGCCCGCGATGAGCCGGATGCGCGAGCCGCGGGGGTCGAAGCGGGCGACGCGATCGGGTGGGATCGGGAGCGACCAGCGCAGCGGTGCGGCGGGGTCGACGCCGTCGCTGCCCAGCCGCGCCTGGCGCACGCCCCGCACGCCCTCCAGCCGGGAAAGGACGGCCATCACGTCGGACAGATGAACCGCGGCCGGGCGCGGCCGGGCAGCGTCGTCGGCGACCGGACGCACGCCGCCGGTGGGTGGCCCGTCATGGGTCGCTCCCGCGCTCCAGCCCTCGGTGGCGAGCGCGGCGGCATCGCGCCAGGTGGGCGGAGGCGCCAGCAGGTCGGCCAACCCGGCATAAGCGCCGAGCAGGACCGCGTCGGCACGGGCGGGATCGTCGATCTCCAGGTCCGCAGAGACAGCGATCGGCAACGGGGCCAGCACTTCCACCGCGTCGATATCCTCGCCCAGACCGCGATGCTGGTGGAGCGCCGCACCGACGCCGCGCGCGACCTCGGGCGCGGACAGGTCGTCGCGCGTCAGCCGGTCGAGCACCACCCGGGCCACGCCTGCCAGCCCGACCGCGTCGCCAGCCTCGTCGTCGCCATCGCCGTCGCCGGCGCGCGAGACGGTAAGCGCCGCCTCGTCGTTCGAGCATCGCAGTGCCAACACCGGCTGCCGCGCCGGTTCGATCCAGGCATCGCGCACCCCCGACACGGTCAGCGCCACACGGCGCAGGTCCGAGGCGGTCACCGCGCCGCCGGCGAGCAGCGCGTCCGGTCTCGCCTGCGGCCGCGCGGCGACGACCAGGTCGGCGACCGGATGCCCGGCGCGATACGTCAGGTCGGTCAGCGCGAACGCGAACGCCTCAAGAATGGTGATGCCGGGATCGTGCGCGTTGAAATCGGTCCAGCGCCCGTCGCCCATCGCGCCGAGCAGCGCCCGGCCCTCCTCCACCAGCGCCGCCCAATCGGGTGGCTCGGCCGCCGCCCCGCCCGTCACGGTGCCGCGGCCGGTTCGGTCCCGTCGGCCTCCAGCAGTTCCGACAGGACCCGGATGGCCCCCGCGATCCGGAGCAGCGTTTCGCGCAAGGCGTTCTCCTGCTGCTCCAGCTGCGCCAGCTGGGCGGCGCCGCGCCCCTGCTCCTCGCGAAGCTGCGCCAGCCGCGCGGACAGCCGCTCGCGGTCGATCGCCACCTCGCTCACGCCGCCGCCTCCAGCCGGCCGAGCCGCCGCTGAAGCGCGGCAATGGTCGCGGTCTGGTCGCGCACCACGGCGGTGAGCGCGGCGATGACGTGCGGCAGCGCGATGGCCGCGCGGTCGGCGGTGGTGACGTCAGGCGGGCAGTCCTGCGCGATGAAGCCGAGCTGTTCGCCGCCGTCTTCGTCGGCCTTCCAGGCGAACGACACCGGTTCCAGCCCGGCGACGATCGCCGCGGCCCGGTCCCCGGCCAGCGGGCGGACGTCCTTCTTGAGCAGCCCGGAAGAGCGTTGCAGCAGGCCGTTGCAGATGATCGCGCCCTGGACGTCCAGCTTGAAGCCCAGCTGGGGCGACGGGGTGCCGATGCCGACCCCGCCCGCGGGCATCAGCGCGATATGATCGTCGGCGTCGTTGCTGATGCCGATCTCCAGCGTCGCCGCCTCGCCGCCGCGCGCGTAATATTTGATCCAGGCATTGTCGCCGCCGCCCCCGAACGGGTCGTTGGGCCAGACGATGCCGGCATTGCTGGACCCCGCCGACGGCCGCAACATGCCGCTGGTCCACACCGTGCCGCCCAGCTCCAGGCTGGGCCAGTCGGGCCCGTAGTTCACGTACAGGCGCTCGGCGGTATCGACCAGCGCCCGTCCTGGGGTTGCGCGCCGCCCCGCGCCCGCGCCGCCGATCAGGAAGTCGCCGCAGCGCACCACCGCCGCCCCCTGGGGCTGAACGTCCAGCTTGTTGAGCTGCCCGGCATAGGCGATGTTGCCTGCGCCCGGATTGCCCCAGCCGTTCCAGCCCGCGCCGACGTTGAGCGAATTGGGCGCGAACAGGCCGGGGGTGTGGGTGCCTTCCGGGAACTTGCCGTCCTGGTTGAGCCTGAGCCAGCCGTCATTGCCGCGCAGCGCGTGCTTGCCGCCGATCGCGACGTCGCCCTGGACCGCGAGGCCGGCCGTGACCGCGACCGTGTCGGCGGTGACCGTCACCTTTTCCGCGTTGTTGACGCGCAGCCCAAGCCCCGCCGCGCCGTTGAGCATGGTCCGGCCGACGGCCTCGGTCACGCCCATGAGGAGCGCGTAGTTGCCCGGCTGGCGCTGGTCGAGCGTGTTGAGCCCGATGGCGGCGTAGGCCGGGTTGGCCGGCCAGGCGCCGACGGTGGTCGCGTCGGCGCGCACCCGGCCCCACACGTCCAGCTTCTCCACCGGCGCGTTGGTACCGATCCCGACATTGGCGGTGGCGACGTTGCCCGCGACGCCGGGCATCAGCGCGATATGGTCATCCGGGTCGTTCGCCGTGCCGATCTGAAGCGTTGTCGACTCCCCGGCCCGCGCGAAATAGCGCAGCCACGCGCCGTCGCCGCCACCGCCGCCGGGATCGTTGGGGAAGGTGATGGAGGTCGCGGTGCCGGCGAGCCGCAGCGGGCGGCTGACCACCACCTCGGCCTCGCCCAGGACCAGCCGATCCTCGTTCTTGATCCGCAGGTAGAGGTTCGTGGGCGAGTTGAGAAAGGTCGCGCCGGCGTCCCCGCCCGTGCCCTGGAGCAGCGCGTAGTTGATCGGTTGCGCCTGGTCGAGCGTCGCCGCGCCCAGAAAGGCGTAGCTGTTGTCGCGCGGCCAGCTGCCGAGCAGCAGCGGCCCGGCGCGGACGCGGCCGTCGACCTCCAGCTTCTCGCGCGGGGCGACCGGTCCGATACCGACATTGCCGTTGGCGGCGTCGATGGTGAGCCGGGCGATGTTGGTCGCGTCCAGCACGCTCCATCCGGCGCGACCGGTCGCCGGGTCGGTGGGCGCGGATCGGGGCCTCAGCGCGATCGACCAAGCCGGGTTCGGATCGGCGAACGAGGAATAGAAGCTGACCGCCCGCTTGGTGCCCGCATCGTCGCCCGCCGCTTCGATCGACAGGGCGTCGCCCGCCGTCTTGTAGACGCCGTCGTCGCGCTGGTTGACGCCGCTGTCGATCAACAGCGCGAACTGTTCCTCCGTCGGGATCGCGTTCTTGGCGAAAAACGTCTTCAGCGCGCTGCGCGCGCGCTTGCTGCCGTCGATCTGCATCACGGTTTCTCCTGGTTGGCGACGATGAAATCGAGGGAAATCTTCATGTAGCCGATGCCGGTGAAGTCGCCCTCGTCGAAGGTCTCGCCCGCGATCACGTCGATCTCGTGCAGCGACGCCGGGGTCAGCACCGCGTCGGGGCGGATGGAGGCGGCGGCCTCGCCGGTGCCCGCACCGGGGCGGTAGTCGACGCCGTCCTCGCTCTGGAACAGGCGGCAGCCCGCGACGAAGTCGACGAACGGAAGACCGTCGATGAAGGCGACCAGCGCTGCCGCGTCGATCCGCTGGCCCAGCGCGACCTCCGCTCCCTCCTCATAGGCCCAGGGCGCGAGGTGTCGGTTGATCGCGTCGTTCAGCCGCCCCGAATCGAACAGCGGGTCGCCGCCGTTGCGAAACCGCACCCCCACCCGGACGCGGACGCGGACGAACAGCGGATGCCCGACCTCGATCCGGGCGAGTGCGGGGGCGAGCGGGCGAAGATAGGCCTCGACCTCGCCCAGCAGCGCCGCGGAGGCACGGGGGGTGAGCGGATCGGCGACCCGCCGGGCCGCGACGTCGGGCACCACCACCAGCCGCACCCGGCCGAGCCCCCCGGCGAGCGTCGCAGGCAGGCACTTGACCTTGTGCACTTCCGGAAAGCGCGCCAACACCAGCCGCTCGTAATCCCAGGCGGACAGCGCCCTGCCCTTGTGGCGCAGCCGCTCGCCGGCGCGGATGCGGAACGCGGCCTCGTCCTCCGCCGGGACCCCGCCCGCGCTGGCATAGGGCTGGTGAACCCTGAGGAGCCCCGGCGCGACGTCGGCGATGGCGCGGATCGTTCCCGCAGGCAGCGGCGGGCGCGGTGCCGCCGACATGGGATCCGCGTCGACCAGCGTCGCCGACCCGGCCTGCGCGTGAACGCCCAAAAGCGTCGGGGCGGCGGCCGCGCCGGTCGTCACCGTCGCGCGCAGCCAATAGAGTCCGCCGGGCATACGGCTGTCCGGCGCGGCGGCGGGAAGGGTAAAGCCGATCAGCCCCGACCGCGCCAGCCCGAGCGTCCGGTCGGTCGGCGGCTCGGGCAACGTGACCCACCCGCCCGTGTCGAGATAGGACCAGGCGAGCCCGCCAGGCGGCTCCGCGCCGCTCGCGCTCGGCTGGATCTGGAACAGGAGCTGTATCGTTCCGGGTGCGGCGGTGCGGTCGAGTCCCAGGTACAGGGCGCCCTCCGCGTCATAGGCGGGCAGCAGCGGCCAGCCGTCGGCGGACGCGTCGGGCGCCTCCACCGCGCCGAAGGGATGGAGCTGATACACCCGGTCGATTGCCGTGCGGCGATCATAACGGCGCAGGTCGACCGCGTGCTCGGCGGTGAGGTCGAGCGATAGCCGCTGCATGCGCGGTGTCCAGGGCGGACGAACGATGTAGCTTCCCGGGTCCGGCGCGGCCTTGGGATCGCGCAGTGCGGTGGCGAGCGCGGTCGCCTTTTCCATCGCCAGCCCGGCATAGGCCGCGTGGCCGAACCCGGTGCCGCCGAGCGTCAGCAGCAGGTGACGCCGCCGATCGCGGACCGGCCGGCGCTCGGCCTCGGCAGGCTGGGCGGAGGCCGCGGCGTCGAGGCGCAGGTCGGGCGTGCGAACCGGGGCGGCGGGGTCGGCGCCGAACAGCGGCACGGACTCGCCGAGCACCACCGTGCGGTTACCTTCAACCAAGGCGACGGTCGCGACGAAGCGTCGCGGCGGGTAGTTGGCGTAATGGGCGGCGAGATCGGCCGGCGCGCCCTGCCATTGCCAGCCTAGCGCAACCGCGGTCAGCCGCTTGTTCGCGAGGTCCGGATGGCCGATCGCGAGCGCGGCACCGACCGGCGCGGTCATGCCGAACGGATCAAATGGCTTGCGCCCGTCTGCGGCACCGGCCTCCGTTTCCACATCGAGCGGCCACAGGCCGGGCGCGCCGTCGCCACCCACCGTGGCGCGCAGTTCGGCGCGGACCAGCCGCAGCGTGCAGTAACGCTGGTAGGCGGTGGTGACCCGGCCGGAGCGTTCAGCCGCGCGCAGCCGCAGGCGGACCACCGGCCAGGAACCGGCCAGGCCGTCGCCGACTGGCGCCGCCGCGGCGGGCTGCGCCGCGTCAAGGGTGAGCGTGACGCGAAGCGCGATCAGCGCGCCGGGAAGATCGCCGCGCGCCGTGTCGGCGGTGCAGGGTACCTGTTCGAACGCGAGCTCGGACGGGCTCAGCCACGTTCTGCCGGCGCTGATCTCGACCGCGAATGGCCGGCGGAGCGCCACATCCTCGTCCGGATCGGGATCGGTATGTAGCAGCGGCCCGCCGCGGTCGTCAGCGAAGATCAGCAGCAGCGTGATCCGCCTGCTTCCCGAGGACAAGGCCAGAGCGGGCGAGGCGATCGCCCAGCCGAGCGTCGCAGGCGCCGCGACCCCGTCGGCGGGACGGGCGCCGAACGCCCGGCACGGCGCGGAGGCGAGATCGGCCGGGAGCTGATCCGCCCAGAGTGCGTGCCAATGTTCGCGACGGGGCACCGGCCGCGGCAGGCCGAGCCGCGCACGTCGCGCGCGCGCCAGGATGCCGTCGATCACGTCGGACGCCACCGGATCGGCCCCCGCCGGATCACGCGCGGCGCGAACCAGCGCGTAGTCGGCGGGCGCGAGCCAGCGCGCGAGCGCGTCCAGCCGCCCGGACGCGGGCACCGGCTCTCCCGCCGCGGCGGCGATCGGGGCATCCAGGACACCCCCGGCAGCCGCGGACGCTTCGCGCAAGGCGCGCATCGCGGCGCTCTCGTCGGCCGCCACCTTGCGGACGTGCGCCGCCTCGAACAGCGGATCCGCGGCGGCCCAATCGGCCGCGGGCCCGGCGGGATCGACCAGCGCGAACAGCGCCCGAAGCTTCTCCGCGGGCAGGAAGAACCAGCGCGCAGTCTCCTCCACCCGGTCGAGAAAGGCGCCGATCTCGCCCACGCCCGCCGCCTCCGGTCCCGCCCCGGACCAGTCGATCGTGCCCAGGGCGGCGGCAAGGTTGGCGTCGAAAGCCAGCGGGTCGCGCGGCTCCGCGTCGGGCCAGGCATCGCTTCCGCGGCGCTGTGAAGCGGCGGCCAGATAGCCGTTGACCACCCGCCAGTCGGCGTCGGCGGCACGCTTGCGCTCCATCATCGGTACGAACTGGTCGTCGACGCCGAGGCGGAGCCGGTCCTCGATGAAGCGGCGTACCGCGGGCTCGTCGCGCCGGAGGAACAGGTCGTCGACCGTGCGCACCTCCTCCAGCCCGTTGGCGGCCATCGGGTCGCTGCCGTAGGCGGCGAGCAGGTTGGCGGCGAAGGCGCGCGGGTCGGCCGGCTTCAGGGTCCAGCGGGGATCGCCGCGCGCGGCACGGCCGCCGGCCTGGAGCGCCGCGTTGATCGCCTGCCACTCGGGCAGGTCCGTAGCGCGGCGGCGTCGCCGCTCGACCAGCCCGCGCAGCTCAGACAGTTGCAGCGCCAACCGGTCGGATGCGAAGGCCAGAAGGCGCGCGAGACCCGGCCAGCGGCCGGCGGTTACGGGCGCGCCGCGCAGCGGCGGCGGCGGGTCGCCCGGCCGCGGCGCGCCGTAGACCAGCGCCAGCACCGCCCCTAGCTGCTCGGCGGGCGTGCGGGTATCACTGCGGCGCGCCTCGGCGAGGCCGAACACCTCGCGATCAACGAAACTGGTGGCAACCGCGGCGACCCGCGCGTGACCGACCAGCAGTCTTTGGTCCAGGCGGAACACGCGGTCGTGGCGGTCGGCACCCCGACCCGCAAGGAGGCGCAGCCCAGCCGGCGCTTCCGCGGTGGCGACCCCGGCGGCGGGCTCGAACAGGACAAAGGCGCGGTCCGGGCGCGCCGGTGCGGGGCGAAGGCCGAGCAGGTCGCGCAGCTGATAGTCGTAGTGCCGATCGGCAACCGCGTTGACCGCCTTCTGGCCGTGGCGGAGCAGCCGCACGCAGGCGAGCAGAAGCATCATGTGCGGGCGCCGGAGCGGGTCGAAGCGTGCGCCCGGAAAGGCGGCGGGATCCGCAGCGAAGGCGGCCGCCTCGGCATGGCTCAGCCGCCCGCCACCGCCCGACGCGGACAGGTCGGCGAACATCGGCGTCCAATCGCCATCCGGCGCGCCGTCGGGGCCGTACCAGACGAGCCGGCGGGCGGCATATTGGAGGGCGGCCAGAAGATCGGCCGGGTCGCGTTCGTCGAGACGGACGTAGCCGGGGGCGAGCTCGGCGCGCGCGCGGCCGCGTTGAGAGGTGCCGTCGCGCTCGGGCCCGTGCAGTTCGTCCACCTCAGCCCGCCTCCACGCTGGTGTTGGCGGCCTCGAAACTCCCCTGGCCTGGGTAGCTGGCGACCACGTCGGTGGTGGAGGCGGGCGGCGGCATCTGCGCGGGCGCGACGACGGTGAACTTGGCGACGAAGTGCGCACCCTGAAGAATCAGCTTCTTGCCGCCGCTGTCCACCGCCTGGGCGAGCTGATCGGCGCCCAGTCGGTCGATGGCGAGGATGCCGACACCCGCGACCGAGAAGGCGCCGGCAGTATATGCGCAGCCGGGCACCAACACCCTTGTCTCGTCACCCTGGACGCAGATCGGCTTGCCGCCGACATCGGCGCGGCCGCTGCCGGCGATGGTGCCCGGCTGAACCACGACCATTGCGGCGCCGAATGCCTGCTCAAACCGGACGGTGTCGCCGGTCACGATGACCCGGTCGCCCATCAGCCGATCGCTCGCGACGGGTCGGCAAGGTGGAATGGATAGACGAGGTTGTACCGGGAATTTGCACCCCGCAGCTGGTAGGCGATCGTGATGATCAGCAGGCCGGCCTCCTCGCCGCTCTCGACGATGTCGAGCGCTTCCACGTCGATCCGCGTTTCCCAGCGGAGCACCGCGCCCGCGATGGCGGCGCGCAGGTCCGCGAGCAGGGCATTGTCGACCGGGTGAAAGGCGTGGGCGGCCAGGTCGGCTCCGAAATCCTCGCGCATCGCCCGCTCGCCCAGCGCGGTGGCGAACAGGATGTGTAGCGACTCCGCCACGTCGGCAGCTCCCGCTACCGTTTCCACTTCCGCGCCGCCGCGACCGAAGCTGGGCGGAAAGGCCCATCCGCGCCCGAGGAACGGCGCATCGCCGGACATCAGCGCACGGTCAGTTGAGCGCAATGCTACCTCCGGTGACCGCGACCTTGCCCGAACCTGCATCCAGGACGAGGTCCTTGGCCGACGACAGTCGGATGCCGGCCTTGTCCAGCACCAGTTCGTTGCCGTTGGCGTCGGCAAGCGCGATCGACTCGGCGCCGTCCGCGAGCGCGATGGTGACCGACGAACCCTTGGCGCGGAGAAGGACGGAGGCCTTGTCGGTGCCCTCCACCATCTCGATCGAGGCAGCGGCGCTGCCGAAGCCGCGGGGCGCGTCGGCATCGGCGGCGGCGAAGGGAGCGTAGGGCGGGTTGCGTGAGCCGAACAGCGCGCCGAGCACTACCGGCTCGCGCGGATCGTTCGCGACGAAGCCGACCACCACCTCGTCACCTTCTTGCGGGCGGAAGGCGGCGCCGCGCTCCTTGCCCGCCTGCGGCGAGGCGAGCCGCGCGCGCACCACTCCGCTCGCGTCGCCACCGGCGGTGAGGCCGGGCAGGAGCACGGGGATGCGACGCTCGCCCAGCGGGTCCTCCTCCGCCGCCTGGACGATGCCGACCGTCAGGGCGCGTGCGGGCGGCGACGGCGGTGGTGCCGACGGCGGTGCAGGCAGGCCGAGCTCCAGGTCGGTCGTCCAGGCGTTGGCGGCCACGACGTGGCGTACCCCGCCGACCGGGGCGGAGCCGGTGAAGCGCTTGCCGACGCCCTTCAAGGCGACGAGGTCCAAAAGCTCAACCGCGCGACCGCCGATCCGGACGCGCCCGCGCAGCATCGCCAATCGCGCGCGCGCCAGCCGTCCGCTCGCCAGCGCCCGCAGTTCGGCGGGCGGGAGCGCGGCGAGGTGAGCCAGCCGCGCCGTGCCCGGTGTCAGTGCCGCCGCAGCAGCCGCCGGATCAACATCGCCTTGCGCCAGCGCGAAGGCGGCCGCGGCGGCGGGGTCGGTCAGCGTGCCCGCGGCGAGGTCCCAGCCGGCCGCCTCCACCGTCTCCGGCTGGCCGGTCGCGTCGAGTTCCAGCTCGAGGTCCGCGACCGGGTCGACGCCGATGTCGAGCGTCAGCGCGGCCGGGCCCGCGACCGACCAGGGCCGCATCGACACCGCGCCGTCCTTCACCGTCACCGCGCAGCCGTTGGCGGCGGCACGGGCGAGGATGAAGTCCCAGTCGGTGGCATCGTACTGGACCAGCGCGGGATGGCGGACCTCCGCACCCTCGATCGTGCCGGCCTTTACCTTCGCACGGGCGAGCACCGCGGCGACCGCGTCGGCATCGGTACCATCCGGATAGATGGCCGACCGTGGCACGCGAACGAGGCGCCAGGCCGCGTCCTTCAACTCGACGCCCAGCCGCGGAGCGCCGCCCTGCAGCTCCAGCCGCAGCCGCGCGACCTGGCCGGCGAACAGCTCCGTGGTGGCTTCATCGACCCGGACCGCGATCGTCACCGGCCTGCCCGGCGCTAGCGCGTCGTCGTCGAGCGCCGGGAAACGACGCTTCGGCAGGTCACCGCCGGCAAGGAGCAGGCGGGCGTGCGGGATACGGCCGACCTCACGGACCACCTCCGCCGAGACGAGGCCGTAGGCCGCGGGAAGCGGCTTGCCGCCGGCGGTGACGAGGAGAACCGCGATCGCCATCGGTCAATCGGACAATTCGGGGAAGACCAGCTCGCTTCCGGGCCGGAGAGTGCGGAGCTGGTCGAGGTCGTTGGCGCGGGCGACCGTGGCGATTCGAGCCGGGCTGCCATAGACCTCGCGCACGAGGGCTGGGAGCGTGTCGCCGGCGCGCACGACGCGGCTGTGGGGTACGTCGGGCGAGGCGAGCCCGGCCGCCTTGAGCTGGGCGTCGCTCTCTTCGTCCGACACGAAGGCAAGGTCGAGTTCGGCCCGCAGGGGCGCGCCGTCGCGGTCGAAACTCTGATAGGTGATGCCGAGGCTCTTCAGCCGGCATTTATAGCCCGCTTGGCCCAGTTCGGTGCCCCAGCGACCCCATTTCACCCACAGAAAGGCAGGCTCGTGCGTGTCGCCGTCGACGCGGTAGGCGACCTTCAGCAGCTCGGCGATCCGGTCGGCTACCGGGCGCGGCGGGGTTGCGCCGGCTTTGGCGAGGCCGATCCGTTCCACCCCGGTACCGTCGAGGAGAAGCTTGACCTGGAGGTCGGCGGGCTGCTTGCGAACGAAGCGCGCCTCCTGCGCGACGCCGCCGATGTCGGTCGCGGCCTGATATTCGTTCGCGAAGGTCTGAGTCAGCGTCGTGGGATTGAACATCGCCACGAACGCGTCGCGTTTCTTCTTCAGTCGCGCGCGGTCCTCGTACGCTTCGATGCGAAGCTTCTCCAGCTTAAAGAGGTCGGGGAACGGCATCGCTCAGGGCTCCTGCGCGCGAGCCAGGCGGCGCATCACCTCGGCGACGCACTGCTCGATCAGGGCCGTGCGATCGGTCGGGGCGTCCTTGACGGCGGGCTCCCGCGGCGGGTCGATGACCGCGCGGATCACGAGTTCGCGAATCTCGATCGGCATCAGAGCCGCACCGGCTGCATGCGGGCGTAGGCGAGCTCCAGCGTCTCGATCAGCACGCCCGGGCCGTCCGTCGCGAGATCGGCAGTGAGCCATTTCACCGGATAGGCGCGGATGAACATCCAGCCGGCGCGCGGCAGCTTGTCCTCGCCAAGCGCGGTGACGAGCACGTTCGACGCGGTGAAACGGAACTGGCTCATCGCCACGTTGAACTCGACCGTGAGCGGCGAGCCGACGGTGACGCCGCGCTTCAGGACGAGATTGCCATAGTCGATCGCGTCGGGGAGCCGGTGCGAGTAGAGCTGCTCCCCGCCCTCGCGATGGCTCACGGTTGACACCTCTGCATTGAGGCCGGCGACGCTCTGAAAGCGGATGTCGAGGGGATTGGGGACGAGCCCGCCCGCGAAGAAGAACACGCCGAAGCGGAAGTTGGCGACCGGGTCCATGGCGTCAGGGCCGCTCCACCGAGATGCCCGCCGCCATCACCTCCAGCGTCTCGACTGCAACCTCATTGCCCGACGCGACGAGGCCGGGCCCGGTCAGCTTGACGGGCGTCGCGCGCTTGATCTTCCAGACCAGCGCCGCCTGGCCCGCCGCATCGACCAGCGCCACGTCCATCGGCTTGGCCTCCGCATCCTCGTCGCTGAGCCAGGCGAAGAAGCGGCCGTCGTTCGCGAAGGCGCCGCGTTTCAAACTCAACCGCTGATGGCCGAGCGATCGATAGGTATAGAGCGCCTCTCCCTCCCATTCGCTGAGCCCGTGGCGATAGGTCGCCTGGTCGCGCTCGACCGCGAGGCCGGTCACTTCCGTGAAGGCGACCGTGTCTCCCGCGACCGTGACGCGGAAGCTGCAGGACAGGAGCGGCAGGCTCGCCGCGGACCCGCTCACGCCTCCTCGATCGTGACGCGGTCGGCGCGCAATTCCATCGATTCCACCGCCACGTCGGTCGACTTGGCATCAAAGGTCGGCGCGTCCAGCTTGGTCGGAAAGGCGTTGACCACCTTCCACGTGATGACGGGTGCCCCCGCCTCGTCGCAGAGCCGCACGAAGATGTCGCGCTTCTCGACCTGATTGAGCGCGGTGGAGGCGAACCATTTGTAGAGCGCGGCGACGCTGGCACCGCGGGTCACGCCCTTCTTCATGGTAATGGTCGGGTTGGTCGGCTGGGTCGGCATGTGAAGCGTGCGCGGACCGGGCGCGCCGCTCTCCGTCGGGCTTTCCTTGTAGGTCGCGACCTCGAACCCCATCGACAGGCCGGACACCTCGGCGAAGCCGATCGCGTCGGCGCCGATCTCGACGCGGAAGTTGTAGACGGGCAACGGGTAGGTGGCGCGGATGTCGGCGGTACTGACGGCCATGGTGTTCGCCTTTCAGTGGGATGTTGGGTCAGGCCTGCTGGAGCCGGTGGGAGAAGCGGAGCACGACGAACTCGGCCGGGCGCACCGCCGCGATGCCGATTTCGACCAGCATGCGTCCCTCCAGCACGTCCTGCGCGGTCATGGTGCTGCCCAGGCCGACATGGACGTAATAGGCCTGATCGGGCTTCGAGCCGGCCAGCGCGCCCTGTTCCCACAGGCCGTACAGGTAGCTCTCGATCATGCCCTTGACCTTCAGCCAAGTGGTCGCGTCGTTGGGCTCGAACACGGCAAAGGCGCTGGCCTTGCGGGTCGATTCCTCAATGGTGATGAAGAGGCGGCGGACGGGGACGTAGCGCCATTCATTGTCGTTGCCGGCCAGCGTGCGCGCGCCCCAGATCAGCGTGCCGCGACCGGCAAAGGCGCGGATCGCGTTGATCGACTTGCCGGCGGTGGCGTCGACGTTGAGTCCTTCCTGATCGCCGTCGGTCATGCCGGTGACGGGGCCGATCGTCGCGGCGAGCCCGACATTGGCGGGCGCCTTCCACACTCCCCGGTCGCGATCGGTCGACGCATAGGCACCCGCCACCGCCGGACTGGGCGGCAGGGTGACGCGCGCGCGCGCCACCGCCTCGCGCACCCGGTTGTAGAGCGCGGTCTCGGCCGTCTGCAGGGTACCCAGTGCGCGCGCGGTACCCTGCCGGTCGAGCGGCACCACGTCGGCCGCCGCGGACGGCGCGGAGCCGTCGCCGCGTTGGACCAGGGTAAAGCCTGCGGGCTTGTCCGCTGCGGCGGCCCCGGCCCAGGCGGTGGCGATCGCGGCGGCGGTCTTGCCCGACGCGTTGCCGATGACGAGGTTGGAGCCGTCCAGCTTGAACGACGGGGTGCCGCCCGCGCTGCCCCCGACGATCCGCACGCCCGGCGCGGCGATGTCGGTGGCCGTGTAGCCGACGGTCAGCCCGTTGGCGTCGAGCAGGTCGCGGCGGAAGCCGTTGGCGGCGGTGCCGGCGCGCTCTACGCTGGTCGCGGCGTCGTCCGTCACCCAGGCCAGCGTGGTCGAGAGATACGGGTGGTAGGCCGCGGCATAGGACAGGTCGTTGCTGCCGATCGCGCCGCGGAAATCGTCGGCGGCGCGCGCCGGGCCGGCGCTGCCCCGCGGCACGTCGAGGATGACGAACCGGTCCTTCAGCCGGTTGCACTGGGCGAGCGCCGCCTGGGCGAGCGCGCCGTAGTCGGCGATCGGCAGCCGGTCGGCGGCCTGCGGGAACAGGATCAGCGTCGGCTCGTCCTCCCGTTCCAGCCTGGCGAGGCCGGTCTGGAAATCGGCGGTGGTGGGCACGCCGCCGCCGCCGACGGGCACGATCCAGCATGGCCCGCCGCCATTCGCAAAGTAATGGCTGACCGCGTAGAACAGCGTCTCGCTGGCGGCATCGGCGGACAGGTCGATCGCGGTGATCGCGCCGGCGGCATCGACCTTGACGGCGGCGCGCACCGGCTTGGCGGTGCCGAACAGCGTTCGGTAATCGAGCAGGCTGGAGATCCGCGCGGCATCGCGCCCGCGCTCTACCGAGCCGATGAAGGCGGGAACCGCGGTCGACACCTCCGCGACCGAGGGCGGCAGCGTCGAGACTTCTTCGGTATAAACGCCCGGTGTCTTCCATTGCGGCACGACATTTCCCCTTGGTCGGATGGTCAGTAGGTCACGATCCTGAGCGTACGGGCGAGAACAACGGCATCGCCGATCCGCGCGACCGCATCCGGCGGCGGGTTGGGCAGCGCGGCGTACAGTCGGGTCCCGCCCGCGCGCAGTTCCAGTCCGCGCACCGGCATCGCCTGCACGGAGAAGGGCGCGTCCGACAGGAAGCGGAGGATGCGCAGGTCCGGGTTGCGCCGCACCAGCGCGGCGCCGACCGGATCGTCGGCGGCGTCGGTCAGTTCGGCCACGCGCGCCTTCCCGAAAACGGGGGCCGAGCCGGTCGAACCGGCCGCCCGCGACACCCGCCAGTCGGCGAGAGGGTCGGGCATGTCCGTGACGATGTGATAGCACCAGCGCGCCGCCGCGCCCGGCAGCGCGGCGACGCAGCGACGCGGCTTGCCCGCGCCGGCCGCCGCGAGATCGGCGGGGGTGAGCCGGACCGCGATCGCGGCGGATGGGCCAGTGGGCCGGTCGTCGGGAATGGGGCGGAGCCGTTGCGGATCGCCCTTGCCGGCCCTCGCGTCGGTGAACAGCGGCGCCGCGGCCAGGCCGACCAGATCGGTGGCGGCGATGGTCGCCGCATCGGGCAGGGCGATCGTGAAACCGAGCGGCAGCGGGTCGGTCGGCGCGATTGGGAGCGCGCCGTCATCGTCGAAGGCGCCGAACAGGGCCAGCGTGTCGCCGACCGGTTTGGCGAGGAGGCGCAGGCCACGAAGCCGTGCCGCGGTCGCGGTATCGGGCAGGATCGCTTCACCGGGCAGCGCGCCGGCAGGCGGATAGGGGTGGGTGGCGGTGAGCTCAAGCAGCGGTCGATACGGCATCGCGCACCTCCGCCACCGGAGCGATGATCGGCGGGGCCGGCGCGCCCACCTCCTGCTCTACCGTCAGCAGCCGGACGCGGAAGAGCAGCGACGGGTGATACGCCAGCCGCAACGCCCCCCATAGGTCGTTATGTTGGTGCAAGGGCAGCGTGATCAGCTCTACCGCCAGCCGCCCGATGCGCGTGTCCAGATCCGGGAAGCCCCGCGCGTCGAACACGCGGTTGGCCTGAAAGAAGCGCAGCACCGCGGACAGCGCGGCGAGCGCGGAGTCGTAGGCGTTGTAGCGCGCGACGAACAGCACCGACAGGTTGAGCCGCAGCGCCGGCTGGACTGCCGCCACCGTGCCGTCGCCGAGCGGACGCGAGAACGGGTCGTCGGCGCGCAGCATCACCTCCTGCTCCATGTTCACGAGCAGGAGGTTGACCGCCCCGACCTTGAGCGTGAGCGGATCGAGCTTGTCGCCGTCGGGAAAGGTCACCGCCTCGCCCGCGGCACCATCGGCGTTGCCGGTCGCGCGGGCGACATGGTCGCTCACCTGGTCACGTAGGAACAGGAGCGCGCGGTCAATCACCGGCGGGCGTCCGGCGCGGGGATGCGATCAGCCATGCGCCACCCCTTCCCTTCGCAACCATCCGCGGATGGCCGGCGAGACCGTCTCGCCGGTAGGGAAAGGCTAGGTGGCCGGCGGGTGGCGCGGCAAGCGACGTTGCCGCCGAGGTGGAGGAGCCGGGGGGCTACCCGCTCGGTAACGGAGGTTTCAGCGATTACACCTTGGCGGCGTAGATCATCCGGCCGACGCCCAGCCGCGCGAACACCTGGTCGAGGTCGCTTTCCCCTACCGCGAAACAACCCTGGCTGCGGCCCAGGCGACCATGGGTGCGGAGCATGTCGGCGTTGGC
>Ga0325400_1001477_pt1 | contig 19476 bp, 20 predicted proteins | sample PopdelMetagenome_2_FD_205662 | JGI IMG/M metagenome (GOLD analysis project Ga0325400, IMG submission 205662) | Populus deltoides microbial communities from Bellville, Georgia, United States - Xylem-PdKOR-R1 | ecosystem: Host-associated > Plants > Phyllosphere > Stem > Wood/Secondary xylem...
CCGGTGCTGTGCGCCTCCATGCCGACCGCCTCGATGCACACGTCGGGCCCGCGGCCACCGGTCCGCTCGCGCAGCTCGGCGACGACGTCGGTGGTCGAGTAGTCCACCGCCTCGGCGCCGATGTGCGTGCGCACCTGGGCCAGCCGCTCGGGCAGCCGGTCGATGACCACCACCTGCTCGGCGCCCAGCAGCATCGCCGCCCGCGCGGCCATCTGGCCCACCGCGCCGGCACCCCACACCGCGACGACGTCCCCCGGCTTCGTCCCGCCCAGGTGCGCACCGGTCCAGCCGGTGGTCACCGAGTCCGAGGCGAACAGGGCCCGGGTGTCGGACACCCCGTCGGGGACGACGAAGCACCCGACGTCGGCGTAGGGCACCCGCATGTACTCCGCGTGGCTGCCGGCGTAGCCCCCCATGGCGTGGGAGTAGCCGAAGCAGCCGCCGGGCGCCTGGCCGAGCAGGCCCTCGGCGATGCCCGGGTTCGGGTTGCCGTTGTCGCACAGGGAGTACAGCTCCTGCGAGCAGTACCAGCACGACCCGCAGGCCACGAACGACGGGACGACGACGCGGTCGCCGACCTGCACCTTCGTCACGGCCTTCCCGCGCTCGACGACGGTGCCGGTGAACTCGTGGCCCAGCACGTCGCCGGTCCGCATCGCCGGGATGTAGCCGCCGATGAGGTGCAGGTCCGAGCCGCAGGTGACCGTGCGGCTGATCCTGAGCAGCACGTCGTGGTCGTTGAGCAGCTGCGGCTCGGGCACGTCCTCCACCTGGACCCGGTTGACCCCGGCCCAGACGGCGGCCCTCACAGCACGCCCTCCTTCGGCGCCCGGGCGGCCGCGCCCTCGAGCGCGGCGCCCTGCGGCGTCGACCTGCGGGTGCCGTGGGTGGCGGGGTCGACCCGCAGCACCTCGCCCACCTCGGCGAGCTGCTTGGTGCGCCGCAGCGCGGCCCGCAGCTCGCCGACGCGGTCGGCGTCGGGGGTGCCGGGGAAGCGGGCGTACAGCTCGGTGCCGCGGCCACCGGGCGCCGGCTGCATCCGCACCTCGAGGTCGGGGCCCAGGGCCTCCAGCTCGGGGAACGGACCGGTCAGGTCGTCCCGGAACACGGTCACCGCCCGCCACCGCCGGGCGGCCACGTCGGCCGGCTCGGTGGTGGAGGCCTGCCCGACGCCGGGGATGCGGGTGTGCTGCAGCTTGCCCAGCGCCGCCCCGCCGAGCCCCGCCGCCCGCTGGAGGAGGCCGGCCATCACCGGGAGTCCTGCACGTTCTCCCTGGCCTGCTGCGCCTGCCCCTGCACGTCCCCGGCGGCGGACTGGCCCTCCTCCTTGACCGTCTGCACGGCGTCCTGCGCGGTCGACTGCACCGACTGGAGGGCGTCCTGCGCGGCGGGCTGCAGCTGCTGGGCGGCGTCCTGGGCGACCTGCTTGGCGTTGTCCACCAGGGGCTGGGCGGCCTGCTCGGCCTGCGCGGCGAGCTCCTTCTCCTTCTGGCTGGTCGGCAGCAGGGAGGACACCAGCCAGCCGACGCCGAAGGCGATCAGCCCGGCGGCCACCGGGTTGCCGCGGGTGCCCTGCACGGCGGCGTCGGGCGCCTGGGAGATGCCCTGCGCGGCGTCGTGCGCCCGGGCGGTCACCCCGCCGGCGGAGGAGTCCGAGCCGAAGACCCGGCCGCGCAGGTCGTCCACGGCCTGCTTGGTGCGGGTGACCCGGCGGTCGACCACCCGGGCCGGGTTGACCTTCTCGTTGAGCGCGTCGACGTCGTAGCCGAGGTCGGCGCGGGTGTCCTCGATCTGCTGCCGGATGACGTCGGGGTCGTTGCTGGTCACCGGCGGGGTGCTGCTGGTCATGACGGGGTCTCCTCGGGTGTCAGGAACGGGGCGTGACGGCGTCGGGGACCCGCTGCAGGGTCTCCACCGTCCGCTCGGGCTTGGGGTTGACGGACTTCAGGCGGCCGCGGCCGACGACGAACAGCACGGCGGCGACGACCGCCCACACCGCGGCCACGACGAGCGCCGCCCAGCCGGCGGGGATCGCACTGGCCAGCCCGGCCCACAGCGCCAGGCTGAGGAACAGCACGGTCAGGTGACCGGCGTAGCCGGCCCCGCCGAGCATCCCGGCACCGGCGCCGGCCTTCTTGGCCTCCACGGTCAGCTCGGCCTTGGCCAGCGCGAGCTCCTGGCGCATGAGGGTGGACAGGTCGCGGCTGACCTCGCCGATCAGCTCGCCGACCGACACGCCCTCGACATCTGGGTGGCCGTCCTCGGTCTGCCGGCCCATCCCGGCGTGCGGCGCGGCGGCCGCGCTGACGTCGGTCGGGCTGACGCGCGGGTCGGGGCCGGTCACGCCTGGCCACCCCCCAGCGGCTGGTCCGACGCGTACGGCGACGGCGGGACCGGGCTGTAGCCGGTGACCGGGTCGTAGCCCGGCCCGGTGGCCGGCGGCACCGCGGGCTCGGCGACGGGCTCGTAGGCCGGGGCCGCGGCCGACTCGTACGCGGGGGCCGCACCGGGCAGCGGCCCGGTCCCGGTGCTCACGTCGTGCGGCGCATGGCTGCCCTGGCCGCCCTGGCCGCCGGAGGTGGACCCCGGCGCGATGCCCTCCTTGTGCGCGGCGACCACGCCGGTGGTCAGCCGGCCGGCGAGCACCCCGGCCACGGCGGCGCCGACCAGGAAGGCGCCGGGACGGCGGCGGGCGAAGCTGCGGACGTCCTCGAGCAGGTCGCCCGGCTCGCGGTCGCGCAGGTGGGCGGCGAACCCCTCCACCCGCTCGGTGGCCTGCCGGAGCAGGTCGGTGGCCGGCCCGGAACCGCCCTCGCCGTCGGTCAGCGAGCGCAGCTCGTCGGCCAGGGCGCCCAGGCTCTCGGCGGCCTTCTGCTGGCCGGCGCGGGCCTGCTCGGCGGCCTGGCCGCGGCCCTGCTCGAGCAGGTCGGTGGCCTGCCGGCGGGCCTCGCCGGCCACCTGCTTGGCCTGGTCGGCGGCGGTGCCGGCCACCTGCTGGGCGGCACCCGCGGCGGTGTGGCCGACCTCGGCGGCCTCGCCCTTGGCGACGTCGGCGGTGCTGCTGCTGGACGGGTCCGGCCCGGTGGGGTCGATGGGGTGGGACACGGGATCTCCTCTGGTCAGCCGGTGACGGCGGGGACGGGGGCTTCGTGGACGGCGCGCAGGCGGTGGATCGCCGCGAGCCGGTAGAGCACGCCGGCGGCCACGAGGGCGGCGGCGACGGTGGTGACCCCGGGCGCGAGGACGGCGGCCAGCACGGCCAGCAGCAGCGTCAGCGCCAGGGGCAGGGTCCGGGGAGCGGGCATGGCGGGCACCTCTCGGGAGGGGTGCCGGGGCCCCGGGCGGGGCCCCGGCGACGGCGACTACTTCAGGGCGTCCTTGGCCTTCTGCAGCAGGGACTCCCCCGGGGCCGGCGGGGTGCCGAACAGCCGCGGGTCGCCCGGCGGCAGGATCGGCGCGTCGGCGTGCGCGGCGATCGGGGCGGCCGACAGGGTGTTGTCGCTGCCGTCCAGCGCGGGCCCGTTGGCCCAGCGGCCGCTGGCCGCGTCCGGGCCGTCGGAGGCGTCGATGAACACGTGGGCGAACTCGGGCAGCTCCTCCTCCAGCGGGAACGCCTCGGGCACCGGGATGCCGTCCAGGCCGTCGGCCTTGAGCTCCTCCATCGCGGCCAGCCACTGCTGCTGGTGCATGTGGTCGCGGGTGAGCAGGAAGCGGAGCAGGTCCTTCACGCCGTGGTCGTCGGTCATGTTCCACAGCCGCGCCACCTGCAGGCGGCCCTGCATCTCGGCGGTGGCGTTGTAGGAGAAGTCGGCGAACAGGTTGCCGCTGGCGGTGACGTAGGCACCGGTCCACGGGTTGCCCATGCTGTCCATGTAGGAGGCGCCGGAGCCGTTGGCGATCAGGTGCTGCGGGTTGTGCTGGCCGTAGCCGGCGGCGGACTCCTTGCTGCGGTCGGCGGCGTCGGGCTTGAGCGGCGCGTGGTCCAGCAGCCGGTCGATCATCGTCACGATCATCTCGACGTGGGCGAGCTCCTCGGTGCCGATCGCCAGGAGCATGTCCTTGTACTTGCCGGGCAGCCGGCAGTTCCAGCCCTGCAGCAGGTACTGGGTGGCGACGGTCATCTCGCCCCACTGGCCGCCCAGGACCTCCTGCATCTTGCGGGCGAAGTCGGGGTCGGGACCGTCGGGCTTGGCCTCGAACTGCAGGGCGTGGGTGTGGGTGAACACGGGGCTGTCCTCCATGCGTCCGGGTGGTGCTCGGGTGTCGTGCACCGCGTCGCGGCCTCGACCCCTCACTCCCCGCTCCCGGTGGCCCACCGGGGCCGGTCGGTGGCCCCGGCGGGCCCGGTTCAGCGGTCGGGCAGGTCGACCACGACGCTGAGCCCCGCGTCGTCCCGGTGGCAGGCCACCTGCCCGCCCAGCTCGCGGGCCTGCCGCTGCACCGACCACAGGCCCAGACCGGTCAGGTCGGCCGGCGGTTCCGCGGCCTGCAGGTGGGCCACCACCCGGTCGGGGACACCGGCCTGGGTGACCACCAGCCGCGCCCACCGGGGCCGGGCGCCGACGGCCAGGGTGACCGGGCGGCCGGCGCCGTGCCGGTGCGCGTTCTCCAGCAGGTTGGTCAGGATCCGCTGCACCCGGGCGTCGCCGACCCGGACGTCGCCCGCGGCGGGCGCGACGGCCAGCCGGACCTGCGCCGCCGGCAGCCCGGAGGCCTGCAGGCTGGCCCGGACGACGTCGACCAGCGGGCGCGGCCAGCCACCCGAGGGCAGGGCGCCGCCGGTGGCCACCGCCGTCCGCAGCATCGAGACCAGGCTGTCGGCCTGCTCCAGCGCCAGCCCGGCCAGGGCGTCGGCGTCCTCGCGGTCGACGTCGAGGTGCCCCAGCAGCGCCTGCAGCGAGGCCAGCGGCGTGCCCAGGTCGTGGCACAGCGCGCGCAGCACCGCCTCCTCGTCGGTGACCCGGGGCCGGCGGCGGCGGAACCAGCGGGGAGCGGGGGTGTCGAGGCCGATGGTCACGGATACACCCCCTGCGGCGGCTCCGGCGAGCACAGCCGGGGGCCGCCCGGACCTGCAGGTGAGGCATGACCGAGCAGCACACCCCCGCGGCGCCCGTCGAGCGCCCGGTCGACGTCGTCCTGGTCGACGACCACCCCTTGTTCAGCCGCGGCCTGGCCGCCCTGCTGCCGCCGGTGAGCCACGGCCGGGTGCGGGTGGTCGGGTGCACCGACGACGCGTCGGCCGCCGCCGCGCTGGTCCGCCGGGAGCGGGCCGACCTGGCGCTGGTCGACCTGGCCATGCCCCCGCCCGGCGGGCTGCGGGCGATCGCGGCGATCCGCCGCGTCGCGCCCGCCGTCCGGGTGGTGGCCCTGTCCGGCACCGCCGACGAGGAGGAACAGCTGGAGTCCCTGCGCGCCGGCGCGGAGGCCTTCCTGCCCAAGACCGGTGAGCCGGAGACCCTCGTGCCGCCGCTGCTCGCGCTGCTGCAGGGCTGGTCGGTCGTGCCGGCCCCGCTGCTGCGCCGGCTGCTGGCCGACGCCGCGCCGCGGGAGGACCGCGGGGTGCTCGGCCGGGTGTCCGCCGACGACCGCCGGCTGTGGCGGCTGGTCGCCGCCGGGACGTCGACGGTGGACATCGCGGTCGCGCTGCACGTCTCCGAGCGGACGGCGAAGCGGCTGGTCGCCGGGCTGCTGCGGCAGCTGCGGGTGTCCAGCCGCACCGAGGCGGCGGCGCTCGCGGGGCGGGTGGGGCTGACGGTCGAGGGCTGAGCGGGCTGCGGGCATCGGGGCTCCCGGTGCGGGGCGGGGACGACGGCCGCTGGCTGGACCCTCCGTGGTCACCCCCGAGTCCAGGGCACCCGCGCACCGCCCGCCACCCGGGAGCACGACCTTGGCCCGCCGGGGCCACCTCCGGGCCGCCCGCGTCTGGCCCGCCGGGGTCGTCGGTTGGCCCCGGCGGGCCCGACGCCCGGGCAGAGCAGGACGGTGACCCTGACCCAGGCGGCGCCGGTCGCCCCGGCCCGACCGCGGACCCGGCTGTGGCCGATGCTCGGGCCGGCCTTCGTCGCCGCCATCGCCTACGTCGACCCGGGCAACGTGGCCACCAACGCCACCGCCGGCGCCTCCTTCGGCTACCGCCTGCTGTGGGTGGTGGTCGCGGCGAACGTGCTGGCGGTGCTGGTGCAGACGCTGACCGCCAAGCTCGGCCTGGCCACCGGCCGGGACCTGGCCACGCTGTGCCGGCTGACCCTGCCCCGCCCGGTGACCCGGGCGCTGTGGGCCCAGGCCGAGGTGGTCGCGATCGCCACCGACCTGGCCGAGATCGTCGGCGGCGCGGTGGCGCTGAACCTGCTCTTCGGCGTCCCGCTGCCGGTCGGCGGGCTGCTCACCGCGGTGGTCGCCTTCGCACTGCTGGGCCTGCAGCGCTTCGGCCACCGGCCCTTCGAGCGGGCCGTCACCGGCTGCCTGCTGGTCATCGCGGCCGGGTTCGGCTACACGGTGGTCGGCGCCGGGGTGGACCCCGCCGGCGTCGTCGCGGGCCTGGCGCCCACCCCGCTGGGCGGGGACGCCGCCGTCCTGGCCGTCGGCATCCTCGGTGCCACCGTCATGCCGCACGTGGTCTACGTGCACTCCGCGCTGACCCCGGGCCGGTACGGTGACGTCCGCGAGGCCGGCCGCACCCGGGCCGGGCGGGGCCGGTTGCTGCGGGCGCAGCGCACCGACGTGCTGCTGGCCATGGTGCTGGCCGGGCTGGTCAACGCCGTCCTGCTGGTGGTCGCGGCGGGCCTGTTCGCCGGGGAGGGCGAGCAGAGCCTGCAGAGCGTGCACGCCGGCCTGGCCGACCGGTCGGGCCAGGGGGCGGCGATCGCGTTCGCGCTGGCCCTGCTGGCGTCGGGGTTCGCGGCGTCCTCGGTCGGCACGCACGCCGGGCAGGTGGTGATGGCCGGGTTCCTGCAGCGGCGCATCCCCGTGCTGCTGCGGCGCACCATCACCGTCGCCCCCGCCGTCGGGCTGCTGGTCTGGGGGGCCGACCCCACCACCGCGCTGGTCTGGTCGCAGGTGGTGCTGAGCTTCGGCATCCCGTTCGCCCTGGTGCCGCTGGTCTGGCTGACCGCCCGCCGGTCGGTCATGGGCCCCTGGGTCAACCGCTGGACGACGACGGCCGCCGCCGTCCTGGTGGCCGCGGCGGTCACCGCGCTCAACGCCTGGCTCGTCGCCGACGTGCTCGGCTGATCCGGGGCACGATGGGGCCGGTGAGCCAGCCCAGCCTGTTCGACGACCTCGAGGCCGCCGCCGAGACCCCCGTCGAGCACCCGCTGCTCGACGTCCGGCGGATCTGGGCCGAGCCCGCCGCCGCGGCCTCCCCGCGCGGCCGGCAGGTGCTCGCCCGGTTCCCCGCCGCCGAGGTGGTCAAGGTGGCCAGCCACTGGGCCGTCCCCGAGCTGCACGGCAACGCCGGCAACGTCGACCGGTGGGTGCGGGTGAAGACCGAGAACCTGGTGCTCGGGGTGAAGAAGTCGATCGCCACCCGGGAGAACGGCCGATCGGCCAACTGGATCGCGCCCTCCACCGCGAACGGCTGCGCGATGGCCTGCGCCTACTGCTACGTGCCGCGGCGCAAGGGCTACGCCAACCCCATCACGGTGTTCACCAACATCGACCAGATCACCGCGCACCTGCGCCGGCACGTGGCCAGGCTCGGCCCCAAGCCCGAGCCCGACCAGTGCGACCCCGCCGCCTGGGTGTACGACATCGGGGAGAACGGCGACTGCTCCGTGGACGCCGTGGTCAGCGACAACGTGGCCGACCTGGTCGCCACCTTCGCCGAGCTGCCCACGGCCAAGGCGTCCTTCGCCACCAAGTGGGTCAACCGGTCGCTGCTGGACCTGGACCCCCGCGGCCGCACCCGCATCCGGTTCTCGGTCATGCCCGACGTGGACGCCAGGCTGCTGGACATCCGGACCAGCCGGGTGGCCGACCGGGTCGCCGCGGCCGACGACTTCGTCGCGGCCGGGTACGAGGTGCACCTGAACCTCTCCCCCGTCGTCCTGCGCGAGGGCTGGGAGGCCGACTGGACGGCGCTGCTGCAGCAGCTGTCCGACGTGCTGGCACCGGCCACCCGCGACCAGGCCGCGGCCGAGGTCATCATGCTGACCCACAACGAGGCGCTGCACGAGGTCAACCTGGGCTGGCACCCGCAGGCCGAGGCGGCGCTGTGGCGGCCGGACCTGCAGGAGCCCAAAGTCTCCCAGAACGGCCAGGTCAACGTGCGGTACCGGGCCGGGGTGAAGCGGGCCGCGGTGGACCGGCTGCGCTCGCTGGTCGCCGCGCACGCGCCGTGGCTGACGGTCCGCTACGCCTTCTGAGGCAGCGCCAGCCGGTAGACCAGCAGGTCGATGCCGGGCAGCGGCGACCAGTCCCGCTCGGGCAGCCGGGTGAAGCCCAGCCGCTCGTAGAGCCGGTGCGCGGCGCGCATCCGCGGGTCGGTGGACAGCACCACGGCGGCCTTGCCCGCCCCGGCGGCCCGCTGCAGGCAGGCGCGGACCAGCGCCTCCCCGATGCCCTGCCCGCGCACGGCGGGGTCGACGACCAGCATCCGGAACGCGGCCTCGTGGGGGCCCTCGGTGACCTCGCCGAACTCGCCGTCGAGCACGAGCGCGACGCTGCCCACGAGGACGCCGTCCAGGCGGGCCACGAGCAGCTGGGACTTCACCGCCCGGCCGGCGACGTCGGCCAGCTGCACCTGGTACTCGGGGCCGGCCCAGCCCTGCGAGGTGTAGGTGGTCACCGTGAGGTCGGCGATGGCCGGGAAGTCGGTCTCCTGCGCGGGCTCCACGACAAGGGTCACGGGGCGCGACGGTAACCCGCCTTCACCACCCGTCACACGGGTCCCGTTCTGGCCGGCGCGCCGGTGTGGCGAGCGGACCGCCCCACCCGCCGTCCCTAGGTTCGTGGACACCGCCGCAGGACCGGCCGCCGAAGCCCGGACCGACCTTCCCCCGCGCCCACCGCACCCCCGGAGAACACCGTGATCCGTCTCAAGAAGTCCCCCTCCGACGTCGCCGTCACCTTCGCCCTCGAGGAGCAGGCCGTGCCCGGCCCGGTCTCCGTCGTCGGCGACTTCAACGGCTGGACGCCCGGCACCCACACGCTGAAGAAGCGCAGCAACGGCACGCGCAGCGTCGTGGTGAAGCTGCCCGCCGGCGAGCCCGTCCGCTTCCGCTACCTGGCCGACGGCGGCGTGTGGCTGGACGACCCGACCGCGCACGCGCACGACGAGCAGGGCTCCCTGCTGCACCTCTGAGCCACCCCGCGCGAGCCCCCCACCCGGTCCCGGGCGGGGGGCTCGCGTGCGTCCGGGGACTGTTGCCCCGGTCCACTTGTCATTAGCGTCCCTCAGGACCGGCCCACAGCCGACCCCCAGGAGGGACACACCGATGCACGCAGCCCGCGCCGCGGCGCCCACGACCGCCCTGGCCCTCGCCGCCGCCCTCGTCCTCGGGGGTGGTGTCGCCCAGGCCGCCCCCGGCGGCCCCGGCCCGCGCTACGCCGACGGCGCCACCACCTCGACCGACCCCTACTTCCCCGACGCCGGCAACGGCGGCTACGACGTCGGCGACTACGACCTGCAGCTGGCCTACGACCCCGCGACGGGCCGGCTGGACGGCACCGCGACCATCACGCTGACCGCCACCGAGGACCTGCGCAGCCTGAGCCTGGACCTGCGCGGACTGACCGCCACCGCGGTGTCGGTGGACGGCAAGCCGGCCCGGTTCGCCCAGACCCCGCCCCCCGAGGACGGCCGCGGCGGCGAGCTCGTGGTGCAGGCCGCGCCCAAGCTCAAGGCGGGCACGGCGCACACGGTCACCGTCGTCTACGGCGGCGTTCCCGGGCAGCCCACCGACATCGAGGGCGCGAACTACGGCTGGACGTCGACCGGGGACGGCGCCCTGGTGGCCAACGAGCCCGAGGGCGCCTCGACCTGGTACCCGGTCAACGACGTCATCACCGACAAGGCGACCTACACCTTCGCCGTCACCGTGCCCGAGGGTCTGACCGCGGTCGCCAACGGCGAGCCGGTCGGCCCGCCGGTCACGGCCGGCGGCCGCACCACGTGGACCTGGCGGGCGTCGGACCCGATGGCCAGCTACCTGTCCACGGCGTCGATCGGGGAGTTCGTGCAGACGACCTCGGTCGGCCCCGGTGGGCTGCCGATCCTGGACTTCGTCGACGCCGACGTCACCGGCCGGGCGCTGACCCGCACCCAGGCCTCCCTGGCCCTGCAGCCGCAGATGATCGCGTTCTTCGAGGGCGTGTTCGGGCCCTACCCGTTCACCTCGTTCGGCTCGATCGTCGACGACGACTCGGTCGGCTACGCGCTGGAGACCCAGACCCGGCCGGTCTACTCGGGCTCGGCGTCGGAGGGCACGGTCGCGCACGAGCTCGCCCACCAGTGGGTCGGCGACAGCGTGACGCCGGAGACCTGGCGCGACATCTGGCTCAACGAGGGCTTCGCGACCTACGCGCAGTGGCTGTGGTCGGCCTCCCGGGGCGGCCCGACCCTGCAGGAGCAGTACGACGCGGTGTACGGGATCGACGCCGCGGACGAGTTCTGGTCGGTGGCCCCCGGCGACCCCGGGGCCGCGGACCTGTTCGACGCCGCCACCTACGACCGCGGGGCCGCCGCCCTGCAGGCCCTGCGCACCCGGATCGGGGACGCCGCCTTCTCCCAGGTGCTCCGCAGCTGGACGACCGACAACGCCGGCGGGTCGGTGTCCACCGCGGACTTCGTGGCGCTCGCCGAGCGGGTCAGCGGCCAGGACCTGGGCCAGTTCTTCACGGACTGGATCGACACCCCGGCCAAGCCCATCGGGTACTGACACGACGGAGCCCCCCCCACCCGCGGACGGGTGGGGGGCTCCGGCGCTGTCGGTCAGGCGGCGAGGGCCTGCTCGGCCTGCGCACGCTGCGCGCGGTCGTAGGCGCGGCGCACCTTCGGGCCGCCGGTGGTCAGCTTGTACAGCTGGGCCACCTGGCGGGGGGCGTTCCCCGGGGTGGTCGCGGCCATCCAGCCGTTGGGCAGGGACAGCCGGAACACCTTGTGCCAGGCGCTCGCGACCTGCTTGGGCAGCGACGCGGAGTGGTAGCGCAGGCCGTACTCGTCGAAGATCGCCTTCACCTTCGGCGCGATCTCGGCGTACCGGTTGCTCGGCAGGTCCGGGAACAGGTGGTGCTCCACCTGGTGGGACAGGTTGCCGGTCATCACGTGCATGGCCTTGGAGCCGGAGATGTTGGCCGAGCCGAGCATCTGGCGCAGGTACCACTCACCGCGGGTTTCGCCGTCGATGGAGGTCTTCTCGTAGGTCTCCACGCCCTCGGGGAAGTGCCCGCACATGATCACCGAGTGCGACCACAGGTTGCGCACCAGGTTGGCGACGAAGTTCGCGGCCAGGGTGGGCACGAAGCTCGGGCCCGACAGCGCCGGGTGCACCAGGTAGTCCTTGGTGGCCTGCTTGCGGATCTTGCCCAGCACCTGCTTGGCGGCCGCCTTGAACTTGGGGTCGCTGCGCCGCTCCTTGGTGGCCAGGTTCTTGCCCAGCTCCAGGTCGTAGGCGGCGATGCCGTACTCGAAGAAGCACGCGTTGACGAAGTTCCACAGCGGCTGGGCCAGGTAGAGCGGGATCCACTTCTGGTCCTCGTCGACCCGCATGATCCCGTAGCCGAGGTCGTTGTCCTTGCCGATCACGTTGGTGTAGGTGTGGTGCAGCTCGTTGTGCGAGTGCTTCCACTGCTCGGCGGGGCTGGCCATGTCCCACTCCCACGTCGTGGAGTGGATCTTCGGGTCGCGCATCCAGTCCCACTGGCCGTGCAGGATGTTGTGGCCGATCTCCATGTTCTCCAGGATCTTGGCCACGCTCAGGCCCGCCGTCCCCAGGATCCAGGCCGGGGGGAACTTGCTCAGCAGCAGGACGGCGCGGCTGGCCAGCTCGAGCTTGCGCTGGACGTCGATGACCTTGCGGATGTAGGCCGCGTCGTCGGCGCCGCGGCTGTCGACGACCTCCTGGCGGATGGCGTCCAGCCGGCGGCCGATCTCCTCGACGTCCTCGGCGGACAGGTGGGCGACGGGGTTGTCGGACTTCTTCTGCAGGGCGGTCATGTCGCTCTCCTCAGCTCGGGGAACAGGGGTCAGTGGTCGATGTCGCAGGCACCGGCGGCGGCGCTGATGCAGGTCTGCACCAGCACGCCGTCGCCGGGGGCGGCCACGGTGAGCTCGCCGTTGCGGATGTCGCGGACGGCGCCCTCGCGCAGCGGGAGGACGCAGCCGTAGCAGATGCCCATCCGGCAGCCGCTGGGCATGATCAGCCCGGCCTCCTCGGCGGCGTCCAGGATCGGCGTCGCGCCGTCGGACTCCACGGTGGTGCCGGTCCGGTTGTAGGTGACCGCGCCGCCCTCGCCGGTGACGAGCACCCGCGGGCGGAACTGCTCGATCAGCAGCCGGTCGGCGATGCCCTCGGCGGCCCAGTGCTCCTCGAGTGCCTCGAGCAGGCCGGCCGGGCCGCAGGCCCAGGTGGTGCGCTCGTGCAGGTCGGGCACCATCTCGGCCAGCTCGGCGGGCTTGAGCAGGCCGTCGCGCCCGGTGTGCCGCTCCACCAGCCGCAGCCGGCCGGTGGCGGCCATCGCGCGCAGCTCGTCGCCGAACACGACGTCCTCGGCCGTCGGGGCGGAGTGCACGAGGACGGCGTCGGGCAGCTCGTCGAGGTGGTTGCGCAGCATGCCCATCACCGGGGTGATGCCGGACCCGGCGGTGACGAACAGCGCCTTGGCCGGCCGCTGCGCCGGGAGGGTGAACTCGCCGGTGGCCTGGTCGAGCTGGATGACCGCGCCGGGCCGCAGCTCGCGCACGACGTGGTTGCTGACCTTCCCGTCGGGGATGGCCTTGACGCAGATGCTGATGGTGCCGTCGGTGGCGGCGCGGTCGGAGGTGACCGAGTAGGCCCGCCACTGCCGCACGCCGTCGACGTCCACCCCGATGCGGATGTACTGGCCGGGGACGTGCTCGCGCCAGCCGCGGCCGGGCCTGATGACGACGGTGACGGCGTCGGCGGTCTCGTGGCGCTTGGCCACGACCCTGCCGCGCAGGTCGGCGCCGCTGCGCAGGGGCGCGAACAGGTCCAGGTAGTCGCGGGGCAGCAGCGGGGTGGTGGCGGCCTCCACCAGGCGCGTCACGCGGTCACGCAGCCCGAGTCCGGTCGTCGTCATGGGATCACCATGCCCTGTCATCGGGGGTGAATACCTGTGCCCTCGACGTGAATCGAGGAGTAGTTTTCACCTCCTGCGAACAACGATTCCGGGAACTCCCCGGTCAGCGAGGAGGTGCCGGTGCCCGAGACCCGGACGCTGTCCCCCACCGTGGCCCGGGCGATCCGCCGTGAGCTGCCGCAGGTCGCGGAGGCCACGGTGGCCACCATCGTCGCCGAGGTGCCCGCGTACGCCGAGGCCTACGCCGACGGCATGAGCGCGACCATCGAGAACGCGGTGCAGCTGGCCCTGGGCGGGTTCCTGGAGCTGGCCACCACCCGGGGCGCGGCGGCCGCCGACACCCCGATCCAGCCGGCGCTGGACGCCTCCTACCGGCTCGGCCGCGGCGAGGCCCGGGGCGGCCGGTCGATGGACGCCCTGCTGGCCGCCTTCCGGGTGGGCGCGCGGGTGGCCTTCCGCGGGCTCGCCGACCGCGCGGTGGCGGCCGGGCTGTCGGCGGCCCAGCTGGCCCGTTTCGCCGAGCTCGTGTTCGCCTACATCGACGCGCTGACCGCGGCCAGCGTCGCGGGGCACAGCGACGAGCGCCAGGCCAGCGGCCGGGTGCGCAGCCGGTTGCTGGAGAAGCTGGGCCTGCGGCTGCTCGCCGCCGCGCCCCAGGACGAGCTGGTGGCCGCCGCCGAGCGGGCCGACTGGGCCCCGCCGCGCACGCTGACCGCCGTGCTGCTGCCGGCCGCCCGCGTGCGCGGTGCACTCGCCCTGCTCGACGCACGCACGCTGCAGCCCGGCGACGACGACGTCTCGGTGCTGCTGGTGCCCGACGCCGAGGGGCCCGCCCGGCCGGCGCTGCTGCGGGCGCTGGAGGGCAAGGAGGCCGTCGTCGGCCCGCCCCGGCCGTGGTGGGACGCCGCGGCCTCGCACCGGCGGGCCGTCCGGGTCCTCGAGCTGGACCCGGACGCACCCGGGGCCGCCCCGGTGGACACCCAGCAGCGGCTCTGCGAGCTGGTGCTGCGCGCCGACGAGGACGCCCTCGCCGACCTCCGCGCGGCCGCCCTGGCCCCGCTCGCCGACCTGTCCGAGGGCGCCCGGGAGAAGCTGACGGAGACGCTGCGCGCCTGGCTGCTGCACCACGGCCGGCGGGAGGCGGTGGCCGCGGAGCTGTTCGTGCACCCGCAGACCGTCCGCTACCGCATGGGGCAGCTGCGCGAGCTGTACGGCGACCGGCTGGAGGACCCGCGGGCGGTCCTGGAGCTGACGCTCGCCCTGGCCTAGGGGCCCGCCCACGGGTTGGATGGCGCCGTGCTCCGGGTGCAGAACTTCACCGTGTCCACCGACGGCTACGGCTCCGGGGAGGGCCAGAGCCTCGAGCGGCCCTTCGGGGCGGCGGACCCCGGCGAGCTGATGTCGTGGTTCTTCCCCACGGCGTCGTTCCCCGGGCGGTCCGACGGCGGCGGCACCCGCGGCGTCGACGACCTGGTCGCCCGCGACTGGGCCCACGGCATCGGCGCGGAGATCATGGGCGCGCACAAGTTCTCCCCGCACCGGGGTCCGTGGACCGACCACGAGTGGCAGGGCTGGTGGGGCGAGGAACCGCCGTTCCGGACCCCGGTGTTCGTGTGGACCCACCACCTGCGGCCCTCGTTCACCCTCGGGCAGACCACGTTCCACTTCGTGTCCGGGTCGCCGTCCGAGGTGCTGGCGCAGGCGGTCGAGGCGGCGGGCGGCCTCGACGTCCGGCTGGGCGGGGGCGCGGCGTCGGTGCGGGCGTTCCTGGACGCCGGTCTGGTCGACACCCTGCACGTCGCGGTCGCGCCGGTGACGATCGGCGGCGGGTCGCGGCTGTGGACCTCGCCGTCGGAGCTGGAGGACCGCTACCACCACGAGCAGGTCGCCAGCCCCACCGGCCGCGCCGTCCACCACCTCTTCTGGCGCCGCTAGAGGAGCAGCTGCTCCAGCAGGTCCGGGGCGGAGACCAGTGCCGTGCCGACGACCGCGCAGGGGACGGCGCCGGCGAGCACGGCCAGCAGCTGCGCCCGCGTCCGGGCGCCGAGGGCCAGCACCACGACGACCCCGACCCCGCAGAGCCCCAGCACGGCCGGGTCGGGCGAGTAGCCGACGGCCCGGCGGACGGCGTCGGCCACCAGCAGCCCGACGGCCGCCGCGGAGGCCAGGGTGCCCCGCACGTCGGCACGCCCGATGTGGGAGAGGACCCACCCGAGCAACGGGCCGGCGATGCAGGCCAGCACGAGCCACTGCGCCAGGACGGCCGGGTTGACCCCGTAGGGCATGCCCGGGTACTCAACGGCGTACATGACGTCCTTGCCGACGTAGAAGGCGAGGACGGCGACGGCGAGGCCGGTGGTGGAGGCCACGACGGCGGGGCGCCAGGGTCGCCGCGCGGACACCAGGACGACGAGCAGGACCCACAGCCCGAAGGTGTGCGCGAGTTCGCGGAAGGTCTCGCCGTAGTACGCCCACGCCGCGAACCCGCCCGTCACGAGGCCCCCGAGGCCGGCACGCGCGCAGAGCACGGCCGGCCCCGGTCGGCCCTGCAGCTGCTCGGTCACGGCCGCCTCCGGTGCGGTCGGGTACCGCATCCTGCACCCCGGGGACCCCGTAGGACCCTCGGCCGCCGCACCACCGCGTCGCCTCTGCTGCACCGGCTCGACGCGTCGTCCACAGGGCGTCCGGCAGGCCCGGCGGGGCTAGAATTGTCGTACCCCCGTGGTGAGGTGCGGGTATGGCACTCAAGGGGCGGTTCGGGGTCGAGGTGAGGACCCGGTTCACCCCTGCCGGCTGGTCCGCACCCGAGCTGCCGCCGGCTGTCCCGTTGCCGCGGTTGACCGAGACGGCGGCGGCGTTCGGGCTCACCGGTGCTGCCCTGGACGCTGAGTTGGTGTCGGTGCGGGCCAAGCGGTCGGAGTTGGCCGCCTACGAGGCCGGGCTCATCGAGCGCAAGGCCACCCTGGGCGCCCAGCACGTGCTGCCGCTGCTGCCCGGGGCCCGCACCGACGTCGGCGGCGGGGCCGACGCCGCGGCGCGGCAGGCCGCCGATGACTTCTTGCCCGATGAGGTCGCGGTGCTGCTGCGCTGCAGCGTGACCTCGGCCCGCTACCTGGTCGAGCACGCTCTGGTGCTGGTCCGGCAGCTGCCGGTCGTGTGGCACGCCCTGGCCGACGGCCGCCTCGACGAGGCGCGAGCCAAGGTGATCTGCGAGGCGCTGCGCTGGCAGTCCGCCGGGGTGGGTGGCCCGTTCGCCGACGAGGACATCGCCGGGCTGGCGGCGCGGGCGGTGGGCTGGGCCGAGCGGGGCTGCCCGCCGACCACGCTGCGGGAGCGGCTGCAGGCCGGGCTGCTCGCGCTGGACCCGCAGGCCGCCGACCGCCGGCGGGAGCAGCGGGTGCGCGCCGGGGACGTGACCACGACCCCGACCGGGGACGGCACGTCGCAGCTACGGGCCACCGGTGTCACGACCGAGCGGGCTGCGCTGATCCGCGCGCAGCTGACCGCCTACGCGAAGAAGCTCAAGGCCGACGGGGACCCCCGCCCGTTGGGTGCGCTGCGCAACGCCGTCCTGGACGCCCTCATCACCCGCCCCTGGGACAGCCCCGACCCGGCCGTGGCCCACGTGACCATCACCGCCGACCTGCACGACCTCATCGACCCCGACCAGGTGGCCGCACTCCGCGACCTCATCACCGCCGTCGACCCGGCCGCCCAGGACCAGGACGAGACCGCGGTCGGGTCCACCGGGGACGACCAGCTGTCAGCAGGCACGTCAATCCAGGGCCCGTCTGTCCAGGACACGTCGCTCCGGGACACGTCTGCCCGGGACAGCTCTGTCCAGGACACGTCTGCCCGGGACACGTCTGCCCGGGACAGCTCTGTCCAGGACAGGTCCGTCCGGGACAGGTCTGCCCGAGAAAGGTCTGCCCAGGACAGGTCTGCCCTCGACAGGTCCGTCCGGGACACCTGTGCCCGAGGCACCGCGGCCCGTGGCGGGACCACGCGCGGCGGGAGTGGCGAGGAGGACGCCGTCCTCGACGTACGTCCCGGCGACGAGTGCGCCGACCGAGCCCCCGACGCAGCGGCCGTCACCGGCGGGGTGGGCGCCGTCGCGGGCCAGCCGGTCACCCCGGCGGCGGTGCGGCAGCTGCTGCGCCTGGTGGACGCACTCGGTCTGGTCGACCCCACCGCAGGCGACCTGGCCATCAGCCTGACCCACCGCGGGCGGCTGCTGGCCGTCGCCTCACCCGCCGAGCTGCTCGCCGCCGCCCGCAACGGCACCGGCCTGGCACCACCACCACCGACCTCGGGCTACACACCCACCGCGGCCCAGTACCGCTACCTGCGCGCCCGCGACCGGCACTGCCGCTTCCCCGGCTGCCGCCGCACCGCCCGCGACTGCGACGCCGACCACGTCACCCCCCACGACCACCGCGACCCCGCCGCGGGCGGACCGACCTGCATCCGCAACCTCGCACTGCTGTGCCGGCACCACCACCGGCTCAAGACCCACGCCCCGGGCTGGGCCTTCCGGCTCGACACCGACGGCGCCCTGCACGTCACCACACCCGGCGGCACCACCCTGGCCACCCGACCACCCGGGGCGGACCAAGTGCTGGACCTCATCACCCCCGCTCCCCCAGCGGACGACCCCGCCGCGGACCCACCGCCCTTCTGAGCTGCAGCACCGAGCGGTCGACCGGCCCTGGGCGTGCCAACCTGACCACGTGCACCGACCGGCCGAGGACGTAGCTGACCCGTTCCACGGCGAGGGAGCCCGGCGAGGCGGTGCGGCCGACTGGTCGGGGTTCGGTCTGGGGCGTGGGCACAGCCGCGGGGTGGTCGACGACGGGTTCGCCCTACGCGGCGACTCCGCCGGCGTCCGTGCCTGGTGCACCCGCCACGGCTGGGCGCCCGTCGAGACGCCACCCCCCCGTGGTCGCGGAGCTGCTCGGGAGCGCACCCGTGCCCCTCGGCGCCGAGCACGTGCCGACCGGCATCCACGCCGGCCTCGCCGATGGCTGGGGCGCCCTGGCGTTCGACGTCCGGGCGAGGACCGACCACGGTGCCGTCCCGGCCTGGGCGGTCACCGCGGTGGGTCGGGCGACGACCGGGCAGCCCTTCCGCCTGCACCCTCGACGCCTGGGCCGCTTCACCCTCGGCCCCCGGCTACCTGCCGTCGCGTTGCCCCCGTCCCTCCGTGAGCGGTGGACCGCTGCCGGCGACCCCTCGGCCTCCGGACTGGTCGTCTCGTCCCGGGCCGCGGCCGCTCTGCTGGCCACCGACGACGGCGACGAGATCTGGGCGACCGGCACCGCCCTGGCCGCCCTCCGGCCCGACGGCCACCGCCCGGACCTGCTCGAGCACCACCTCCGGCTGCTCACGACGATCGTGCGGGACCTGGCGCCGCGGGATGGTTGCTGAGCGCCACCTGAGCGCGTGCGACGATCCCGGCGTGGGGGAACGGGAGTCGCTGCCCCGCGAGGTCCGCGTCCTCGCCGTCGTCGCCTTCGTGGTCGCCCTCGGGTTCGGCATCGTCGCCCCCGCCATCCCGATCTACGTCCGGTCCTTCGGGGTCGGCAGCACGGCGGTCGGCCTCGCGGTCAGCTCGTTCGCGTTCTTCCGGTTCGTCTCCGCGTTCGGCGGGGGCGCGCTGGTCGAGCGGTTCGGCGAGCGGGTCGTGCTGACCGCCGGTCTGGTCGTCGTCGCCGTCACCACCGGCGCCGCCGGGCTGGTCGACCACTTCCCGGCGTTCCTCGCGCTGCGCTCGGCCGGCGGCGTCGGCAGCGCCATGTTCACCGTCGCCGCGCTCTCGCTGCTGCTGCGGGTCGCGCCGCCCGAGCACCGCGGCCGGTCGGCGGCCACGTTCCAGGGCGGGTTCATCCTCGGCGGCATCGCCGGCCCGGCCGCCGGCGGGCTGCTCGCCGCCCTCTCCCCCCGCCTGCCGTTCCTGCTCTACGCCGCCTTCCTGCTGCTGGCCGGCCTCGTCGGCCTGCTCCTGCTGCGCACCCCCGCCACGGGCAGCACCCAGCCGGACACCCCGCAGTCCGCTCCCCCGCTGCCGCTGGCCGCCGCCCTGCGCAACCGCCCCTACGTCGCCGCGCTGGTGGTCAACTTCGGCGTCGGCTGGATGCTGTTCGGCGTCCGCAACTCCCTGGTCCCGCTCTACGTCACCGAGGACCTCGGCCGCACCGTCGCCTGGGCCGGCGCGGGTCT
>Ga0325400_1001478_pt1 | contig 19470 bp, 21 predicted proteins | sample PopdelMetagenome_2_FD_205662 | JGI IMG/M metagenome (GOLD analysis project Ga0325400, IMG submission 205662) | Populus deltoides microbial communities from Bellville, Georgia, United States - Xylem-PdKOR-R1 | ecosystem: Host-associated > Plants > Phyllosphere > Stem > Wood/Secondary xylem...
GTGGCGAGCGCGCGGGAGGCGGGTGCGGACCTGGCCCGTGCCGAGGTCGTCGCCGGGTCGGTCCCGCAGGACCTGTTCGGCTCCGCGTCGGTGCTGCGCTGGCTGCACTCCTGGGCGGCCGGCCCCGACGCCGACCTGCACGACGCCATGCGCGGTAGCGACGTGGTGCTGACGTCGTCCGCCGGCAACGGCGCCATCCCGCTGGCCGAGCACGCGATGATGCTCGCCCTCGTCCTCGACCGCGACTACCCGCGCTGGGCCCGCGCCCAGGCCGAGCACCGCTGGGACCGGTTCACCCACCCCGAACTCGCCGGGCAGACCCTCGGCATCTTCGGCGTCGGGAACTCCGGGTCGGACCTCGCGCTGAAGGCGAAGGCCTTCCACATGGACGTCCTCGGCCTGCGACGCAACCCCTGCCGTGCGGTCGAGGGGGTCGACCGGATGTTCGGACCCGAGCAGCTGCCCGAGTTCCTCGCCGCCTGCGACGTCGTGGTGGTCACCGCCCCGCTGACCCCCGAGACCCGCGGGGTGTTCGACGACGGGGCCTTCGAGGCCATGAAGGACACCGCCCACCTCGTGGTGTTCTCCCGCGGTGGCATCGTGGACGACGGCGCGCTGCTGCGGGCGTTGCGGGACGGGCGGATCGCCGCCGCCGCCCTCGATGCCCACACCGTCGAACCGTTGCCGGCCGACAGTCCGTTCTGGGACCTGCCCAACGTGATCGTCACCCCGCACAACGGGGCCACGACGCCCCGCACCGCCCAGCGGGGTCTGGAGATCTTCCTCGACAACCTGCGCCGGTACGACGCCGGCGAACCCTTGCACAACGTCGTCGACAAGACGCTCGGCTACTGACCCGAAACCGAGAGGTGACCGCATGAACTCCCACTGGTGGGACCACCCCTTCCGCACGTTCCAGACCAACCTGCGCGAGATCGACGCCGACCTCGACGTGGACGCCGTCCTGAAGTTCATCGTCGAGTTCGGTGCCGACGCCTGGCTGCTCAACACCGGCGGCATCATCAGCAACTACCCCTCGGACCTGGAGTTCCAGACCCCGAACCCGGTGCTCGCCCGGCGGGCCTCGGGGGACCTCATCGGCGACGCGGTCACCGCGGCCCACGCGGTGGGGGTGAAACTGTTGTGCCGGATGGATTTCTCCAAGGTCGCGGCGCCCATTGCCAACGCGCACCCGGAGTGGTGCTTCCGTGGTCCGGACGGGCAGCGGCAGGAGTACCAGGGGCTGGTCAGCGTCTGCCCGAACGGTGGGTACTACCAGCACGGCGTGCAGGCCGTGCTGGACGAGATCACCGGCCGGTACGACGTCGACGGCTTCTTCTTCAACTGGTTCTCCTTCAACGAAGTCGACTACAGCCGGACCTACCACGGCGTCTGCCACTGCGACGCGTGCGTGGAGGCGTACGCGGCGTGGGGTGGCGGTGACCTGCCTGACGGACGCGAGCACGCGGGGTACCCGCGGTGGCGGGTATTCGCCGCCGAACGGCTCGAGGAGCTCAGCCGCCGGTTCCACGACCACCTCAAGGCCCGTCGACCCGAGGTCGCGTTGTTCGCCCGGCAGCACTCCGACGTCGTCTTCCACGAGGCGAACAACGCCGTCGGCCGGGAGTTGTGGCCGACGGCGACGGGGGAGGAGGTCAGCGTCGCCCGGACGCACCGCCCCGACGCCCCCGTCTTCGTGAACTCGGTCGCGTTCGTCGACATGCCCTACCGGCTCGCCAGCGAGGAACCGCACACGTTCGTGCAGTACCTCGCCCAGGCCATAGCCCACTCCGCGTATCCCTCGACGTACGTCATGGGCACCCCCGACCTCATCCCGTACGCGGTGCTGGACGTCGCCTCGCAAGTCGTCCGGTTCCATCGCGACCACACCGAGGTCTACGACGGCCTCGCGCCCGCGGCGGCGGTCGGGCTGGTCCGCCCTGACCCCCTGCGCACCGATCGGACGAAGGCCGCGGCCGCCCGGGCTGAGTTCGAGGGCCTGTTCCTGTCCGCGCAGCGCCGGCACGTGCCTGTCGACGTGCTCGCGGAGGAGGAACTGCTGACGGTCCTGGCCCGGGAGAACCCCTACCGGGTGCTCGTGCTGGGCGACCTGGGTGAACTGTCCGCTGAACTGGTCGGCGCGTTGGAGGGGTTCGCCGCCGCCGGGGGACGGTTGTTGCTCACCGGCTCCACGGGGATCACCAGCGTGGGGTCGCAGGTCGTCCGGGCCGGCCTCGACAGCGTCCTCGGTGTGGTGGACGACGTGGAGTCGCTGCGGAACTCCTACTCGGTGGACCCGGCCGACGTGCAGCCCGCGACCGGGGCGGTGCTCGGCCGGCCGATGGCGATCTACGGTGCGTTGCACCGAGTCGTCGCGACCCGCGACGCCCAGGTGCGGCACCGCTACCTCGCCCCGGCCCCGTTCGGTCCGCCCGAGAAGTGCTACGGGAACGAACTCACGAACGAGGCGACGACCGTGCGCGGGGACGGGGTGACGACCATCGCGTGGACCGTGGGCCGGGCCTACCGCGAGGTGGAGCTGGGAGTCCTGGCCGACCACGTCGAGACCGAGTTGCGGCACCTGCTCGGCGGGGACCGGCAGGTCGAGGCCGACCTGCCCGACGGGGTCGAGGTCGTGCTGGGGCGCAACGGGTCGCGGACGGTGGCTCACCTGGTGAACCTCACCGGGGCCGGCCGCCGGAACTTCGGTCAGCCGGTGCCGGTGCACGGGGCCGTCCTGCGGATCCCCGGGCTCGCCGCCGGGACCCGGGTCGAGGCGCTGATCGGCGGCCAGAGCGTCGTCGCGGACGGCGCCGAGCTGACCGAGCTGCGGCTCGGTCGGCTCGACGCCTTCGAGGTCGTCCGGTGGTGACCGAGCCGCGGTGCTCCAGTACTCGGCGGACTGCCCGTCGTGGATCGGCACGACAGCGGCGTTGACGGAGCCGGCGTCGTCGGAGAGCAGGAACGCCACGAGGGCGGCGATCTCGGGGGCCTTCTCGGGGTTCTCGGCGTCGACCTGCCGCATCGAGTTCTCGACCATCAGCGTCCAGATGGCGCCGGGGCGATGGCATTGATCCGCACGCCGTACTGCCCGTACTCGATCGCGGAGTCGCGGGACAGGCCGACGACACCGTGCTTGGCCGCGGCGTAGCCGGAATGGTTGCCGACGCCGGCGGTGTTCACGACCTGGGTCGAGCCCTGCTCGTCCACGACCTTCAGGACCTTCTCCAGGCCCAGGAACACGCCGCGCAGGTTGATGCCGTAGAGCTCGTCGAACTCCTCGACGCCGAAGTCCTCGGTGGGTTCTGCCTGCCCTCGATGCCGGCGTTGTCGAAGGACCCGTCGATGCGGCCGAACTTCTCCACGGTCGCGGCGACGTACGCGTCGACGTAGGACTCCTTCGTCACGTCGGCGACGGAGTCGGCCAGACCCTTCTCCGAGACGCCGACGAGGGCGAGTTTCGCGTGACAACCCCTTCGACGGGTGCAGCGCCTCGGGCGCCACACCCGTCGGTCAGGCTGCTCATGCACCTACAGGGTGAACGGCACGACCAAGGTGGCCAGCGTCACCACCGGGCCGATGATCACCATCGCCAGACCCCAGCGGGTGAGGTTCCGGTTGACCCTCGCGCGGTGCTCCTCGACGGTCGACGCGACGATCGTGGCGCCGGTGGTGCCGAAGGGCGCGCAGTCGACCAGCGAGGCCGAGATCGCGAGGGCGTAGATGAACCCCGTCATCTCCAGTCCCCCGCCGGGCACCAGGAGCGGCACGGCCAGCGGCACCAGGGCGCCGATGATCCCGATGGTCGAGGCGAACGCCGAGACGAGGGCGGCCACGATGCAGATCACCAGCGCGGCGACGAGCGGGGTGCTCATCGAGCGGGCGAACTCCCCGAGCTGGTCGATCGCTCCGAGCCGGGTCAGGACACCGACGTAGGTGATGATCCCACCGAGCAGCAGGATCGTGTTCCAGTCGACCTTGCTGATCGCGCGCTTGCCGACGGTCGGGTCGATGAGGGCCAGGACGACGGCGATGGTCAGCGCGACGACGCCGAGGTTCACGTCGACCTCGAGCTGGTCGAGCGTGAAGAACCCGAGGACGAGCAGGACGATCGAGGCCATCACCAGCACCTGGAAACCCGTGAAGGGTTTGATGTCGGTGCGGGTGTCCGGACGGGTCATCGTCGCGGTCCCGCCCGAGCCGCCGGTGGAACCACCCTCGACGACGGCGGATCCGTTGCGGGAGCGCGCGATGAGTTCACGACCACCGAAGAGGAAGAACGCGACGAGAACGACGATCGCGTTGACCCCGACCGACAGACCGAACATCAGACCGGCGTTGTAGTCGATCCCTGCGCTGCGGGCCACGGTGGAGACGGTGATCCCGACGATGCTCGTCGGGGCGAGCGCACCACCGACGATCGCCGAACTCATCGCGATCCCCATCATCGTGGAGTTGATGCGGTGGGTGTGAGCCAGGCTCATCGCGATCGGTACCACGGCGAACGCGGCGTGCGAGGTGCCCATGCAGGCCACGGCGGTGGCGACGAGCCACAACGCCCACGGCAGCAACGCGGTCCGGTGCCCGATGAGTCCGACAGACCGGTCGACGAGGGCATCGATCGTCCCGGTCTCGCGGGCGATGCCGAACAGGTAGGTGATGCCCAGCAGGATCACCAGGGCGTCGACGGGGAATCCGCCGAGCACGTCGTCCAGGGGTTCGCCGACGACGCCGATCCCGATGACGAACGCCATCACCAGGGCCAGTGCGCCCATGTGGACGTTGCGCAGGGACGAGATCGCGAAGACGGCGACGAGCCCGACGAGGGCGATGATCTCGGCGGTCATTCAGGGGCCTCCACAGTGAGGTCGGGCAAGAGGTCGGGGAACTGCGCCAGGCCGTCGAGCCAGGCGCGTAGGGGCCCGGGGGCGATGCCGTCGAGGTCGTCGAGGGTGACGAGTTGGCCGGCGGCCAGGGGTTTGTTCAGGGTGGCGCCGTCGAGCAGGTAGAACGGGGCGACCCGGGCGGTCGGGGAGACCATGACCGCGTCGGTGCCGTCGATCTCGTGGTGGTGCCCGGCGACCGCGAAACCCGCACCGGCGGGCAGATCGCGATTCGTGCGGGCGGCCAGCACCGTCGTGGGTTTCACGGGAAGGGCGTTCTGCCGGTCCACCGCGGCGTGGATCGTCAAGGGGGTCTCGACGCCCATGGCGTGGTACGGCCAGTACAGGCAGGCGTAGCGACCGTCGCGGCTGACGACGTGTCCCTTGCCTCGCAACATCTCCCACGTCACGGGGTCACCGGTGCGGACGACCGCGAAGACGCCGCCGGCGAAACTCGCCTCACCCGGCAGGCGCAGGGCGGAGAACACGTCGATGACACCGTCGCGGGACAGCAGGCCGCCGTCCTCGCGCAGGGCGTAGACGTCGGCGAGCTCGTCGGGTCGCACGACGGGGTAGTGCATGGTCTCGACATCGGGGACGGTTCCGGTGCGCATCGCGACGACGGTCATCTCGCACGGGTCGGCGGCAGCGGCGCGCTTCAGGGACGCCACCGCGGCCGTGCGGGCGACGAGGGTTTCCCGGACGTCGGTACCGAGCGTCAGCAGTTCGCGCAGTTCCGGGGCGGCGATGGTCGTCCCGGCCTGGGTCAGCTCCCCGGTCGCGGGGTCGAAGTTCAGGTCGTACTCGCCGGACTTGCCGACGGCGACGACATCGAGACCGCAGGCGGCGACCCAGTCCAGCAGGCGCAGCAGGTTCGCCGGCTGGTCACCGTCGGCGGGCAGGTAGCCGAGGCCGGCCTCAGCGGCTCGGCGAGCCAGGTCGACACCCACGACGGTGTCGACCTCCTTGCTGGTCATCACCACGTGGGTGCCGGAGGCGAGGGCGGCCTCGGCGTACGCGTGTCCCGCAGCCACCCGCCCGCAGGCCTCGACGAGCACGTCGATCCGGTCGAACGGGACCTCCTCCAACGAGGTCGCCAGCACGATCTCGTCGCGTGGGATCCCGAGGTCGGCGAGGAGTTTCTCGACGCCGTCCCGGTCGGGGTCGATCAGGACGGTCGGCACGATCTCGGGGGTCGAGGCCAGTTGGGCCAGGAACGTCCGGCCGAAACCGCCGTTGGCCCCCGTGAGGGCGATGCGTACCGTGGCGGCACCACGAGCGCTGTGGTTGAGGATCACCGTTGTTCCGATCTTCTGTCTGTCTGCTGTCCGCTGTGACGTCGGCCATGACTGTGACACAGGTTACCGAGGATTACCAGATCTCCCCAAAAGTTCCCGTAAAGTACCGTTCGTGCGGGAACGACCCCGTACGGACGACCGGAAGGACCCCGCTGTGCTCGGAGCCATCGCCGACGACTTCACCGGCGCCACCGATCTCGCGTGCATGCTGCGCCGCTCCGGGCACCGGGTCGCCGTCGTCATCGACGACGGAGACCTCACCACGGATCCCGCCGACCTCGACGCCGTCGTGGTGGCCTTGAAGACCCGGACGATCCCGCCGCGGCTCGCCGTCGACGCGTCCCTGGCCGCTCTCGACCGGCTGCAGGTCTGGGGCGCGCAGCGGATCTACGTGAAGTACTGCTCCACGTTCGACTCCACGGCCGAGGGCAACATCGGCCCGGTCCTCGACGCCGTCGCCGGTGCCCTGCACGCCGACCGGGTCGTCGTCGTCCCGGCCTTGCCGGACAACGGTCGGACCGTGCGCGAGGGCCTGCTCTTCGTCGGTGACGTCCTGCTGGAGGACTCGCCGATGCGGGACCACCCGCTGACGCCCATGCGGAACTCCCGGGTGGCCGACCTGCTGCGACCGCAGACCCGGAACTCCGTGGCCGAGATCCACCGCGAGGTCGTCCAGCACGGAGCGGCCGCTCTGCGGGAGGCCCTGGACCACGCGGACGCCCGGTACGTCGTGGTCGACGCCGTCGACCGGTCCGATCTCGACACCATCGCGACGGCGACGTCGGGCGACGTCCTCGTCTCCGGCGGCTCCGGTCTCGCCCTCGGCCAGGTCGCGTCGAGCACCGAGGCTCCCCAGCCCCTGCAGGCGCCGACCGGTGGGCGGGTCGTGCTGTGTGGCAGCGTGTCCGCCGCGACGCGGGGGCAGATCGACGACGCCGCGCAGCGGTGGCCGGTGGAACTCGTCGACGTCGACCGCGCCGTGCGGGACGTCGACGGCGAGGTGGAACGACTCCTGCAGTTCGTGGCCGGAGCCGACGGAGTGCCCGTGGTGTGCGCCGCCCGCACGCTCGAGGACGTGCGTCCCCGCGTCGACGGGACGGCGGTCGCTCCGGTCGTGGAGGAGGTGCTCGGGCGCCTCGCCGCCGCGCTCGTCGCGGCCGGAACCCGATCGATCGTCGTCGCCGGCGGTGAGAGCAGCGGGGCGGTCGTGCAGGCCCTCGGGGTGCAGACCCTGCGGATCGGTCCCGAGGTGGCGCCGGGCGTGTGCTGGTCGGGCGCGACCACCGCGCAGGGCCATGAGGTGGCCCTCGTGCTGAAGAGCGGGAACTTCGGCGCCCCCGACCTGTTCACCACCGCCTGGGGAGAGTTGAGGTGAGCAGCAGCGAACTCGCCGCGGCCGGTGCCCGGCTGGTCGAGGCCGGTCTCAGCCCCGGCTCCACCGGGAACATCAGTGTCCTGTCGAACGACGACATCCTCATGAGCGGTACGAGAACCTCGCTCGGTGCCCTGACCGATGACGGGATCGCCGTGCTGGACCCTGACGGCCGTCACCTCGGCGGCGCGAAACCCTCGAAGGAGTGGCCGCTGCACGCGGCGTTCTACCGGCGGGACACGGCGTTCCGGGCGGTCGTGCACGTCCACTCCGCCTCGGCCGTCGCCGCGAGCTGTCTCGAACCGTGGGCCGAGCACAGCGCGGTCCCGCCGCTGACTCCCTACTTCGTCATGCGGGTCGGTCAGACCCCGCTGCTGCCGTACCGGGCGCCCGGCGACCCGAAACTCGGCGAGGACCTCTTCGGCTGCCCATGGGAGATCCGCGCCGCGTTGCTCGCCAACCACGGATCGGTCGTCGTGGGTCGCGACCTCGACGAGGCGGTGGACCGGGCGGCCGAACTCGAGGAGGCCTGCCGGGTCGCCCTGCTCACCCACGGCCTGCCGCGCCGCGAACTCGACCCCGACCAGGTCGCCGAACTGGCGCACCGGTGGGACAGCCCGTGGTTGGAACCGGCGCCACTACAGTGACGTCCGTGCCCCGCAGCGCCGCCATGATCCCCGAACAGCGCCGCCAGGAGATCCTGCGGTTGCTGCGGGCCGAACGGGTCCTGTCGTACCACCAGATCACCGAACTTCTCGGCATCTCCGCCATGACCGCCCGCCGGGACGTCGCGGCCCTCGCCGAGCAGGGGCGCGTCCAGGCCACGTCGGGGGGAGCGGCCATGCCCGAACCCCTGGCCGCGGAACCGCTGCGGGCGCAGAAGACCGAGACCCACGTCCCGGCCAAGAACGCCATCGCGGCGGTGGCTGCCGGCATGGTGACCGACGGGATGACGCTCTACCTCGACGCTGGGACCACCGTGCAGTCGATGCGCTCCCATCTCGCCGACCGGGACGGGCTGACCGTCGTGAGCAACGACCTCGCCACGGTGCAGGCGTTCGCCGACCACCCCGGGGTCGACCTCATCTGCGTCGGCGGCCGGGTGGAGAAGGACAACCGCTCGACGATGGGACGGCTCGCCGCGTTGGTCCTGGAGGAACTCTCGCTGGACATCGCGTTCCTCTCCACGAGTTCGTGGGACCTCAAGCACGGGTTGACCACACCCGTCGAAGCGAAGATCGAACCCAAACGCGCCGCCCTGGGGTCGGCCACCACCTCGGTCCTGCTGGCCGACAGCGGGAAGTACGGGGCGTTCGCGAAGTACCGGGTCATGCCGCTGACCGAACTCGACACGATCATCACCGACGACGGTCTCGAAACCGCGGCACGCGAACGCATCGAGAACTCGGGCGTCGAGGTGCTCGCGGCCCCGGTCCTCAGCTGAAGGCGCTGCGCGCCAGGGGAAGACTCCTGCGCCGGTCGTCCGCGTCGTCCAGTTCGATCGCGATCCCGACGCGAGCGCCCACCGCGGACAGGCTCGCCGCCACCGCCGCGAGGTCCAGGGTTCCGTCGCCGAGGGCGAGGTGGTCGTCGATCGTCCCGTCGTTGTCGGTGAGTTGTGCGTACCCGATGCGCGGTCCGAGTGCGGCGACGAACTCGGGAACCCCGCCGGGCAACAGGTGCGCGTGGCCGATGTCCGCGCAGGCCGCCAGTGCGGGGGAGTCGACGGAGTCCAGGATCCGGGCGACCTCCTGTGCGGTGCATCCCAGGTAACGGATCTCGCCGGGAACGACGTTCATGTTCTCCAGGACCAGCGTGATGCCGGCGTCCGCGGCCGGCCCGGCGACTGCGGCGAGCGTGGTGACCACGGCCTCGTAGGCGGGTTCGAGGTCCTCACCGAACACCAGTCCACCGTGGACGATGACCGTGTCGCTGCCCAGGGACCGGGCGAGGTCGACGTACCCCAGCAGGTTGCGTTCCGCGGCGGCGCGGAGTTCCGGTTGCCGGTCGGCGACGTTGACCGCGGAGTCGCTGTGCACGACGAGTTCCACGCCGTGGTCGGACGCCCGGGATCGCAGCGCTCTCGCGCGTTCCGGGGTCCAGGCCGAAGGCCAGGCGGCCGGGTGCTGCGAGGCGACCTCGAGCAGGCGCACGTCGTGCGCGATCGCCAGTTCCAGTCCGGCTTCGACGTCGGGACCGCTCGACAGACCGATGTTCACAGGGCTCAGTTTAGGGCAGCCACATCCAGTCGACCCGCCCTGTCCGTCTAGGGTGCCGTGTGTGTCAGCGCGGATCCCGGCCCGAGGCCGTCGAGAGGGCTACCGGATCGGGGACCCGGCGAGCGTCACCGATCTCGCGACGGGGGAACTGCGGCGTCGGATCGTCACCGGTGTCCTGCCGATGGGGCAGCACCTGCACGAACAACCCCTGGCGGACGAGATCGGTGTGGGCCGGGCCGCGTTGCGTGAGGCCTTGCGGACCCTGGAACGCGACGGTCTCGTCGTGCACGTCCCGCGCGCCGGTAGTCGGGTCGTCCAGCTGACTCTCTCGAGCGCGCACCAGATCGTCGTCGTCCGCGAGCATCTCGAGGAACTCGCTCTGGCGCAGGGCGTTCCCGCTCCCGCCCCTGGTGTGCTGGAGGCCCTGAGGCAGGCGGTGACCGCCATGAGGGCGACCGCCGCCGCGGGGCGGGAGGACGACGCCGCCCTCGACGGAGTGCGGTTCCACCGGGCGTTCATCGCCCTGGCGGGCAACCCCTACCTCGACGGCGCGTTCAGCACCATCGCCCACCCGCTCGGAATTCTCATGCACCTGAACCGATCGGTCGCCGCGGCGGGGGAATCGCTCGCAGCACGGGCCGACCGGCACGCCCGGCTCGTCGAACGGATCATCGGCGGGAACCCTGACGACGTACGCCGGGAGATGCGCGGCCACGGCACCACGGACTTCCTCAGCGCGGGTGTCCTGGACGAGACCGGGGCCTCCGAGGCGACCCTCGCGTGGGCCGGCCGGTGAGCTACTCGCAGACGGTCCCGTCGCCGTCCCCGTCGGTGTACCAGTCGTACTCGGGGTCCACCCCTGCGGTGTAGGGGCCGAAACCCGCCGCCCTCGCGGCCTTGCAGTTCGGGAAACTGGGTTCGGCGGTTGCTTCCGGGGCGGGTGTCGCCGTGGTCGTGGGTTCGTCCGGGCAGTTCTGCAGGACGCGGAGGATCGCGTCCCGCTCGGCCGGCGTCACCCACAACCCGTACTCGGCCTTGACCGCCACCTGCCGGGCGACGTAGGTGCAGCGAAACCCCGCGTTCGGCGGCAGCCACGTCGCCGCGTCGCCGTCGCCCTTCTGGGAGTTCAACGGACCGTCGACGGCGAGGAGTTCGAGGTCGTCGTTGGCGAACTCGGTGCGCTTCGCGGGGTCCCACTGCTGCGCGCCCGTCTGCCAGGCGTTCGACAGGGCCACCACGTGGTCGATCTGGACGGCCTCGCTGGTGCCCTCACCACGCGTGAACGCGATGTCGTCACCGGAGTACGGGTCGGCCAGGGAACCGGTCAGCACCACGCAGTCCCGGGTTCCGGTCTTGAACGCGACGTCGACCAGGTCCCGGGCCAGGACGTCGTTGCGGGTGTCGCACCCGTTGCGGTCGGTGTCGACCCAGCCGTCGCCGAACTGATCGCGGGAGTACCCCGTCTTCGGGGCGCGACCCTTGACCTCGAGGGTCTGGAGCTGTTCCAGTGCGGTCCCGGGAGCGGCGGCCGGGGCCGCCGCGGCCTCGTCGCCGGAGGACGGCACCGTGCACCCGCCGAGCGTCAGGGACGCGAGCAGGGCGATCCCGATCCCGACCCGGCGCACCACCCTGGAAGTATCGGCGGTGATCACTCCACCCTTGAGCTCCCACGCCGGTGCTCCAGACCGGTCAGCAGACTCTCCAGGCCGAGCAGGAACGACCGCTCGGAGCGGTCACCGGGTCGTTCCCGGGTGGCGCGGATCGCCCGGGCCAGGCTGGAGTCCCCGCGCTCGGCCCAGACCTCCTCGGGTGCGTCGGCATCGAGCGCCGAACCCAGGACGAGGGAGTCCAGCACCGTGACGGCATCGAGGAGCTCGGCGTCGGAGAACCCCGCGTCGTGCAGCACCTCGGCGAGTGCCTCGTAGGAGTCGAGGGTGGCGGGGTGGGTCACGGTCTGGGCGGTCAGCAACGGGACGACGTTCGGGTGGGCCGCGTACGTCGCGCGGTAGCCGATCGCCCACCGCCGGGTGAACTCCCGCCAGGTCTCGCCCGGATGGGGATCGGTGGCCATGCCCTCCACGGACAGCACCCCCCGGATGCCCTCGATGATCTCCTCACGGCCGCCCTTGACGTGGTGGTAGAGCGAGGAGGTCCCGACCCCGAGGTGTTTCGCGAGTCTCGGCAGCCCGAGGGTTCCGGTCTCGTCGATCTGTTGCAGTGCGGCGCGAAGGATCTGATCGCGGGAGAGGAGGGGAGTCGTCGGTCGCACCATCAGGTCGGTTGTTGCTGGGTGATCGGTTGTTGCTGGGTGATTGGTTGTTGCTGGGTGATGCAGTGGATCCCGCCTCCGAACGTGAAGATGTCCCGGGCGTCGACGGTCACCACCACGCGACCGGGGTAGGCCTGTTCCAGCAGGGCCTTCGCCTCGGCGTCGTGGTCGTCGTCGAAACTGCACGCCACGACGACGGAGTTCGCGACGTAGTGGTTGACGTAGGAGAAGTCGACGAGTTCGCCGTCGACCTCTGCCGTGCCGGGCGCTGGGAGCTCGACGACGTCAAGGCGCTCCCCCTGTGCGTCGATGGAGTTTCGCAACAGGTCCAGGACCTCTTGGCTGACTGCGTGGTCGGGGTGACCGGGATCCCGCTGGGTGTGCACCAGCACCCGACCCGAACTGGTGAATGCGGCGACGATGTCCACGTGACCTCGGGTGCCGAACTCGCCGTAGTCGGCGGTGAGCCCACGAGGCAACCAGATCGCGGTGGTCGTCCCGAGCTGGGCGTGGATCTCGGCCTCGACCTGTTCCCGCGTCCAGCCCGGGTTCCGGCCGGGGTCGAGCTGGACGGTGTCGGTCAGCAGGACCGTCCCGTGCCCGTCGACGTGGAAGGCGCCACCCTCCTGGGTGAGGTCGGAACTGCTGACGGGAGTCCCCGTGAGCTCCGCGACGGCGCGTGCGGCGAGGGCGTCGTCGTCCCAGCGGGCCCATTCCTGCCCGCCCCAGCCGTTGAACCGCCAGTCCACCGCCACGGGTGTTCCAGCGTCACGGACGAAGGTCGGGCCGGAGTCGCGGAACCAGGCGTCGTCGATCGCGAGTTCGACGGTGTCCACCCCGGGGAGCAGGAGTTCCCGGGCCGCGGTCAGGTCGCCCGGGTGTACGACGACGCTGACAGGCTCGAAGCGGGCGATGCTGTTCGCCACAGTGCTCCAGGCGCGTCGGGCGCGGGAGAGGTCCGGCCCGTCGCCGAAGGTGGGGTTCTGGGTCGGGAAGGCCATCCAGGTGCGCTGGTGGGGTTCCCACTCGGCCGGCATGTACCTGCTCACGAGCCCTACCGTAACCGAAAGGGTGTCGGTTACGGTAGGGGTCATGCGCCTGACGCCGACCGAGCGGGACCGGTTGCTGATCTTCACCACGGCCGAACTGGCCCGCGCCCGACGCGCGCGCGGCCTCTTGCTGAACGTCCCCGAGGCGACGGCTCTGATCGCGGACACGGTCTGCGAGGCCGCCCGCGACGGCCGTCGACTCACCGAGGCCATGGCCGCCGGACGTGCAGTGCTGGGCGTCGACGACGTGCTGCCGGGAGTTCCGGACATCGTCACGTCCGTCGACGTCGAGGCGGTCTTCGACGACGGGACGCGACTGGTCGTCGTGACCGATCCGTTCGGAGGTGGATCGCTGGGGGACGACGCCCCGGGGGCCGTGCTGCCCGCCGACCACCCGCCGCTGGAGTTCCCCGATCTGGTGGAGGTCGTCGTGACGAACACCGCCACCGTCCCGGTCAGCGTGACCTCGCACTTCCACTTCTTCGAGGTGAACCCGCGGCTGAGTTTCGACCGGGCCGTCGCCTACGGCCGCCGGGCCGCGATCGACGCCGGCGCCACCGTGCGGTGGGATCCGGGCCAGACGCTCACGGTGGCCCTGACCCCGATCGGCGGGGACCGGGTCGCCATCGGGTTCGCCGGCCTGGTCGACGGACCGCTCGACGCGCCGGGGACGAAGGAGCAGGCGCTGGAACGGGCCCGCGCCTGCGGCTACCTGGGAGCCGACCGATGAGCCTGTCCGGCAAGGACTACGCCGCCACCTACGGCCCGCGGGCGGGAGACCGGATCCGGTTGGGCGACACCGGGTTGGTCGTCCAGGTCGAGCACGACGCCCAGGCGCCGGGGGAGGAGTTCCTCGCGGGTTTCGCCAAGACGGCCCGGGACGGCCTGCACCTCAAGGCCGCGCGGGTGCGGGAGACCTGTGACGTGGTGATCTCCAACGTCGTCGTCATCGACGCCGTGCAGGGGATCCGCAAGGTCTCGATCGGGATCCGGGAGGGCCGGATCAGCGGGATCGGCCGGGCCGGGAACCCGGACACCCTCGCCGACGTGGACGTCGTGGTCGGGACCGGGACGACGATCGTCTCGGGCGAGGGACTGATCGCGACCGCCGGCGCGATCGACACCCACGTGCACCTGCTGTCTCCGCGGATCATGGAGGCCTCGTTGGCGTCCGGCGTGACCACGATCATCGGCCAGGAGTTCGGGCCGGTCTGGGGTGTCGGGGTGAACTCACCCTGGGCGCTGCGGCACGCGTTCGACGCGTTCGACGCCTGGCCGGTGAACATCGGTTTCCTCGGTCGGGGTTCGGCCTCGGACCCCGGGTCCTCCGTGGAGGCCCTCGTCGAGGGCGGGGCCTGCGGTTTCAAGGTGCACGAGGACATGGGCGCCCACGCCCGGGCCCTCGACACCGCGTTGACCGTCGCGGAGGAACACGACGTCCAGGTCGCGTTGCACACCGACGGGATCAACGAGGCGTTGTCGGTCCAGGACACGCTCGCCGTCCTCGAGGGCCGGACCATCCACGCGTTCCACATCGAGGGTTGCGGTGGTGGTCACGTCCCGAACGTCCTGCGGATGGCGGGGGAGTCGAACGTCATCGGTTCCTCGACGAATCCCACCCTGCCCTTCGGCCGCGACGCGGTCGCCGAGCACTACCACATGATCATGTCGGTGCACGGGCTCAAGGAGGACCTGCCGGGCGACGCGGCCCTGGCCCGCGACCGGATCCGGGCCGGCACGATGGGGGCCGAGGACGTCCTGCACGACCTCGGGATCATTCCCATCACCTCCTCGGATGCGCAGGGGATGGGGCGTGCGGGGGAGACCGTGCGGCGCACCTTTGCGATGGCCGGGAAGATGAAACTCGAACTCGGCGCTGAGAACCCGTTGCACGACAACGACAGGGCGCTGCGGTACGTCGCGAAGCTCACGGTGAACCCTGCCATCGCGCACGGCCTCCTGCACGAGGTCGGAACCCTGGAGGTCGGTAAGCTGGCCGACGTCGTGCTCTGGCGACCGGAGTTCTTCGGTGCCAAACCCGAACTCGTGCTCAAGGCGGGTTTCCCCGCCTGGGCGTCACCGGCGACCCGAACGCCGCGATCGACCGGGCCCAACCGCTGGTCTACGGTCCGCAGTTCGGCGCCCACGGTGGGACCCCCGCCGAACTCTCGGTCGCGTTCACCTCCCAGGCCGCCGCGGCCGACGGGAACGACTCCATGACCACGCGCCGGCGCCGGGTCGGCGTGCGTGGGACCCGTGGGATCGGGCTGACCGACATGGTGCGGAATTCACGCCTGGCCCGGGTGCGCGTCGCGTCGAGCGGGCTGGTGACGGTGGACGGGGAGCCGGTGAGTTCCCAACCCGCCGAGGCGACCACCCTGAACCGCCTCTACCACCTGTGAGCAGAGTACGGTGGCCCCATGATCCTCATCGTCGTGAAGTGGCCCGTGAAACCCGAACTCTCCGACCGGTTCCCGGAACTCACCCGCGAGTTCACCGACGCGGTCCGCGCGGAGCCGGGAAACCTCTTCTTCGACTGGTCCCGGGGTGCGGACGACCCGAACGTGTGGACGCTGGTGGAGGGGTTCGCGGACGACGAGGCGGGCAAGGTCCACGTCGCCTCGGACCACTTCCAGAAGGCCATCGGCGAGATGCCCGACTACGTCAGCGCACAGCCGCAGATCATCTACGTCGACGCGCCGGACGTCCCCGGGTTCGGGCCGATGGGTGAGGTCCAGCCCCGCTGATCAGACGGTCGCCAGAGAGGCCTCGAGCACGTCCAGGCCGGAGTGCAGTTCGTCCTCGCTGATCGTCAGGGGTGGGGCGAGGCGGAAGATCCCGCCCATGCCGGGGAGCTGCACGATGTTCACGTGCAGCCCCCGGTCCAGGGCTGCGGCGGTGACGGCGGCGCCGAGGTCGTCGGCGGGTTCCTTGGACGTCTTGTCGCGCACGAGTTCCAGCCCCTGCAACAGTCCTCGGCCCCGGACGTCACCGACGACGCCGAACTTCTCCTGCATGGTCGTGAGGCGGTCGCCGAGCTGGACCCCGAGTTTCGCCGCCCGCTCCACCAGTCCGTCGCGTTCGACGACGTCCAGGACGGTGTTGGCCACCGCGGCGGCCAGCGGGTCGGACACGTGCGTGGTGTAGAAGAGGAATCCGCGCTCGGCGCACCGTTCCTCGATCTCGTCGCCGGTGATCACAGCGGCGACGGGCAGTCCCGCCCCGAGGGTCTTGGACAGGGTGATGATGTCGGGGGACACGCCGTCCCGCTCGAACGCGTACATCGTCCCGGTGCGGCCGACGCCGGTCTGCGCCTCGTCCAGGATCAGCAACATCCCGCGCGCGACGCACATCTCCTTCAGCCGCGCGAGGTACCCGAGGGGGAGTTCCACGATCCCGCCCGAGGACAGGATCGGCTCCACCATCACGGCCGCCAGGTTTCCGGTCGACTGCGCGTCGACCGAGGCGAACCCGAACTCCAGCCCGGCCTCCCAGTCGTGCGAACCGTCGGCCCGGCGGAACGGGGAACGGTATGCGTTCGGGGTGGGCAGGGTGAGGTTCCCGGGGACCACGGGACCGTACCCGCGACGGCCGGCCGAGAACGTCGCCGATGCCGCCCCGGAGGTCATCCCGTGCCAGGACCGGTCGAAGGAGACGATCTCGTACCCGCCGGTGAAGAGTTTCGCCATCTTCAGCGCTGCCTCGTTGGCCTCGGCGCCGGTGGTCAGCAGCAGCGTCTTCGTGAGGTTCTCGGGAAGCGTGGCGGACAACCGCTTGCCGAGGGTGATGACCGACGGGCTCAGCATCCCCGAGAACAGGTGGTCCAGGGTGCCGATCGACTCGGTGACCGTCGCCACGACGTCGGGGTGGGAGTGACCGAGGACGGCGCTCATCTGTCCTGAGGTGAAGTCCAGGATGCGGTTGCCGTCCGAGTCCACGACGTACGAACCCTGGGCACTTTCGATGATCCGCGGGCTGAACGCCGGGATGTACCGGACGAGGTGGTCACGGGCGTCATCCCAGAGCTGATCCGTCATGGCCTCGACGCTACGGGCGGGACGGGGGTCGCGTCGATCCCTGTGGTGCTCTCCCGCACGAGGAGTCGGTGGGGCAGAACGGTCAGCACGGGCGCGGTGCGTCCTCCCAGCTGGGCCAGCAGCGCCTCGACCGCGGCCCGGGTCACCGCGGCCCGGTCGGGCGAGACCGTGGCCAGGGTGGGCATCGAGGCGCGGCCGTAGGGGACGTCGTCGTCGTTGACGACGTGGTCGGCCACCCCCTCGTAGTCGTTGTCCCCCAGCAGGACCAGGGGAGTGCTGTCGCTGCGCCCGGCGATCTCCGCCACCGTCACCCGACGCGGGCTGAACACGATGCCGTCCAGTCGGCGGCCGAGGTCGCCGCTCAGGACCCGGCGTTCGACCTCCACGTCGTCGAGGGTCTGGTGGATCAGCACCGTGAGGTCGTGCTCGGCCGCGGTGTCCAGGACGTGGCGGGCGAGCGAGGCGAAGTACGGCATGTCGACCTGGGGCACGACGAGGGCGATCATCCCGGCGCGGCCCTTGGCCAGGTTCCGGGCCGCGAGGTTGGGCCGGTACCCCGTCTGCGCGATGGCCGCCTCGACCCGCTCGCGGGTGGCGTCGGAGACGTACGCGAAACCGTTGATGACGTTCGACACGGTCTTCAGCGACACGCCGGCCAGGACGGCCACGTCCTGCAGACGCGGCTTCCCGGGACTCGCCCTGGCACAGTAGCCGCTCACTTCAGACCGCATCACTTCAGACCGCATCACTTCAGATCGGAGGTCGCCATCCCCGAGACGGTGCGCCGCTGGGAGAGGATGAACACCACCCGCACCGGGACGAGCGTCACGATGCTCATGGCCACCATCTCGCCCCACTGCGACTCACCCGGGGAGTCCAGGCAGCTGCGCAACGCCAACGGCACCGTCAGCTTCTCCGGGCTGGAGAGGTAGATGAGTTGGCTGAAGAAGTCGTTCCAGGTCCAGATGAACGAGAGGAACGCCGTCGTGACCAGGGCCGGTTCCAGCAGCGGCACGACGATGCGACCGTAGATCGCGACATGCCCGCAGCCGTCGATGCGGGCGGCCTCGAACAATTCCCTTGGGCAGGGCTCGGACGAACTGCACCATGAGGAACACGAAGAACGCCTCGGTGGCCAGGAACCGAGGGACGATCAACGGCAGGTAGGCGTGGATGCAGTCGAGATCGCGGAAGATCGAGTACTGCGCGATCAGCGTCACGTGCTGGGGCAGCATCGACGTCGCGACTCAGCGCGTCCCACATCGCCGGCCATTCCTCGACACGTCCTGACCGCCGGCCAGCTTCCCGTCGTCGCCGAAGACGCCCGGACCGTTCTGCCGGGCGAAGACCTCGAAGATCTGCAGGTTGCCGCCGCCGTCTGCGGGACGGTCGCGCCGAGATTCAGGATCGCGGCCGTGTCGACGAACGACGCGTGGGTGGTGGAACTCTGACCGATGCCGAACAGGGTTCCGTCCACCTCACCGCTGGAGGCCACGACCTCGACCAGGGAACCCGTGTCGATGGCCTCGGGGACGGCGTCGGACAGGTCGAGCAGGGCGCCGCGATCGGCGGACTGGGTGGAGCAGCTCATCGACATCCGGAACACGTCGGGCCCGTTCCCGCCGGCCGTCTGGGTGGCGAGCTTGTCCCAGCAGTCGTCGAAGGGGGCGAACTCGGTGCTGATGGAGGTGCCCGGGTTCTTCGTCGTGAAGGCCTGCACCGCAGCCTTGAGGCCGTCGTTGACGGGGGCACCGCGGTATCAGGAGGCGAGCAGCGAACCGTCGCCTCCGCCGCTGCTCCCGCCGCAACCGGCCAGCAGCGCGGCCGCGCCCGTGGCGCCCAGGAAGTGTCGTCGGGTGGTACTCATCGAGCCTCCTCGCTCGGGTGGGATGCCCACCGCCAGTTGTGCGGAACGGTCTTGGGGCGGTAGTCGCCCGTCGGCAGGTCGTCGGCGACCCGGATGGCCCAGCGGCCGAGCAGGACCAGGAGCTCGGTCCGCACCTGAGCGTTTGCCGGGTCCTTCGACAGGTCGTGCAGTTCGGCCGGGTCGGCGTGGACGTCGAACACCTCCGTGCGGCCGTCGGCGTCGAGCAGGAGTTTCCAGCGCCCCCGTCGGACCATCCGTTGCCCGCCGCTCTGGGTGACGGAGTTCAGCTCGTCGAAACGTCGGCCCTCGTAGGGGAAGTGCAGTTCCGGCCGGTCCTGCGGCCCGTACGGGACGCCACCGAAACCGAGCTCGGCGTAGATGCTGCCGAACTCCTCGGTGGGACCTGCGCTCCCGGTCAGCAACGGCAGGAGGGACCGCCCCTGGACCCCGGCGGGGAGGTCCTGGCCGGCGAGTTC
>Ga0325400_1001480_pt1 | contig 19451 bp, 16 predicted proteins | sample PopdelMetagenome_2_FD_205662 | JGI IMG/M metagenome (GOLD analysis project Ga0325400, IMG submission 205662) | Populus deltoides microbial communities from Bellville, Georgia, United States - Xylem-PdKOR-R1 | ecosystem: Host-associated > Plants > Phyllosphere > Stem > Wood/Secondary xylem...
CAGCACCATGATCAGGCCGAGCGTGAGCAGCAGCGCCGAGGCGCCGAGCAGCACGTAGTACGTCGTGAGGGGGCGGTCCAACGCCTCGCGCAGGGCCGCGGACCACTCGCGCGGACGGGTCACCGTCCCGGTCGTCGTCCCGGGCCTCGCGCCGGTCCCCCGGACCGTGCCGGGCCGGAGCCGACCGCCCTCCGGCTGGACGGCGGTCACCGGACGGCTCCGGGCCCCTGCGGGCCGGTGCCGCCCGGGCCCGCGAGGTGGGCCCGGACCGCGGAGGCGAAGGCCTCACCGCGGGCGGCGTAGTCGGTGAACTGGTCCTGCGAGGCGCACCCCGGGGCCAGCAGCACGGTGTCGCCGGGCCGGGCCAGTCCGGCGGCGGCTGCGACCACGTGCCCCATCAGCGTGCGTCCTCCGTCCACGCCGCCATCCTCGTCGGCCCCCACCACCACGACCGGCACATCGGGCGCGTGTCGCGCGAGAGCGGCGGCGACCACCTCGCGGTCGCGACCGAGCAGGACCACGGCCCGGAGGCGGTCGCGGACCGAGGCCACCAGGTCGTCGAACCGGGCGCCCTTGGCCAGGCCGCCCGCCACCCAGACCACGTGGTCGAAGGCGCCCAGCGACGACGCGGCCGCATGGGGGTTGGTGGCCTTGGAGTCGTCGACCCAGGTGACGCCGCCGGCCTCCTCGGGCGGGGCGACGACCGCGATCCGGTGGCCGTCGGGGACGAAGCCGCGCAGCCCGTCGCGCACCGCGGCCTGGCTGACGCCGTGGGCGCGGGCGAGGGCTGCGGCGGCCAGCGCGTCGGCCACCACGTGGGGGGCGGGCGGGGTGCCGTCGGCGGCGGCGAGGTCGGCGAGGGTGCACAGCTCCGCGGCGCTCGTGGAGCGCTCGGCGATGAAGGCGCGGTCGACGAGGATGTCCTCGACCACTCCGAGCATCCCGACCGCCGGCATCCCGTCGGTGAAGCCGACCGCACGCGCCCCCTCGACGACCTCGGCCTCGCGGACGAGGCGTTCGGTGACGGGGTCGGCGACGTTGTAGACGCAGGCCCGCTGCACGCGCTCGAAGATCCGGCCCTTGTCGGCGGCGTACGCCGACATCGCGGCCACGGCGGACCCCGCACCGGCGTACCAGTCGAGGTGGTCCTCGGCGACGTTGAGGCAGGCCGCGGCCTGGGCCGACATGGAGTGAGTGTGGTGGAGCTGGAAGCTCGAGAGCTCCACCGCCAGCACGTCGGGTGCGGCGGGGTCCATCACGGCCTCGACCAGCGGGAGGCCGACGTTGCCGGCGGCGACGCTGCGACGGCCGTCGGCACGCAGGATCGCGTCGAGCATCCGCACCGTGGTGGTCTTGCCGTTGGTGCCGGTGACGGCCAGCCACGGGGCCGCGCCGCCCGGGCGACGGGTGTCGCGCAGGCGCCACGCCAGCTCGACCTCGCCCCAGACCGGGATCCCCCGGGCCCGGGCCTGGGCGAGCAGCGGCGCGTCGGGACGCCACCCGGGCGAGGCGACGACGACGTCGACACCCGTGGGCAGCTCCGCGGTCGAGCCCGGCCCGAGCCGCACCGTCGCCCCGAGCACCTCGAGCAGCTCGGCCCGGTCCTCGCGTCCGGCGGCGGACTCGTCCAGCGCCGTGACCCGGGCCCCGAGGTGGTTGAGGTTGTCGGCGGCGGCGAAGCCGGAGACGCCGAAGCCCGCCACGACGGCGTGCACGTCCTCCCAGGCGGCGTACCGGTCGAAGCCGGAGACGTCCCGGGCACCCGGGGCGGCGCCGCTCACGCCTTCTCCCCCGACCTCACAGGCGAGCCACCCACTCGGCGTAGAAGATGCCGAGACCGGTGGCCACGAACAGGCCGGTGATGATCCAGAACCGGATCACCACGGTGACCTGCTCCCAGCCGAGCATCTCGAAGTGGTGGTGCAGGGGCGCCATCCGGAAGATCCGTCGGCCCTTGCTGAGCCGGAAGAACCCGACCTGCAGCATCACCGAGACCGTCTCCAGGACGAACAGGCCGCCGAGCACGACCAGCAGCAGCTCGGTGCGGGTGAGGATCGCGAAGCCGGCCAGGGCCGAGCCCAGCGCGAGCGACCCGGTGTCGCCCATGAAGATCGCGGCGGGCGAGGCGTTCCACCACAAGAACCCGAAGCAGGCCCCGGTGATGGCCGAGGCGATGATGGCCAGGTCGAGCGGGTCGCGGACGTTGTAGCACAGCGGGCTCGGGTCGTCCTGGCAGAACTGGTTGTTCTGCCAGATGTTGACCAGCGTGTAGGCGCCGAAGACCATCACGCTCGCCCCGGTGGCCAGGCCGTCGAGGCCGTCGGTGAGGTTCACCGCGTTGCTGGTCGCGGTCACGATCAGCCAGATCAGCACCAGCATCACCAGGAAGGGCAGCGCCAGCCAGTCGATCTCGCGCAGGAACGAGACCTTCTCCGAGGCGGGGGTGCGGCCGTTGGCGTCCTCCAGCCAGGGCGAGAGGGCCAGGCCGCCGAAGACCAGGGCGATGATCGTCTGCCCGATCATCTTGGCCTTGCTGCGCAGCCCGAGGCTGCGCTGCTTGTAGATCTTGATGAAGTCGTCGAGGAAGCCGACCAGACCCATCCCCACGAAGAGGAACAGCAGCAGCAGCGCCGAGGCCGAGGGGGCCGTGCCGGTGAGCAGCTTGGCCACGAAGTAGGAGAGGACGGAGGCGGCGACGATGACGACCCCGCCCATCGTGGGCGTGCCGCGCTTGGTGTGGTGGCTGGTGGGGCCGTCGTCGCGGATCTCCTGGCCGTAGCCCAGCCGGGTGAACTGGGTGATCGCGACCCTCGTGCCCAGCAGCGACAGGATCAGGGACAGTCCGCCGGCCAGCAGGATCGCTCTCATGGCGCGGTGTCCGTCCCTTCCCCCACGTGGGGATCGTGTGCTCCGAGCCGCCCCCGGGCAGGAGTCGGCACCGGTGCCGTCCTCGCCGCCGCCCAGCGGGGCGGGCCGGGGCGCTCCCCGGCGCAGACATCCTCGCGCATGCCCGGCGCCGAGCCTCCGCGCCCCGCCGTGAGGATCGTCTCGCGGGTCACCGGGCCGGGCCCGCGCCGCCCGGCTCCCGGGCCGCGGCGGCGCGCAGCGCCTCCCGGGCGACCTCCCGGTCGTCGAAGGGGTGGACGACCCCGGCGACCTCCTGCCCGGTCTCGTGCCCCTTGCCGGCGACCAGCACGACGTCGCCGGGTCGGGCCAGCGCCACGGCGGCCTCGACTGCGGCCCGGCGGTCGCCGATCTCGTGGACCTGGGCCCGCTCGGCCTCCGGCACGTCGTCGGCGCCGGCCCGCAGGGCGGCGCGGATGGTGGCCGGCGCCTCGGAGCGGGGGTTGTCGTCGGTGATGACGAGGACGTCGGCGTCGCGGGCGGCGATGGCTCCCATGACGGGTCGCTTCCCGGAGTCCCGGTCGCCGCCGGCCCCGAGCACCACCACGACCCGACCGTCCCGCTCGGCCGCCAGGGGACGCACGGTCGCGATCGCGGCCGCGACGGCGTCGGGCTTGTGGGCGTAGTCGACGAGGAGCAGGAAGTCCTGGTCGGCCTCGACGCGCTCCAGCCGACCCGGTACGCCGCTGCCCGCGGCCAGCCCGCGCGCCACCACCTCGGCGTCGACCCCGGCCTCCACGCAGGCCGCCACCGCGGCGAGGGCGTTGGCGACGTTGAAGTCGCCGGGCAGGGCGACCCCGGTGTGCACCTCCACCCCGCCGGGACCGCGGACGGTGAAGCGGGACCCGTCGCGGCCGGCCTGCACGTCGTGGGTCGTCCAGTCGGCCGCCCGGCCCCGCGAGGACATCGTGCGGACCGGGAGCGTGGTCTCCGCGGCGAGACGGCGGCCGTGGGCGTCGTCGACGTCGACCAGCGCGAGCCGGGCGCGCTCGGGGGTGAACAGGGACGCCTTGGCCCGGTAGTAGTCCTCCTCGTCGGCGTGGAAGTCGAGGTGGTCGCGGCCGAGGTTGAGGAAGCACGCGACGTCGAGGACCAGCCCGTCGACCCGGCCCATGACCAGGGCGTGGCTGGACACCTCCATGGCGGCGACCGCGACCCCCTGCTCGCGCATCACGGCCAGGAGCGCCTGGAGGTCGGGCGCCTCCGGGGTGGTCAGGCTGGTCGCGAGGTCGCGCCCCGCCACCCGGGTGCCGACGGTGCCGATCACCCCGGCCTGCACCCCGGCGGCCTGCAGGGCCCCCTCGGCCAGGCGGGTCGTCGTCGTCTTGCCCTGGGTGCCGGTCACCCCGATGGTGGCCATCGCCGCCGCGGGGGTGCCGTGCAGGCGGGCCGCGAGGGCCCCGAGGACCGCGCGGGGCTCGGCCACCACGAGCAGGGGCACCTCCGGCGGGAGCCCCGCCGCGGGGGCGGCCGCGGCGCCGGCGGGGTCGGTGAGCACCGCGACCGCGCCGGACCCCACCGCGGCGGCCGCGTAGGTCACGCCGTGCGCCCGGGCGCCGGGGAGCGCGGCGTACAGGTCCCCGGACTCGACCCGCTGCGAGGAGAGCGTCAGCCCGGTGACCTCGACTGCTGGGCGCCGGTCGGCGGGCCGGCCCGGTCGCTCACCGGTGAGGTCGGCCAGCCAGTCCGCGACGGTGTCGAGCGCGACGGGGGTCGGGTGATCGGGGCGGGTCCGCACGGGGGCGATCCTCACCCATCCGCGCGGCTCACCACTCGACCGGGAGCCGGGAGGCGGGCGTGTCGGTGGGCGCGACGCCGTAGTGGCGCAGGGTGTAGCCCATCAGCTTGCTGAACGCGGGCCCGCCGACCGAGCCGCCGCCGCTGCCGGCGCGGGGGTCCTGCACCACGACGTAGATGGTGAACCGGGGGTCGTCGGCCGGGGCGAAGCCGGCGAAGGAGACGGTGGTGCTGCCGTCGTACCGACCGTCGACGGCCCGCTGGGCGGTGCCGGTCTTGCCCGCGACCCGGTAGCCGGGCACCTGGGCGCCCGGGGCCACGCCGGCCTCGGGGTCGACCACCCGCTCCATCATCGCCCGGGTCTGCCGGGCGGCCGCGCTGCTGACCACGCGGCGTGCGGTCGAGGTGTCGCTGCCGACCCGGGTGCCGTCGGCCGCGGTGGCCGACCCCTTGACCAGGCTGGGGTCGACCCGCACCCCGTCGTTGGCGATGGTGTTGACGGCGGCGGCCATCTGGATCGCGTTGACCGAGATCGACTGGCCGAAGGCGACCCGGTTCTCGATCTCCGGGGTGAACGCCGAGGGGAGGATGCCGCGGGTCTCCCCCGCCAGGCCGACGCCGGTGCGCTGCCCGAGCCCGAAGTCCTCCAGGTAGGAGCGCAGCTGGCCGGGTGCGTACTGGTCGGCCGCCAGCACCGTGCCGATGTTGGAGGACTTGGCGATGATGCCGGCCATCGTCAACCGGATCAGGCCGTGCTCGAAGTAGTCGTGGATGACCGAGTCCTGCTCCTGCAGCTCCGATGGCACCTCGAAGCGCGTCTTCGCCGTCACCTTGCCGGCGTCGACCAGGCCCGCGACCGTCAGCACCTTCTCGACCGAGCCGGGCTCGTAGGCGTCGGCCAGGGCCCGGGAGGTGTAGGTCTCCTCGGGGTAGTCGGCAGGGTCGGAGGCGTCGTACGTCGGGTAGTCGGCGACCGACAGCAGCTCACCGGTGCGGCTGTCCATGACGACCGCGTAGCCGGACTCGCCCGCGGCGTCGACGACGGTCTGGCGCAGCACCCGCTGGGTGTACCACTGCAGGTCGCGGTCGATGGTGGTCGTCAGGTCGCGGCCGTCGACGGCCTCGTCGACGGTGTGGTCGCCCAGCGGGATCCGGTTGCCGGCGCCGAGCTGGTAGCGCGCCTCGCCGTCGTGGCCGGCCAGCGAGGGCCCGAACGACTTCTCCAGGCCCGCGAGCGGGCGGGCCGCGCCGCTGCTGCGGGGCGTTCCGAGGAAGCCCACGAGGTTGGCGGCGACGTCGCCGCCGGGGTAGACCCGGACCGGGTCGCTGCGCGTGTCGAGGCCCTCGAAGCCCTTCTCCTCGGCGTCGGCGAGGACCCGCTCGGCCCGGGCGGCCGGCACCTGGCGGGCGACGTACTGGAACCGCTTGTCGGTCGCCTCGAGCCGCTTGAGCGTGGCGAAGTAGTCCAGCCCGAGCCGCTTCGACAGCAGTGCAGCGAGCGCGGGGGCGTCGTCGCTGGTCAGGGCGGGGTCGGCGGTGACCATCAGGCCGTCGACCGAGGTGGCGAGCGGCTCGCCGTCCCGGTCGAGGATCTCGCCGCGCTCGGCGGGCAGGACGACGCTGACGCTGCCCTCCGCGGCGGCCATGGCGGCGTACGAGCGCGGGTCGACACCCTGGAGCTGGACCAGCCGCGCCGCGAACACCGACAGCACCAGGGCGATGACCACGAACCCGACCCGCAGCCGCAGGACGCTGGAGACCGGGCCCGCGGGCCGGCGGCCGGGTCGGCGGGTCTGGCGGGTCTGGCGGCTCTGGCGGCTCTGGCGGGTCGGGCGTCCGCGTCGGGCCTGCAGCGGGCCGGGGCGGCTCATCGGGTGGCCGCCCCTCGGCCGGTGCCGAGCTGGCCGGGCCGGGCCTGGGTGTCGCGCTGGGGGGAGAGCGGGTTGTCACCGGGGCCGAGGTCCCGGGGGGCGGGCCCGGACCCGTCGCCCCGACGGCCCTCCTGGCCCTGTCGGCCCTGCTCCCCGCGACCGGACTGCCCGGACTGCCCGGTCTGCCGAACGTCTGCGGGGTCCTGCGGCGCGGTGCCGGCCGGCGGGTCGAGGTCGGCGGGTCGGGCCGGGGGCGGGGGCTGCAGCCGGAGGCCGGTGCCGGCCTGCGCCGGGGTGGGGTCACCGGTGACCTCGCCGGTCTCGACGTCGAGGAAGGCGACCGTCGACGGCGGGACGAGACCCTGCGCCTGCGCCCGCTGCGCGAGCTGCTGGGGGTCGCGCAGCTTGTCCAGCTGCATGGTCAGGCTCTGCTCCTGGGCCGAGAGCGAGGCCGCCTGGGACTCCAGCCGGGTCGCCTCGAAGGAGGCCTGCTGCATCGAGGTGTTGAAGAGCAGCAGCCCGACCACGCCCGCGACCATCAAAACGCTGACCAGGGCGACGAACGGCACCCGGGGAGCCCGGCTGCGCAGCCTCGGCACCAGCGTGAGCGGGGGGTGCGGCAGGCGGGCCCGCAGTCGAGCGGCGCGTCCCTCCTCGGGTCCCGCGTCGCCGGGGCGGCCGTCGTGGTCGAGCGGGCGAGGGCTGATGCTGCTCATCAGGCGGCTCCCGAGGTGAGGGGGCGGACACGTTCGACGGCACGCAGGCGGACCGAGGCCGCCCGCGGGTTGCGGTTGGTCTCGGACTCGTCGGCCTGCTCGGCCCCCCGGGTCACCAGGCGCAGCGCGGGCTCGCTGCCCTCGGGCACGAAGGGCAGGTCGGGCGGCACCTCGGAGGTGGTCGCGGCGGTGAACGCGCGCTTGACCAGACGGTCCTCGAGGGAGTGGTAGGCCTCCACGACGACGCGGCCCCCGACGCCGATCGCGTCGATCGCGGCGGGCAGGGCCCGGCGCAGGACGGCCAGCTCGTCGTTGACCTCCATGCGCAGGGCCTGGAAGGTGCGCTTGGCCGGGTGCCCGCCGGTACGCCGGGCGGGGGCGGGGATCTGGGCGTACAGCAGCTCGACGAGGGCCGCCGAGGTGGTGAACGGGGTGTCCGCGCGCGCCCGGACGATCGCACTGGCGATCTTGCGGGCGAAGCGCTCCTCACCGAAGTCGCGCAGCACCCGGGTCAGCTCGCCGGCGGAGTAGGTGTTGAGGACGTCGGCCGCGGTGGCGCCGGTGCTGCCGTCCATGCGCATGTCGAGCGGGGCGTCGACCGCGTAGGCGAACCCCCGCTCGGGCAGGTCGAGCTGCAGGCTGGAGACGCCGAGGTCGAACAGGACGCCGTCGACCTCGGAGAGCCCGAGGTCGTCGAGGACGTCGGGGATCTGGTCGTAGACGGCGTGCACGGGCGTGAACCGGTCGGCGTGGGCGGAGAGGCGCTCGGTGGCCCGGGCCAGGGCCTCGGGGTCGCGGTCGATCCCGACGACCCGGACCGGTGCGAGCCGGTCCAGGACCGCCTCGGTGTGCCCGCCGAGCCCGAGGGTGGCGTCGACCAGCACGGCCCCGTCGCGGTCGAGAGCGGGGGCGAGCAGGGCCACGACCCGGTCCAGCAGCACCGGGTCGTGGGTGGGGCGCTCCCCCGGCGGGACCGACACGAGCGTCCTCAACGACCCAGACGGGGCAGGAGGTGGGTCAGCAGCAGCAGCCCCACGGCCACGGCTCCCGAGCAGGCCGCCGAGAACACCATGACCGACGCGGCGTCCCGGGCCCGGTCGCGGACCCGTGGTGCGGGGGTGCTGCTCATGGAGGCCTCGGGTCCGTCGGGGGCGGGTGGTGCTGGTGCTGGTCGATCCGCAGGGCCAGGTCCCGTGCCCGCTCCTGGTGCTTTCTGGAGCCGGGGAAGGTGCCCCAGACGTGCGCCGGGAGCGGGCAGAGACCTCGCCCTGCGGATCGGTGTGGAGTTCTGGTGGTGCCAGGTGGTGGAGCGGTGTGGTGGAGCGGGGTGGTGGAGCGGGGTGGAGCGTGGGTGGGGCGGGTCGCCCGGGGATCAGGTCACTCGTCGACGTCGAGCTCGGAGAAGGCGTCGACCTCGGCGGCCGAGTAGGCCTCCCAGGTGGCGGGCTCCCAGATCTCGAGCCGGTCGCGGACCCCGATGACGACGCACTCGCGCTCGAGGCCGGCGTACTCGCGCAGCTGGGCGTTGACGCCGATGCGGCCCTGCTTGTCGGGCACGACCTCGTCGCCGCCGGAGAAGAAGGTGCGGGCGTAGCCGCGGCCGGCCTTGCTGGTCTGCGGCCGGGCCATGGCCTTGTCGGCCTCGCGGTCGAAGACCTCGGGCGGCCACACGACGAGGCAGCGGTCCAGACCACGCGTCACGACGACCCCCTCGGCCAGCTGCTCACGGAACTTGGCGGGCAGGAAGAGGCGGCCCTTCTCGTCCAGCTTCGGCGAGTAGGTGCCCAGGAATCGCATGGGCCCCTCCTGCCTGCACCGCGAGGACCCACGCCGCTCCCCGGCGTACCCCTTCTGCTCCCTTTCGCTCCACTCTAACCCACTTTCCCCCACCGTCAACCACTTTGCTCCCCTGTCCCTCCCCTACCGCGGGCGAGACGGCCCGGAGCGACCGGGGCGGCCTGTCGGCCGCGCGTCGCGCGTCCGCCTGCGCCCGTTGGGCCGGTCTCCTACGGTGGAGCGCGCACCGGGGACCCACCGCACGCACGCGTGCCGGGCGGCCCGGCGGAGACCGACGAGACGGAAGGAACCCCGTGGAGACACGCACCGAGGCCGTCGCGTCGGCGTACCCCTCGGACCCCCTGGACCGCGCGGCCCGGGCGCGGACGGACGGGCCTCCCCCGGCGGACCTGGACGACGTCGCCCGGGTGATGGGGCGGGTCCGGGCCAACGTCGAGCGGGTCATCGAGGGCAAGCCGGACGTGGTGGGCGCGGCCCTCACGGTGCTGCTGGCCGAGGGGCACCTGCTGCTCGAGGACGTGCCCGGGGTCGGCAAGACCATGTTGAGCAAGGCGTTGGCCCGCAGCATCGACTGCTCGGTGCGCCGGATCCAGTTCACCCCCGACCTGCTGCCCTCCGACGTGACGGGGGTGTCGGTGTTCAACCAGGGCACGCGTGAGTTCGAGTTCCGGCCCGGTGGCGTCTTCGCCAACCTGGTCGTCGGCGACGAGATCAACCGCGCCTCGCCCAAGACCCAGTCGGCGCTGCTGGAGTGCATGGAGGAGCAGCAGGTCACCGTCGACAACCAGACCTACGAGCTGGAGTCGCCCTTCATGGTGATCGCGACCCAGAACCCGATCGAGATGGAGGGCACCTACACCCTCCCCGAGGCCCAGCGCGACCGCTTCATGGCCCGGCTCTCGGTCGGCTATCCCGTCGAGGCCGCGGAGATCGCGATGCTCGACGTGCACACCTCCCGGCGCCCGCTCGACGCGCTCGCGCCGGTGACCGACGCGGCCGAGATCCGCGGCCTGATCGCCGCCGTGGCGGGGGTCCACGTGGCTCCGGCGGTCCAGCAGTACGCCGTGGCGGTGGTGGGGGCCACGCGACGCTCCCCCGACCTCGTCCTGGGGGCCTCGCCCCGCGCCACCCTGCACCTGGTGCGGGCGGCCAAGGCACACGCGGCCATGCAGGACCGCGACTACGTGCTGCCCGACGACCTCGCCCTGCTGGCGCCCTCGGTGCTCGCCCACCGGCTGGTGCCCAGCCACGACGCCGGTACGCACGGCCGCAGCACCGAGCACGTGCTCGCCGGCCTGCTGTCCTCGGTGCCGGTGCCGGCCGGGACGCCTCGCGGCTGAGGTGACGACGGTGCGCGAGGCGCTGCGGGGGCTGACCGTCCGGGGTCGGGCGTTCCTGGCCGCCGGGGTGACCGCGGTGGTGTGCGCGGTCCTGCTGGGCCAGCCGGCGCTCACCCAGGTCGGGGTGCTGGTCGTGGTGCTGCCCCTGCTCGCCGCGCTCGTGCTCGCGCGCAGCCGCTACCACCTCTCCCTCACCCGCACCGTCACGCCGCAGGTGGTGACCGCGGGCCAGTCCGCCCGGGTCAGCATGGCCATCGCCAACGACGGACGCGCACCGGCCGGCACCCTGCTGCTGGAGGACCAGGTGCCGTTCGTCCTCGGCTCCCGGCCCCGGTTCGTGCTCGACGGGGTCGGTCGCGGCTGGCGCCACACCGTCTCCTACCAGGTGCGCTCGGAAGTCCGGGGCCGGTTCGAGATCGGTCCGATGACCGTGCGCGTGGGAGACGCCTTCGGCCTGGTCGAGCTCGGTCGCGCCTTCCGGGCCACGGTCTCGCTGATCGTGACGCCCCGCACCACGCCCCTGCCCGCGATCACGCTGGGTGGGGGTTGGTCCGGCTCCGGCGACCAGCGGCCGCGAGCCTTCGCGATCGGGTCGGCCGAGGACGTCACGGTCCGCGACTACCGCCGGGGCGACGACCTGCGCCGGGTGCACTGGCGCAGCTCGGCCCGCACCGGGGAGCTGATGGTGCGGCGCGAGGAGCAGCCCTGGCAGGCGCGGGCGACGGTCGTCCTGGACAACCGGCGGCACACCCACCGCGGTCGCGGCGTCGCCAGCTCGCTGGAGGCGGCCGTCTCGAGCGCCGCCTCGGTGGTCTGCCACCTCGCGGCTCGCGGTTACCAGGTGCGGCTGGCGACTGCCTCCGGGATCCACGGCGACCCGCGGTGGCACCAGCACGAAGCAGCCACCCAGACCGCGACCCTCCTCGAGACCCTGGCCGTGGTCGACACCTCGTCCCGGGTCGACCTGGACGCCGACTGGCTCACCGACCAGGCCCAGGGCGGTCTGACCGTGGCCGTGCTCGGCGACGTGGAGGAGCGCGACCGCGCGGTGCTGCGCCGGATGCGGCACCACACCGGCGCCGCCGTGGCGCTCGTCCTGGACGTGGAGGCCTGGGCCGGCGGAACCCGACCCGACGCCGTGGGCCCGGGCTGCCGGCTGCTCGAGGAGATCGGCTGGCGCACCTCCCCCCTCAGGCCGGCCGACCGTCTCGAGGAGGCCTGGCTCGCCCTGGGCCGGCGCACCACGACCGCGGGCGGCCGACGGTGAGCGACACCCGCGTCCGGCCCCGCACCGTGCCCACGGGGGACGGTGCGTCGGGCCCGGACGCTCCCGACCGCCCGGCGCGGGGCTCGTTCGGCACCGCCCTCGCTCTGCCTGCTGCGGCCGCGGCCACGACCTGGTGGGCGATGCTGTCCTGGTCCGGGTTCACCGCCCGGCCCTCGCAGTTCCTGGTCCCCCTGGCGCTCGTGCTGGCCGTCGTCGCCCTCGCCGGCGCTGGGCTGCGCTGGGCCCGGACCCCCGGGCCCGTCGTCGTGGCCGTGCAGGTGGTCGGCGCGGCGGTGGTGTGCGCCCTGGTCCTGACCGGCCAGCCGCTCCCGGGTGCGGGACTGGTGGAGGCCGTCCGGCAGGCCGCCGTGACGTCGACGCAGTACGCCGCCCCGGTGCCGGCCACGCCGGACATCTCCATCCGGGCGCTGCTGCTGGTGGGCGGCGCGCTGGCCGGACTGCTGCTCGACCTCGTCGCCTGCACCCTGCGCCGGGTGCCCCTGGCCGGCATCCCCCTGCTGGTCGTCTACAGCGTGCCGGTCAGCATCCTCGGCGCAGGCCCCGCGTGGTGGGTCTTCGGGGGCTCGGCCGGGGGCTTCCTGCTGATGCTCTACCTGCAGGAGCGCCGCCAGGTGCGGCGCTGGGGCCGAGCCCTGGACCACCGGGCGCCGCACGACACGACCGGTGACGGGCGACGGCGTACGGCGGTCGCGGTGGGTGCGGCGGCCACCGTCGCGGCCCTGCTCGCCCCCCTGGCGGTGCCCACCGTGGGCCTCTCGCTGCTCGACCTCGGCACCGGGGGCGACGGAGACTCCGACATCTCCATCGACAACCCCACCGCGGACCTGCGCCGCAACCTCACCCGGCCCGACGACGTGCCCCTGCTCGACGTCCGCACCGACGACCCCGACCCGTCGTACCTGCGGATCTCGGTCCTCAACCGGTTCACCGACAACACCTGGAGCTCCGGGGACCGGGCCATCCCCACCGACCAGGTCGCCGACGGTGCGCTCCCGCCGCTGGAGGGCGTGGACCCGGACGTGCCCGCGACCGAGCACGACTACGAGGTGTCGGTCGCCGAGGACTTCGACTCCCGGTGGCTGCCGACCCAGGCGCCGGTCTCGGCCGTGGACGCCGAGGGCGACTGGCGCTTCGACACCGAGACCATGGACTTCCTGGCCGGCGAGGACGACCTGTCGACGGCCGGGCTCGACTACACGATGACCGCGGTCGACCTCGACTACAGCGCCCGGGTGCTCGACACCGCCGCCCAGTCCTACCCCCAGCTGCCCGACGAGCTCACCCGGGTGCCGGAGGACCTCCCCGCCGTGGTGGGCGACCTCGCGCGCGAGGTCACCGCCGAGGCCCGCACGCCGTACGAGCAGGCGGCGGCGCTGCAGCAGTGGTACCGCCGCGACGGCGGCTTCGAGTACAGCCTCGACTCGGTGCCCGAACGGGTCGGGGTCGACGAGCTGGAGACGTTCTTGGACCAGCGGGTGGGCTACTGCCAGCAGTTCGCCGCCTCGATGGCGGTGATGGCCCGGACGCTGGGCATCCCGGCCCGGGTCGCCGTGGGCTTCCTGACCCCCGAGCAGCTCACGGACGACACCTACCGCTACAGCGCCTTCGACCTCCACTCCTGGCCCGAGCTGTACTTCCCGGGATCGGGGTGGGTGCGCTTCGACCCCACCCCCGCCGCCCGGGTCGGCTCGGTGCCCGGCTACTCCCGCGGGCTCGAGCCCCGAGACCCCGGACCCACGGCCGACCCGACCGCGCAGCCCAGCACCCGCCCCTCGACCGCCCCGACCGGTCCCGTCCGCACCGAGGACCCCACCGCGGGTCAGGACACCTCCTCCGACGTGGGCACCGACGAGGCTCCGGGCTTCCCGTGGGGCCGCGTCCTGGTCGTGCTCCTCGTCCTGGTCGCGGCGACGGTCGCCGTGCGGCTGCCGGGGGCCCTGCGGGTGCGGCGGCGAGCCGCCCGCGAGGCCGACGGAGGACCGGAGGCGTGCTGGGCCGAGCTCCGCGACTCAGCGATCGACCTCGGCGTGCCCTGGCCCGAGGGTCGCTCACCCCGCGAGGTCCGTGGGGTCGTCACGGGGCACCTCGCTGCTGTCGAGGTCGCCCCCGGTCCCACCACCGGGTCCGCCGCCCGGGCGGGCGACGACGAGGGGGACCGCTCTAGGTGGGAGGCGCCGGCCCGCCCGGCCCGCGGTCCCGGCCGCAACCCCGAGGCCGACGACGCCCTGGCCCGCCTGACGGACGCGGTCGAGCGCAGCCGCTACGCGCGGCACGAGACGTCGTACGCCGCAGGGACGCTCGTCACCGACCTGCGCGCCTGCCGCGCCGCACTGCAGGCGGGGGCCGGTGCCCGTGCCCGGCGCCGGGCACGGTGGCTGCCGGCCTCGGTCCTCCCCGGCGGCTCCGGACGGCCCGGCCCTGCTGCCGGGGACGCCGGGTCCTCCGCCACCGGCGAGCTCGCCTCCCGCCGCTGAGACCCGCGGGGATCGTGGACACGTCCCCTCGCCCGGCGGCGCGGGGCGAGGGCGGTCGGCTGCAGGTTTCCCCGGACGTCCGGGGATTCCCGCACATGTCGGCCGAAGTTTCGGGCGTCATGCGCCAGTTCCGGCCTACCGGTGGGGCTTCCGTGGCTGACGAGAGCGGTGGGGGGGCTGGACGGATCCCGAGGTGCGAGCCTGCCCAACAAGCCGGGACGCCCGAGCCCAGCGGCTCGCGCCGGTACGGCGGCGTGGGGCCGCGTGCAGTACGGCGGTCGGCTCCGAGGTCGTGACCGCCCCGGCCTCACATGCCGCCGGACTCCCGGCGGCGGCGCCAGCGCTCCTCCATGCGCTCCATCAACGGAGCCTTGGAACGGGGAGCGCGGGGCTGGCGTCCGGAACGGGGACCGCGGCCGGACTTCTTGCCACCCTCGACGACGGTGAAGCCGGAGGGGTGCTCGGCGCGGGCGTCGGCCGCACCGGCGGACTGGCGGCTGCGGAAGGCACTGAGGAACACGGTGGCGGCCCCGAGCATGAGGACGAAGCCGGCGACGCCGACGTACCAGGCCTGGATGACGGCGCCGGTCATCAGCACGGCCACGCCGACCACGAACGCGAGCCCGGCGAGCAGCACCTTGCGGCGCGCGGCCCGGCGCATCGAGGTGCCGCGCAGGGTGGAGGCCAACTTGGGGTCGTCCTCGACCAGCGCACGCTCCATCTGCTCGAGCAGGCGCAGCTCCTCTTCGGAGAGTGGCACGGGGTCCTCCAGGCGATCGATCCGGGCTGCGCGCAAGTCTAGGCAGGTGCGATCGGTCACGGTAGGACTGATCGGAGAATTCAGGCGAACCCGGGGCCCCGGCTGCGCGTGGGCCGGTCGCCGAGCAGCGCGGCCGGGCGCACGACGGCCGGGCCGAAGCGCCCGACGGCCCGATCGACGGCCCGGTCGGCCTCGGCCCAGCCGCGGTCGCGCTCGCCCAGCAGTCCCTGGTGGGACAGCCCGGCGCGGGGCACCAGACCCTCCACCCGGACGCCGACCAACCGGAGCCGTGCCCCGCGCAGGTCGAGGCCGTCGAACAGGCCGACGGCCGCGGCGTAGACCTCCTGGGTGGTGTCGGTGGGCTCCCCGAGGGTGCGCGAGCGGCTGATCGTGCGGAAGTCGGCGAACCGCACCGTCAGCGCCACCGTGGGTCCGGCGACCCCGGCCCGGCGCAGGCGGCCGCAGACCTTGGCGGTCAGGCGGAGCACCTCGCGCAGGATCGTCGCCCGGTCACCGGAGTCGGCACCGAAGGTCTCCTGCGCCCCCATCGACCGCTCCGGCCGTCCCTCGCCGTGACCGAAGACCCCGGCGCGCGATCGGAGCTCGTGGCGGTCGGTGCCCCAGGCCAGGTCGTGGAGGTGTCCTCCCAGGTGCTGCCCGACGAGCTCGCGGAGCTGCTCGACCGGCGTGCGGGCCACCTCGCCCACGGTCCGCAGCCCGAGCCGGTGCAGCCGCCGACGGGTCGCCTCCCCCACGCCGTACAGCTCACCGACGTCGAGGTGGTGGGAGAACGCCGCGACCCGGTCGGGCGGCACGACGACCACGCCGTCCGGCTTGGCCCTCCGGCTGGCCAGCTTGGCCACCGAGATGGAGGCCGCCACCCCCACCGAGCAGGTGATGGCCTGCTCGTCGTGGATGCGGGCCCGCACCAGCTCGGCGATCTCGCGGGGCGTCCCGAGCAGGCGGGTCGCTCCGCTCACGTCCAGGAAGGCCTCGTCGAGCGAGATGGCCTCGACGTGCGGGGTGACCCGGCGGAACGCCTCCATGACCGACGCCGAGACCGAGGACACCAGGTCGTAGTCGGGTGCGAGGAAGACCGCGTGCGGACACAGTCGGCGGGCCCGGGTGCCCGACATGGCCGACCGGACGCCGTAGGCGCGGGCCGGGTAGTTGGCCGCCAGCACCACGCCCCGGTGGCCGCCCCCGACCACCACCGGCACGTCGCGGAGCTCGGGGCGGTCCCGCGTCATCACCGACGCGTAGAAGGCGTCCATGTCGACGTGCAGCAGGGGTGTGGCGACCTCCTCGCCGGGCTGTGCGGGGCGCGCACCACCGCGGGTCGCGCTCACCCGCACCACCGTCGAGGTCGCCGGCAGCGCCGGCCCCGGAGGACCTCAGCGGGCGAGCAGGTGGACCTGCGCGGCGAGGGGGAGGTACTCCGCGCGGTCGGCGACGGCGCGCTCGAGCTCGACCAGCGCGGCCGACGCCCCGGGCTCGAGGTCGAGCAGCGACCCGGGCACCAGGTCGGCGAAGACCCGGATCGCCGTGGTCGCGACCGGCTCGAACCCGGCGTCGGTGACGAGGCCGCGGACCTCCTCGACGGTGAAGCGACGACCGGTGCGGCCCCGGGCCGTGCGGTGGGGAGCCGCGGTGGTGCCGGTGAGCAGGTCGCGCGCCTCGGCGAAGTGCCCGGCCATGGCGCGGGCGAGGACCGCGGCGTGGTGCTGGGCCACGAGCAGCGAGAGCCTGCCCCCCGGTCGCAGCACCTCGCGGAGGACCCGCAGGGCCGCACCGGGCTCCTCGACCACCTCGAGCACCCCGTGGCACAGCACCAGGTCGGCACTGTCGGCCGCGACGACCTGCCCCAGGTCGGTGAGGTCGCCCTGCCGGGCCTCCACGCGGACCCCGACCTCCCCCGCCCGGCGCCCGAGCGCGGCCAGCGCGTCGGGGCTGGGGTCGACGACGGTGACCCGGTGGCCACGGCGCGCGATCCGCACGGCCGACCCGCCGGTGCCGCCTCCGATGTCGAGGACGTCGAGCCCGTCCGGTGCGCCGGCGAGGACGCCGTCCAGGACGTCCCAGACCACGGCCGTGCGAGGCGCTGCTCGACGCTCACCGGGGCTCTCAGCCATGCCGGGCACAGTAGCGGGCACGCCCGACCCCGCACCTCCGGCCGGGGACCGACCCGCGTGCCGACCCGGGTCCCGGACCCTCCGGGCCCACCCACGGTCAGGAGGCCCGCTGCTGGACCGGCGCGGGAGCGGGCTCGTGCGGCACCAGGCCGAGCGAGGCCTCGACCACCCCGAGGAAGCGATCGGCGTCGCGGATCAGGGCGTCGGCCTCGGTGGCGCTCACCGCACGGGCGGACCCGGCCTCCGCCGCAGCCCGCTTGCCCGCGCCGGCGGCGAAGAACCGCGCCCACTCCGCGAGCTCGGGCGCGACCTCGCTCAGCAGCACCCAGGCGTTGCGCTGCGGACGGCGCCGACGCGAGGGCGGGGTCGGCAGGCTGCGGGCCGCGAGCAGCGCGGCCGCGGCCCGCAGGGCGGCGACGTGGGCGTGGGCGTAGCGCTCGGCGGGGTCGCGTCCGGCGACCGCCTCGCTCAACGACTCCGCCGAGCGCAGGAGGTAGGAGTGCGCGGTGGCCGAGAGCGCGAACGGGTTGGCGGGGACGGAACGGGCTGCGACGGACGGGCTCATGCGGGGCTCCACGACCTCGGGCGCCGTCGGCGGGCATCCCGCACGGCGCGTCTTGGATCGAACGCGTGTTCGACTGAGGTGAACGCTACCCCGGCCCACCGACAGCCGGAAGACCTCACGCGGGGTGGGGCCCGTCGTGGTCAGGGCCCGCGGACCCTCGGACGGCGGCGAGGGCCTGGATCGGGCCACCCCGCGGTGCGCGGCTCAGCCGTGGACGGAGAGGAACCGCGACGTCTCGGGCCGGTAGAGCAGCACCAGCACCGCCGCGTCGATGACGAGGGAGAGGACGCAGCACACGACGAACGCGACGGGCGGCCCGGCCACGATCCCGGCGACGGTCGCGACGGCGACCAGGATCAACGCGCCGGCCAGGCAGTGCCGGGCCCAGTTGTGCGCCCCCCGGAGGAACGAGACCAGCACCAGCAGGAGGCTCGAGACCACCACGAACAAGACGACCACCACCGGGGCGAAGGACGGCGGCACCCGGGTGTCGTCGGCCGCCAGCCCCTGCCCCCCGGCCCACGCACGCGCGATGGCGTCGTCGGAGACCACGGCGAGCACCGCGACGACCAGGGCCAGGAGCACCAGCAGCAGCATGAGCCGGACGGCCAGGACGACGGTCGCCGGGCGCCCCGGGTCCGAGAGGTGCGGGTCGGGCACGTGGTCTCCTCGTCGAGCGGGCCTGCTGGCCGCGCCCATCATGCCGGACCGGGCGGGCTGGCCGGACGCAGCCTGCGTCGTGGCTAGGGTCGGCCGCGTGGCGCGGGTGGTGGTGGTCGGCGGGGGGTACGCCGGCCTGGCCGCGGCCGCCCGTCTGGCCAAGTCGGGCCACGCCGTGACGCTGGTCGAGGCCTCCTCCCAGGTCGGGGGGGCCCTGGGCACGGTGACCCGCGACGGCTTCACCTGGGAGACCGGCCCCACCACCATGCTGCTGCCGGCCGTGGTGCGCGACCTGTTCCGCAAGTCCGGCCGGCCGGTGGAGGACGAGCTGGACCGCGTCGGGACGGCGCTCGTCCCGGTCCCGGTGGTCCGCGAGCACCGGTTCGTCGACGAGACCGTCCTCCGCCTGCCCGTGGCGTCCCGTGTCGCGCAGGTCGCGGCGTACGACGAGCTCTCCCCCGGCCTCGGAGAGGCGTGGGCCACCTGGACCGACGGGCTCGCCGACACCTGGGACGTCCTGCGCCGCCACTACCTCGAGCGGCCCTGGACGCCGGACGACCTGCCCCGTGAGGCGAGCCGGGTGCTCGACTCCCGGGCGGTGCTGTCCCGCACCCTGCGCCGGGCGTTCCGTGACGACCGGCTGGCGACGGCGGCCGCCCACCCCGCGGTGCTCGACGGCCAGGACCCGCGCGACGTGCCGGCGTGGCTCGGGGTCACCGCGTGGCTGGAGCAGTGCTTCGGCGTGTGGACGGTCACCGGCGGGATGCACCGCCTGGTCGACGTCCTGGCCGCCCGCCTCGCCACGCGAGGGGTCGAGGTGCTGCTCGGCGTCCCCGTCGCCGACGTCGTGCTCCGGGGCGGGCGGGTGCGGGGCGTCGCGCTGCGCGGCGGCACCGACCTCGACGCCGACGTCGTGGTGGTCGCCGTCGACCCGCGTCGTCTTCCCGCCCTGGCGTCCCACGTCGAGCAGACCACGCCCGCCCTGCCCCCGCTGACGACCCACCTCGGTGTCGAGGGCGACGTCGTCGGCCCCGGCGGGGTCGCCCTGGACCCCGACCTGCCCACCGACCTGGTGCTGCACGGCGACCCCCTGGTCGTGGTGCGCCCCTCGGGCCGCGGCCCCACCGGCACCACCGGCGTCACCCTCCTCGGCCGCGGCCGCGGCGCCGAGGACCTCGTGGCCGTCGCCGCACGACGGGGGCTGGAC
>Ga0325400_1001482_pt1 | contig 19442 bp, 13 predicted proteins | sample PopdelMetagenome_2_FD_205662 | JGI IMG/M metagenome (GOLD analysis project Ga0325400, IMG submission 205662) | Populus deltoides microbial communities from Bellville, Georgia, United States - Xylem-PdKOR-R1 | ecosystem: Host-associated > Plants > Phyllosphere > Stem > Wood/Secondary xylem...
ATATAAAAGTATTTTATATGTTTTTCTTAATTGAAAATACTTGATTAATATTTCAATGCAGGTACTTGTTTAATCTTAAGAAAAAGGTTAAGAACAAGGCGCATGTTGAGGCTTCGATATGTGAGGCATATTGTTGAGGAGATCTCAACATTTATCTCGTACTATTTCGAACCTCATCTGAGAACGAGAATCAATCGCGTTTCACAGCATGATGATGGCTATTGTTACCCAATTTTTGACCCATTTTTTTGATAAATTTTTTTAAAAAATTAAAAATAGCAAAAAACAACGAAAACCCCCCAAAAATACATTTTGATATATTTGCATCATTTTTAGCATTTGAAAAAAGAAAAAACCTAAAAAAAACCTCTCAGCCGCCGCCCACCATAGACTGATCTTCCCCCTCATCAACCTTCTCCCCTCTCCCAGCCAACAAAAGGCAGCCGCTCACCTTTCACCACAAACCCCGGACCCAGCATTTCCCTCTCCTAGCCAAACATAGCCGCAAGCCGCCCCCGTCTCTCTCGGCCACTCCTCTTCTCCAGCCGCTCACCACAGAGGCCTCACTAGACCTTCCCTCTCACAGAACCCAGGCCGGTCTTCCCCCACAAAACAGCCTCACTTCCTGACTCTCCACTGACCCAACCATTCCCACCAACTGAACACAACAGCAGTCCGCTCACCCTCCCTTCCTCACCACTGCTAACCGCGACTCATTGTGGAGAAGATGAAGAAATAAAAAGGGAGGCCGAAGGATAGTGGAAGGGGGCAGAAAACCGAGACTTTAAGGGTGTCGGTCTCCCAATCATGGCAGCGGTGGACGACACTGCCGGTGTAGAAATGAAGAAGGAGGAGGGAAGTTATCGATCCGGCCATCCGCCCACCTGGTCTGTTGGCGGCGCGTGCAACGCCCGGCTCCAGATTTGGCAGATCTGAAGGAAGAGAAGTCGGTCTGAAAACAAAGAAAGAAAAGCTACAACAGACTTGCTTGTTGTGTTTTTTCTAGTTTTGCAGGTAACGGCGGTGCTCACCGCCGACGAGGAAAGGAACAAGGGAGGAAGCCATTATGGATCTCCGTTGCTGCCCGAATTTCGCCGCGGCGTGTGAACGCACGCGCCGCTAGTGGCTGTGGCGCGTGGAGGAGACGCGCCGCCACTGTTCCACAATCACAAAGGATGCCCAGAATTCTTCAACACTGTTCCCGAAGCTTTTTTTGTAATTTTCAAATGTTGCTGTGTATATTTAGATTACTGGCATTTTATTTATTTTGAACTTTTGATATTTTGTAATATGTAAAAGTGACGTGTGAGTTGAGCATAGTAAAAAGTGATATTAGTGTGTGTGTTTGTTTTTTTTATTTATGTTATTGAATTATAAAAATAAAATAGAATTAAGTGTTTAATGTGAATATAGTTAAATATCTTAAGGACAAATAAAATCATGTTATATTTTCCATGAAAATGTAAGAACATGTTTCTAAATATATTCTGGGATTTAATAACTGATTTATTAAAACCTTAGAATTTGATTAATATTTCAAATTTTCAAATCATATCAAATCGCAAAGCAGCTTACCTCATGTAGGGTGCGCTAGGGGTGCTAATACCTTCCCTAGCCACAACCAGTCCCTTGCCTTTGAATCTCTAACAACGACCAGTAAATACGGGTTTCCTAGTAACTCGCAATGAAATACTAGGTGGCGACTCCACTAGGGACAGGTATTGTTTTTAACATTATCGGACTAAGCTTCGTGTTTTGATGTGTTCAAGTTTTTGTTGTGTTTTGTTTTATTTTATTTATGTTTTATTCATGCATTGTATAGAATTGTCTCATACATCACAAGCTTTTATTTTTGAAAGCACACACAAGCTTCAGGTTAGGTGGGGAACTAGCAGCTTACTTTACGACTATTAGTCAAGGTTTAAGTTTGTGTAAACCTCAACTCTTTATTGAGTGCTTAGACTGTTAGTGATTGGTATATGTGACATTCCACCATCTGCTGAGCCCCCATATTGACTTTATGAGGGTGATCACTGGGACAACGAGAGACCCTTTTTAGAGATCAAGTAATAAACCTACCATTTATCTCACGTAAAAAGATTAGATACTGCCTTTAGAATGTATGCTCCATATATATTTGTTTTGCATTTGAGCAAGCCCTTCTTGAAGCATCTTGAATTCAGGACTTACGATGGATATAATGGTCATCACTTAAGAAATTTCTATTTGTAGAGTTTGAGCAAGAATAAAAATTCTTGTCTCATCATGCAAGAGTTATGACCATATGTCACCCCTCGAAGGGCAAGTTCATCATATAGATTACATGTCATACATTTATCATGCATGTACCGGGATGAACAATAGGTTCCCCCATCCGAGGTTTATTACACTAGACTGAAAAATATGGAAATGAAGAAAGGGGTCAAAGCAAGACTCATTGTCAAAAGGAAGTTGAGAGCATCAAAAGTGAAATAGCTAGACTCAGATCTGCTTGAACAAGTGTTGAGCTTCAGATGGAAAGAGAATGTCTACATAGTCTTTTGTGGGAACACTGCTTGTCCACGTCCAATTGAAGTTGCACCTCTCCTTTTCAGTCATGAACAATAGTAGTAATGCCTTCAGTCATCAACTAATGACAGCCTTTGTTCTTGTTTAGTTGCATTGTTAATTGTTCATCGCCTCCACATCTTCTAATGGCACCCAATAGCTGCTAGCCTTTTGTGCATAGTGCATTGGCCTTCTTTGAAGTCACCCCCACTGTGAGCTCAATTCCAGTTCAGCAGCACAAGATGTGGATTTGAAAAAAAAGTATGAGACACTGAACTTCTATGTGGTAGAGCTCTCTTTACAAAAATTTGTTTGTGGCTCTACAAGTGGGGAATCCAAGAAGGGATGCAGTAGTTTCAGATCATCTACAATTTTCTCCCATCGGTGTTAGCTTGAAAGCAAAAGTAGGGAGAAGAGATAGACTTGGACTAAAAAAACAGGAAGAAGACTAAAACTTCAACGGAGCAGAACTTCCTCTATAGGTGTTTGTTTGCTGCACTGTCAGTGAGGAATCAAAGAGGAGACAAAGGAGTTTTAGATTCATTAAGTTCTCTTCCAATAGAGACAAGTCATGATTCTACACGTCGGCGGTGGCAGTGATGCATGTTTCCATGCGCTGCCAGGATTACCTAGCTACTGGAAAGTTTCCAACAATCCTTAAACAACCACAATAACATTGGAAGATTGACATGATGTTGTGAGGATTGCTGAAAGAATTGAACAAGCTATCAAGATGGGAAAGGTTGAAGGTTCTGCCATGGATTCCAGAATGATGATGAGCGATGAATTAGAAGATGAACCTGAAGGTGGAAAAACTTAGTTATGTGGTCTAGCCAAGTCTTGCTATGCTTTTACTATTGAAATGTCTTTGCTAAGATTGGCATCCCCCTGCTACTCGAGTTTGTCGACTAGCATCTGCCAGAATCCAGACTTGTTGCGTCAACTCCTTTAAATCCCATGCAACCACTGTTTCCTATGTGATATAATCCAAACATGAGATTTGAATATTATGGTGGGGTCCTCGGTCATTTCATTTGAACAATTGCAAGAATTTCAAGAATCAAGTCCGGAAGTTTGTGAACAAGAGACGAGTGGAGTTTGTGAAAGATGATGTCATCAGTCATAATGTCACCAGAACATCCTTAGAGTGACAAGTGAATGAAATTGCTTGGCATAACACAGATATTGCCAGAAAAGCTGATCCAAGAATGGTGCTAAATTGTCAATCATTTTGTCATGGATTTTGCTATTTTGCATTTTGTTTTGGGATCACATCTCATCCTTGAACGAAACATGTCTTTCCTTTGTCTTCCTGTTGTTTTAAAATCAAGAGATGCTTATTTCAAATGGTATTTTGATAAAATATTTTTGATCAAGCTCCAACATGTGATTAAGATTAATCAATCCTGAAGATTAAAAGTATTTTGATTGTAGAAATGACTCGATGCTTGTTAGAATGTTATGAGGTGCCAAACAATTTTGAACTCATACATGAAACTGAACCACCCGCCATGTAGCTAAGTTTTAACATTATGCATAATGACATGTAGTGGATTTGGTAGCTATGGACTCGTGAATCATTGACGCTTACAAGTTCCAATCATTACACTAGATGAGGTCAAAATTTATCGATTCTAACCGACCTTACTTGAAATGAGAAAAGGCCATCTTTGTTATCCTTTCACATTTCTTGAAATATTATCCCTTGCAGTCCCCATTTGAGCCTAATATAATATTTCTTTTCAAAAGAAACCCTGACCAGGATCACACCCCACACTAGGGGCAAATGAGAGATATTTTAAAGACAATGATATAATTAATTGATAAAAAGAAAGTTAAGTTTGGAAGCCCAACAATGAAAAGGGGCTAAAAGAAAGAAACCATAGACTTGGGGCATGTGAGAAAACTTTAAGGAAGGCTATGAAAAAAAAAGTGAAAAAAAGTGAAAATTGCCTACACTTAAAGGCAAGTCAAAGTGGAATGGAAGGAGAATGCCTATCAATTCTAAGAGAGGCAAAAGAGGTTTCAATTGAAGAAAGACATAACAAATGCCAAAAGTAAAAAAAAAAAAAATCAAGCTTCATATCTTTTGGTGTGTCTAGGATAAAGCCTCTAGTTTCTTCAAAAAGATTAGATTGATTATTCATCAAAGGAAAGTTGGATTTTCATTATGACCTATGTTAAGAGAATTCTGATCTTTAAGATTAACAAGGTTATATGTCACTTTCTCTTCAATGACAACAAGAGAAAGAGAATTGATGAATAGTTGATGTTGATCCTAAGTCTTTAAAACCTTCAAACACCTTTTTGAGCTTGTGAATTTTCCTTTCTTTCATAAGTCATGAACCATAGCCTGCATTACGCGCTTTTAAAAGCCTTTTTTGATCAAGTAAGCAATTTGAACCGATAAATGGCGATCTCAAAACTTTAAGAGTTATTCCATGAGGGTCGTGACTTCATGAATCAAGCTACTGATTATTATGCATACTGGTAAAATAAGTGCTTAAAAGAAAACAAACTTTCTTGATGAATCCTCAAGTTTTGACTTGAGTCTTTTTTTTTTCTTGAAATTCATAGAAGGTCACCTCATCGCAGACCATCAAAAGATATACCCAAGATCAAAGATTAAAACTGACACAAAGAACCATGAAAAAAGTCATTTTAATCTTACAACGGGTCAATTTCTGTTTTCAAAATACAAGACAATCAAAGAACTACATTGAATAGCGTGTGTTAGAACTTTGACCAAACAAGCTTGATTTCCAAAAACACTTTTCAAAATTGACATCTCTCTGATTTCATTTCAACAACTAGATTTGAATAGACATGATCTTTGAAATATGAGATTTGATTCAAGAACAAGAAAGATTGTTGAATGAAGAAGAACATCGATTGAGTCTATGAAATCCTTGACATGAAATGACATCAACTCTTCTCAACACTCCTTGAAAAGTTGACCATCTGGGGGCAGTACAGTGGACCCTAAGAAGGAAAACAAGCAGTATTCAGATCAGCTGGGGGCAAAGAAAAATCAAATGATGAGTCGTCAAAGTCCATCAAAGTTATGTTTAGCATCGGACAATGACAAAGAAAAAACTTGTTGAGTATAAACAGATGAACGAGCATTTAGATCATTGCTGGGGGCAATGTTGTTCAAAGACAGTTTGAGATCTAGTGAATTTCAGCAACATTTGATGAGCAATGTTGCATCTGAAGGAAATCTTCATCTGGGGTTATCCTTTGAAACATAGCTATGATTCCCGACAAATGTTATTATGTAGTTGCATTTGAATGAATGCTGGAAGGATGCACCCACCAAGACTAATTATGGGACCATCTGTTTTGAAGTTCAAATGCACACTTCATCGCATGAATATGGGTGATGAACATCATTGATGATGCCAATGCATTTCTTTTCATGATCTGATTTGACAAGCTAAGAGGAATCCATGGAGAAGAACTTTGAGCTTATAACGATGAGCCTTTTACTGTAAAGTATGAGATGCATGTCCGGATGACTTAACAGTTCCATGAAGGTTGATGACCATATATACTTGAAGGGTATGTTTCAACTGGAGGCAAGTTCATGACTGATTGACCATCTTAATGGGTGTTGGCATGATGCACACAACCAATCAAAGGATAATTCTCAGAAGAATCCAGGAGATAAAATCCTTCATGATGAATCAAGTAACACCACACTTGGGGGCATGGTCAAGCTTGATAAACAGTGAAAGCAACAATCATCACTGAAAGCCCAAGATAGGCATTGCATTTACAACTGAGGGATCGCTAGCACATGAATGAGCCAATGCATCGAAAGAACAAAAAAGGCTTCGGAATGCAAACAAAGGCACCCTATGACGATGGACATCAAAGAGTGAGGGACCTATATTTCAAATCAGGTAAGGATGCATGCATATCATCTAACCTAAAAAAAAATTTGCATAAATTTTTGAATTGTTACAGGAAAATCCTCAATGAAGTCCAGCAAGATTGTGGACAAAGAAAGAATCATTGAGTCAATAATAACAAAGAATCGGTCTTGATCGTGGAATAAAAAAGGAATGAGATGAACCCTGCCAGTAGGAGAATCTCAAAGAAACAAGGAGATTAACCCTATCATCAAGAGGAGTCTTCAAGTCAACCCTGCAATCAGGAAGCGCCAAGTTTGTCAGCTTTATCTTGTAAAGACTTCTCTAGCCAAGTCTTTCTGCCAGATAAGTAACATTTTATCATTTGGGTAGGTCGTCTATTATCATGAGACCATCTTTCATCTTCCATATGAGTAGGTCACCCATCAAAATGAGACCATCATCTTCCATGTGGGTAGGTCACCCATCAAAATAAGACCATCATCTTGCATATGGGTAGGTCACCCGTCATAATGAGACCATCTTGCATTTGGGTAGGTCACCCATCATAATAAGACCATCATCTTCTATTTGGGTAGGTCACCCATCATAATGAGACCATCATCTTGCATATGGGTAGGTCACCTGTCATAATGAGACCATCTTGCATTTGGGTAGGTCACCCATCATAATGAGACCATCATCTTTCATTTGGGTAGGTCACCCATCATAATGAGAACATCTTCCTCTGGGTAGGTCACCCATCATAATGAGACCATCATCATTTTTCTTTGGGTAGGTCACCCATCACAATGAGACCATCACTTTTTCTGGGTAGGTCACTCATTATAATGAGACCACAAACACATCTTTGTATTGGTTCTGGTTAACAGAGATTGCCAGATGGGATCTCAGGCTAACCCAACCACATATAGAATTTAGCTTTGGTTAAAGGAAATCCCCAGATGGGATTTCAGGTTGACCAAGTTATACACTGACTTTTAGTTCTGGTTAAAAGAGATCGCCAGATGGGATCTCAGGTTAGCCCAACCACACCCAGAGCTTAGCTTTGGTTAAAGGGAATCGCCAAATGGGATTTCAGGTTGATCGAGCTACACACTAATTTTGGTTCTGGTTAAAGGAGATCGCCAGATGGGATCTCAGGTTAACCCAATCAAAAGGGCAGGTCACCCGTGAAAATAGACCAATGAGAGTATGTGTGGGCAAGTCGCCGGTGAAAATAGGCCACAATAAGTATGTGTGGGTAGGTCGCCCCTAAAAATAGACCAAAATAAGCATGTGTGGGCAGGTCGCCTGTGAAAATAGACCAGCATGAGTATATGTGGGCAGGTCGCTCGTGAAAATAGACCAGCGTGAGTGTGCGTGGGTAGGTCGTCCTTAAAAATAGACCACAATGAGTATGGTTGGGCAGGTCGCCCGTGAAAATAGACCAGTGTGAGTATATGTGGGAAAATAGACCAGTGTGAGTATGTATGGGCTGTCACCCCTGAAAATAGACCACAATGAGTATGTGTAGGCTGGTCGACGGTGAAAATAGACTAATGTGAGTGTGTGGGCAGGTCGCCCTTGAAAATAGACTAATTTTCTTCAAAATAGGCAGGTCACCCAAGATAATGAGACCACTTTCTTTTGAAAAGTGAAGTCCTTGGCTGAGTGGATCACTCAATAAGCCAGGAAGACCTTTTGTTTTCTTTACAAGCTTACTATGCAAAACATTAAGGAATTTTTGCTTCGTAAGCATTGTAAAGAGGGGGCATCTGTTGCTACCCAATTTTTGACTCATGTTTTTGATAAATTTTCAAAAAAATTAAAAAATAGATGGATGTACCCATTCGAATAGTTAGATATTACAGTTGTAATGTAATTCATATATAAAAGTATTTTCTATCTTTTTCTTAATTGAAAATACTTGATTAATTCAATGCAGGTACTTGTTTAACCTCAAGAAAAAGATTAAGAACAAGGCGCATGTTGAGGCTTCGATATGTGAGGCCTATATTGTTGAGGAGATCTCAACAGTTATCTCGTACTATTTCGAACCTCATCTGAGAACGAGAATCAATCGTGTTCCACGACATGATGATGGTTATTGTTACCCAATTTTTGACCCATGTTTTTGATAAATTTTTAGAAAAAATAAAAAATAGCAAAAAACAACGAAAACCCCTAAAAAAATACATTTTGATATATTTGCATCATTTTTAGCATTTTCAACTTCATCTTAGAAGAATTTAAATTTTCAAAGGTATTTTGAACGCGTTCAACTTTTAACGCGTTAATTTTACAATCACTGATTTTTTGAGTCGACTTTGATATTGCTTGCTTTAAAAAATACAAAAAAATGAGAAAAATCAAAATTACAAAAAAAAAGAGAACAGAAAAGAAAAAGAAAAGTTGAGAGACCAGTTTGGAAACCTCGCAACACTTCTCCTATAAATACCATGCTATAGTGAAAAACAAAGGGGGAGAAAAATTTACAGGCACCGGGGGGGGAAGAAAATTTTTACAGGGAAAGGGCAGCTAAAATAACCCTTTCTCCCCCTGCAGCCACCCCTTTCCTTTGAAAAAACGAAAAAACCTAAAAACAACCTCTCAACCGCCGCCTAACACAAATTGATCTTCCCCCTCATCAACTTTCTCCCCTCTCCCAGCCAACAAAAGGCAACCGCTCATCTTTCACCACAAACCCCGGACCCAGCATTTCCCTCTCCTAGCCAAACACAGCTGCAAGCCGCCCCCGTCTCTCTCGGCCACTCCTCTTCCCCAGCCGCTCACCACAGACGCCTCACTAGACCTTCCCTCTCACAGAACCCAGGCCGGTCTTCCCCTACAAAACAGCCTCACTTCCTGACTCTCCACTGACCCAACCATTCCCACCAACTAAACACGACAGCAGTCCGCTCACCCTCCCTTCCTCTCCACTGCTAACCGCGGCTCATTGTGGAGAAGATGAAGAAATAAAAAGGGAGGCCGAAGGATAGTGGAAGGGGGCAGAAAACCGCGACTTTAAGGGTGTCGGTCTCCCAATCATGGCAGTGGTGGACGACACTGCCGGTGTAGAAATGAAGGAGGAGGAGGGAAGTTATCGATCCAGCCATCCACCGGCTCCAAATTTGGAAGATCTGAAGGAAGAGAAGCTGGTCTGAAAACAAAGAAAGAAAAGCTACAACAGACTTGCTTGTTGTTTTTTTTGTTGTTTTGCAGGTAACGGCGGTGCTTACCGCCGACGAGGAAAGGAACAAGGGAGGAAGCCATTATGGATCTCCGCTACTGCCCGGATTTCACCGCGGCGCGTGCGTTCACGCGCCGCTAGTGGCGGTGGCCCGTGGAGGAGACGCGCCGCCACTATTCCACAATCACAGAGGATGCCCAGAATTCTTTAGCACTGTTCTCGAAGCTTTTTTTGTAATTTTCAAATGTTGGTGTGTATATTTAGATTACTGGCATTTTATTTGTTTTGAACTTTTGATATTTTGTAATATGTAAAAGTGACGTGTGAGTTGAGCATAGTAAAAAGTGATATTAGTGTGTGTGTTTGTTTTTTTTATTTATGTTATTGAATTATAAAAATAAAAAAGAATTAAGTGTTTAATTTGAATATAGTTAAATATCTTAAGGAAAAATAAAATCATGTTATATTTTCCATGAAAATGTAAGAACATGTTTCTACATATATTCTGGGATTTAATAACTGATTTATTAAAACCTTAGAATTTGATTAATATTTCAAATTTTCAAATCATATCAAATCGCAAAGCAGCTTACCTCAGGTAGGGTGTGCTAGTGGTGCTAATACCTTCCCTAGCCACAACCAGTCTCTTGCCTTTGAATCTCTGACAACGACCAGTAAATACGGGTTTCCTAGTAACTCTTAATGAAATACTAGGTGGCGACTTCCAAAGAACTAATCAAGCAAACGAGATGAAAAATCGCTAAATCGCAGCGCGAGTGACGTGCGACAATGGCGGTGAAGTGCCTTCCAGTGGGAACTTGTCAATATTCTCCAATACTAACGACCCACACCTAAAAATGTCGTAAGAGAAAGATATTTGTCAGAACTAGAGTTTAAATAAGCACACAACTATGTTCTATTTAACTGTGATGAGCTAAAACCTTTTATTCAGTAAGTTTATATATGTGTAATACTAATTAAACTTTGTTAGTAATATACTGTTAATTATATATTATAATATTATACACTCATTATCACTTGCAGGCAACATCGACAATATTTGCTCTCCAATAACACACAATTGACTGAATCCAAGATCTTTCAATTACAAGATAAATAATTTACCACGTGGTTCAGAACACATGTAAGCACTATCACAAACTCATTCTGACTTGCAAAATTATTGTACGTATGCCTGTCATTACGAGATTCTCGTTCATTTACTGTTTATTGATGTACACAAGGTTTATCAAATGGAAAGGAGTGCGCTTAAGTCATTGTCTTCACTAAGCCTGGGGCCTGAAAGAAAATGTAAGTGCTACAAGGGGTATTTTATCAATGGATATGTTTTCCATATTGAAGAATATGGGCAAGGAAGAAAGACATACAACAGCGATGTTTGTGTTAAGGGATCCACTAGTAGTGAGTTAGAAGTTGACTACTATGGAAGATTAGAAGAGGTCGTTGAACTGCAATATCATAACGAGCAAATAGAGTGTTTTTATTCAAATGCTATTGATATGACACGACTGACAGAGGAATCAGAGTTCATCCACACTATGGTCTGTTCGAAATCCACTCAAAAGCTAGACTCCGCAACATAAATGATGCCTTTGTTTTCGCAAAGCAATGTCAACAAGTTTATTACACATACACCCCTTCATTTAGAAAGGATCGATCAAGAGTGGATTGGTTGTCCGTTTTAAAAACGAAACCCCGGGGTCGTGTCAAGGTTGTTCAGGATGAGAACGAAGACACAAGTGTGTAAGATGAAGTCTTTCAAGTTAGTGAGTTGGTTGAACCATATCGAGTTGCTCCTTCGATTGAATTGGAAGAAAATTCAAATTTTCATGTTTTCGATGATAGTCTTGTTGATGTTGACACAGAGGAGTTGAATGTTATTTTGAGCTCTAGCGGACAAGCAAATATCGATGAAGAAGATAATATCCAAGCAAATATCGATGAAGAAGATAATATCCATATTGAAGATTGCGATGAAGGTGATGACTATTCAATTGATGATGAAGAAGAAGAAAATTCTGATTAACTATCTATCAAAATAAAGCCCTGTGTATTTTAGATTATGGATGATATATTTCACAGAGAGTTCGAAAATAATTACTTGAAATGCCATCATCACCGACGTCCATACCGAAGGACTAAATCCGTCAGCATTTCACAGAGATTTCAAAAATAATTACTTGAAATGCCACAATCACTGATGTCAATACCGCATTTCACAGAGAGTTCGAAAATAATTACTTGAAATGCCACCATCACCGACATCCATACCAACGGAGTTATGTCCGTCGGTAAGGTGTCGGCCGGTCAATATTACCGACAACATTATCAACGGACTGTGCGAATTTCAAAGGGTTGTGCATTAAATGCATCTCTGACTGCGTCATATTTTCGATGGAATTACCGACGGACCACGAAAAATATGGAGGGTCATTAAAAATTTTGGTGTGAAATTCAAAAATTACCGACGGATTTTTGACACTTCACCGACGGAATAAATTAAAATAATAATTAATTTTATATCCATCGGTGAATTCGTTGGTAAAATTGCCATATCAGTTCCAGCAACCGCCCCTTCAGTTCATTTTTTCTTCTCCTCCGTTTTTCACCTTCAAATTCGATTTTTTTCCTCTCCATTCTTCAAAGCTTTCACCTACAATCTCTAGCAAGTTTTCTTGTGAATCTTCATCAATTTAAAAGGTATGTGTTTCTCTTTCATTTTACTTTACAGGTTTGTTTTTGCTATTTTTTTTGTAATGTTTTTTGTTTTGGTGTATTTTTTGTAATGTAGATAAAGTCTTGAATTCAACACATTATTAAAGTAAGCATATTTCATTCCTGAAGTCTAAAGTTTTTTTTTTTAATTTATTGAATATTTTATATTGTTGTATTTGCATAATTATTATTAGTTAATTTGTTGAATATTTATTGTTAATGTTGAATTTACCTTAGAATTAGTAATTAAATATGTAGGAATAATTATTAATTTTACTCTATTATTGCATGATTTGTGTTTAATTTTTTCCATTTATTTTGATTGTTAGTCTAGAGTTTTTTTTTTTAATTTATTGTTTTGTTGTATTGGCATAATTATTGAATAATTTTTTGAATTGTAATTGTTAAGGTTGAATTTACCTTAGTATTAGTAATTGAATATTTTGGAATAATTGTTAATTTTACTCTATTATTGCATGATTTATGTTTTATTTTTTCCATTAATTTTAAGTGTTAGTCTAGAGTTTTTTTTTATTTATTGAATATATTTTGTTGTTGTATTGGCATAATTATTGAATAATTTGTTGAATTGTAATTCTTAATGTTGAATTTACCTTAGGATTAGTAATTGAATATGTTGGAATAATTAGTATAGATTGGGTCAATTGGTTGTGGCTATTGTTAATATGTGCAGGTTGGTGGATTTGGGTAGTATCCAGTATAAGGGAGGTGCTGTCAAATTTTTTTTTAACATTTGAATTTAATTATATAATTATTTGTATAAAATTGTGTAGAAGCATAGAATGAAAACCAGAGCTGGTCGCTCATGTATGGTCGCAACTAGTTCCTCTAGCAGAGAGGATGATATTTCCTTAGGTGCCTCTCAAGAAGAGGCACCTACACCACCTGCGCCATCAACTGATGTTGCCTCTTCCAGCGCTAGTTCACAACGCAGAGGCGGGGTGCCTTCACAGCGAAATCAATTTACCCGCAAGTACGAGGCACGATGGAAGGACGACCTTTCAATGTAAGTTTGTTAAGGTTTTATTTTTAAAAAAAAAAATTACAACATAATTTATGAAGTAATCACTATTGAATTTATTTCATTTATTTTCAGGTTCACAAACATTGAGGCCGCCCGAGTAATATCATCGGCATTTAAATCATCGATGGAGATTCTATTGTTTCAATGGAGTCAGGTATCCAAGCATCCTGAATGGATGCCTCAAATCAATGCATGGTTTGACAGATTTCAGGTTGATGTTAATTTATAATTTTCAGCTTATTTCTAATAAATTATTAATATAATTGTAAATAAATTATTATTTTTATTTAAACTTGTTTATTTATACACAGCACAAATTCTGCTGGGATAGTGAGCATAACACTGTTGCGAGGAGGGTGTGGGAAAATCATGCGGCAACTAGGTAACATCGAAAACAATACAAGATTTTTTTTCAAAAAAAATTTATGTTTCGAAATGTAATTTTTGGTTACGTGAAGTAGGTTGCGTGATTTTTGGTATGAAGCACAAAAAAGGGCAAAAAAAACCGTGAGAGATAGGGGTTTCTAAGGCTGGAACGATGTTGTGGTTTGGAGGGATTTCAAACCGATATACATCCCGGAAGATATATGGTCGTACTATCTTGAGCACGTGACGTCTGAGCGGTTCACACGTAACAGTCCGGTGCTGGCAACCGGAATTGGCCAATTCATGGCTCAGTGACAGCGCACACTGACGGCTCTGTTCTGTTTGCTGCACATGCGAAACGGATGGTAAGATTAATTTAAATGAAATATATCGTTAAATTAAGTTGTTGTTAATAAATCTTTTTTCATTATAGGCTACGTCTCTTGGACGTGAGCCGAGCCTGATGGAGCTGTTTATGGAGATGCACGTGCGGAGTCAAGACCGCCAAAAGGGGGCGGAACAGTTCGTTGACAACCGTGCTCAACATTTTATGGTATGTTTGTTCAACCATTTTATTTTGTAAGTTATTATATTTATTGAATTGAATATGATGATTATTTTTTTTATTTTTAGAAGACTTATAATAATTGGTTAAGGGAGAGATACGGGGACGATACTTTGACCCATCCGGAATTTGATCCGGATTTGTGGATAGAGGTTGGATCGTCAAGTGGACCCGAAAAAAATCGGGTTAACGGGCTTTCCAACACTACGGCCGACAACTTGCGGTCGGCCTATAGTGTTTCAACCGTTGAGAGCCCCCAATCAATATCGAGCTCCCAATCTAAGGAGTTCGTGGCCTTGCAGCAACACACGGCTCAGCTCACCGAAAAATACGACCACCTATCAGCGGAGTACGCACAACTCAAAGCGTCTCATGCAGAACAAAAAGCAGAGTCTGAACAACTCAAAGCGTCTCAAGCACAACAAAGAGCGGAGTATGAACAACAAAGAGCTGCTTATGAAGAGCTTCACGAAATGGTCATGAACATGGCAACACAAAGTGGAACATGTGTGCCTAATCCTTTTTGGTCGTATAACCACCAGCCTCCTCTTCCAGGACCTCCTCCTCCTCCAGCTCCACCTTTATATTAATTTGTAATAAACATTATTTACCTTTAAAATTTCATTTAATATTATTTTTGAAACAAGTTCAGTTTGTAATGAATATTATTTAACTTTGATTTTTTGTTTTTGATGTTTAATATAAATTTTGTTTGCATAATTGGTTTTTATTACCATTAATAAAATTATGTATTCTAAATAATTTTTTAAAAACAAATCTAGAATAAACTATTACAAAGGGTTTTACCAACGGAATTAATCCATCGGCATTTGACACATTCACCGATGAATTTACAGACGGATATCTTCGGTCAATATTCCAAACATTCACCGACAAATTTATCAACGGTACATATCCGTCAGTAAATCACAATATCACCGATGGAATAAAATCCGTCGGTATATTTCAAGCGGGAAACTTTTTTTTTGGCGCACAAATTCCATCTGTAAAACCATCAGCAAATGATTTTTTTGTGTTTGCGATCGATATAGCGACGGAATATGAAATTACCAACAGACTTAAGCCATCGATGAAGACGTCAGCAAATAAATTACTGACAAAATCTGAATCACATACCGACGGAATATTTTCATCGGTAAAACTATGAAATCTTGTAGTGTTTTGATATTTAATTCAATATTGCATTTCTAGAATGCAACATCAGTTAAATTCAGGATTAACCGGTCAATCGATTCATAATGGTCAGTTAAACTAGTCAACCGATTTCAAAAATAATAATAAAAATCGCAAAATTACCAAAATCAGGGGCCCTATTATAGAATGTACCTATGTATAAAATCTTATAGGCATACTCTTATATTGTAATCTCCATCATTACTATTGTATATTACTCTACATATACATACACACATATATACATAGAAAAGATTGGCTAACCAATAGGTTAAGCCTCTTAATTATTCTCAACTAGCATAGAGTGATTTTTTTTTAATTTAAATATCTAACGGTTGTAGTAGCAATTCCATAGTTACTCTGAGAAAACAACATCCAGAAACTCTTGTAAAAATTTGAGCACGATTTATTGACTGGATCAAAAATTATGGCCTTTTAAAGTCATCATTATGGTTTGGCACGGCTAAACTTTCTCTTGGGTCTAGACCTATTCTATTGGCCCGTAAATATATCTATTAGGCAATCTACATGATCAGTCTAGGGTAGATCCTCATCTAGTTGTGGCAGATTCACACCTAACTGCTTAAAATCACTTGTTATTGCAAGTATGACTACTTCATTGACACTCATAAAATATATTTGAAATAAAAGGTATATCAAATTATGAATTTTGCGTGAAATGCTCAACTAGTTCATATATCTAGACAAACCAGCTGGTCAGTTGAGAAAAAAGATTATAATTGAGATTACATGTTGCATTTTAAAATAACGACATGTTTAAATATTATTATTTTAAAGCGCAATAATTATCTTGTCACGTTTAGAAATAGAGATATTTAATAATATTAGACTAATGTGTTATTTCACCTGCTCTTAAAAAAAAATATTTTATTAAAATTTTAACTGACTGCATTAATTTTTTTTAATAAATCCAAAAATGTTCGGGTGTTGAGGTCGTGGGAAGGAGGGAAAAATACGGAGGTTGCAGTAAACTGTGACAAATTAATAGAAGACTAGAGGTGAGGAATCCAATGTCTCTGGGATTAGGCTGTATATTATTATATTTAGAATGATTTTGGGACGCTATTTCATTAAAAATATTAGATTTATTACTACCTTTTTATGACAGGAAATAATACAGCTTTGGCATGTAAATAATTATTTCGACGAAGAAAAGGATAGATAAGAAAAACTAATAATCTAGGAAATACGAAGAATCATTTTCAAAATAAACTTTATATTTTGATGAAAGATGGGATGGATCTTTTAACATATTTAATAATTAATTTCTCACGTAAGTTTTAAAAGATTTATGGAGTGCCATTGAAATAATCCCATTCTAGTCTAGTTGATTTTGAAAAATTAAGAGTATATGTGGGCTGTTGACTTTTTAGACGGTGAGAAATGTGAATCTTGTTGTACATTCGGAAGGGATCATGATAATACACGATACTTTAATTCATAATTATTTAATTTCGTCTCAGATATCATCTTACTCAAGCTAATTAAGGTCCAATTAAGCCCCCACTAAAAAAAAAATGAGGAACGAGAAAAGAAAGACACATCTTGCCCAACATGTCTATTTTTTGTGTGGTCGTGTTCATGCATTAGAGTGTGAATCTCACAGGTCAATATAAAATGATATTGTTTTTAAATTCTTCCTCAATTATTTTAATATTTCATTATATATGCTGCTTTTGTTTTTCCAATAATAGAGAAAAGGAGACGAATTAGAAGGATTTTTAAGATTTTTTCCTTCAATTTCCAAATAAAACCCATGAAAATTATTAATTAAGAAATAATCTAAAAAGTTGTCAAGGACTAGTGAATGAAAATAATAATAAATAAAGAATAAAAATGAAGCCAAGCTATTAATGGAAATTTCAAAGTAAGAGCTGCAAGTGTATCCTTGAAAACACATGATATGTCAATTGTTAGCGTTCATGTTTCTAATTAATTAATTAATTAACAACAAATAATATAAAATGCAAGGTTTTTTTTTTTTCACAGGACACTGTTTCTTGAAATATAATAAACTATTTTTTGTGATTTTTTAAAATTTTTAGTCCTAAATAATAATAGTAAATTAGTAATTTATAATAAAATAATAATTTTTATTTTTATTTTAAGCACTTATATTTTTTTTAATTTAATTCTTCTTCAACTATTTTATATGTCATATTTAATCTGTATTCTTTTAATAAACTTGAAAAAAATTAAAACATTAATAAGTTGTTTTTTAATTTATTTTTCATGATATAACCAAACACTGAAAAATATTTATCAACTTATTTTTTATAATATTATCAAATATCAAAAAATTATTCATTTTTAAACATTTTATTTTTTATGAAAACCATTAAAAAAAGCTAATTTCCAGCACATATGGGAAACGCATCCCCAAGTGAGGCATTCAATAGGAAAGGTAAATATTCCAATTCCAACTTCATAATAAAAATATGGTACGGTGGTGACTGAAATATTCAAAACTAAGTCAAAAGGCATTGTTAGCTAAGTCAAGCTATTTCCATTAAGAAAGCCAAGTCAAGCTATTGGTATTTTTCATTTCTATGAACATGCGCATTCAAGGGCGGAGACGTGTATGGGGTCGGGTGGGATCTAATACAGATCATGATTTTATTAATATTTTTTTATTAGTTTTATATAAATAAAATTTTTAATTCTTAATTGAGGTATCAAAAAATTATAAAAATTGACAAGGAACCTTCTACTATGATGTTTTAGCTTGGGTTAAAATTTCAGAATTTTTTGAGAAATTCAGAAATTTGATAAAAAAAAAATCACAATTTAACTAGTTTTATGTTATTGGGTATAATTTTCAATCCGACCATCAGATTAAGTTGAAACTTTATGAGGAATCTGAAAATATATTGAATAAAATATGGTTAAAATTTTACGATGAACAAAGTTCACTGGTACTAACAAAAAAAACATCAAATAAAAGCAAAATGACTTATTAAGAGTAAAATGGTTATTTGACATTAAAAAATAAATCAAATTAGTTCTTCTTCGTTCTTTTTATATGTTGCCAACTGGGCAGAAGCAGAATAGAAAAAGAAAGAAAGAAAAGAAAAGGCGAGAGAGAAAGAGAGAAAAGTAAGGGAAAAACTACAAAAAAAATCCAAGGAAAAAAAAAAGTGAGAATAACCTTGTAAACTTATAAAGTCCAACTTATAAAATACTAATCTAAGAAAGAATTAAGTGAAGGAAGGAGGAATTGAGAGAGATTAAAAAACTTAATTACTTTGTTTTGAGTTGACATGATATTGTTATTTTTTCCTGGTTGAAAAGTTGTTACAATATCGATTCAGATTCGATTATAGATGAACCATATTTCACAAAACATCGAAGAATGTAACTTAAATAGTAAGTTTATTTTTTACTTTCATTTTAATTTTATATACTTTCAAATTTATTTTTTAATATTTTAGGTAGTATATTTGAATTAAAACTTTACTGTTAACTTTAAAAATTTATATATATAAGTTAATAATTTATTTTTAAAAAATTTATATATTTATTTAATAGCTCAAGGAAGAAAAAATTCATAGCTCCACTATTGTGCATTGTTGGATAGACATGCAACATAGTTGTCGTGTAATAAGTGAATGAAAGTTTTATTCGTTGTTCTTGACGATGCTTTCACATTCCTTCTATTCATTAATTAATAAATAATCTAAAAAGTTGTCACCATCCCAGAAAAAGGGAGCAAAAACAATCTAAAATGCCAAAGTGACCGTTTGATATTCCAAAAGTAATCTACACATGCATCATTGCCTTCTCTTTCTCTTTTGAAAAAGAGAACTCAATATATATGTTTTAAAATTAAGAGTATCTCTTTTTTCGTTTCAAAAGTTTTCATAAAAATTTAATTTATTTTATTTTTTAAATTTAATTTTTTTATATTTTTACATCATTTTG
>Ga0325400_1001483_pt1 | contig 19440 bp, 24 predicted proteins | sample PopdelMetagenome_2_FD_205662 | JGI IMG/M metagenome (GOLD analysis project Ga0325400, IMG submission 205662) | Populus deltoides microbial communities from Bellville, Georgia, United States - Xylem-PdKOR-R1 | ecosystem: Host-associated > Plants > Phyllosphere > Stem > Wood/Secondary xylem...
AACTCTCTTGGGCATAACTACTGTAAGATAATTATATAAATCATATCTTGGGGCCTCACCTAAAAGTTTAAGTTATTGAATTGGGATAATTCTTTAACATGGTATCAGAGCCTTGTTGATCAATTGATCATAAGTTTGAATCTCATCATCCCCATTCTATTTGATAAAAATTAAGCACAAGGTAGTGTAGGCATATGCAAATTTTAACTCTAAAGGGCTTTTATTTGAGGGGATGTGTTAGAGAATTATATAAATCATATCTTAGGACCTCATCTAATAGTTTAAGTTTTAGGTGAGATGATTTTTTAACAACTATATTTTGGATCATATTCTCTCTAAACCTTTAAGTGTATAAGAGTCTTCTAATAGCTCATCATATTTTCATCAATATTAATGTCGTGTAAGGGATAGTTTGTTAAAGTTCTCTAAGAGTCCACCATATTTCCATCAATATTAATGCATATGTCATGGATGTTTTCCCTAATTAAAAATATCATGGTGATATTATATTTTAGCTCCCTCTCTCCATAAAGAGACTCATGAGTTATAAATAGATCATGAATCCTTCAAATAAAAAAGGTTTGGAATCTCCATTTTCTATTGTATATTTATTTTCAGAGTATCTCTTTGTAATATTATTGCATTTTATCTCAAAAATTCACTGACTTAATTATAGAAGAGTCTGAAAGTTCATTGAATAGTCCCGGAGTTCACCAAATGAGACTTTTTGCATGTATCAAGCACCTGTCTCTTGTCACCTTGGCTCGGAAGAATGAATCAGTATTGTCAGAACCAAGAGATTAACCAATTAATTAAGATATAAGTCTTACCTTTAAGTTACTTGAATTTTTTAAAACATCATCAATTAATAATTAATATATAACATTAAATACAAGTTTAGTAGCATGGGGTATTGATTATCCCATCATGCAATTAAGAAAAAAAACCTTAATAATTATCCTAGCTACCCTTTGGATGGTATGATAGTCGATTAGAAAACCTTGAAAAAAAAAAAACATTTGCTAATTTCTAAGAGCTGTATGTGGCTAAACGGCAATCATATCTTTTTGTCCTATAAAGTAAATATATGGATTGGAAGCCTGTGGTCTGTGACCCAAAAAGAAACTTTGATAATTATCAAGCGCGCGCGCGCACACGGTTGCTATCCAGTCCAAGAGTACGTGTGCTGAAGCCATGGCCAGTCGATAATTCAACAGGTGGAAAACACTCGGAGGAGGAATTCGTCTGAATTGTATTATTTTTAATTTTAATTCCATACTTAACAATAAAAATCGAAACTAGAAATCTTGATAGCCCTCAAAATCAATAATAACGCAGGCTGGCGAAGGCACAGAAAATCAATATGGCCAGCCAAAAAAAGTGAAAAACAATAAAGTAATATTCCCTACAAGACAAAAAGAGTTGAATAACAAGGAAAAAAGATGATGTTCAAACTTATACTATTTAAAAGGTGACTGTAGGCTTTTTAGTCAAATCTCCGACAATCTTGAAGCCCCTCATCTCGATCTATAAATACCCATCTTTCTCACCATTCCCAAAGCAATAAGAAAGAGCTAGCCAGCAAGCAAAAAGTAGGAGTATACTGCTATTAATTTCTACTTCTTTGAAAGATATTAGTGTCGCTACCTTTCGATTGTTTTTGTGTTTGAAAGATAAAGAGAGAGATGGGAGTGTTATTTCAAGTGCTTGTTGTTTCCATTCTTACTGCTTCTCTTTACATGATCTGGAGAATATTGTTTTCTTGCTGGATCTCGCCTGCTGGGGCGTATCTTAAGTTAAAGAAAAATGGGTTTGGAGGTCCTACTCCAAATTTCCCTCTAGGAAATCATAAGGAAATAAAAAATATTAGTAGGAAAGCCGCAGCAGCAGCAGCAGCAGCTTCTTCTACTAATATTACTACCTTTTCTTCTCCTGGGACCTCAGAAATCTCTAACGATATTCATTCTTCAGTTTTTCCCTACTTCTCTCAATGGCAAAAGTCTCATGGTAAGACTCATGACCTTCTTCTTCTGAATCTTCCTGTCTCTACGTATGCACAATTGTTACAGATTCAAGGTTTTTTTTTAAGACAAGTATATATATATACACATGTATCGGTATACGTACTTGTCGGTTAAATGCACACTGTTCGATATTATCTATCTATCTATCTAGTATGAATAATAATATATACGTGTGCATTTGTTGTCTTGCAGGGAAGGTATTCATTTACTGGTTAGGTACAGAGCCATTTCTGTACATAGCAGACCCAGAGTTCCTAAAACAAATGAGTTCAGGGGTGATGGGAAAGAGTTGGGGAAAGCCTGAAGTGTTTAAACATGATAGAGAGCCCATGTTTGGTAACGGTTTGGTCATGGTTGAAGGTGATGAATGGGTTCGCCACCGCCATGTTATCACCCCTGCGTTCTCTCCAGCCAACTTGAAGGTCCATAACATCTCTCTCTTCTTACTCCTTTTCTATTGTTAAAGAGTAAATACTACTATATATTCTACGTGTGTAATCTTCAGGGTTTTTAATTTGTTTGCCCAAGTGGTTGAAAAATCTCAGTTCATTTTAATCACAAAGTTTTGATCATTTTCAACCAAGTTGCACTATAACTCTTGAATTATACTTACACTAGTTTACCATCACAATCATCAATCATGAATTCCGTAAAATATTGGGTGGTGTAAATATGGTAGTTCCAATTGTGAATTTTGACGAAAGAATGCACTCAAAACATTGACATTTCCATCACTAATTACCATAATTGTGTATGTGTTAATACATCACCTTATACCCAAAATAGAAAAGGATATGTTTGCTTTTCCAAGATTCTATAGATTTAATTACCCAATGAATGAATCTCTCTATATATGCTATATCAGATTTGTTTTTATTCTAAATCAGATTTGTTTCTTGTCCTAAAGGCCATGTCAAGCTTGATGGTGGAGTCCACCACAAAGATGCTAGACAAGTGGGCTGCCCTCATAAATTCCGGCAGCCAAGAAATCGACGTCGAGAGAGAAATCACCGCGACGGCTGGAGAGATCATAGCCAAGACAAGCTTTGGCATAAGCTGTGAAAATGGGAGCAAAGTGTTTGAAAAACTAAGGGCAATGCAAATCACTCTATTTAAATCAAACCGTTATGTAGGAGTACCCTTTAGCAAGCTCGTGTTCCCTGGGAAAACCATGGAGGCCAAAAAACTTGGAAAAGAAATCGATGCTCTCCTCTTAACAATCGTAACAGCTCGTAAGAATTCTAATGAGGGGTGCGGTCAAAAAGACTTGCTAGGGTTGCTGCTCCAGGAGAACGGTGTAGATGGGCGGTTAGGGAAGAAGTTAACAACAAGGGAATTGGTCGATGAGTGCAAGACTTTCTTCTTCGGTGGCCACGAGACCACAGCATTGGCTCTTTCATGGACATTGCTGCTTTTGGCGATGCATCCAGAGTGGCAAAACCAACTGAGAGAGGAGATTAGAGAAGTTACAGGAGATAAGGAAATCGATTTCACAAAGCTTGCTGGACTTAAGAAGGTAAGATGCTAGCTAGCTAGCTTGTTGTGATCATGCATGCATGTTTTGTTTGTTTGTTTGTCTGTATATTGCTTAATCATGTGACCTGAAATTCTTAGGCTAAAAGTTGGAGTCCATAATACCATATATATATAAACGAGGATGAATAATTGAAGGTGCATCAATGAAAGATCGATGTTTTGCTTCATAAATTAACACGTGGATTAATTCACGTGCATTTTATTTATTTATTTACTTACAGGGACCCCAAACCAACCATGTTCTAAGACAGGCCATGTAGCCAAATAATCTCCATGATATATTTTTCTTTTGTCTAGGTAGTAGCATATCTAAAATTCATGCATGTGGTTAATTATAATAATTAGTCATAATAATTATTTCTTTGAGAGATTTTGAGAAATATAGGTATTACAAATTATTTTCTTGACCTGTTTTTTTCAAAGAGAATTCTTCTTGATGAAGATTGACAGTTAGAGAGGGAGAACGGTCCAAGTATTATATTGAATAAAAATAAAATTGAATTTGAAAACTCTATATATGTTGGAGGAAACCAAATTTTAATTCGATATGACCATGGTCAAACACAGCACGGTCTTAGTCCACACCTTTTGGGTACTTAAGATGTCATGTCTGTGTGACACATGCACATAGTATCGAATTGACACCTTTTGTTCCCACCTGACACATGGCAAAACCCCAATGGCTTTGACTGGCCAAAAGGGACACGGCCTATTTGTCAACATTCCTCAACCGTCCAATAGTACACCACAAAATGACGGAGCAAGCTTACGTATGCATTTGGATCAGCATCTTGATTTTTACAAGCATGGCAGAATTTAGCCATAATTTGGCACGTGTATACCTGCATTTCTTATGATGTTCGATGACATAAAGTACCTTTTAAAAAATTAAGGAGTCTTAATTAATTTACTAATATTTTGTAAATGTTATCTCGATATTGCAGATGGGATGGGTGATGAATGAGGTGTTAAGACTGTACTCACCAGCACCCAATGTACAGAGGCAAGCTAGAGAAGACATTCAAGTAAATGACCTAATAATACCTAAAGGAACCAACATGTGGATCGATGTTGTAGCCATGAACCACGACCCTAAACTATGGGGAGAAGATGTGAATGAGTTTAAGCCAGAGAGGTTCAAGGATGACTTGTATGGTGGATGCAAACACAAGATGGGGTTCTTGCCCTTTGGGTTTGGAGGAAGAATGTGCATTGGTAGGAACTTGACAATGATGGAGTATAAGATTGTGCTAACCCTAGTTCTCACTAGGTTTTCATTCTCCATCTCCCCGAGTTACAGTCACTCTCCTGCTATTGTTCTCTCCTTGAGGCCTAGCAATGGCTTGCCACTCATTGTCAAACCCCTATAGGTCAGCTATATTCCATGCCATTAATAGCTAGCTAGGTCAGGTGAAGCTTTCTTCGGGCCACGAGATATATATAGAGACCTAATTAAGCAGCTTTTTCTTGGAGCTTATCCACGTGTAAAAGATATGAATAATGTAGAAGACAGGTTCCTGATCATTTTAGTAGCCATAATTAATCATTTAAATGTTCTTTGTCATCAATTCAATTTCATAGTTTGGAATGTTATAAAATTAATGGGGTTGTAATATTGTTTTGAGTGGAAGAAATAGTTGAACAAAATGGATAGTTCAATGTCCACTAATGCCACAAACTGATCAGGACAATCTCCAATGGGAAAGATGGGCCAAGAACAAAAAAGAAAAGAAATGAAATCGCCACCACCATCAACGGACAGATACCTGGTTAGTAAAGTACGGAAAGTTTGGAAATAGCTTGCTGCCTCTGAGTATACATTGGTGGTTTCATGACTTCCTCTTCCACTTGACAAAAACCGAGCAACAGCTAATTCTATTTTCCGACCACCCGCAACAGGAAATGCAAGACTTATGGAAGTAGGAGAAGAAAATGTTGCAGGACTCTCCCACTTCATAGGTCTTTGTAAGGGACAAAAGTCACCTGGCAGAAATGAGATCGATCCTAGAAAACGAGACAACTGGAGCCTGATTCTTCACTACTGTCTTAGGCTATATTAATAATTATGGTGCCTGGGATCCTGAAAATGGGACCACGCCATGTTGCTCTGGTAATAATGCAGATCATCTCTTAGCTTGGTGGGATCAACCACTATCTATGCTGAAAAGAAAGATAAAGAAACACACATTGGTAAAATGAAGTACCTCTCAACTTCTAAAATAAGATCCTGCTAGCTAGTGAGAACAAAAGCAACAGATGCTTCGAAGCCACAATGCTGAAACTCCCAAGTTAGACTAATAACATAAGAAGCTTGGCAAAACAACATATATCGATCTCTTTGCAAGTTGTGCAAGAACAACTATTGGTTTGCGTGCAGTTGTGAGAATTCTCATGACGTCTGTCTCATGATATAATCCAGCATACAAGTTAAAGAGTAGAACCAATTCATGGTAGTTTCAGAGTGTATAGAGACTCAACAAGCATCCAAAAGTGTTGAAAACTGAAGATAAAGAAGGAATGAAATGGTTAGAAGTCAAAATTAGGCAAAACAAAACGTAAAGAACGTCCAAAATCTGATAACATTCTAGAATTCTTAAAAGGAGAAGATGGAGCAGAGTGATCTTAACTTACTTGGAGCTGCGCCCATTGTCTGTGAGAAGGGGATACTCAGGAGTCCTCACAACAGGCCTTTCAGTAGAGCGTACGTAGCTCAATACATTCCCCGAATTAGGTGCCAATTTCAATTTAGTAGCACCTTCATTAAACTTTCGTTGACCTCAGTTGTCTTCATACCTCCAGTCTCTGACATTAAGATACAGAGAACACACATCAGTTTCCAGTGTAACCAATTTCAAGTTTCAACCATTGTCACGTCCCCCAATCTTCTTCTGGTTTGAAAAATCCTTCCGGCCATTTCATGGGGCTCCTTCTCAGACCAGCTTCACCTTTTAAGCCTCGTTCTTGACTTCTGGCTTTATAACCTCTTTACATCACGATATTGTCTGAGCTCCAATTCTTGTGTACTACCTCATTCATTCTTGACCACCTCCATGCACTTCCAAGATCAATTAAGCATTTCTTGTCCGAATCTTTCAGACAGACCCTTCTTGTTCTTGCTTAGAATCAGCTTTCTTCCATTCTCTTTCACTGCAATTAACCACTCCCAGTACGTAGATGTGGATTGATCAAGTCCAGCCTTTGTAACAGAGAACCCTCTATTCCCACTATCATCTTCTTTCTTGAAAGCATCAAGGATTGATCAAGTCTGGTTTTGTAACAGAGAACCCTCTATACCCACTATCATCTTCTTTCTTGAAAGCATCAACATCACACGCTTCACTGTCATCTTCAATCTCATTAGATATATACCCAGAGACGGAAGTTTTGCTTAAAACAAAACACCCTCTTCCTTAACTTCCCTTTTTTCGTTGATGTGTCGGATTGTTAAATAAAAAGAACAGGAAAATTTAAGACAAAAGGAATTAAAAAGAAATTAATCAAGAAATATTCATAGAAAGAACTAAAAAAGAAGTTCGAATTTTTAAGAAAAGAAGTAGTAAATAAAATTTGAAGAAACTTCAATCACCTAATTTAATTCCTTCCTCTTCTACGTACATAGTCATGAGAGAGTGTAATGCTTAAACTTCTGCTCACAATCATGGCCCTGACTCTTAACCTTATGAATCTTGAAGTGCTCTTTCATTTAATTTGTTTCGCTCTCACTATACTTTTGCTCTTGGTACATTGATTAATTTGCATGATGAGCTTCTTCAACTACTGGCACTTAGTCGTCTTCATTATGATCACCAACTTGGTTATCATCTTCAACAAAGTTTTCATTCTCATCTATCTGGTTTTCCATCTTTGATTGAAGGACTGTGCGAAAAAAAGCCATGCAAAGAAATTGAGTTTTAATGGCTTGCCATGTGCTTCTATCCATGATATAATGGTTAATTTCATTATACCTTCAAGTAATTTCTTTTTAAGAAATTATTCTTTATCAGTCACCCTCTAATATTTTATTATTTATCAATAAAGTCTTTCAATCTACTTCTGTTAGAAAAGTCATTGGAATATGTTTTTACATTTTGTAAACTTCAATCCTCCTTTAAAAAAAAAACTACATGTTGTTATTCAATTAATTCTCGAAAAACCTTTTTCACATTATTCATTTTAAAACACACTAAAAATTTTGATTTGAAAGCAAAAGTCACTTAAACAAGAGCACCAAAAATGCAAATAACTGAAATTTAATAAAAAAAAATAAAAGCTAAATTCACTAAAGTATTTTAATGATATTTAATTAAAAAGATAAAATAAAAAAATTCAAGTTCAAATTCATTAAAGTGAGTTAATAACAAAAAAAAATATACATGGAGTTCATATAAATTTTATTCTAGAAAAATAAAAACGAATTTGACCGTGCTTTCTTAACAACTCAAGCAAATCGATATTACAAGCTATTAGATACTTTTTGAGTAAATCTACAGTACTCGAGACCCGGCTCGATTAATCTTGAACCGACCGGTTTATTAACTATGCTAGAAACGGAGAATCAAGCAAATGAGGTGAGGAAATACATCTGAGGCCAAAACAACACTAAAAAGAGGTGAATCTGCCCATTTGATATATTTTATTGAAAAATATTATACAACAACCTACTGGCTACTGCCAAAGTTTGAGCGGGATAAATTTGGTTGCTAACAGCAACCTATTAATTTATCATCCAATCCAATCTTGTAAACATAAATGAAGTTAAAAAAGAGGCAAGCTTGGTGGGAACCGCACGAGCATCCACTCTTTCTCATATGTTGATAAATGTTTCCATCCAATCTCATCAAGCAATGAGAGCTTCAGTTCATACAGCTTCTTCTTGGGTGGATCTCCATTATCTTGCATCATTTCATTCAATGCCTGGAGGCAACGGATGATCATTGATCATCAGGTTCAACTAAAATGACCAACATATATAAAAACCAAACCCTAATATGTCTTCTCAACATACTTTCTTGACAAATGACAAATGCTATCTTGTGATCAGAATAACCTATGACGTGAGACGAAGTTAACAAGAAAACATGACACAAGGAAGAAAAGTTTACCTTTAGTGCTGCTCCTAGCCTCCCACGTCGTCTTTCACGTAGCACTAAGAGGGTGCCATATTTAGAGGACTTTGCATCAACCCATTTTTGCAGCCCTTTGAAATTGTCCTCGAACAAATCTTTTGTGCCTTCTGTTTCAGCTTTCTTACCCTGCCATGATAATAGTTGTAAAATACATGAAGCACAAATACCACTGAAACAAGGAAACTAAATTCATGTTGGTGTCAATAATAGATATACGCCCATCATTATCTGCGTGTGTATCCATGCTTAGGAATTTGGCAAATCAAACACCTGTAGAAATACCGTGTAGAATCCCTTACCAAAAATCAGAAAAAGAAAACCAACAGAAAGTTTCAGGGACAAAAAATAAAGGTCTGCCGTGGCTCAAGACAAGATTTCAAAAAGGACCACAGGTTGCAGGGGTCCTCGACTCTCTGTCTCTAACCAACCCTCCTTGAAAACATTTTTTCTTTGAAATAACCAAGGGGAAGCACACATGTTTCAGAAAACATAAAAAAATTTGCCTATCCAATCCGGATTTTGATACCAGCACCCTTGTCCTGTCAATTGGACACGGGTACTATAGGTAAAATCAGTTACTCCATGTTACAAATTTGATAGAATTACAAAAAACCACTTCAAGGGGCATAAAACTACAACCAAACAGAGATGATCTTCACTACCTTTAGAGATTCAATCTCCACCAATGCCAACCCTTTTTGGTACAGTGCCTCGGCCAATTCATCCCTAGTCGTCTCCATTGCCTTTTTCTTTTTCTACAATAAAAGCATAACAAGTGCAGCTTCATAACTGCTATTCAAGTAAATGAATGCAAATGCATGCTACAATTGAAAAAAAAGAGAGGAGAAAGATGAAAACAGTAGGAGGGAGCAGGGCTCATATCATCTTGAGCACGCACAAGAAACTAAAACCACAAAACTATAGCAACCATGTTATATAATTGTGTTAATTTTGTTAAAACTACTATACCAATAGCTCATTTATGAACTTTGAAAAATCTCAGAAATTTTGTCCAAAAGGGAACCACAAACAAGGTGGAAAATTAGCAACACGGATACACACCTCTGTCTCCTCATCTTCTGGATCAATCTTGAGCGAAAAGAACTTTGCCAACTCATCTTTGCCAATACTATCAATTACCTCATCTGCTGCATCCATAACCTGCAGAATGCATGCACAACAGAAATCCCATTTCCATAGCACGTCTCTAAACAGAGGATGTGAAAAAACTTGCACTACAACACATACTATTACTACTCCTTTTATAGAGCTTACATCTTCATGATGATGAATTTTATCTTCCACCTTACTCTGTGAAAGCAAGCCTTCCAAAATCTTAGCAAGTAGTGGAGTGTAGTTTGGGTAATCAGACTGCCAAAGACATGATGATTATTAGGTGACAATGTATTGGAAAAATTCTATAACCTTTAAATGCGATTGGCTGCCTACTGCTTAGGAGGCTGAGTTTAAAAGGCCTGAAATGCATATGATCTAAGCACATGTTGAGGTTTCAAAGCCCGCAAGAATTTCTCATGGTGGAATTGTCCTCGAGTCAATGCATAACAAATAGGAAAAAAAAAGCAAGATTCTTCAATATAGGAAACCTCTACCAGCTTTACAAAAATTAGCCAAGTTAAATGCATATATATCCAACATGACGATGAAATTCCATCATATGGGAAAAAATTTAACCACTTATTCTCGGAAATTTACTGGATTTTGAATTATTCATTCACAAGATGATTTGACCTCAACAGTTGAGTTTGAAAAGAACAAAAAAAATATGAACTCTTTGAAATCATGAAATGCTCTTTCTTCACAGTGTCAAGAAATAGCTTAAAAAGGACAGTAGTATATTAGTCTTTAAATTTAGCAATATCCAACCTTAAGAGAAGTGGATAGGTTTTTCCATTCCGAGCGTTCTTCATCAGTGTCTTGTTTTAGGCTTGAAAGAACTCTTATCTTTGCATCTCGAACCTGAGGTATACAAGTAGTTGAAGCCTCTAAACTCAAATATGATAATCAAAACCTCAGTATTCAACAGTACAGGATGGACAGATCATCAAGAATTAAAAGGTAACAGAAAAATCTAAGGATTCAAGCAAATGTTCGACGCGGCATGTGCCTGTTTGATAATGCAAAGAAATTCAATAAATGCCACTTCACAGCACCCAAGTAAGGTGATAAGACTATAGTCTTTTATAGCTAATGCAAGAATCGACTGCCTCACAGTTATCAAATTACTTGAAAATGTACTTCAAACATCTTGCTACAAAATGGCACAAGTACCTCTTCTTCTAAACGCTCAGACACAGTTTTCAGGCTAGTTGAAGAACTTTTTCCCTTGTCCTCATCAACCTGTCAAAGCAACAATAGAAAAAAGATAAACACGGCCTTGGATTTAGTTTACTATTAGAACAATGGCAGGCATCTTCTTTAGATCCTCATAAAATGACTTATAAGGGCCAAAAAACAAGGACATATATGCAACCTTATTTGGCGGCACTACATAAGAGATTTGGTAAGATACAGGGTTCTTTTGTGAACTTTCCTCCCCTTCCTGGCCAGCAAGTGATAGCTTTCCATATGAGATTGCTCCAAGCAGTACAGATCCTTGTGGAGCATTCTGCAGAATTTCAAGGGTATCATTGGGCAATTTCAGTTTATATTGTTCTTTTACCACAGGAGTTGGGAATCAGGATAATACCTTCGGGAGCTTGTCTTTCACTGGTGGGCCCAAGTAAATTGCTTCTTTCTTCCTACAAAATAACTTTGAAGTTATAAATGCACACTGAAATAGATAATAACACAGGGTTAGTAAACCATAGAAATAATCATTCAGGACAGGACATGCCCTGGAACTAAAACTGAGGACTTAAAAGCACCATCTCCCATCACAGGACCATCAGGTTCAGAGAAAAAGTTCAATCGAATGACATCCTGGATTAAAAAGAAAAGAGTCAATTATTTGATTAGCACCATCATTTGCAATACATCAAGTTCCTAAATAAAAAGAATGCTCAATCGAGAGAAACCAATATCCTTTCGAGCAAAAGGAAAGCCAAAGTCAAATTTATTGATGGTAAAACTTTGTGCTAATAAAACCTTGACTCGGGCACAAAATGTTTCACACAAAAACAAAAAACAAAATGCACAAATTGGATAATGCCAAAGCATATTCAAATATCAGAGAACCAGCTTCAATAGTTTGGCACCTGTTTACTTCATCTAAAAGCTCAAGAATTCAATATGTTAAAATAAAAGATACACTACCTTGTCATCCAAATTCCTCTCAATAAACAATAGCAACTGCTTCATCTTTTCCAAATATTGCATATTTTCATGCCTGCACATAATCAGTATCATAACAGAGATTAATCTAGATTTTAAGCATTTGCTACAAAATAAAGTTTAAAATTATTAAATGTTCTAGTCGTAGGAAAAAATGAGGTTTTTCCTACTTTCCTGACTTTATAGAATCTGTTACAAACAAGTACAAATAAAATCATAAAGAAAATTGGTTATTCTCTGTGAATTTGAATACATTTTGGGCTGCCTCGGAAATTGGGCCATACCTTAGATATAGGCGTAAATTGTATTCACCCTTGGGAAGTTTTGTAGCACTAGGATAGACATCACCCACGGCATATACACGCTGTAAAGGGAAAAAATAAAATAAGAAAACAGGAACCAGCTCTGCCCATTCAAAGCAGAAGGGAATGGTAAGCATCATCTGTTACTATATAGAGAAAGCATTTAACTTGCTGGTACATCGAATGATATGAAGAAGTACACAATAGCATGTGATTAGAGCAACATTTTTCAGTGTATAGATAAGAACTGAAATACTAAATTGACTTCCAAGAAATCCAAGTTTTATACTACTAATTAACTATTCCAGTCCTCGGGCAATGATCAATGCTATAAAATTTTATATGCTAAGACAATATAAATTGTTTAAGTACCTTGTTAGTGTCAGAAACCATATAAAATTGTGATTCAAATTTTGTGTCATATATGCGATTGTTAAGCAATGGAACTTGAGGTTTCACTTCAGCTCCATCTTCCAATTTAAACTTGTAACTGCAGAACAACAAAGAAAAAAGATTGGATGATAATAAGAGTTGAAATTCCATGAATATGCGGAAGTAGAACCGTAACCGACGTTAATGTCAGTGCCAGTGTCTGTTGTCCAGAGGGTAGTTTGTCGCGATTCTCTGTAAGAGTACCAAGTTTAGCATCGACGGGTCGATATGGAACTCTTATCTGTAAGATGAAAATGAAGAAATGAAGCATTAGAAAGCAAACAGCCACACCAAAAGAAAAGTACTACATTTATTTAAAGGGAAACAAAAGAAACAATTACAACCCACGTCATCTAGGAAACAGAAGCTATATTTCACCTTATTCAGAGTTGCAGCAGGGACGAGATTCTCAGATGACAATAGAGCTTCAGCATCAATTCTTATAGGTGCTTCACTTCCATCAAGAATGATTTCCTCTTTATTGATGGCAATCCCATGAAACAAAATCTAGGCATTATAATATACAAATAAGCAACTTAGAACGCGCATGATAACAAATATGAGCTTACAATTTACTTTTCTGATTGTTAACCAAATCAATGGACTAGCAAAGCATATTAGCTTTATCTTTTATATCACAAGATGGAATATCCCAATCTATAAATTTCTAAATTACCCCAATTAATCAAACGCTTACACTAAATGGTGGTCCAGAGTCCAAACACTATTCAGAGCCATAACACCCCCCCCCAAAAAAAAATAAAAAATAAAAAATAAAAAGAATAAATAAAAAAATAAAATCTCCCTATAGACAGCCAGTTAAAAAAGTACAGAAAGCTTAGAAATGGCTTGTTACCTCAAAGTCTACAATGGTGGTTTCATGACTTCCTATCCCACTTGACCAAAACTGAGCAACAGCTAATTCCATTGTCTGACCACCCACAACAGGAAATGCAAAACTTTTGGCAGTAGGAGAAGAAAATGTTACAACACTCTCCCACTTCATAGGTCTTTGTAAGGGACAAATCTGCTCATCACAACCACATTAAAAGGATGTCTATGGAACGTAATATAACATTCTCACTGCATGCTGTACCTGAACAGTGTCGACAAAAAATCGTCGAGTAGTATCAAACCCTGATGTTTTCATAGTTGCCTCAACCCAAGTAGCACCAAATGGCACTTCAATATATCTCCTTTCTATGTGCCCTGTTCAAGCAATTTTTCCATGATAAGAAGAAAAATTAGTTAAGTTTTGCTATAAAATCTTGCTCAGACATCAAGGTAGCGTAACCTAAAATCCCTCAAAGCCCAAAATCATAATTTCATATCATCATATATAGGATAGGACAAAAGTGACCTGGTAGAAATGACATCCTAGAAAATGAAATGAACGGAGGGTGATTCTTCACTGTCATAGGCTTTGTTATGGTGACTGGGATCCTGAAAATGGGACCACGCCATGGTGCTTTGCAATCAACCCCGTATACTTCATAATAATGTAGACCTTCACTTAGCTTGGTGGGATTAACCACTATGCTGAAAAGAAAAGAAAAGAAACACACATTACTAAATGAAATACCTCTCAACATCTAAATAAGATCCTGCTAGCGAGAACAGAAACAACAGATAATTCGAAACCATAATGCTGAAACTTATAAATTAGACTAATAACAGACAGTGAGAGAGAATCTCAAAATAGTTCCACGTCAGAAGGTTGGGAAAAACAGATGGCTATCTTAGCATGATGTGCATAAACAAATATCTGTTTGCATGCGGTTCTGAGGATTCTCATGATGTCTGCCTAATGATAATCCGGCATACAAGTTAAAGAGTAGAACCAGTTTATGGTATTTTCATATCATTTCAGTGTATAGAGCCTCAACAATCTGCCAAAAGAGTTAAAAAAACGAAGATAAAGGAGTGAAATGATCAGAAAGTCAAAATAGGCAAAACAAAATGTAAATAACATCCACGATCTGAAAAAATTCAAGAATTCATCAAAAGGAGAAGACGGAGCTGAGTGATGCTAACTAACTTGAAGCTACGCCCATTGTTAGCGAGAAGGAGATACTCAGGAGCCCTCACAACAACTTTTTCAGTAGAGTGTAACTCAATGCATTCCTCGAAGGGAACCAATTCTTCCAAGTTACTTGCACCTTCATGAAACTTTGGTTGGACTTGCACCGTCCACTGTCAAAAATATTGCTTTTGTTATAAAAATGACAGATACCGTGGAACTGAAAAAACTTGTTGCCAGAAGACATACCCTTTCCTATCAATGTGATGCATAAGATAGATAAAAAAGGAGGGAATTCTTGTACGACTAAATAATCAAATATTATAATATTTCATACAACTCATTATGTGTACATTTATATAGCATTTATAAGCTATAAACCAGCAGTAAGGACACCAATTGCTACAGGTATTGACACCGCCTGATGACACTGCATGATAAAAATGAAAATGCGTGCCACTCCGTTGTGATAAAAAAAATAGTAAGATGAGAAAACATTAGGGAATATAGGCACCTACCAACAAAGAAACAAAAATCTACAAAATAAACTAGTGCTGGCAAATGACTGCATATAATACACAAATCAAGCTAGATAGTAAATAAAAAAAGGAACCACCTCCCTGTTTCAATTGAATAAACAGATTTCCAATCAACATTTCCCAACAAAATATGGTTTTCAGGCAGAGGAAACAAGAGCAGAACTTGGGTTGCAATAATCATAGCGATCAACACTAGGTGCAACGTCATGCTCTTTCTCAGCCAAGGCATGTCCCATGAAGCATTAACATGATTTATGCTGATGATAACTATATGATTGTTTTAAACTGAAAAAAACCAGAACCTTAACAAACGCATACAAAGAGAATTCCAGGAATTCAACAAGCTCAAACAGAATTATCACATGTATGCATGCATATTTTTCACAATAATAATCAGCATCAAGTTTAATAATGCCTGCACCTCTGTAGGTTGTTGGCAAGCACTAGCCTCCCTCAGGTAGATGCCTCGTGAAGTAGGAGCTGCAGCAAAAATGCATCATAAATAGAGTTACGATTTCTTTGCACTGATAATCCAAAATCTACTAGAATTCTTCAATCCCGACACGGGCAGAAGAAACTTGATCGCTAGTGAACAATAGCTCAAACTTTCTTGAAAAAATTAAAAAGCCTCTAAAAATTCATGAAATCAGTTGTAGGCGAGGCAGGATTATCTCCGAATATCAGGCAAAATCCCCCAATAGTTAACGAATTATCATGAGGGGCATAGCAATTATTTTAAAATAACTATACAATAGTAAGCAAATATCACTTTTTTTTCAAAATTTCAAAGTAGCATAATGATCAGACCGAAAAAGTCTAGTGTTTGCATGTTATGCATGGAGCTGGAAGACATCACCTATACTTACTTGATTTTCCAGATTGATTGACCATTATTTCATAGCAAATACATGGAATATTCCGGGACTGCCTTATATATTCGTGGGCTCTGTCATGCAAAAAAAAGTTAAGACAGACTACAGATGACAATTGTAAAGGAACAGATGCCTAGGAAGAAAATCTAACCTGTCAACTTGCATAAGCCCCTGTCCAGTGGATAGTTTATCTGCTGGCAATTCACCTACAGGACCGGATGTATTCTCAAGGGCCTTCCTTACACTGTATGGACTTACAGGAATACCCTCAGCCTGCGCAAATGATGTTCCCACAAGAAGCTTTAATTTAACACTGACAGAGTAGAACCAACCGTGCAACAAGGGCAAAAGGAGGATAAAAAGGAATAGAATGGTAAACGAGAACCTTCATTGCACTAATAAGTAATGCAACTCCACCACAAGCAGATGGAGATGCCATTGATGTTCCATTCATAAGCATGCGTTTTTGAAGAGTCCAGGTAGGGACAGGAGCAACAGCCCCTCCAGGAGCACTAATACTGACCCCAAGATCTCCATCAGAAGTTGGACCTCGGCTTGACCTGCATCCCATTTCAACAAATTACAAAGCATTCACGTTCAAACAATAGCAATGGCCTCATGTTGAGTTTGCAGAAACCTAAATATAGAGTCAGGCAAAAGGAAATTAGTATACCATGTGTATTCAAGTCCTTCAGAAGGAGGCTCAACCACAGAATGAGCACCAGCAGCCATGGAAGGAGAGACATATGCACCAACACCTATAATGCTTGAAGTTGTGCCACCAGGAGCACCAACAGTACTTAATGCTGGACCACCATTGCCAGCACTACTCACAAATATAAGACGGTGCTTGTTCACCACCTAATTAAAAGCAATGGTAACCCATAGCATATAAGATTGTGAAAGAATAAATACAGAAAAGAAGATAAACACTTATCAAAGCTGAAATTGCAAGGTTTGGATTTGATACTTCATTAACAAGGTCAACGAAGCGACCATAATCTGGCAGTGACGTTGGTTCCCCATAACTCATGTTGATGAGATCACATTTATGCTGCAAAAACGAAAGTGTCATTAGTTAATGAACTATTTAAAAAAAAACAAATTGCCTTGTACAATACACACATCACCAATAATACAATATGTTAAAGTAAACAAACCTTTGAATGACAGATTGGACAATACAATGACAGTGCAGCAATCCTCGAGAATGGACAAAAAGAATTCAAAATACTATTTATCACAGCATTACCCCCCCTGCCCCGCATTTTGTTTGTTCCGGGGAAAGGGAATTTGAACTCACAATGTCCTCTTGCAAGGAGAGATTTAGCTAGTATTTCGGTAACTACAACTGATTTGAGAAAAAGAAATAAATTATACATACCTCCACAGCAGCTATTAGGGCCCGGATCAAGCCAGTGCCTGTCTCCATTGAACCTAAACGTGTGTCGCCAATTTTGCAAGATATCAACTGGGCCCCGGGTGCAATTCCATTCAATAACGGCTCCTGACATAGTTAAAAATGACAGAAATCAAGTCATTTCTAAAAGAAAGAAAGAAAAACGAAAAACTAAAGTAAATTAAATAGCAGTACCTTCGGGTGGAAGGCTGTAGCAATACCAGCAACATGAGTTCCATGAGGCGAGCAATCCGTTACAATACTTAAAATGTTTCCGTCACTATAAACATTAAGAACAAATGTACAGGCATCTAACTTGCTGAACACTCCATGCTTCCTTTCAATCCTGAAAGAGCATTTTCCATTGAATTAGTTAGGTATCCAGATCGTGTAAAAGATCTACTAACTCATTTAGTTCACTAGACTTTCCAACGTTAACAATAGCTAAAAAAACTACTAACAAGGATTTCAGGATCTGAGCAGAAGTGTTTGATTAAAATTCCTCAAAAGCTTGAGAATGCAGCCAAAACCAGGTCAGATGCCAAGTTTTTCATCCAAACAGAGAGAAGGGCTGCATGTAGGGGTATTGATCGTCCATTACAATGTGCACACATTTGCAAATGTGGAAGGAGCAAGGCTCACGTTCTCTAAGCTTATCAAAACATACAGTGGATAAACTTATACAGACCGAACCGTGCTGTGTATACCTAAACTACTAATAGCTTTAAGTTCAAAAAGGATGTCTTTCCTTCTACACTACACATGATGAACAAATTTATGAAACAATTAATTGTAAATGAATGAACTATAATCAGCAGAAAGTAATCTTCAAAAGATATAGTGAGTCTGAAAAGATGAAAGGCATCTTCTGGGATATAAATATAAAGAAATTTTAACTATGGCATACCTATAATTTGTAAGCGGTACGAAGTTAGCTAGCTGTCCACAATCTGAGTCATCCTCAACACTCTGTGTGTCAAGAGCAGCCCTCCACAAATCTCCATCATGCCATACAACAGCATCTATGACAGGCCCCTTGTCATCATAGCTCTAAAATATAGAAAAGAGATTTGCATTTTCAGGAAAACAACAATAGTTTGGGAAGAGGAATGGATTAAAAGAACCTGGCACTCACATCAGCCTGTTTCCGTAGCAAATCGATTCTGGCTTGAAGGTCTTCACGAACCCTTTTCAAGTCTGCTTCCTCTGGATTGGAGTGTTTCTGGAAACAAGCATATCTTAAAGAATTATGCAGGAATACAGAGAAATGTGCAGACTATGGGAGCATCAAGAACATCAATGCCTCGGCAATCACTGGTTCACCAAAGTTGGCAAAATGTTATGAATACATCCCGAGTGCTGATTTTAGTTTCAGCTTAATTCATTGAATGCAACAAATGCGATCTTCTAGGTTTTTTTTATTTGAGGAGAAGTTTGTATGTGGAAACCAGAAACTTGACTGCCCAATACACATGTCTGAAATTTGAATGAAATAGCATTTACACTTTTTAATGACTGATACACATGTAACAGATAAATGCAGAAGCAATATGTTCATACAACCTCGTTGAATTCGTCCAGATGCTTTACAGCCTTGGCGATTTCTTCTTGGTTTTTCTCGTCCCACTTCTTTTTCCTCTCTTTCTGTCAGCAAATGGAAAAAAGGAGAGTTTTTTTCTTATCATTGAAATTAACAAATGCTTAAGATCTTTTTTTCTCAAGTTCCAAATTATATTGCTTTACCTTCAAACGAGAAGTCAGTGTGTCAGTGAGTAGCTCAAACAAAAACTTGTAACCCACATGCCATTCACCAGAAGGATTCTTCCATGAAGAATTGACAACCAAAGAAGCACCTTTTTTTAAAAGAAAAAGGAAAGGGAAAGGGAAAGGGAAAGGGAA
>Ga0325400_1001484_pt1 | contig 19439 bp, 7 predicted proteins | sample PopdelMetagenome_2_FD_205662 | JGI IMG/M metagenome (GOLD analysis project Ga0325400, IMG submission 205662) | Populus deltoides microbial communities from Bellville, Georgia, United States - Xylem-PdKOR-R1 | ecosystem: Host-associated > Plants > Phyllosphere > Stem > Wood/Secondary xylem...
CATTAAAACAAGGAAAGTAGTATAACTATTACTTTCTGTAATTCCAGCTAACTCGCCCATATGATCTTTAATCCTGTGATCTTATGGGCACATGACTGGATTACATCACAAGTAGTTAACCTTTTTAATTCTGGTTTTATTGCCTGATGAGGGGGTTTTGAGACTGGAACCTCACCTGAGAATCCTATGCCATAGGGATGAGAAGTTTACTATAAAAGTCTTCTCAAATAATTGGTTTGTTCGACAATCACCCAGCAGTGAAGAACATTGGCATTTGGCAAAGCTCCCTTCACTTTTACTTTGCCTCCTTAATTAACTAAAATTCCTAATTTCCTTTTAACTAATTTACGACCCAAAATTACCTTAACTAACTTAGGTATATCATTAACAGCGAAAACATAAAACTTCAGAGCGAATGCAAATATAAAAAAGGATAAAAGTACGTTTTTTCGAGAAAAGAATTGGGAATTGGCCCGTGCCATACGGGATCTGCTCAAAATGAATTCATTGGGTATAAAAATCTCATGTTTTCCAGTGTTACCATTTGCTCATGCTACACAGTTCGTTTCTAAAATTTCAAAGTTAGAACGTTATGGTGTTCTCAATGTGTTTGTCATGGAGCGAAACATTTAGTAAAATGGTTTTAGTATTACACATGAGATAGGGATAATATGATTACAATTGATAATGATAAAAAAAAAAAAAACCTAGATTAAGCTGGATTAACATGTAAACCCTCTCCTGAAAAGATCTAAGCAAATTAGCTTTATTTTTAAAATTTGTGATTTTATTATTCCAAACCGCAATGCCAATAAGTCTAGAGCAATAATAATAATAATCCTACTATCCCTTTTAGTTATTTTTAAAGAGCAAATAAGTGTAAGAAGAGATTCTAACTAAGACTACAGATAAGTATAAAAAAAGATTACAATGCTAACTAAAATTTAAATCATGAAATTTAGTGACATGTATAGATAAAGATTACTGATCTAAAAGCGCTTGATTTGATGTAAAATAAAATTTATAGTTTTCTATACAAAAAAGTGTGAAAAGAAATTCTAATTTCAACTAAAGATTATATATTTTTATTCTAACTAAAAACTAAATCGTGAAGTTTAAAGATCTAAATATATAAAGATGTTTAATTTACAGGTGGAGGTAGATGACTGGTCAAAACTTGATTCAATCCAAAACAAAATTTAAAGTTTCTATTTGTTTTTAATATTTAGGTGATGGTATCTTATATCAACATGGATGAACCTAGATTAATCTACCGTGCTTATGACCTGGGTTATAGATTCAATTGTGTTTAATAATTTTATTTTGTAAAAATTATTTTTATTTAATTATATAATAATAAAAATATACAATTATAGTAAAACAACCAAATGAAATATAAAAAAAATGAGGTTGTATATAAAAAAAGAAGCCTGCTAATATTATAAAAAATCTCTATAATGTACTAAGGAAACACAATAAAAAAAATTTAATAGTATTAAATAAAAAAATATTTACTTAGTTGAACCACACTTAACCACTAGTTGAATCAAAAGTCTTTTAACGCAATAAATAAATGCATGAGCATTTCTAATGTGTTTGTTATATATAAAGATTTTTTTAATGTTGAATTGAAAAGCTAATGCATATAATTAATTAAACAAATTAAGAATTATATGTGCCAATAAATACAAGAATAAATGTTCAACATCAATCAAATACTAAAATGAGAAGTTGAGAGATAGTTGCAAATGAATAAATCTGATCTAACATAATGATCCATATATCTGATTCTGTTTAATAAATTTGTTTTTTGAAATCAATTTCTTATTTAATTAAGTGATAATAAAAATAAACAATTATAAGAAAAAAAAAACATTACGTAGGATTGTGTGAAAAGGGAACTCATTAATATCAGAAAAAATGTTATAATCTTATTAAAAAACCAAGTATAGATTAAACAATATTTTAATAAAAAAATTCATAAAAAAGATTATAATTAATTAATTTTAACTAATTTCAACTAAAATTGAACACCCGGTACGCTATGCATGCCACATATATACTTACTAATATGTTTTAATAACTCTAAGTTTATACAAAGGAAACAAAAAAGATAAAAACTAAAAAGGGGCAAGTGTTTAGGCTTGTCAACAAAAGGCTAGGCCATGCAAGTGGGCTTCTGTGCTTGAACTTTATTTTTTTTTATCTTGGCATAAAGGAAAACAAATAAAAAATAAACGAAGACACCACATCCTTTACTACGATAGATGACTTGTTATCTACTTGCCCATTTCTAATCATTGTAGTGGTGGTTGAAAATCAAGTTCGGTCATTTTTTACAACCCCTAATTTTTAACATATTTTTATCTAAAAACAGCTAAATAAATTGTATAACCTTAAAAAAACTGATTTTAACCTAAAAAGTCCTAATTTGGTAAAACGAAAACACAATATCAATTCATAGAAAAAAAGCCTCCCTCAACCCGTTATACTTTTGCTAGCAACACAAAACCTTAAAAACACCTCAATTGCGTTCCTCTCGTCAAGAAAAATATTTTGACATCGAATTTGGTCTTTTTGTCATTAAAATTCGACCAACTAACCTCTTCCTCTCTTCTTTGTTATTTTTTGACAATCCTTTCTCTTATCTCTCAAACTCAAGGGCTAAAATATAAACAAATTGAAGTTTTGTACCAAAATGTATAACTATGAAACTAAAAAGAAAAAAAAATGATTTTGGAGCATTTTTAAGGCTAGAAGGCGTTGTAATATTTTTCTATTAAAAAAGGTTGCTATTTTTCTTCTTTCTTAATTTAGGCCCCCAATTCTAAATCTTTTACAAACAATAAAGTTGATATTTTTTCCTGCAGAATTGAGAACCAACAAAAAATTAAGATAATTTTTTAAGACAACGATAACCCAATATAAATAAAGTCAAAATAAATTATGAAACTCAATCCCCAATAAATACAATATTAAGGGACTAAATAAAAAAAATCAAATGACGAACAAATAAAAAGAATGGGAAAAAAAATCAAGTCATTAAGTGAATCAGCGTAACTTGTAAATGGATCAACAATGAAAGTTGAATCTTTGTTTTTTGTTCTTAACAGGGAAAAGGATAAACAAGTTGAAAGACTAAAATAGCACCTAAGAAGTGGGCATATTAGGTGTAAATTGAACTTTTCAAACTTCAATAAAATCACCATTCAATTTTAGTAACAACATATAATAATGTAAGGCATAAATAAATCGAGATAAGGAGTAAGAGAAACAAACCAATTTTATAGTGGTTCAAACAATTGTCTAATCCACTTCTTGAAAGTTGTTCAACTATTTACTATCACCCAACGGTCTTTTTAACGAGTGAGACCTTACTGATTACACTAGTCTTTTTCAATGATCAAAATTAAAAAACTTTACACAATCTTTTTCTAGTATTAAGATTAAAACCTATCACAATATTTTTCAAGACTCAAGATTATTTGCGCAAGTGGATGGCAAAACATGCTTATTTGAAATTATTATTGGCTACTACTTTCATACAGTGTTGTTGAAGGTTATCGTTAGCGAGGGAAGATCTCTTAATACTTAAACAAAAGGTTAATTAAATGGCTACTTCAACTTTAGCTACTGGAATGAAGAGTTTAGAATTTGAAATTTCTATAGAGGATTCTGTCAATAATGATATGATTCTTTATAGTGCATAACTAATTCCAGCCCCATGATTTATTGATGGGTTGAAGAATACATGAGCGATTTCATGAAAGATCATGACGTATCAATTACACCTGGTTATGATTCGAGGATGAATTATCTTTAAGAAAGAGAAAACAATACAGTCCAAGCAACGAAAAAACATTCAGATTTGATTTATGCCACAATGTTCCTAAATGTTTAGTTTTATGGAAAAAAATGCAACTCTCAATCCGACCGTTGGATTGGATTGAAAATTTACCAAGAGTCTTGCAGACATATTATTAGATGTTAGGTTAAAGTTTTAGATAAATTAAAGTTCAATAAGGCAACACAACATATACCAGAAGCTTTTATACAAGTTTTATTATCTGGTTCCTTTTGATTTATGGTCTTTTTATTTGTTATGGACTCTTATCCTAGTGTATGGTTTTAACCTTTGTGTTCATATTGATTTGGTGCCTATTCCAATTAATGAGAGGACTTCTATGGATGGAGTGAAAAAGGCAAAAATGATGGGAAAAAACTTCATGACGAGGTTCAATCTCATATTGGGGATAAGACATCAAAATATGCTAAACATGCTAATAAAAGGTGAAAAATAGTCAGATTTGAGCTGGGAGATCTTATTTGGATTTATCTTAATAAAGGTAGATTTGTAGATTTCCAAGTAAGCGAAATTCTTGCCACCATATTTGGAAGATATTGACGATTATGATTTAATGGAGATCTTGATGTTGAGAGTTGATGGGTCATTTCGGGTTCTTAAAAGGGTGAATGATAATGCTTACAAGGTTGACCTTCCTGGTGAGTATAATGTTTCAACTAGTTTTAATTTAAAAGACTTGTGACTTTACTTGGTGACATGAGCAAATGATTGATGTTTTATCCTAAGTGCATGAGTGTCAAAGTAATAAATAACTCGGCAAGATAAGTGTCGAACCACAAAGAGGTCAACTATATAAAATTACAAATAATAAATGGAAAGGAGTTGAAGAGAACTTTTGCAATGAGATATTGATGTTAAACAAAGATAAAACAATTGTCAAGGTTAGAGGATCCACTAATGGTATTTCAAATAAGTATAATATTAACTCATTTTATTACTTAATTGGAAACCACACACAAATAAGGTTCCAATCGGATTATAAATTATTAACATGATCATATTAATTATCTTATTTGAGTAATGCCAATACTTGTAAATGTTGTCAGGTATTCATGGTGATAACTTATGTCAACAACAAATCAAGTTCTTTCATAGCACAGATGTCGATTATACCATACAGTAGGCTATAAAAAGGTCAAGTATTTGTTATACCAAGGTTGTACAACACAAATCTAGATTAACCATTTAACAAGCAAGGTAGTAAGAGTGAGTAAGATAACAATTATAAATATGTTAATATCAAACATTAAAGTCCATGTTGAGTTTATATTATACTTATTCTTACACCATTAGTGTAACCTTTTCACCTTGATAAAATTAACTTAGCTAAACATAATGAAGAAGAGAAACATAAATAAACAAGATAAGAATATAGTTATAATATAAGTTAACTAAGTATAATAAAGGAAATGAAAAGCATAAACAAGAGATTAATGAAATTATAACATGAAATAAAATTTGAACATTACAAAATATAAAAAAGAGAGCAAGATCTTAATTTGAAAACTAAGATGCCTAAATTTATGGCAAGTGCCTCATTTTATAGGTTAAAATTTGAAACTATTGATTTGATGATTAATTATTGAGTGGGTGGCCACCTCTTGACTTGGTGGCTAGCTATTGGCTTATTGGATGGACAAAACATCATTGTTAACATCAAAATTTGAATAGATAATATTCATGAAAGTTCTGGGCATTTATCTCAGCTTTCCACCAAAAAAAGAATGAGCTCATTTAAACTTCTAGCACTCGAGATATGGACTGAGCACTAAACAATGTTTAGACTGCATAATAGATTCAGATTTCTCTTTTGTTGCTAAGCTTTGAGCTTGAAAACGGCAGTTGTGAATCTTGGACTCTCATGAATGTTTTAGACCTATGTCTTAGCTTTCCATAAAGATAAACCAGACCTAAATCCAAGGTCTACAACTCCAATTATGATCCAATAATCGAATGGTGTTCCAGTTTGAATTGAACTAACATCACTTCTCTAAACTTAACCATTTCTTTATCTTCTCAACTTCAATAGTTAAACACATATGTCATAACCCAATTTTAGGTTATTCCTTAAAATTCACTCTTAAAAAAATAATAAAAAATAAAGGCTGGCAACGTTTAGAAAGCAAGCCGGGGAATCAAGCTGCAATTTTGAAGGACATTCAAGGCCTAATTGTATCCTATTATGCCCAAAAATAGAGAAACAATGCAAATTCAAGGTCAAATTAAATGATTATTGGATGCATTTGCATAACAATTAAGTGAAAAAATATAATTAAATTTTTAATAAGCCAATTTGATTTAATCATCGGCCAAATTGAATTTTAATTATGTTTAAGAATTAATTTGGGTCAAATTGAAGGATTTAATTAAGTGCAAGGACTTAATTATACTTGAAATGAGTAAAATTAATTTTATTTAGGGCTTAATTGGTGAAACATTAAGTTTGTGAGCCTAATTTGGGATTAATTGAGAATATTGAAATTTTAAGAGACCAAATTTAACTTTTACCAAGTTAATTGATTGAAATCAGGGGCCAAATTGTAATAAAATTGAAGTTTTGGGGTCAATTAGGGGTTAAATTGACAAAATTCACAGCCAAGAGCCAATCTGCAAAAAGCGCCAAACTATAGGGGCTTAATTAACTAAAACCAGGGGTGAAATTGAAGAAATTGAAAGTTTAATGGTCAATTAGGGGTTAAATTACATAAAACCGAGACTAGGGACCACAGTGCAAAAGACGCGTAAATTCAGGGTTCTAATTCAAGTTCGGTAATGGTTAAATTGCACTAAATTAAAAGTATAGGGTCAATTATGGGTGCAATTAAATCAAATTTAAATAGGGAGGATTGAAATGAACTTTAACCAAAAACAGAACTCTGGTACTATTCATCTTCTTCTTTAATTTTCTCTTAAATGACAACTCAAGAAGGCTACTTTGCAGGTGCATTTAATGCATCTAACGTCCATCAAAATTGACCAATCTTGCACGTAAATGATCCTCTATAATTTCTTTACAACCCTATAGGGCCCGTTCAGGTTGAATAACAACCCATCGGTGCCGACACCAGCCTAAAGAGACCAACTCAGTCAGCCTTTCCCTACAAATTTGACAACTCAGGATACCTACTTTGAATCAACAGTTGAGATCCTTCCCAACTGAATCAAGGGCTGCAATTTCCCCCCCATTGTATACAAGATTGCCCACTTCCACCGCCTATAAATAGAAGTGGATTTCATGTACCGAGGGAGAAGAAAATCAGGTCTAAAGTTAGCAAAAAAAAACCAGGTTTTTTCTGGTTTCTGCACATTTCTTGTCTTTCTCTCTCTACCGTGTGTTCAACCATTGAAGACCCCCACATAAACCTTTCTCCTCCACCAACAGACGGTTGCTCAGCCTCCCTATGAACCCAAATCCTCGCTAGTGATAGGGGCGACCACCGCGAGGTCCTCCATCTCCTCGCTGCAGATTTTCTTCTTCTGCTTCTTCTTTTTTCTTTCTCCGCCACAGGAAGCCAACATCGACACCATTTCTTCCACCAGCACCTTCACCCAATTCACTCTAGGCCAATAACAACAACTTCATCCCCTCCGCTAGGTCACCTCCCATTTTTCTCTCCCACCGTCTGCAATTGTGTAGTTGCAAGCAGAACGTGAACTGCTGTTCACGATTAGCAAAATAATTAACATCTTCTTTGGGACGGGCCAGTTCTAGCCCAGCCCAAATGGCTGGGTCAGGTCTGGCCTGGCCCCATTAAAAAAAGAAAAAAATATATGTTGGGCCGATATCGGCCCACCTTTTTCTGAGTCTGTGCTTGGCCCAGTCAGCTGGGCCGGCCCAACCCATGTATATTTACTATATATATATATATTTATAATAATATATATTATAATATTACAATATTAAAAAAAAAACAAAAATATCCAAAAAAATTTCAAAAATCATTTCAAAAAAATTGTGATTTTCTCAAATATTTTTCTACCAATTTGGCATAATATCGGGTTGTATATTTACACTATAAAATATAAATCCGGTATTAAAACACCTGGTTTTTTTCAAAATATTTCAAAAAAAATTCAAAACATTTAAAAAAAAAAATCTCAAAAACTTTTAAATTAATTTCTCTTTTCAAAAACAAAAAAAAATATTTTGTTTCATGCATATGGTCAAATTCTAAAACTTTTCCAAGCATATTTTCATTAAAAAATTGCATATTTCTCATGTTTTAAAAATTTTAAAAATAGATATCATAACCAGTTTATGATCATCCATTAAGGTTTGATCAAAATATCAAAAACCTTTTTTCCAATCTTTGTTAGGGTATAGATGTAGACTTTAATATCTGTAAGGTGTAAAATAAAGTACACTCCTAAGTATTAAATATATAAGGTGTAAATAAATGCGATGCTAAAATTCAGACTTTAGAACGGTTAGGATTTAACCCAATAAGGTAGAGACTTTCTCATGAAGAGAGATTTACCTTTAACCTTAGAAAAGACCAACAAATAGAAACCCGAAAAAAAAAATCATACAACAATGCAGCTTACCTTAGGTAGGGTGCACTGGGGGTGATGCGTCTTCCCCTTGCACAACTAGTCCCTTACTCAGACTCTTGCAGACATAGGTTCCTAGTGACCATAATACTAGGTGACGACTCTTAAACATTAATCATAATTTTATGATAAAATCTAAAAATCCTTTCCAACACACAACACCTCACATATGAGACACGACAAAAGCCTCTACCATTGCTAGATGACATCGCGGTGCGACCCCGCGACAACATCAATCAATTCTTTAAATTGTGAGATAGCCTGTATTCAAAATAAGCATTTACTATAAATTAAATATATTTTATGTTATCAGACTTGTTATTATAAAACATGCTCAAGTTAGAGAATTTAATGATACTTTAAGTGCAATATGATGATATAAAACCTTGATGAAAATGCACTTTTAAATATTAATCACATGGAAGATGTTGACGATTGTGATTTGAAGAAAAATGTCTTGGAAGATGTTGACGATTGTGATTTGAAGAAAAATCACTTTCAACTCAAGGGTGATGATATGCATCATGATTCTATTATGGAAAGGTTTTATTTTAATATGTATAGGCATTCATATAGTTCAATGATGAGATCTTGGACGGAACAACTATAAAATGCCTTAACAAGTCAGATTAGCATGACTGAAGTTTTGAAGAATTTAAAAGCTTGTAAGAAAAATGGGAATGATTCTAATATGTTTGTTTGTTTTAAAATAAAGCTTAAATCATGATTTGGAAGTTTTGAAGAGTTTGAGTTTGCTGTCAGCCCATGAGCCAATTTGAGTCTGAATTCTCACCACCTTATTGCATTGGAAAATAAGCTTATGTTATATGGCTTTCAAGTTTTGAATATCATATTTCCAGATTGTTCAACCATGCATACATTAAAGTTGAGTGTAAGAAGTTATGGTTGTTTTAATTTTATGTTTTTGTGTGTGTTCTGTAAGTAAAAGAACATGTGTTATTTATTATTTGTCTAGTTTTTTTTTTTTTTAACAAAGTCATTTATTTGGGTTTTAATTATGTCATTTTGGTATTTCCTAGACTTAGAGGGTTACTCCAAGTAAATAATGATGTTGAAGACCAATTATTAAAACTTGTAGAAACTAAATATAAAACGTTTCAACTTCTTATTTAGAGAGTTTTCTTCCTTGTTCTTCCATTACCAGAATTGATTGAATAACAAATCAGACTTATCACTTTTAATCAGAAAGAGTGTGACATTTTTATCCTGATTGGAATTCCTTTATGGTGTTTTTGACTTATCAAAGAGTTTCATTAAGACTTTATCCCCAATTTTCATTACAAATCATGTAATTTTTAGCTTCAATACTACAAGAAAAATCATATAACCAAACTTACCTTCCTTCATCTTCATATCAGATTGCTAGTTTGTTTGGGTTAGGAAGCCAAGACACATTAATAACCCATCACTCAATAGCTCTTAACTAAAGATTACCCACGTGGTTCAAGTGTCACCTACATTTTTACAATAATCATAACTCTCTTAAGAGTTATCTCACTTTATAAGAGAATATAAAAAAGGATTAAGCTCAAGTCTTTATTGAATTATAATCTAACTAAAGAATATGAAAGATGGATTTGATGCACTTTAAGATTTAAAGATTTAAGAGAATGTAGCGAGGAGTAAAAGTTTTTTAGAGAATTAAAGCATCAAAAGTATGAATTGTAAAATTGTAAGAGTGTAAGAGTAAATAGAGTTTTATCATGAAATCAAAAGGGTATTTTTTATGAGAAAACTCATTGATGGCCGTTACCCATAAAAAGAAAACAAGAAAGAAAAAAATTTAGTTTTTTTCAAGTGTTCTTCTAATGGCAAGAACGATTATATGTCTAATTTTGAGAGAAAAAAGATGTTACAAACAACTTGAGTATTAAACACATTATACAAACTCGGGGGGTAAGAATTCTTGAACCCATAAACAAAATAGAAACAATTCAAGAAAACTAAAATTAAACTGAAAGAACTTGATCCAATGATTACCTGAACTAAAGAATCAAAGTTAATGGATGAAAGACCCCAACCTTTTAATTATAAAGAATCAAGAACTAAAAGTATAAGGAAGAATGCTACAAAGAGAATTAATCTTTGATAAGTCATAAAGAGTTTAATGAAGAACTAAGAATATGAGCAACCTAGCACATACACAATATCATTTTTAAATAAACCAAGTCTTTTTTTTTTAAATAAACTAAATACAATCTAAATAACCATATTTATACTAGGTAAAACATTTTAAAAAAATTGAAAAAATAACAAAAGAGTTATAAATAAAATAGAAAATAGAATTCTAAACTAAAAAAAATAATACGATTCCTGTACAATTTCTTATATGCTTTATCATAAGGCCTTACTGAACTCTAATTACTATAGAATTTTAACTCTATAGACAACAAAGCCTTCAGAATCTTCTGGAAATATTTTAGCTCGATCCAATAATCGAATCAAAAGTTATGTTTGTCATAGTAAACTTATACATTAGGAAAGAAATAAGCCCAAAATCACCTCTCCTTATCAAATCCGCAAGCTACCAACTTAAGATTCCTTGCAAAACAAAACTCCAAAACTGTTAACTTTATTTCCTTGAATAAAGAGGACTTCTAATAGTGCCAAATTTGTTGAAATCTTTCCTTGTAGAAAAAGGATTGTTGCCTAATTGATCTTTTTGTAAAGTAAGGGATCCTTGCAAAATAAGAATTTCATATGTAATTAAATCATTTCCTTGTAAAAATCCACAAATCATATGAAAAGCAGTCATTTTCTGACTTTCTTGTTTTCCTAGTAGATTTCAAGCTTGATCTCAAACATGTCATTTTCTCTTTTTTGGATGAGTTACCGGGCCTACCATAAATATATGAAAAACTTGAGATGTCTAGTTTCTAATCCCGACCAGGATCGAAGAAAAAATTTACCTATAACTTTAGATATTTCCTAAAAAGTACATGAACATCTAGTTTGGTAGATTTTCAACTTTTTAACCCAAACATCTCGACTTAGTCCATTAAATCTATCTTTGACCTTCTTAGTTTTAGACCTTGTAATAGGCTCAATTTGTACTCTAATGTATCATTTGATGATGCTTGTTGATTCTCATCATTTTCCCTCATTAAAAGGATTATTCATCAGATCAATAATAGGAACACTAATAGGCTAGATTTGTACTATAATGTATCATTCAATGATGCTTGTTGATTCTCATCATCTCCCCTCTTCTCAAAAGGAATCGTCATTGAATCAATAATAAGAACACCATTTATAGGAAATATGTCCATATAATCCCACAATAAAAAATTTATAACATTATTTTGCATGGGCTTGTTAGTATACAAAAAAAAAAATTCTTTAAAACCTTCTCTCTTGTATAAAATTTCTTATGCTTCTTTGTTTTTCCCTCAACACTCTCATTTTATTGCTTTGATTTTTTCTCCTCTATTATTCTCTCTACTATCAGCCAACTCTTTATTCTTTTCTCTCTTAGTCAAATATGAGTTTATTCTCCTCTCATAGGTTATGACATTTTCTCTCATCTCATGGCTCACAATATTTTTTAAATTCTCAATCTCATTGGCCTTACTTTCCATTTTGAATTTCAATTGGTCCATGTAAACTTATTTTGGTGACAATGGTACAAGAGTGATAGATTCTTATATTTTAATAAAGAATTCATGTTTCTAAACTCATCATGTTCAACCTTTCTATCAAACTATCACAATCTCTCTAATAACAAATGACTCGTATGTATAGAAACAACATCACATAAAACTTCATCATTATATCTCCCAATTGAAAACAAAATCGAAACCTATTTATTAACCTCTATCTTCCCATATTTATTCAACCACCTAAATCTACAAGATATGTGATACTTTATAATTTTCCAAAAGTTCTTAACAAAGCTAGTACTAGCTACATTAACATAACTCTTATCATCTATAATCATACTACACTTATTGATGTGGCATCTTATATGGAAAATATTCTCTATTTCTTGCTCCAAATCATCCTCATTGACCTAAACATTTAATGCTTGACTAATCACAAATGATTCACCTTGAATCAGGTACTTTACATCTCCATCACTAGCTTTCTTTAAGTGGTGGTATCCTTCATCATTGATGTCATTTTTGGACATAATCTCACTATGATCATGTATTATCATAACTCTCTTGTTAGGATATTAAGATGCTATATGATATATTCTTAAACATAAAAAATAATTAACATCATGATCACGAGGTGTTTGAGTGTCAGATTTACCTCTAATATCAGTATAGGCTTTTTTTTGCCTTTTGATGGTTCGGTTTTAGCTTCTATATTTGGCTTGATTTGAACAACCCTCTCTCTCTTATAATTTGACCTCCATGTCAAATAAAAAACCAATTTTAATACCATGTTTTCTCTTTTGGTGATAATTTATTTTTTTGAAAGATTGGTTGAAAATGAGTTTTCATAAGTGATGATCCAAGCTCTTATCAGTATATCTTTACCAAAAAACATCGAATCAAAAAAGATTTACGATTATAATTTTCATGAAAAAAAGTATGACCCAACAAAGTGCACTGGGTTTGGCAATGTGCCAAGCCCCGGGCATGCTGGATCTAGTGCTAGCCAAACCAAGACGTGATTGAGCTTGACAGTGTGCCAAGCCCTAGAGATCGCCAGGCCCAAACACAAATGTTGGGCTTGACAGTGTGTTAGGCCCCGGGCATGCTAAGCTTGGTAGTGTATCAAGCCCCAAGCACACTCAAGAGAATACACATCCTTCTTTGGGCATACCCAAGGGAATGAGGTAATGTAAGTTTAGCATGTTTACTTGGACTTAATAGTCCTCTAAGTCCATTACACTTGGACTAGGCATTTAGCTAAGTCCAAGGTAACATGGGTTTGACAACTATACAAGACCCAAACACTTGGACTTGGCTGTTAGCCAAGTCCATTACACTTGGACTTGACAGTTAGTCAAATCCAAGATAACGCGGGTTTAGAAAACATGCGAGACCCAAAGTATTAGGACTTGGTCATCCATTAAGTCTAAGGTAACGTAGATCCGGAAAACATGTGAGACCCAAGGTAATTGGACTTGGAAGTTACTTAAGTCCAAGGTAACGACCATCCTTCCTTGGCATGCCTAAGGGAATTACGATCATCTCTTCTCACGCCCAAGGGAATGATCATTCTCCTTTGGCACACCTAAGAGAATACACATCCTCTCCTGAGCACACCCAATGAAATAATATAATTTGGATCTGGTAAACATGCCAGACCCAAGACACTTGGACTTGGTAGTCAACCAAGTCCATTGCACTTGGACTTACCAGTCAGTTAAGTCCAAGATAACATGAGTATGATAATCATGCTAGACCCAAAGTACTTAGACTTGTCCATCCGTCAGGTCTAAGGTAATATGGGTTTTGCGAACATGTCATACCTAAGGTGTTTGGACTTGGCCTAATAAATATGTTAGAGCTAAGGCACTTGGACTTGACATTCAGTCAAGTCCAAGATAGCACGGGTCTGACAGTAATGTCAAACCTAAAGTACTTTGACTTGGCCATCCTCCAAGTCCAAGGTACTTAGACTTCAGTTAGGCAAGTCCAAGATAACATGGGTCTCGCAAACATGTCAGACCTAAGGCATTTGGACTTGACATCCCAACAAGTTTAAAGTATTTGGATTTGACAGTTAGCCAAGTCCAAAGCAACCATCATCCTCTATTGGCACGCCCAAAGGAATAACCATCCTCTATTGGCACACCCAAGGGAATGCCCACATCCTCTATTGGCACGTTCAAGGGAATAACCATCCTTCATTGGCATGCCCAATGGGATGACCATTATTCCTTGGGTCTAGTCCAGGGAAATGTTTTGGACCCTAATCTCCCTACACCTTTTAGGTGTATAAAAGTCCTTCAAGGACCCATCATATTTCTATCAAACATTAATATAGATATAAGTGATATTTATATCTCATTGAATGCTATAAGGGTAAAATTACACTCCAGACCCTCATATTCACAAAAGGACAAGACTCATAGGCTATAAATACACCATGAGACCTTCAAAACAAAGGTTCACAATCTTCATTCTTTACTACATATATATTTTCAGAGCATCTCTCTCTAGATTATTCTTGTATTTTTCCACTCTAAAAAGATACTTATTTAAGCATCGTTGAGTCCCCACCTCTACCAAAGGGGACCTTTTACAGGTACTAGCCGCAAACCACCTTGACTTACAAAGCACCAAATACAAGTTATCAACCACCTTGGCTAGAGAGAATGCATGAGATTGTTAGAACCAATTATCTAACTGATTATCCTACTTGGGAGCCCTATTGCTAGGCTACGTAGATTTTTAAGACTTCATCATTGGCGCTGTTTGTGGTAACATTTTTCAAAAATTCATAAATAACTTTATTGTTAAACATTTTCCCTAGATACTGTTATTAATGGTAGATAATCAGGACACTCCTGGAATAAGATGATTTACTTATCTTTCTACCGTAACAGATACATCAACCCCCGCATAGCCAATCCTCCAATAACTGATAGAGTAAATGTAACTCCTTACTTAAACAGTTTTAGGAAATCAACAAGCTAAAGAAAATCCACCACCACAGACTAAGGCTCTTCCGCAGCAAGTCATTGCATTTCTACATTTGCCTCCACAACAACCAGCTGCACCAAGAGCCCGTGAACAATTACACTACCTAGACGAGACTAGACAAAATGATATTTATAGAAGTTCCTCAAGTGACCACTCACGCATTTGCCACACCCATGCACAAATACTCTAAACACACTCCTCTTAGTTACTATGGGATCGATATCGGTCATTGTAACCGCCATTATATGCCAAGCTCTTCGGGCTCGTAAGAGCCCAATAGAAAAAAAAACTAAGAGAAAATTTATTCATGAGCATACCCGGGAGAATGTTTATAACCCCTATTAGTGAGGGGTTTCTCCAATTGTCCAAACATATTGAACACTTGACTCCCTGAAGACTATTTTGTCCATGAAAATAAGTTTAGATAACTATGACGGCTTGGCCTACCCATGGAAGCACATGCAAAATATATGCAGTAGCTTAGAATTGATCATCCAAGATCACATACTCTATTGAAAGCTTGACCAAAGTGAATCAATTTGCAAGCTACTTATTGAAAGCTTAACCAAAGTGAATCAATTTATAGAAAATCAAAGATCACATTGAGCACATGCCATCTAGAAAAAACCTTATGCCTTATCAGATAAAAGCTTGACCAAAGTGAATCAATTTATAGAAAATCACATACGGGTTAAAGAGGCTAGTTTGATATGACATAGACCTTATTTTTATAAGGACAACTAACATTAATGACCTTCTAGATGAAGTAATTAGGGTAGTTAAAGAAAACTTCTTAATGCCACCTTCAAGACATATTCCTCCAAAGAACTTTCATCGTACCTATCACTCGGGTCATCTCAAGATGTATAATCCTTAATAAGAATGTAAGTTTTTGAATATAAATGACTTATTCAAAATGATTTTTTATTCTTTCCAGGTAATGGCTGAAGTCTACTCTCCAAGGAATTAACTTGGTCTTCCTAGTGCTATATGCACCAATCTCCAAGGGATAGATATAATCTTATCAGCGCTATATACATCAATCTCCAAGGGAAGGATATGATTGGTGTCCCTAGTACAAATAACAACATCATGTAATCACCACTCTCAGTGGGGGGGCTCTTATGCCCTGTAAAAAAAATAATGAAGGCCACTTTTTAGTGGATGACTTTTAAGCCTCATGACAATGATGGGAAAGCTACATGTTTTCACTCCCCAAAAACCTATAATCACTTACAAGTTTCTAAGTATAGGTTCACCCTTATTAGGTTCTACATAACCAATTGGGAATTTATATAGATTATGGGCATGGTACTCTTAATCTCTTATTTGCTAAGTACAAATTCTTGTTCTTTTGTATACAAAAGAATTTCTTTTAGTCCATATGCATATTTCTCTATATTTTTCCTGACTTACTACCCCCTTCTCATACGAGCAAAACTTACTACTCTATCTGAAGTAAGAGATTAATTAAAGTCTTTGCATATTATTATATCGCAAAGACTGGTAGTCCACTGATGAACCAAGTTTTTATTAGTATATCTTTAACAAAAAACACTGAATAAAAAAAATTTATGAATATAAATTTTCAAGAAAACAAGCACGCCCCAGTCAAGTCACATTAGGCTTGGTAGTATGCAAAGTTTTGGGAACGTTGGGTCTGGCACTAGTTAAACCCATATGCGATTGGGCTTGGCACACTGCCAAGCCCCGAAGATGATGTGTGCCAAGCCCAGGGCACACCCAAGGAATACACATCCTCTCTTAGACACACTTAAGAGAATGAGGTAATGTGGGTCTAGCAAACATACCAGACTTAAGACACTTGGACTTGGTAGTCCGCGAAGTCCATTGCACTTGAACTTGGCATTCAACCAAGTCCAAGGTAACATGGGTCTGGCAACTATGTCACACCTAATATACTTGGACTTAGCAGTCAGCCAAGTCCAAGATAACGTGGATCTGGAAAACATGTTTGACCTAACGTACCGGGACTTGGCCATCCATCAAGTTTAAGATAATGCGAGTCTAGCAAACATACCAAACTCAAGGCACTTGGACTTAGAAGTTAGCTAAGTCCAAAGTAATAACAATTCTCTCTTGGCATGCCCAAAGGAATGACTATCGTCCCTTGACACGTTTAAGGGAATAACCATTCTCTCTTGGCATGCCTAATGAAATGTGCATCCTTCATTGGGTATGCCCAAGGGAATGAGGTAATGAATATACTAGACCCAAAATACTTGGACTTGACATGTAGCTAAGTCCAAGGTAACGTGAGTTTGACAAATATGTCAAACCCAAGGCACTTGGACTTGGCAATTAGCCATGTCCAAGGTAACATGGGTTTGGAAAACATGCTAGATCCAAAGCACTTGGACTTGGCATTCCATGAAGTCCAAGGCACTTGGACTTGAAAATCAGCTAAGTCCATTACATTTAGACTTGTCCATCTGTCATGTCTAAGGTAACGTGGGTCTAGCGAACATACAAGACCCAAGGTACTTGGACTTAACATTTAGCCAAGTCCAAGGTAATATGGGTCTACCAAACATGCCAGAACTAAGGTATATGGACTTGGCAGTTAACCAAGTCCACGGTAATACCGGTTTGACAATAATGCCAGACCTCAAATACTTTGACTTCACCATCTAGCAAGTCCAAGGTACTTAGACTTCAGTTAGCTAAGTCCAAGTTGGACTTGGCAGTCAACCAAGTCCATTACACTTGGACTTCAGTCAGTGAAGTCCAAGATAATGTGGTTTTAGAAAACTTACCAGACACAAAGTACATGGATGTGACAGTTAGCTAAGTCTAAGGCAACATGGGTTTAACAAACAACATGTCAGACCCAAGGTACTTAGACGTGAGAGTTAGCCAAGTCTAAGGTAACAACCATTCTCCTTTAGCATACCTAAATGAATGACCATCATCCTTTACCACACACAAGGAAATAACCATTCTCCTTTGGAACACCTAGGGGAATATGCATCCTCCGTTGGGCAGCCCAGGAGAATGAGGTAACGCGGGTCTGATCAAACCCAATGTACTTGGACTTGACAATTAGACAAGTCCAAGATAACGTGGGTCTGACAATTATGCCAAACCTAAAGTATTTGAACTTGTCCATTTGCTAAATCTAAAGTAATGCAGGTTTGACAAACATGTCAGACTTAAGTCACTTAAACTTGGCAGTCAGCCAAGTTCATTACACTTGGACTTGGCATTTAGCCAAGTCCAGGATAACATGGATCTGACAATCATGTCATACCCAAAGTACTTCTTCTTGGCCATCTGCCAAGTCCAAGGTACTTGGAGTTTAGTTAGCCAAGTTTAAGGTAACGTGGGTCTAGCAAACATGCTAAACCTAAAGCACTTAGACTTAACAGTCCGACAAGTCCAAAGTACTTGGACTTGGCAGTTAACCAAGTCCAAGGTAACGATTATCCTCTTTTGGCATGCCTAAGGGAATCACCATCCTTTTTTAGCACGCCCAAAGGAATGCTCACATCCTACCTTAACACGTTTAAGTGAATAACCATCCTTCCTTGGGCATGTCTAAAGGGATACCATCCCACCTGGAGCACGCACAAAGGGATGACCCTCTTTCCTTGGGTCTAGTCTAGGGAAAGAACTCAACATCCATGGACTCATTTACATCTGATGTCTTGGACCTTGATCTCCATACCTTTTAGGAGTATAAAAGTCGTTTATGGACCCACCATATTTCTATCAAATATTAATATAGATGTAAAGGATATTTATATCTCATTGAATGCTATCAGGGTAAAATTACACTTTAGACCCTCATTTTCACAAAAAAAAAGACTCATAAGTTATAAATACACCATAAGACCTTCATAACCAGGTTCACAATTTTCATTACACACACACACACACACACACACACACACATATGTATGTATGTATATTCAAAGCATATTTTTTTAGAATATTCTTGTATTTTCTCTATCTAAAAAGCTATTTAAGCATTGTAAAGTCCCTATCTCCACAAAAAAAAAATCTTTTACAGGTACTAGCTACAAGCTATATTGACTTATAAAGTACTAAATATAAGTTATCAACTATTTTAGGTAGGGAGAATGCATAAGATTATTAGGACCAATTATCCAACTCAAGAGCTATATTCCTAGGCTACTTGGTTTTTTTAGACTTAATCAATAACATATAATTATCTAGAAATTTTATAAATGAACAATATTTGAATTCTGAAGAGAAATGTAAAGAATTCTTGCAATTGATGATGAACAATATTGCAAGAATTTTGTTAGGTTTCATTTTTCCCCGGAGATGTAATAGTGTTCATATGGCTGCCAAAGTAATTTTGAGTTTTGTGACCAATAGTGTTCAAATAAACCATCTTTATTGCCGTCGTAGCA
>Ga0325400_1001486_pt1 | contig 19426 bp, 22 predicted proteins | sample PopdelMetagenome_2_FD_205662 | JGI IMG/M metagenome (GOLD analysis project Ga0325400, IMG submission 205662) | Populus deltoides microbial communities from Bellville, Georgia, United States - Xylem-PdKOR-R1 | ecosystem: Host-associated > Plants > Phyllosphere > Stem > Wood/Secondary xylem...
GCGCGCTGGCCCCACTGCTCGTGCGCGCGCAGCCCCCCGCCACGATCCACGCAGTCAGCCTCGACCCGGCCGCCGCGCTCGCCGTCGTCACCGGCACGATCCTGCTGTGGCCGGTGCTGCTGGCGCTGGCGATCAAGGAAGGGGGCACACGGTGACCAACATCAACGAACGGGGAGCATCATGACCAAGCCGCGCAAACCCGGCGCAAATACGCGGGGGCGCCCGTTCGAACTGGGCAATCCCGGGAAGCCCCGCGGTGCCCGCAGTCGCGCTACCCTGGCCGCCGAAGCGCTGCTGGACGGAGAGGCCGAGAAGCTTACGCGCACCGCCATCGACAAGGCGCTGGAGGGTGACGCGACCGCGCTGCGCCTGTGCCTCGAACGGCTGGTGCCGCCTCGGAAGGACGCGCCGGTCAGGATCGAGCTGCCGACGATCACGACGGTGGGCGACGTGGTGGGCGCGTCCGCCGCGGTGCTGGAAGCGGTCGGTGCCGGCGAGGTGACGCCCGACGAGGCGGCCCGCGTGATGGGCCTGCTGACCGCGCACAAAGCCATCGTTGAGGTGGGCGAACTGGAAGCCCGCATAGCGAAATTGGAGGAGCAGAAGTGACCATGACCGATGAGAACCTGAGCGGGCGGGTCGAGCGGCACGCGAACGCGGTGGTGCGGCGATTGGCCGCCCTGACCGAGGGCTTCACGTCCTCCGACGCATCTGTCCCGACCGAGCAGCGTGACGCCTGGTCGCCCGCTCGCCGCTTGGCGTGGCAGATGCGGTTCGAGCCTGAGGTGGTGGCGTCCGGGCTGATCGCGGTGGGAGCTGGCGCATGAGCCGCGCGACCATCGGCACACGGCTGGATCGGCTGGAACAGCGGTACGTGCCGGAACATGAGCGACGCGCGCAGATCGAGGCGGATGCGGCCAAGTTCGACGGCAGGATGGCCGGGTTGTTGGCGGGCTTCACAGATAGCGATGCGGCTGCCGACGCCGTCACCCAGTCGCGTTGGTCGCCCGCTCAGCGGTTTGCGTGGGCGGTACGCTTCCGCCCGGAAGCAGTCGCGCCGATGGCAGCCGAGATGATGGCCGGGTGTAGCGCATGACCCGGACGAGCATGCAGACGCGGCTATCCCGCCTCGAACAGGCCGCCGGTGCCGATGTGCCGCTGTGGATTCGGCAATGGCTCGGTGAGACGTTGAGTGACTCGGATCAAGCCCGCGCGGCCACCGAATGGGCCGACGTTCAAGGCCGTCCAGCCTGCAATCTCGCAGCTCTTCCGGCCCAACTCCGCAAATGGTTGGACGAGCGGGATCGCCGCCCAATCGCCGAAGGAGCCGCACGATGAACTTGGAGCGCCGCCTAGAACGGCTGGAAACGACTCGTGGAGTCGCAATCGGCCCCGCCGAGTGGTCCGGTGCCCTGGAACGCTACATCGAGTCCTACGACCGCTCTCCGGCCATTCTACGCACCATCACGCCAAGCGAGATGGATGCCGCCTTCCATCGGAGCCGCGATCCGCACCGGCAACGCCTGCTGTGCTGCTGGCTGCCCGGCGACGACCTGATTTAGGAGAACCAACCCGTGACCATGAACCGCCGCGTAGAGAAGCTCGAAGCTGCCGCACCCGAGAACGCCGTGTCGTATCGGGTGCTGCGCAAACGAAAAGGCGACCCCGACCCGGTGATCGATCCACCGCTGGGGCCGAACGAGAAGGTGATTGTCGTCAGCTTCGTCGCACCATCCCGGACGGACAGCCGTGACTGAGCAGCCCACCATCTGCATCACCATCCCGGACCTGCGCACCGGGTGCTGGGTATTCGTTCACCCACCCTCTGACCGGCTACCTATCGGGCGGCGGTTCACGGATCACGGCCAGGCCGCCACGTTCGCGAGGGACTTGGCGACCGAGACGGGCTGGCGGATCGAGGACGCCAGTGCGCCTGCGATCCGTCCGCCGTTCGACGCGCGCCAGGCCAGGATCAACGAGCAGCTGTGGCTGATGACGACGCTGCTGCACGACGACGAGATCGGCTGGAGCGACAGCCTGCGCTGGGAAGAGATGGCGCGCGAGATCGGCGGTATCCTGGTCGACGTGGAGGACGCCATCTGCGAGAGCGACCGCGGCATGCTGCTGAGCATCGGTGCCGTCCTGCTCAAGCGCGCCGCGGCAGAGGCTGGCGTGGATAGCGTGGACGACGTGCTGGGCGACATTATGGTGGTGGACGGGGGCTGACGGGCCGGTTGTCGGTGCGGGCTGAACGGATGGCGGGGATGGGTGGAAGGCGGACGTTCACCTCCGATTGTTCATCCTACTCGGTAAACCCCGAAGATTGTATATATGCCCTCTTCGCAGCCGCCCCCAAATGCTCCGGCATTGATTGCTCGGACGGCTTGGTCGAGGTTCGTAAGCAGGCAATGCTCATTCACGGGAAGCTGTTCGGCTATCGAGTTGCAAGACATCGGCGAGTGTTCAAGGAAGTCCCCGAACACCACAACATCGTATCCGAGCAGTGTTGAAGCGCCAGCAGCAGGAACACGAACATCGTCCGGCACCGCGGCGGAGGAGGCTGGCGAGCGGTTCCTCCAGCAAGCAGGATCAAAAGTCCAACCGTCGGACTCCAACTCGCGATCATACGCAGTATAATAGAACAGGGAAGCATCGCTAACATCAGCACCTGCATCGGCGGCCAGAGATGCGATCACATCCGGGTTATTTGCCAAGCCGAAACCGTTGTGCTGCCATACACCTTGCACATCGACTACGTTGTCGTTCACGCAATCCGACACGCTGCAAACGTCTTTGATGTGGTTGGGGCTGGTAATGAGCCATCCGGGTGGGGGAACGACGCGCTTCAGGAGGTAGCCGGCGGGCAACATGACTGAGCCTTACAGCTGGGAATGAATGGCCGCTATTGGCGTGCGCTGCCCTTTCGCTTCGGGAGGGTTAGCTGCCGTTACCCAAAGCTCGATTAAAGGCCGCGCGGGCCAGATCAGTGTCGAAGGGTGCCGCGCTTAACTCCGGAAAGGTCCGTGTCTCGCGAGCTGCCTCGTTCAATCGGGCGGCATTTTCTCCCGCACGCCGACATGCCGCGAGTGCTTCATCGTTCTGGGTGAGCTCTCCATAGCCCGTGAAGCCCGCATGAAAGGCTTGAAACACTCGGTTCCGAGCTGAGAAATAACCGATGTCAAGTTCTAGCTGCTCGACAGCATTGCTGAGAAGAAGAGCGTCGGTATCTGCACCCATCCTGCGAAGCCAGACCCCGGCCAGCATCAGTGCGTCATCGATTCGTTTGTCACTGGTAGAGATGACCTCGACGGAGGCGTTCCCACCTTCATCCCAGATTGTGATCCAATCACGATCTATGTCGATCGAATGAGGGCGGTCGTCCGCGAGCCGAACAATCGCCTCACCCCCAACAGGAACTTCGAACTGGTCGCATTGCAGCTCCACGAATACCGTCAGGGGACTATTGCCCTTATTGCGTATGGGTATCCGCATTGCGCCTTTCCATGCTCATTTAGCCGAGAGTGCTACCGTGATCGAATGTCCACAATTTGGCGTAAGCGGATATTCCACACGTGGTCTCATGACCTACCGAAGCCCTCCTGCTGCCTGCGCATAGGTCGGCGGCGGGCTACGCGTCTCATAGACGGGCTGCCGCTCGGCCGGTAGGCGTCGCTGCTCGTCCTCGGCGACACGCTGCTGTGGCGAATGTCCGAACGCCGAGCGCAGCATCTGCTGGAGCCCTAGCACCTCGTTCAGGATGGCCGGCTCGGCCCGCGCGATGCGGGACAGGCGCTCGATGTGCACCGCCGTGGCAGCCGGGTTGGCCTGACGCGGGGAGCGGGCCAGCCACCGGGCGAACCGCGGCGACGCGAGCAGTCGCCCGGCACCGTAGGTCGCGGCCAGCGCCTTGCCGTAGGTTGCGAACGCGGCCGCACCTTCCGCCGCCTTGATGAGCCCGCCCGCGTTCAGCACGGCACCGCTGGTGTTCGACACGTTGGCGACGCGCTGCGCCTCGCGCGCCGCCGCGGCATAGCGCGCCAGGTCGTTGAGGGCGGCGCGACCGTCAGCGCCGAACAGCCGGTTCTTGGCGCTCTCGCCGATCTTGTCCCAGTTGGTCAGGAAGGTGTTGAGCGAGAACACCTCACCCGCGTCGTCCTGCTGCCCGGACGTGGCACGGCCCAGCCGCTGCACGAGCGAGGCGCGCACGATCCCTTCCTCGTTCGGCGGCATGGCATCCAGGAAAGCGGTGAAGCGCTTGTTGTTGCCCCGCATGGCGGCTTGCAACGCGTCGACCGTCTTCTCGCCCGAGTCCTTGAGGATGGGCTGCAACACGTCGTCTATCGTCTCCAGCCGCTCGCGCCACATCCGGTCGGCAATGCGCCAGCGACGGGCCGCCTGGTCCAGGCCCTGCGCGCGCAGTCCGTTGACCATGTCGTCGGTAGCCGCGTCGATTACGCGACCGGCAATCCGCTCGACGTTGGACGCCCGCAGCCCGGAGGACTCGAACAGGTCGCGCATCTGCGTCCGCGCTTCGCGCAGGCCGCGGATCGTCAGCGGGCGGTCGAGCGCGCTGCGGAACCCTTCCAGCACCGCGACGCCCGGTCCTTGCACGGGGCTCTCGCGCAAGCCCGCCAACTCCATGTCGAGGATGCGGCGGGCCTCCGGCATATCGACGCGGGCCTGACCGGATGCGGCGGCGGCGGCGTCGTAGATGCGTCCGATGCGCTGGCCCGTGCGAGCGATGAATGTCTTGGCACCCTGTGCCGCGACCTCACCGGCCTGCTCCGGCGCTGCCGGTGTCCCGATGCTGCGCGCCACGCGGTCGCGGACGGCTTCCGCGCTGTTCAACGTGGTCTCCACCGCCCTGCGGATCGGCGCGCTGCCGGCCAGGGTCTGCGAGATGCCGGCAGTGGCGCGGCGGGTCATGCTGCCACCCACGTCGGCGGCGAGCGGCACGATGCCCTGGCGCTCGGCCGCCTGAAGCGCCTGCTGCCCCTCGGTCAGCGTCGGTGCGACACGGCCGCGAGCCCGTAGCGCCATGGCTGCGCGACCGCCGCCGTATGTCAGCAGTCCGCCGGTAGCCGCGCTCAACCCGGCGCTGACGAGACCCGCCTGCAACCGGTCACTGAACCCGCCCTCGGCCGTGTTGAAGCCGGACACGCCGCCGTAGCCGCCCGCCTCCAGGGCCGTCTGCCGCGCGAAAGCGAGGTTCGCGGCAACGCGGGCCTCTGCCGCCGTGGCGCCCCCGCGCACCGCCGCGATGCCGGCCGCGCGCGACACCGCCTTCGCCTTGCTGGGGAGGAGCAGACTGCCGGCGATGACGCCCGCTGTCCTGGCCCCAGCGTCGTTCTCCTCGTCGTACTGGGTATAGCCCTGGTAGCGGTGGAGGGCTTGGTCGTACGTCTCGTCGGACGTGGCGGACCGCAGGCCGGCGGCGATGTAGTTGGCGGCACCCGCGGTGACACCATCGGAGACACCGCGTATGCCAGCACCCACCGTCCCCTTGCCGCTGAGGCTGTCGGTGGGGTCGATGGCCTGCACCCGGTTGTCCACGTTGATCGCCAGCGGGCGATTGCGGTTGGCCGGGTCCTTGTAGATACCGATGGCGGCGCGGACCTCATCGGCGTTCGGGGTAAGCCCGAAGCCGTTGAACAACGCCGTCACCTGATCCTCGCTCGCGCCTCCCTGGATGGCCGCAACAAGGGCGCCGCGCTGCTGGTCCGATAGCTGGACCGCGTTGGCAGCCTCGCTTTCCTCGAGCGCGTTGAAGGCGTGGTCGCCGAAGCGGACCTCGCTGCCGGGATCGTAGACGTTCGGTCCAGCACCACCGCCGCCGCCGTCGAATGGGTTGGGCACAGCGCCGGTGGGCGGCGGTGTGCTGCCGGGTGCCGGTCCGGTTGCGCCAGCAGAAGCTGCGTCCTGTCCCGTCGGCTTGCCCGCCAGTTCGGCTTCCAGGTCCGTGCCGCCCGCGCCCTGGTAGGCCCGCTTGTATAGCTCGATGACCCGGTCGACGTTGCGCTGGTACTGGCTGTCGCTCTGCCCGGTGTCGAGGTTCGACAGGCTCGATGCCAGCGCCTGGAAGTCGCTGTTCGACAGCGGCGTCAGCGGGTTCTTGCCGCCGTTGTCGCGCGCCAGCTGCATGACGCGCTGGAGCGCGCCCGCGTTCTTCAGCGTGTCGGTGTCCTGCGCCAGGTCGTAGGCGCCGGTGCCGCCGATGGACGCGGCGGTCTTGGCGCCGACGCCCGTCGTGAACCAGCCGCTGGCCGACCGGTCCTTGAGGCTCCTGGCGAGCCTGATCTTGTCCACGGCCTCGGCGCGGATGGCGGACTGCTGTTCGGGGTTGCTGGCGGTCGTGCCGCCACCGCCGGACGTGCCGAGCAGGCCCTGCTGCCGGTAGCTGTCCAACTCCGCCTGAAGCTCGGGCTTGAGCGTCTTGCCCGTTGCCTCACCGCGCGCGACGGCCGCCTGGAGCAGCTGGATGCGCGCCTTCAGTTCCCCGGTCGCGGCCATCAGTTGAGCATCCCGTCGAGCTGGGCGTCGGTGTAGGCGCCGGCCTTGGGCTTCGTGCCGGCGTGCGCCTTGGTGGCGGCTCGGTCCCCGGCCTGCTGCGATAGCCTGACGCGCGCTGCCCCCTGGCCTTCAGTGACCCTGTTGTGTCGCTGCGTCTCGACGGCAGCGGCGTCGGCCCTGGCGTCGTCACGCTCAGCACGGCGGGACGCGGCGTCCCAGCCGAGCGTCTCCAACACCGGTTTGGTCTGGTTCGGCTCGCCGCTGGCCGCGATCACCAGTCCCGTCACGGCCCGCACGGCGGCGGCATCGCCGTTCTGTAGCGCGGTGATCATGCTGTCGGTGATCTCGGTGCTCTCGCCCGCGTTGGCCAGGGCTTCGCGACGCTTGCGGGCGACGATCAGCGCCTTGTCCATCTGGCCCGCACTGACCAGGCCGCCGAGCGTCATGGCGGCCTCGAAGTTGCGCCGCTTCACCGCGGCGTCCTGCTGGTCCGCCATGGTGCGCAGCGCCTGATGCTGGTCGGGGTGCTTGGCGATCAGGCCCATCAGGTTCGCACTCGACGGGTCGGCCATGTAAACCTGAACGTCCGCGTCGTAGGCTTCGCGCTGGGCGGCCTTTTCCTGCGCTTCCTGCCGAAGCAGACCGATCTGCTGCTGGCGGTACTGCTCGTTGGCGGCACTCTCACGCTTCTGCGCCTGCACCTGCTGTAGTTGCAGCAGCGGTGACACGTCGAGCTGGGCCAACATGGCTGAATAGTTGATCGGATCGGGCATGCGACCTCCGCGGGTGGGCGAACCATGATCCCGAGCGGTGGAGGGGCCGTAGCGAACAGGGCCTGCTCCACATGACCGTTGAACGGTCAACTCGGAGCGCGGCCGGACTGCGCATACGCGGCACCCGAACAATAGCACATCTACAGGAGCCGGCAAACATCGGCGCAGCTTAGCCACAGTATTTTCTTGTCAGTCTTACCCGTGATCTATACTCTTCCTGCGTCGCGTATCACGGCTCCGGCACCGTCTCCGAACATCTGGCGAGGCGCACGGCATGAGTTTCATCGGCAAAGCATTCGGGGCACTGACCGGCGCGAAGGCAGCCGCCAAGGGCGCACAGCAGGCCGCCAACATCCAGGCCAGTGCCGCCGACAGGGCAATCGCCGAGCAGCGTGGCGCGCGGGACCAGGCGACGGCCCTGCAACAGCCCTACGTGGATGCCGGCGCACGATCGCTCGCGCAGCAGATGAGCCTGCTCGGCCTCAACGGCACCGCGGGGCAGCAGGAGAGCATCAACGCGCTGCTTGCCAGCCCGGAATACACGACCTCCCTCCAACAGGGTGAGGAGGCGATCTTGCAGAACGCCTCTGCCACGGGCGGGCTGAGGGGTGGCAATACCCAGAACAGCCTGTCGCGTTTCCGGGGCGACCTGCTCCAGCAGGTGTTCAACAGCCAGTATGCCCGGCTGAGCGGTGTGACCTCGATGGGTCAGAACGCTGCGGCGGGGGTAGGCAACGTCAACCTCAGCACCGCCAGCAACATCGGCGACCTGCTCGGGCAGCAGGGAGCGGCGCTGGCCGGGGGCGCCATAGCCAAGGGTAACGTCGCTCAGCAGGGCTTCAACAACGCCATCCAGATCGCGTCCGCTGTGGCGGGCTTCACGTCGCCGAAGAAGCCGATAGCCGCGCCGGGGGTATCGGGCTTCTAAGTTGCGTCAGGGGTTACCCCGCTCGGGGTCGGCAGCCACGGTCGCCGGTGACAGCGTTATTGACCTAGGCCGGTGACATAGACGCCGCGTCCTTCCCGCGTCTGCGCTGGACAACGTCTTACGCTCTGCGCACGGTGCCCCAGAGGGGTGCCGCTATGAATATAACCGCTTCGACTGTGCCTGATGCAGAGGCGTCGATTTTCCAAGGCGCTCTTCCGATCGAGCAGAAGCTCGATCGCGCGCGCACGGAGCTGCTCGACCTGTCCGCGCGCAACAGGCTCCTCAATATGCCGCGCTCATCGAAGTCGGCACGCACGTTGGAGATCGTGGACGAGGTCAGCGCCGAGGTCTTCCGCCTGCTGGTGCGTGAGGGCCGCATCTTCACCTTCTTGGCCGGCAAGGCCGCGGCGCGCAGCGCCGGTGCTGAAGGCGACGCGCCCCTTCCCGAGGGTGACGCCGCGGCCGAGGCCGACCCCGACGAGGTCACCGATCTGGCCCAGCCCGAGGACGACGTCACCGACGAGCGGGGCGTGTTCGGCCGGCATTCGGACACCAGGCTTCAGACGCGGCTTACGCCGAAGGGGCTCCAGAAGCGCCTGCTAGAGCTCTACTTCGACGCGCGCACGCTCGAGGAGGAACAGGGCGTCAACATCCTCTACCTGACGCTCGGCACCCTCAAATGGATCGATCCGGGCAACGCCGCCAACGTCCGCTTCGCGCCGCTGATCCTGGTGCCGGTCTCGCTGGAGCGTGGCAACGCTGGCGAGAAGTTCAAGCTGCGCGCGCGGCAGGAAGACTTCGCCTCCAATCTTTCGCTGGAGGCGTTCCTAGACCGCACTCAGGGCATAAAGCTTCCCGCCTTCGAAGCGACAGACGCCTTCGACCCGGTCGCGTACATGGAAGAGGTCACCGACGCGGTCTCGGCCAAGCCGGGCTGGACCGTCCAGACCGACGACATGGCGCTCGGCTTCTTCTCCTTCGCCAAGTTCCTCATGTACCGCGACCTAGATCCGGCGAACTGGCCGGCCGGCGGGCGTCTGGACGAGCGGCCGTTGGTGCGCGGACTGTTAGCGGACGGCTTCGGCGGTGCCGAGGGGATGATCCCCGAGGACGCCAACATCGACCCCTTCATCCCGCCCGCCGACATGCTCCACATCGTGGATTGCGACAGCAGCCAAGCGATCGCCGTGCATGAGGTCCGGCGTGGGCGGGACATGGTCATCCAGGGACCACCTGGCACCGGCAAGAGCCAGACCATCGCCAACGTGATCGCCTCGGCGGTCGCGGATGGAAAAACAGTGCTGTTCGTCGCCGAGAAGATGGCGGCGCTTGAGGTGGTGAAGCGCCGTCTGGACGTCACGGGCGTCGGCGACGCTTGTCTAGAGCTCCACAGCAACAAGGCCAACAAACGGACGCTTCTGGACGAGTTGCGCCGCACATGGGAGCTAGGCGCCCCGCGCGGCGCCGACCCGGGCTCGCTTCACGCACGCCTCACGGAGGCGCGCGACCGCCTGAACTCGCACGCGGCCCGCCTGCACACGCCGCACCCGGCCGCGGCGCTCACGCCCTTCCAGGTCATGGGGCAGCTAGTGCGATTGCGGCTCGATGGCGGCCGTCCGGGTGACCTGAGGCTTGAGGCGCCGGAGAACTGGACAGCCGACGGCTACTTGGAGCGGCACGCCGTGCTGGCCGAACTGGTCGAGCGGGTGGGGGCCATCGGCCGCCCCGACGACCACCCCTGGCGCGGCGTCGGCCTGTCCTCTGTCAGCCCTATGGAGACGGAGCGGCTGGTGGCGCGCGCAGCCGGCCTCGCGCCGCGGACGCGCGTGTGCCGGGACGAGGCCGCCGCGGTCGCGGCGGCGCTGGAGCGCGATCCGCCAAAGCGGCCGGACGGACTGACCCCGCTGACCGTACTCGCCGGACGACTGGCGGGCGCTCCAGATCTCGAGGCGGAGGCGCTCGGCTCGGATGCCTGGGCCAACGGCGCCACCGCCGTAGACGCCCTGCTCGCCGACGGCGAGGCGCTGGCGGCACTGCGGCTTGAGCTCGCCGACGCGTTCACGGTGGGCGCTTGGTCGCAAGACCTGGAGGATGCCCGCCGCACGTTGGCCCAGCTTCCCGCCACGTTCACCCCGGCGGCGTTCGGCAGGCTCAGCGCACTAGTCGACCTGCTACCGCGAGTGATCGAGGAAGCCGCCGCACTGGCCCGAACCATGGGCGTCGAGGCACCGGCGAGCCTAGCGGCGGTGCGCCGCATGCTGCGCGTCGGTGAGCGCGCGTGCGCGGCTCCAGACGCAGATCCGGCCGCCCTTGCCTCGGACGCCTGGGATGGCGGCCTCGGCCGCGCCGAGGACCTAGCCGGGGCAGTCCGGTCGCTGGAGGCGGCGCGGGCCGAGGTCGGCGCCACGCTCTCCGACGCGGCCTGGACCATGGACCTAGCGCCCGCGCGCGCGACGCTGGCTTCGCACGGGACGGGCCTGTTCAAGGTGTTCAGCGGCGAGTGGCGGCGCGCGAACCGGCTCGTCCAATCCGTGACCTCCGATCCCGCCCAGCCGCTCGACGCCACCCTGGCGCAGCTGGACGCGCTGGCGCGCGGCCAAGCCGCGCGGCGGACGGTGGACGCAGAGGACGCCCAGGGTCGCGCGCTGTTCGGCCGCGACTGGCGGGGCGACCGGTCGGCGTCGGCGCCGCTGTCGGCGCTGGTCGAGTGGGTGGGCACGACCGCCGGGCTTGACGCCGAGCCGCGGCAGGTCGCCGCGCGGCGACCCGACCGGGAGGCGGTGCTCGGACGCATGGCGCGGGTCGAAGCACTGCTCGGCGACGTCGCGCCCGCAGCGCAGGGCCTATGGGACGACCTGACGGACCGCGGCGCGGCCTTCGGCGACGCGTACGGCGCGGAGCGGGCGGACCTCGCCGCGCTACTGGCGGCGGTGAAGCCGCTCCACGACGCGCATCGCGCGACGTTCGCGGTCGCCATGACGGTGCCGGACGCCCTCCCGGATCGGCTGGCGCTGTTATCACGGCTGGCGGAGGGCCGCCGGCTCGCCGCCGCCATTGAAGCCGGTGAAGACCTCGGACGATCAGCGTTCGGAACGGCCTGGGCGGCGGCCGACTCCCCCTGGCCCCGCCTGCGCGAGGCGTTCGACTGGCTGTCGGCGAATGCTGACCTGCGCATGCTCGCCTCGCGGACGCCGGGCCGGCGAGCGCTGCTGAAGCGGGTGGACGGGGCGGCCGACGCCCAGAAGGCGCTCCTGACCGACGTAGGACGCCTGACGGAGGATCTGCGCTTCGATCTCACGTCCGGCCTAGGTGCCCCCGGGCTGGACGAGGTGCCGTTCGCGACCCTTAAGGCGCGACTGGACTCCTGGAGTGCGTCCGGCGAGCAGCTGTCGAAGTGGGTGGCTTACCGTGACCGAGCCGAGCGCGGCCGGGCGCTCGGCTGCGGCGACGCAGTGGCGCGGCTGGAGGACGGGCGGCTCGCGGGCGACGCCGTCGTGCCCGCCTTCGAGATGGCCTACTTCGAGGCGCTCCACGCCGACCAAGTGCGCGCCGACCCGGAGCTCGGCCGCTTCGATGGCACGCTGCACGGGCGCCTTGCCGCCGAATTCGCCGACCTGGACCAGCGCCGCATCGCGTCGGCCAGCGTCGAGGTCGTTCGCGCCCACCACGGCCGCGTGCCGCCGCGCGACGGCGGGGCGGTGGGGCCGCTCGGGGCGTTGCGCGCCGAGATCGCCAAGCGCCGCGGACACATGCCCATCCGCCGGCTCATGGAGAGGGCGGGTCCGGCGGTGCAGGCGCTCAAGCCCGTCTTCATGATGAGCCCGCTGTCCGTGGCGCAGTTCCTGCCGCCGGGCGCCTTCGAGTTCGACCTGCTGGTTATGGACGAGGCCAGCCAGATCCAGCCGGTGGACGCGCTGGGCGCTGTGGCGCGCGCCAAGCAGGTGGTCGTGGTCGGCGATCCCAAGCAGCTCCCGCCCACCGCCTTCTTCTCCAAAATGACCGGCAACGGCTCGGACGATGACGAGGACGACGGCGGCCGCGTCGGCGACATCGAGAGCATCCTGGGGCTGTTCACCGCCCGCGGCCTGCCGACGCGCATGCTGCGCTGGCACTACCGTAGCCGCCACGAGAGCCTGATCGCGGTCAGCAACCGGCAGTTCTACGAGAGCAAGCTCTTCATCGTGCCCAGCCCGCACACCGTCGAGGCGGGCGTCGGCCTCATGTTCCACCATATACCGCAGGGCGTTTTTGACGCGGGCGGCACGCGCACCAATCAGGTCGAAGCCCGGATCGTAGCGCAGGCCATCGTGGCGCACGCGCGTGACAACCCTGAGCTGTCGCTGGGCGTCGCGGCCTTCTCGGCCGCTCAGCGCCGCGCCATCCTGGACAACTTGGAGGTGCTCCGTCGCGCGCTGCCGCCCGAGACAGAGGCGTTCTTCCAATCGCACCACGCCGAGCCGTTCTTCGTGAAGAACCTGGAGAACGTACAAGGCGACGAGCGCGACGTCATCTTTATCTCGGTGGGATACGGGCCCACCACGCCGGGCGGTAAGGTGCCCATGCGTTTCGGCCCACTCGGCACGGACGGCGGCGAGCGACGCCTCAACGTGCTAATCAGCCGGGCCAAGCAGCGCTGCGAGGTGTTCTCGTCCATGACGGACGAGGACATCGACCCCGACTTCGCACAAAGCCGCAAGGGCGTGTTCGCGTTCCGGCTGTTCATGCACTTCGCGCGCACCGGGCGCATGACCATTGCCGAGAGCACTGGCCGAGATCAGGACAGCGTGTTCGAGGAACAGGTCAAGCGCGCGCTACAGGCTCGCGGTCACCGCGTCGTCGCGCAGGTGGGGCTCGCCGGCTTCTTCATTGACTTGGCGGTCACCGATCCCGAGCGTCCGGGCCGCTACCTGCTCGGCATCGAGTGCGACGGCGCCTCCTACCACGACGCGCGGTCCGCCCGCGACCGCGACCGGCTGCGCCAGTCGGTCTTGGAGAGCCACGGCTGGAGCATCCACCGCGTCTGGAGCACGGATTGGTTCCAGCGACCGGACGAGCAGGTGGCTCTGATCGAGAGGCGGATCGAGGCTGCGAAGGCCGAACACGATGCGGAAGTCGGCTCGCGTAAACCCCGTCGCCCGGTTTCACTTGAGATTACCGCCGTAGAGCGCGACAACGTGGTCGAGATTGGCATTGCCCAAGTCGAGCGCGTGGGGGGGCCGGATCGAAGCTACGTCGAAGCATCCCCGGCTAAGCCCGCAGGAGCAGCGGTTGAACTTCATGACACACCGCCAGGTATCCTTGCTCAACTCGTAGAAGAGGTAGTGCGCGTGGAGGGGCCGGTGCATCGCGATGAGGTAGTGGATCGCATCCGTGCTGCCTGGGGCTTGAAGCGAGCCGGGGGGCGTATCCAACAGGCGGTTCGAGGCGCCACTGACATGGCCGTGCGGGCATCGCGCATAGAGGACCGTGATAGCTTCCTCTCTATCCCAGACACTGCGGTGCGTGTTCGTGATAGAAGTGCAGCGCTGTCGCCCACATTGCGCCGAGCAGATATGCTGCCGCCCGTCGAGATCGCGGCAGCTATCAAGGAAGTGCTCAAAGAGAACTACGGTGCGACCCGTGATCAGGCTATCCAAGCTGTTTCGCGGCGCTTTGGTATCAAGGCGACCAGCGGACCTGTGCGAGGTGTCCTTGAAGCCGAGATCGTCTCTATGGTCTCCCGAGGCGAAGTGCTGGAACAAGCTGATGTGTTGACACTGGTGTAGGCCGATGTGGTCGACTGAGCCTCATGGCTCAAGCAGCCGTGATGGTCACCGCCCGCTACCGCGCTGGCGCATGTCGAGGTAGGCCGCCGCGATGTCCGGCCGCACCTCCTCCGCGGGCATCTGCGCCGTGCGCGCCGCCGCCATCATGTTGCGCATGGCGGTCTGAGCCGCCGAAGCAGCGGGCGTCAGCGATTTGCCCTTAAGGGCGTCAACCTGCTGCCGGAACGCCGCCGCCGCACGGAACGTCGGCCTGAGTGCGTCGAAGTGCCTGCCGATCAGCCGGCCACGCTCGTCCGCCGCCGTCCGGTCGGCGTCCGCCGCTGCCTTCACGCTCTCGGCCTCGGCCCGCATCGCCGCCGCCGCTTCTGTCTCGTTTGCGGCCTCGCGGCGCTCACGAGCGATTTTAGCCCGATCCACGGCAATCTTCGCGCGCTCGCGGTCCAGCCGGGCACGGTCGGCGGCAAGAGCCTGACGCTCTTGGGCCAGCTTCTCCCGCTCCGTCGCAACGGCAGCGTCGGCGTCGGCCGCCTCGCGCTTCAGTTGCTCGCGCTCGTCCTCCAGGCGCTGCCGTTCCGCCGCAAGCTGGTCACGGGCGCCGATCAGTGCACGCTCCATCGACCGGGCGGCATCGCGGGCAGTAGCGGCCTCTTCGCGGGCAGTGGCCGCCGCCTCGACGTGCTGGCGGGTGAGATCGCCTAGCGCGGCGGCACGGTTGCGCTGCTGCTGGGCGTCGCGATTGGCCTCTTCGGCTACAGCTAGCGCCTGCTCTGCCGCTTCCAGCTTCTCCCGCAGTTCGGCCAGGTAGGCACGCACGGGCCGGTGCTTCTGCCCGCTCTTCTCCTCGCCGCGACGCAGGCCGAACGGTGCCATCGCCTTGGCGTAGTGCGTCTGCACGGCGTCGTAGCGTCCGGGGCCGGAAATGGTGCGCCCGGCCAGCCCCCAGCGGACGCTCCTGTTGCGGCGGCGCTTGTCCGGCTTGCACTCCAGCGGCAGCACGACGAGGTGCATGTGCGGCGTCAGCTCGTCCAGGTGCAGGACCAGCGACACGATGCGGTGGGGTCCGTAGCGCTTGGTAGCCCAGGCGACCTGCGCCTCGATCCACTTGGCCAGCCGCTCCTCGCGCTCAGCCGGCGTGCCATGCTCGTAGAACGCGGGCGAAGCGGTCAGGATGGCCTCGAACGCCAGCACGCCGTTGGACCGCGGACGATCCGGGTCGATGCCGACCGCGCGCAGCATGCGGCGGGTATCGGCGACAAGGCGCCCGGACCCGATCAGGTGACGGGGCGGCGGCGCGCCCGGCTCGGCGTGCAGCAGCGGCTCCAGGCGCGAGTTGTGGACCTCTGCCGCGCGCAGACCCGCCTCGCTCTTGATCGGGCCCTCGTCGCGGAAGCTGATGACGGCGAACATGTCGGACACGGGCGGCCTCCTGTGGACGGCCATAGTGTCCCATACGGCCCTGTTCGGCCGCCAGACCCCCCTCGGGGCTGGCACGAGAAATAGTTGCCCGACCGGGGCAAGCGAGGCGCTCAGCAGGAGGAAATACAATTCGCGCCTAATAGCGGATCGTGAGGTGAGGGGAGCACGCCTTCGGTCGTGCACGAGATGGGAAACTCAGGTGCCGCGAACGCGCGACCACGTGGCGCCGGAAAGAACCGATGACGAAGAACCGCAGAGCGCCCGCCGGCATGGAATATGTGCCGATCACCGGCACCGACAAGGACATCGGCTTCGGCGTGATCCGCCGCACGCTGGGCGACATCGTGAACGATACGGGCCGCACGGTGTGGAAGAAGATGCACCCGACCATGACGCACAGCGCGGACGCGGCCTGGGCGCCGTGCTGCTGGCGGTCAGACGTGCTGTTGCCGCCGGGCTGCCCCGACCTCTACGACGACCCGCGGCGCCTGACGCAGCAGTATGAGGATCAGATGCCCGCGTCGGGCAAGGATCTGATCGTCATGATGACGCTGCGGTTTCCCGGCTCCACCAGCCTGCACGCCGACTGGGAGCGCACCCGCTCGTTCGCTCGGCAGGTGCTGGCGGTGGACAGAAGACTGCCTACGGTGCTGGTCATGCACAACCCGAGGGCGGCGGGCGGGAGCAACGCGGCGCACATCCACGTCATGGCCATGGCCCGCGAACTGGACGGAGCGGGGTTCGGTGCCTTCTCCCGCGAGCTCACCAACGACCGCGGGCGTGACGTACTGGTAGACGCGTGGAAGGCGTGGCCGAGCTAGTCGGTGGCGAGACCCTTCCGCACGAGCCGGCGGATCGCCTCGGGGCGGGTCGGCTGATCCTCTTGGGTATCCCGCCAGCCGTCCACCTGCGCGATCTCGTCGGGGGGCATGCGAACCATGATGCCCGGCTTCTGCCCTCCGGTGGAGGGTCTGCCTCTACCTCGCTTTTTTGAGGTATCCGATATTGACGAGCCCATGAAATAGGGATACCTGCAAATACGAGCCGGAGCAAGGTTGCAGCCTCGCCCCAGCTCTAACCGCAACACCTGCTGAAGAGGTGATAGGCTATGGCGACCCTACCGGCCGACGTGCGTCCGGCCAACCCCGCACACGTGCCCGCCGCGCTGCCGAGCGCAGGCTTGGCGACCAACGACAACCTGACTGACTGGACCCGCGACCCCCGCGCGCGGTTGCTGCTGGCGTCGTGCGCCACGCACCCGCCCTGCGGTGACTTCCGCACCTTCGTCAACGCGTTCGAGCCCGTCGAGGTGTTCGTCTACGGCGGCTACCGCGCTGAGGCGCTGAGTGCGATCCGCGACGAGACGGGAAACCGGCTGCTGGCGGTCTATCAGGCGGTGGGCGAGGCGGCTTATCCGGCGTTCAACGCGTGGTGCCGCTCGCCCAGCGTGACCGACGCCATCGACGCGGCCCTGCCCGTCGAGGTGGTGGCGTGAGCGCCGCCGTCTCGCGCCGCGCCCTGATCGGCGCCGCCGGTCTGGCCGCAACCGTCGCGGCAGTGCCCATCGCGGCCTCCGTGACGCCCGCTACCGGGCATGATCCCTGCTGGGCTGCTCTCGTCGCCGACTTCCGGCAGAAGCAGGCGGCGTGGGAGCCGACCATCGGCGGCGAGGACGCCTTGATGGACGTGTTCCGCGAGGCGTGCACCGCCATCGGACCCGAGCCTCAGCAGCCGGGCACCGCGACCAGCGGCGACATGCTGGACAAGACGTTGCGCGAGCTTCGGGACGCCTGTCGGACGCCCGAGCACGAGGCGAGATGGGCAGCCTACGAGCGCGATCACGCGGCGTGGAAAGCCAAGGAGGCCGAACTGCGCGACCGGATCATGGGACCGGCCAGGACACGCTACCTGGAGACGTATCAGGCCCGCGCGTGGGCGTTTAATGCCCTCACGGCCTACCCCGTCCGCTCGCTGGCAGACCTGGCCGAGAAGATCGAGATCGTGGCCGCCGACTTCGAGGGCAGCGAGGTGCCGCTAGAGTATCTGACGGACTTCGCGGCCGACGTGCGGCGGCTCGGCGGGGAGGCACGGGCATGACCGCTATCCACGCCATCGTCACCGGTCCAGCTGAGCCGTTCTGGCAGGCGTTCGTCGGCGCCATACACGACTTGAACTCGGCCGACCTGGACGACACTGCCGCGATCAGGGCGATCCACGCCCGCATGGACGCGGCGGAGGTGGGCGCCCGTGCGACTGTTGCCGCCACGCCGGCAGGTGCTGCCGTGCCGCTCTGGATCGCACTGCACCACATGGTGTCCAGCGAGAAGCTGGAAGCGCTCATCGTGACGCGTGACCTCGCCGGCTTGGAAGCGGTGGAAGCGGACATGAACTGGACGCAGCGCCTCGTCGTCGCATCGCTGCGGTCGCTCGCGGCACAGGAGGGGCGCTGACATGGCCACCATCATCCGAGCCTTGGCCGACGCCCTGCACACCATCCGCCACCGCGAGAACGAGCTGAGCCGCTTCGCCAGCACGGGCATGCAGCATCGCCACCACGTCGGTGCTGCATCCTGCGACACGCAGGCACGGGCGTTGACGGTGGCCATCATGCGCGAGCCGCCGCACGACACGTCCGACCTCCGCCCCATGCTCATGGCGGCGGCGGAGGAACTGGAAGGCGCCATCGACGCAGACGGGCTGCCCGACGCCGTGGCGGACACGCTGGAGGGCGTGCTGATCGCGCTGGAACACGCCATCCTTCATCCGGCGCTCGGTCTCGTGTCACCCGGTGACGAGGCGTGGAACGTGCCGCTCTACCGTCAGAGGGCGGCGGCGAGGCTCATCGACCCGTCCCAGGTGCAGCCGGCGGAGGAAGCGGCATGAGCGCGCCGCATGTCACGGGGGCAACCACTGTCCCCTTCGACCCGTCGCTCTGGCTCGGCGCGTTCACCGCCATCGGCGGCGGCTACGTCATCGGCTCGGACAAGCGCCCGTTCCTGCTGGTCGACCACTGCGACAACGCGCAGCTGACGCCCGTCATGGCGCAGATCGTCGGGCACCCGGACAGGGTGGAGGCGGTCCGCGACGCCATCGAGCAGCGGTGGGCGTGATGGGCCACACGCTGACCAGCACGCCGTCCGGCCCCAGGCGGCCGTCCCCGTGGCGCAGGCGTGCACGCAGGCGGTGGACCCGGCCCAGCGACGCGGCGTCGCCCGCCAAGCTGTTCGCCGCCATCCCGTCCTTGCCGCGCTCGGCGCTGTCGCGGCTCACCCAGGCCATGATCGACCGCATGGACGAGATCGACGGCGACCCGGACCTGGAGCCGCTCCTGGACGACGACGAGGACGGCCACGACCGAGAAGGAGACTACTACCATCCATAGCCTGCCCGCGGCCCGTCAGCCGCTCAGCCCGTCACGCTTCCACCCCGTCGTCCGTCACAGGGCGGCGGGGCATCGTCCCGTCCACCGGTTCGAGGACAGCCAGGCGCTGTCGGAGGCGTACGGGCCGGACTGGTGGATACCCATCTACCGCCGTGCCTTCCCGACGCTGCTCAGTGCCGTCTCCGTGGACCAGGACGGCTGGGCACAGCGCGGGGGCATCGACCGGCTGCTGACCTTGAAGTGCGGGCGCACCTTCACGGTGGACGAGAAGATCAGGACGGCGGACTGGCCCGACGTGCTGCTGGAACGCTGGTCTGACGAGGCGCGGCGTTCGCCGGGCTGGGTGCAGAAGCCGCTGGCCGCCGACTTCATCGCCTATGCGCACGCCAAGGCGGCGACGTGCGTGCTGCTGCCGGTGCCGGCGCTACAGCGAGCCTGGCGGCAGCACGGGCGGCAGTGGATCGGGCTCTACGGCACCCGGCGTGCGCAGAACCGGGGCTACGTGTCCGTCAGCGTGCCGGTGCCCAGGGGCGTGCTCATGCAGGCCATCGTGGAGGCGATGTTCGTGAGCTGATGCCCCCACCCGCTGCTCGAGCCCATAGCCATTCAGGCGGCTACACCACGACGCGTATCGGAAGAGGCTGCCGGGTGA